>Ga0209068_10001149_pt1 | contig 13326 bp, 8 predicted proteins | sample ColStrG_CSR_2012_FD_187200 | JGI IMG/M metagenome (GOLD analysis project Ga0209068, IMG submission 187200) | Freshwater sediment microbial communities in response to fracking from Pennsylvania, USA - Cold Stream Run_MetaG_CSR_2012 (SPAdes)... | ecosystem: Environmental > Aquatic > Freshwater >... | reverse complement strand
CGGTGGGCACGTCATCACGATGACCGGGATCCATCGCCAGACCTGCGCTGCGAAGCCTGCAACCCGTCGACCGGCACTGTGACCGCATCCGCCGATACACAGGCGGTCGCCGCCCAGTTCGGCGGTGGCCAGTCAGAAGTAGGTCGGCAGGACCCCGGTCACCTGGTGGGCGTCGTCGATCTGCAACAGGTACCGCCAACGGTCGACGGTGGTGCACGGGTGGGAAACTCCCAGGCCGACGAGGTCGCCGACGGCGAGCTCGCTGGTGCGTGGTAGCTCGAGGTAGGCATGCTGGTCGTTCAGCGCGCTGACCCGGGCACCCGGCAGCCCGGTAATGAGCCCGGTGCGCCCGCGCCAGTGCAGGGGGACCGGCAGCCCCTGGTCGGATCCGACGTCGCGGCGACCGGCGCCGATGATCGCGAGTGCCGCCTCGGGCCGGGACAGTACCTGGGCCCATACCTCCAGAGCCGGAGCCAGCGCGTAGGGGCTGCCGGACGTGACCGTGAAGGGCGACAGCTCGGCGTACTGCCCGTGGTCGTGCGTCACGTAGCAGCCGCTGCGCAGCACGACTGTGGCCCAGGCTGTCGCCTCCGACAGCGATGCCGCGACCAGGTCCGGGAACACGCTGCCGCCCGCAGTGATCACCGGAGGTCGGGCGCGGGGCTCGACTGAGGTTGTCAGCTCGTCGGCGAATTCGGCCAGGCGTTGGACGAAGGCCCGGACCGCGGCCTGCGACGTGGCAGAACGGTCGGCAGCCAGCCCGCCCTCGTACCCGGCCACACCGGCGACACTCAGGGCGCGGGACCTGCGGACCGCTGCTGCTACGGCCCGAGCCTGATGCAGGCTGCGACACCCGGTTCGGCCGCCCTCGAAGCCGAGCTCGACCAGGACGGCCAGTCGGCGGGTCGGGTCGGGGGCGACTGCTGCGGTCAGTGCGGCGTCCAGCAGGGCGACCCCGTCCGTGCTATCGACGTAGCAGAGCACGTCGATGTCGGGATATCGGGCGAGCTCGGCTGCCAGCCAGGCGATGCCTTCAGGGTCTACCAGCTCGTTGGCCAGCAGGATCCGTCGCACGCCGAAGCGGCGGCAGACCTGCGCCTGGGTGATTGTCGCCACCGTGAGCCCCCACGCCCCGGCGTCGAGCTGGGCCGCGAACACCTGCGGCGCCATCGTGGTCTTGACGTGGGGGGCCAGGCTGACCCCGTGGTCGCGGCAGAACCGGCTCATGCTGGACACGTTCTGTGCCAACGCTGCCGCACGCAGCGTCAGTGCCGGAAAGCTGAACCGGCCGTCGAACAGACCCGGCTTGTCGGCGACCAGCTCGGCGATCGTCGCCCGAGGGCTTCCGGTGCCGGCAAAGCCCTTGGTGGCAGAGGGGACCGGCAGACCCTCAAGGGCCTGGACGGCGCGCGCATCGTACCCGGCGACGACCAGCTCGGCGATCGTCGCCCGAGGGCTCCCAGTGCCGGCAAAGCCCTTGGTGGCAGAGGGGACCGGCAGACCCTCAAGGGCCTGGACGGCGCGCGCATCGTACCCGGCGATGCGCTCGACGTCCGCTGACATGACCCTCCAACGACCCATGGCCTGCGCAGCCAGTGCCGCTGCGGCGCCGACGAAAACCTACTGTGCGACGGGCCTGCCACGAAGCGGCTCGCCCGTGGCTGGGCCGGCGAGGTCGCGGGCTTCGCCCGACACCGGTCCCGCGAGGAGCCGGTGTGCGGCGATGGCCCGGCGCGCAGCGGGGTGCTGGGGTCCGGCTCGCCGGCTGACCTCGCGGCTGCGCTTGGCTGTCCGCGGGCCGCCGGCGCCGACCGGGCGTCCAGGATCGTCTGACCTGTGGACCGGACCGCCGAGCCATCCTCGGAGCACAACACGTTGACGGGACGCTTGTGAGGAACGCGGCGGCAGGCGACGCGGCGTCACGCGGTGATCCTGGCCGGACGCGCTGGTCGCACCCTGCGGGTGCACCCGCGCCCACATCTGGCCGTAGTCCGGGGTAGGCCGACTGATCCGGTTCGCTGCGTCGCCCCTCGATGGGCGCGACGTTCTGGGCGCCTCGACGACGCCGCTCACTTCACCGAGCGTTAACCCGGCGTGCCCGCGCCGACTTCGCCGGGGCCTCCCCTAGGCTCTGCGTCGGGGGCGCGCTCGGGGAAGGTGGGTTGTGCTCTCGTCACGGCGTCAGCGACGAACGTCCCGCCTGGTCCTCGCGGCGCTGGCAGTGGCCATGGTTCCGGCGCTGACCCTGGGAACGATCGTTACAGCGTCTCCGGCAGCGGCCTCCGGAGCATGTGGCACGCCGGGCGGGTCTGGAGCGGGCAGCACGCTCACGGGAATCGTCAACACCTACTACCCCGGTACGGCCTCCGCCGCAGCCGGCGCCACGAGCATCTCGGTCGGTGTTGCGTCCGGGGCCGCGAACCCGGTCGCCGCCGGTGACCTCCTGCTGGTGATCCAGATGCAGGCGGCAGACATCGACTCGACGAACACCAACTCATACGGCCACGGTGGAGCCGCCACACCCCCCGCGTCCGGGTACACGGCACTGAACGGCACCGGCCTGTACGAGTACGTGCGGGCGATGTCCCCGGTCATCGCCGGCGTGGTCAGTGTCGCCGGGCTCGGAGCCGGGGCGGGCCTATTGAACGGCTACGTCAGCGCGCCGGCCACCCCGACAGCGGGCCAGCGGACCTTCCAGGTGGTCAGGGTTCCCCAGTACACCACCGCCACCACGAGTCCGGGCCTGACCGCACTGGCGTGGAAAGGGTCGGTCGGGGGCGTTCTCGCTCTCGACACATCGTCAACTCTCACCCTAAACGGAACAGTGAGTGTTGACGGGCTGGGTTACCGCGGTGGGCAGTCGCTGGAACGTTTCGGAGGGGCGGTCGGGCTGGCCAACACCGATGTAGCGGTCAGCGCCGCACTGGGCGCGCACGGCGAGAAGGCCGAGGGCGTCGCTGGCACACCGGCGGCAACGACCGTGTCGAACGGGTACCCCGGTGGTGACGTGGCCCGCGGCGCCCCGGGCAACGCCGGCGGCGGCGGCACCGACGGGCGTCCATCGAACAACGACCAGAACTCCGGAGGCGGTGGCGGCGGCAACGGCGGCACCGGAGGGCTCGGCGGCAACACCTGGAACAGCGACCTGGCCCTGGGCGGCTTCGGTGGGGTGGCCATGCCCGCCACGGCGGGGCGGGTGTTCCTCGGCGGCGGAGGTGGGGCAGGCACCGCCAACAACTTTGTCGCTCCGTCCTCCAACGGTGGGGCCGGCGGGGGCATCGTGCTGGTGCGGGCCGGCGCGATCGCCGGGACCGGCACCATCTCCGCCAACGGCGTGGCCGCCTACAACCTGACCGCGAACGACGGCGGCGGTGGCGGCGGGGCCGGCGGGACGATCGTGCTGACCTCGCCCAGCGGATCATTGGCCGGTGCGAGTCTGTCCGCTGTTGGAGGCCGGGGCGGCAACGCCTGGGTGAGCGCCGCGGGGACGGCCTCTCGGCATGGACCGGGTGGGGGCGGCGCGGGCGGCTGGATCCTCACCTCGGCACCGCCTACCGCGCAGACGGTCACCCTCGGCGGGCACGGCGTGACCACCACGGCGCTGAGCGCGTACGGGTCAACCGACGGCACCGACGGCCAGAGCGCGACCGTCGCCCCCGCGTCGATCCCCGGGGTGTCGGGCGGAGCCGAGTGCGCCGACCTGTCAATAGCCAAGACCGGCCCGGCGACGGTCAACGCGTCCGGGACGCTGACCTACACCCTGGCGGTAGCCAACGCCGGGCCCGCCAGTGCGAGCGGGATCTCGGTGGTTGACACCCTTCCCGCGGCGGTCAACTTCGTCTCGGCGACCGGGGCAGGCTGGACCTGTTCGAACTCCGGGAACGTCTCGGTCACCTGCACCCTTGCGGCGCTGGCCAGTTCGGCCGCGGCTGCGGGCATCACGGTCGTGGTGACCGCGCCGGCCCAGGCGGCGACCGTGTCCAACACCGCAACGGTCAGCGCCTTGACGCCAGACCCAGTGCCGGCGAACAACACCTCGACCGTCTCGGCGACTGTCACGCCCTTGGCCGATCTGTCGATCGTCAAGGCGGGGCCACCGACGGTGACTGCCGGCGGCAGCGTCTCCTACACCCTCGCGGTGGCCAACGCCGGGCCCTCCGACGCCGCGTCACTGGTCGTCGTGGACACGCTTCCGGGCGGTGTCACGTTCGGCTCGGCCACCGGCGCCGGCTGGACCTGCACGAACGCCGGCGATGTGTCGGTCACGTGCGCCAGGCCGGCTCTGCCGACCGGGGTGTCGGCGCCGGTGATCACCGTGGTCGTCATGGCGCCGGCGGTCGGTGCGGCCTTGTCGAACACCGCCTCGGTGTCCGCGACGACGCTGGACCCGAACCCTGCCAACAACTCATCCACCGTGTCGACGACAATCACCGCGTCGGCAGACCTGGCGATCGCCAAGACCGGGCCAGCTTCAGTCGCGGCGGGCAGCCCCGTGAGCTACTCCCTGGCGGTGGTGAACAACGGACCGTCAGATGCGGGGACCGTCTCGGTCACTGACACTTTGCCGGCCCAGGTCGGCTTCGTGTCCGCGACCGGAGCGGGCTGGACCTGTTCGAACTCCGGCAACGTATCGGTGACGTGCACGCTTCCAGGGCTCGCGATTGCGGCCGCTGCGCCCGCCATCACGGTCGTCGTGACGTCGCCGGCCCAGGCGGCGACCCTGTCGAACACCGCTTCGGTGTCATCGACGACGGCGGACCCGAATCCTGCGAACAACACCTCCGTCGCGGTCACGGCCGTGACCGCCGCTGCTGACCTGGCCATCACCAAGAGTGGGCCGGCCACGGCTGTCGCCGGCAGTGACGTCTCCTACACCCTGGGCGTCACCAACAACGGGCCGTCGGATGCCGCAGGCGTGTCGGTGACCGACACGCTTCCGGCGGCGGTGACCTTCGTGTCCGCATCCGGCGCCGGCTGGACGTGCGCCAATGCCGGGGACGTGACGGCCACCTGCACCAGGGCGACGCTTGCCGCGGGCCTTCCGGCGTCGACCATCGTTGTGATTGTCAGGGCTCCGGCCCAGGCCGGAGCCCTGACTGACACCGCCTCGGTGGCCTCGACCACTGCCGATCCGATCTCGGCGAACAACACCGCCTCGGCCTCAACGACGGTGACGGCGTCGGCGGATCTGGCGATCACGAAGACGGGTCCGGCCACCGTCACAGCCGCAGGAACTGTGACGTATGCGCTGGTGGTCAACAACAACGGCCCGTCGGACGGCGCATCGGTGTCCGTCACCGACACCCTTCCCGCCGGGGTGTCGTTCACATCGGCCGTCGGGTCCGGGTGGGTGTGCACAAATGCCGGCAACGTGTCCGTGACATGCACACGGGCGGTGGTGGCCACGGGGACGACGGCGCCGACGATCACCGTCGTGGTCACCGCCCCGGGGCAGGCGGGCAGTCTGAGCAACACGGCGTCGGTGTCCTCCACGACGATGGACCCGAACCCGGCGAACAACACATCCTCGACCTCGACGGGGGTCACCGCCGCCGCGGATCTGGCTATCACCAAGGCCGGGCCGGCGTCTGTGGTGGCTGGTGCCCCGTTGTCGTACACGTTGTCTGTGGTGGACAACGGGCCGTCGGATGCTGCGGGGGTGTCGGTGACGGACACTCTTCCCGCTGGGGTGTTGTTCGTGTCGGCGGGCGGGGTGGGCTGGGTGTGCGCGAACGCGGGCAGTGTGTCGGTGGTGTGCACGCGGGCGGGGCTGGCGACGGGGGCGACGGCCCCGCTGATCACGGTGGTGGTCACCGCCCCGGGGCAGGCGGGCAGTCTGAGCAACACGGCGTCGGTGTCCTCCACGACGATGGACCCGAACCCGGCGAACAACACCTCGACGGTGGTCACGGGTGTGACGGCGTCGGCGGACCTGGCGATCACCAAGACCGGTCCGGTGTCGGTTCAGGCCGGGTCGGACGTGACCTATGTGCTGTCTGTTCGTGACAACGGTCCGTCGGATGCTGCCGCGGTGTCGGTGGTCGACACGCTGCCGGCGGGGGTGGGGTTCGTCTCGGCGGTGGGCGTGGGCTGGGTGTGTGTGAACACCGGCAGTGTGTCGCTGAGGTGTTCGCGGCCGCTGCTGGTCGCCGGTGGAACTGCCCCGGACATCACGGTGGTGGTCACCGCACCGTCGCGCGGCGCTCAGCTGAGCAACACCGCCACCGTCTCGTCGAGCACGCCAGACCCTGTCCTGGCGAACAACTCCTCCACCGCGACCACCACCGTCGGCTCCGTCGCTGACCTGTCACTGGTCAAGACTGGCCCTGAGCAGGTCGCGACCGGCGCCGACGTCACCTACCAGCTGGTGGTCTCCAACGCCGGGCCGGACGCCGCGGTGCTGATCACCGCCACCGACACCCTGCCCCCGGGCGTGCGCTATGTCGCGGCCTCCGGCGCCGGCTGGGTGTGCGCCCACCAGGGCGACGTCGTGGTGACCTGCACCCGGCCAGGACTGGCCACCGGGACGTCGGCGCCGCCCGTCAGCGTGGTTGTCCAGGCGCCGTCGACGGCGATCACGCTCGCCAACCACGCCGTGGTCACTTCCTCCACCTTCGATCCCACCCCGAACAACAACGCCTCCACTGCGGCGACCGCTGTGCTGGCGGCGTCCGTGACCGGAACGGGGACGGGCGGGCTGCCGCACACGGGTGCTGACGGCGCGCTCGCGGGACCGCTGGGAGCCCTGCTGCTCGTGGTTGGAGCCGCGCTGGTCGTTCTCGCCCGACGCCGACGCAGCTGATATCGGTGTCGCTGGCGACTCCGATCGAACGTCGGAGCCGGTCGGTGCGACCACCGCGGGCACTCCCTTCTTACGGTGTTGTTGCACTGCCGCGGGCCCCCAGGCGGGCAGTGCGCGGGTTCGCTACCGTCGGGCTTACCGTCAAGAAGGGGGAATGACATGTCCGAGCCCGACCAGGTAGATGTCGTCGTCATCGGTGCAGGACCGGCCGGGGAGACGCTGGCGGGACGTGTCGCGGACAACGGGCTGACCGCGGCGATCATCGAGCGGGAGCTTGTCGGCGGCGAGTGCTCCTACTGGGGCTGCATCCCGAGCAAGACGCTCATCCGACCGGGCGACGTTCTGGCCGCAGCCCGCCGCTCGCCAGGGGCGGCGCAGGCCGTCACCGGATCAGTCGACGCCCAGGCGGCGTTCGCCCAGCGCACCTACATGACGAGCAACTGGGACGACGCCGGCGCCTTGGGCTGGCTGGAGAGCAAGGGCATCGAGCTGGCCCGGGGGACTGGGCGGTTGACGGGGGAGCGTCTGATCGAGGTGACCGCCAGCGACGGGTCGGTGCGACGCCTGCGGGCATCGAAGGCCGTCGTGCTCGCCACCGGAACCAGCGCGGCTGTCCCGCCCATCGATGGGCTAGCAGCGGCGCTGGCCTGGGACAACCGGGCCGTGACGTCGACGACGACTGTCCCCGACCGGCTACTGGTGCTGGGCGGGGGCGCCGTGGGCGCCGAGATGGCCCAGGCGTTCCGCCGGCTCGGCTCGCGGGAGGTCACCATCATCGAGGGCGGTGACCGCATGCTTGCCCGCGAGGAGCCGTTCGCCGGCGAGGAGCTCAGGCAGGCCTTCGAGGCCGAGGCGATCACGGTCGTGACCGGCGTCCGCGTCGTGGGTGTGCACCGGCCCGAGCCGGGTGGTCCGGTGACCGCCACCTTGCAGGACGGCCGCAGCTTCGAAGGCGACGAGATCGTCGTCGCAGTTGGTCGGCGTCCGGCCACCTTCGACCTCGGGCTCGACACGGTCGGCCTCGAGCCGGGCAGGTACGTCGCGGTCGATGACAGGCTCAGGGCAACTGCGGCGTCGGGAGACTGGTTGTACGCGGTGGGCGACTGCAATGGCAAAGCGCTGCTGACCCACATGGGCAAGTACCAGGCCCGGGTTGCCGGTGACGTGATCGCCGGCAAGGACGTCCGGGACGAGGTCAGCGCGGACATGGTGCCGCGGGTGACCTTCACCGACCCGCAAGTCTGCGCGGTCGGGCTCACCTACGCGCAGGCCCTCGAACGTGGGCTCGACGTAGGCACAGTCAGCTATGGGACCGGGGATGTGGCTGGCGCCTATGTGTTGGGCAACGGGATCAAGGGCACGAGCCACCTGGTTGTCGACCAGGCACGCGGGGTGCTGGTCGGTGCGACATTCACCGGTCCGGACGTGCAGGAGCTGCTCCACTCGGCCACTGTCGCCGTCGTCGCCCAGGTTCCCCTGTCCCGGTTGTGGCACGCGGTCCCGTCGTTCCCGACAGTCAGCGAAGTGTGGCTGCGCCTTCTGGAGGCGTACGGCCTGTGACGCGGCCTCCTACCGCCACCCGCGGACCACCCCTGGGCCGCCGCGTCCTGCGCTCGGGGCGCCCGGCGCCGGCTCGAGCCTTTCGCCCCCTCAGGCCCCCCGGCGGGCGCTCAGCCGGGGGTCGCGGGACCGATCTCGAACCACACCGTCTTGCCCAGCCCCGGTCCGGCGGACTCGGCGCCCCACCGGTCGGCGAGGCGCTCGACCATCTGCAGGCCGCGACCGCTGACCGAGTCGACCGAGTGGTCGTGCAACTCAGGCAGCTCAGAGGAGCTGTCGCGCACCTCGACCCGGAGCGTCGACCCGACTTCGCGGGCCGACACCTCGACCGGGCCGCGAGCATGCTGGATGGCATTGCTCACCAGCTCGCTGACCAGAAGCAGAGCAGTGTCGGGGTCGGCCTGGACGCCGGAGTCCGCGCACAGCGAGCGCACGAACTCCCGGGCCTGCCGAACGCTCTCGGCCCGGGCGGGTAGCGCGGTACGCACGTAGGCCCCCGACGAGCTCGGCATGGTCGTACGTTACCCAGCCCCGCCGCTCAGAATTCTTCATCCCGCAGTGCCGCCGCCTGTTCAGCCGGGTCGTGCCCAGTGGTGTCGCCGCCTCCGTAGGTCGGATCGTCGCTGGAGTCCGCCTCGGACGAGGCCAGGACAGGGTCCTCGCCCTCCAAGAGCTCCACCCGCGCAGGCCGGCCAGAGTCGAAGTCGGTCCCGCGCGGAGAGCCGGCGAGCGCCGCGGCGATCGCCTCAGACTCCTCGGCCGCCTGCAGCCGCTGCGCCTGATCCCCGGAGTCGCCGTGGCTCTCATCCTGGGGGACTGAGGAGAAGACCGTGTGGTCGGACATGGAGGCTCCCGTTGAAGGTTCCGGCATCGCAGTGTTGCGGCCCCACCAGTGTCTCGCGTCGCCGCCGCGCCGACGAGAGTGCGTCCATGTGACCTTGCAGACGCCCAGCTTGATTCAGCGCTGCCGTCGATGCCGCGGCCTGGCGCGTCGCACACCCGTGAGCGCGGGGCCGACTCACACGGCACGAGGCTTCGCCCATCCACCGACACATCCACCGCCCATCCACCGCCCATCCGCCGCCCGACGCACCCAGCGGCTCGCGGACCCGGGTGCGCCGGTGAGCAGAGGCCCCACTTTGCCGCTGGTTGACCGTGCTGGCACAGTTCGGCGATGGCCGCACCCGCGTCTGGTACCCGGCTGGTCCTCAGCGTCCTTGCCGCAAGCCAGTTCCTGATGACCTTGGACAGCTCGGTGATGAACGTGTCGATGTCCGTCGTGGCGGCCGACCTTGGCACCACGATCACCGGCATCCAGACCGCGATCACGCTGTACACCCTGGTCATGGCCACGCTGATGATCACCGGGGGCAAGATCGGGACGATCATCGGACGTCGCCGCGCGTTCGGCGTGGGGCTGGTCATCTACGGCTGCGGCTCGCTGGTCACCGCCGCGGCCCCGAACCTGGGCGTGCTGCTGCTGGGCTGGTCGCTCCTGGAGGGGGTGGGCGCAGCACTGATCATGCCCGCGATCGTCGCCCTGGTCGCGAGCAACTTCCCGCCCGAGCGGCGGTCGGCCGTCTACGGGCTGATCGCCGCGGCGTCTGCCATGGCGGTTGCGGCCGGGCCGCTGATCGGCGGGGCAGTCACCACCTTTGCGTCGTGGCGGTACGTGTTCGTCGCCGAGGGCGTCATCGTCGTGGTGATCCTGCTCCTGCTCAGACGGGTCGGCGACGTTGCCCCTGCTCCAGCCCGGTTGGATGTCGTCGGCTCGTTCCTGTCGATCCTCGGCCTAGGCATGATCGTCTTCGGGGTGCTCCGGTCGGCCGAGTGGGGGTGGGTCAGCCCGAAGCCCGGTGGCCCGACGATCCTTTCCACGTCACCGGTGTTCTGGCTGATCGCCGCCGGGCTCGCGGTGGTCTACGGGTTCCTGCGCTGGGAGACCCACCTGGAGCGCACCGGTGTTGGACCCCTGGTCAGGCCCGAGATGCTGAAGAACTCCCAGCTGGCCGGCGGCCTGTCGATGTTTGCGGCGCAGTTCGCTGTCCAGGCGGGGGTCTTCTTCGCCGTTCCGCTGTTCTTGACTGTCGTGCTGGGCCTGTCCGCCCTTCAGACCGGACTTCGTCTGTTCCCCCTGTCGGTTGCGCTCCTTGTCGCCGCCGCGGGGATTCCCAAGATCGCACCGAGGGCCAACCCGCGACGAGTTGTCCGGTTCGGCCTGCTGGCGATGATCGCCGGCATTCTGATCATGGTCGGGGGTCTGGACCCCGCTGCTGACGCCAGCATCGTCGCGGTGCCGATGATGTTGATGGGGCTCGGCCTGGGGGCGCTGGCCTCCCAGCTCGGCGCGGTGACCGTGTCGGCAGTCCCGGACTCCGAGAGTGCCGAGGTCGGTGGCCTGCAGAACACCGCGACGAACCTGGGGGCGTCGCTGGGCACCGCCCTGATCGGCTCCGTCCTCATCGCGACGCTCGGGGCCAGCGCCATGGCCGGCATCGCGGCCAATCCGCAGATCCCGACGTCGGTGAAGGCCCACGCGAGCACAGCCATCCAAGCAGGGGTGCCTTTTCTGTCCGACGCACAGCTCACCGCGGCCCTGAGTACCGCCGGAGTCGACTCGACCACCAGCACCGAGATCATCGCCGTCAACGCCGCAGCTCGCCTGCAGGCACTCAGAGCGGCCTTCGCGCTGGCCGCCCTGCTAGCGATTGCGGCGCTGTTCTTGACCGGCAGGATCCCCGAGGTGGCACCGGGGTCTGGCGTCGGCGCACGGACGTAGGAAGCCTGTCGCCCCGGGCCGCGCAACCGGGCCGCGCTTGCGTCATCGACCGCGCGTCGCACCCGCCAGCCCCGGCGCTGCCCGCCCCATCCGGCTCGCGGGGTCAGGCCCGGTCTCGCAGGGGTACGGATCGCTCCAGATGAATGACGGTCCCCAGTGCCCGCCAGCACAAGTGCAGGCAGTCGCCGGCTTCGGCGATCACCTCAAGCTCGCCGGGTTCTCGAAGTTGCTCTGGGTCAGGCAGACCCTGCGGTAGCCGGCACCGCCGCCGAACGGGCAGGGGCCGTACGACGGCATCGGCGGGTCGTCGGCGTTCTGGAAGAAGTGCGTTGCGCCAATCCTTCGCCGGCCATCGGTACGACGAGCTCGAATGTGCCCCGGAAGGGCGGTGACCTCGGCTCGCCCAATCGCTGACCAGCAAGCGTCCCCGACGTCAAGCACTGCCGACGAGGGGACTCGCGTCCTCGTTTTGGTTGATCTGTGCAGAAGCTGCGAGGACTACTCGTTGCTGGCCGGTGGGGGTGCCGCGCGCACGTGTGCGCGTTCGCCTTGCCTGCCGATGAGGCTCAGGAACTCGACCGGACCTGAGCTGGTGGCTCCGAACCAGTGTGGTGTTCGGGTGTCGAACTCTGCTGCTTGCCCCGCGCTCAGCGTGAGGTCGTGCTCACCGAGGACCAGACGGAGTGTTCCGTTGAGAACGTAGACCCAGTCGTGGCCCGGGTGACTGCGCAGGTTCGGGCGCTGATCATCCTGGCCGGTGGGCAGGACGAACTTGTAAGCCTGGATGCCCCCGGCTCGGCGGGTCAGGGGCAGGATCGTCGAGCCGTCCTCGCCGGCGAGCGGGCGCAGGTTGATTCGGGGGTCGCCCGTCCGTGGCGCGTCGACCAGCTCGTCGAGGGTGACCCCGTGCTCACGGGCGAGGGGTAGGAGCTGCTCAAGAGTGGGGCGACGCAAGCCGGCCTCGAGCCTGGACAGGGTGCTGACCGAGATGCCCGTCTTGTCCGCGAGGGCGGTGAGGGTGCTGCCCCGCCGCAGTCGCAGACCCTTCAACCGCGGCCCGACGGCCTCCAGTGCGCGATCGATCAGTTCATCCACACTCCCACTTTGCCATTCGGCAAGACTTCTTGCCCATGGGACGCGTCGCCCGCACGATCGTTGAGCGCTGGAAGTGACGGACAAGGAGGGCAGAACCGATGACCCACGACTTCGACGAGCGCGACTGGGACGCCCACTGGCAGCACGCGCCCAGGCCGGAGCCAGCAGCAGGGCGGGCGTCCGAACCGAACCCGCACCTTGTCCGGGAGGCCGGCGCCCTGATCCCTGGCACGGCATTGGACGCTGGATGCGGTGAAGGTGCTGAGGCGATCTGGCTGGCCTCCCGCGGATGGCAGGTGACGGCCGCGGAAATATCCGCCTACGCCCTCGCCCGCGCCGCCGACCGGGTGGCCGCCCGGGCCGTCGAGGACGGTCGTGCGTGGGACCTGCGGTTGCTCCGGGCAGACTTGACCGTGTGGGACCCCGACACCCAGTTCGACCTGGTGACCACGCACTACGCCCACCCCGCGATGCCGCGGCTAGCGTTCTACGAGCGGCTCGGCGAATGGGTGGCCCCTGGCGGCACCCTGCTCATCGTCGGACATCTGCACGCCGCAGGGCACGGATACGGGCCACCTGTCGAGGCGTCGGTCACCCTGCCCGACATCACCGCCGGCCTGGACCCGAGCAGATGGGACATCGTTACCGCCGGCGAGCACGTCCGGACGCTCACCGCCCCCGGCGGCCGGGTCGTTCCCCTTCACGATGTCGTCGTGCGAGCCAGGCGTCGTTCCTGATCACAGCGCTTCCGCCGGCGTCGACGCTCCACATGCACTGCCGATCCCGGTACACCTGCCAGAGGAACCCATAAGCACCAGCGGCCCCCCGGGCAGCGCCACCGCCGCAAAGTATCGACGGTCCGCGCCGGCGGCGCGCGGTCGTGGGCGCGGTGTGTATCGCCTCGAGTGCGATGATCGCTTCGGTTTCCGCCACTGAACGTCGCCATGCCGCAGACCGCTCTGGACGTCGGCGCCTCCCCGTCCACGGATCTTTGGATAATCCTCGTCCATGCCATCACCCGGCGGCCTGCTGCTTCCTCTCAGTGCGGTCGGTGGTCACCGCGGCTGCGGACCGGTGCTGGCGAGCGGCT
>Ga0209068_10001148_pt1 | contig 13333 bp, 10 predicted proteins | sample ColStrG_CSR_2012_FD_187200 | JGI IMG/M metagenome (GOLD analysis project Ga0209068, IMG submission 187200) | Freshwater sediment microbial communities in response to fracking from Pennsylvania, USA - Cold Stream Run_MetaG_CSR_2012 (SPAdes)... | ecosystem: Environmental > Aquatic > Freshwater >... | reverse complement strand
CGGTTCGATTCGACCCGTGAGCGCCAGGAGCTAGTCCCAGCACCAGCACGCGGGCATTCGGGTCGCCGAACCCCGGCACCGGCTTTCCCCAATAGTCCCAATCGCGATACGCCCGGCGCTTCTCCCCGGCAATCTGCTCACGATAGGCCACCAGTCGCGGACAGAGCGTGCAGCCAACTACTTCCGCGTTCAAAACCTTGAGCCAATTTGGGGCAGGCATTCGCTTTTATTGTATTGTGTGGCGCGGACACTCTTGTCCGCGGCCTTTGATTTTGGTTTTTGTTGGCCGCAACGTGCGGACTGTATTCGCCGTACGGCTTTCGCGGACAAGAATATCCACTCCACACCAGCCCCGCATCGTTACTTTAGTGGGTAGGGAGTCTCCTTCCTGCGTTTGACGTTGCTCTTCGGGAGTCTTTACACTCAAGTTTGTAGCTAAAGGCGTCTGAGCGGAGTTACCCCTCCCGACTCCGCCTCCGAGCTGCGCGCGGTTCTTGAAAGGTGATTGTGAGCCCCACTGAAACGAACGAAAGCGCCACTAAGCGTGAAATTCAAGTCGAGATTCCGGCCACCGAAGTCGCCCGGCAAACCGACTCGCTGATCCAGAAATATCAGAAGGTGGCGCGCCTGCCCGGTTTCCGCCGCGGACACGTGCCACCCTCCATCATCCGCCAGCGCTTCTCGGAAGAAATCAAGACGGACGTCGTCGAAGCCCTCATCCCGCGCTACTTCCGCCAGGAAACCGAACGCCTGGGCATGCATCCGATTTCGCAGCCGCGCGTCACCGACCTTCATCTGCACGACGGTGAACCTCTGCGCTTCAAAGCGGCCTTCGAAGTCCTCCCTGAAATCAAGCTGGAAGGGTACAAGGAGTTGCGCGCCGACAAGCCGGAGATCACCGTCTCCGACGCCGATGTCGATCAGGCGCTCGCCGACGTGCGCGAGCAGCATGCCAGCTTCAATCCCGTGGAAGGCCGCGCGCTCGCCGATGGCGACTTCGCCCAGGTCTCGCTCGATGGCCTTCCGCAGTCCGGCGAAGGCCAGCCCGTGCACATGGATGAAGTGCTGGTCGAAATCGCCGGCAAGAACACCATGCCCGAATTCAACGAGCACCTGTGCGCCGCCAACGTCGGTGACGAGCGCACCTTCGACGTCCACTATCCTGAGGATGCGCAGGACAAGCGTCTGGCCGGTAAGACATTCAAATACACCGTCAAGGTGATCGCTATCAAGCAAAAGAGCCTGCCCGAACTGAACCAGGAGTTCGTCAAGCAACTGGGCGAGTTCTCGACTGTCGACGACGTTCGCCAGCGCATTCGCGAGCAGATCGAATCCGAGCGCAAGCACCAGGCCGAGCACGAATCCAAAGACAAACTTGTGGCGGAGCTGATTCGGCGCAACGATTTCGAGGTTCCCGAGGCGCTCATCGAGCACCAGATCGACATTCGCATCGAGCGTGGCCTGCGCGCCCTGGCCGCACAGGGCCTGACCGCCGAACAAATGAAGAAAATGGATTTGAATCGCCTGCGGGGAGGACAGCGCGAGCAGGCGATTCACGATGTCAGGGCTTCCCTGCTGCTGGAAAAAGTGGGGGACGAAGAGAGCATTCAGGTCAGCGACGAGGAGTTGGACCAGGAGGTGGAATCGCTGGCAAAACAAACAAAACAGACGGTCGAAGCGGTGCGCGCTCGTTTGACACGGGATGGGGGCCTCGATAGAATCCGTTCCAGAATCCGCAACGAGAAGACCCTCGAATTTCTGTATCATCAGTCCGCCTGAGACGGGCCATTTCGATACTCCCCTGCGCCGTCGAACTGATTTTGGGACAGGAGTGTGGAAGGTGAACTTGAACGACTCAAAAATGATGCTGGTTCCGATGGTGATCGAGCAGACCGGGCGTGGCGAACGGGCCTACGACATCTATTCCCGGCTGCTTCGCGACAACATCATCTTTATTGGCACGCCCATTGACGACACTATCGCCAACCTCGTCATCGCCCAGATGCTGTTTCTGGCCCAGGAAGACCCGGAAAAAGACATCCAGCTCTACATCAACTCGCCGGGCGGGTCGATCACCGCGGGCATGGCAATCTATGACACGATGCAGTACGTCAAAAATGACATCACCACTATCTGCATCGGTCAGGCCGCCTCCATGGCCGCCCTGCTGCTTTCGGCGGGCGAAGCTAAGAAGCGGCTGGCGCTGCCTAATTCCCGCATCCTGATCCATCAGCCATCGATGGGTGGATTGTCCGGACAGGCCACCGACATTGACATCCATGCGCGAGAAATCCTGCGTATGCGGGAGATTACTAATCAGTTACTGGCCAAGCACAGCGGTCAAAAGCTCGATAAGGTAGAGAAAGATGTGGAACGCGATTTCATCATGAACGCACAGCAGGCAAAAGAATACGGCATCATCGACGACATCATCTATAAGACGAGATAGCGGTTACGACCGGCATTCGCGCCGGTCCGGCAGGAGATCTCCAGATTAGAATAGTTTGCCGCAATACTCGATGATTTGTCATCCCGAGCGGAGCGAGGGATCTGTAGTTTGTTGCACCTGGAACTGAAGGCCTGGTTGCCCCGAAGGCCACCAGAAAAGGAGTCAGGCCGAGTGAAAAACAGATCGGGTTCCGAGGAAGCCTTGCGCTGCTCGTTCTGCCATAAGTCGCAGGACGCGGTAGCCAAGCTGATCTCCTCGCCCAGTGACTATCCCCGCGCGTACATCTGCGACGAGTGCGTTGCCGTCTGCAACTCCATCCTCGAAGACGACCGCACCGCCACTCCGCCGTCTTCGGTTCCCAACCAGCTTCCCAAGCCACAGGAAGTCAAGACATTCCTCGACGAGTACGTCATCGGGCAGGAACAAACCAAGAAAAAACTCGCCGTCGCCGTCTACAACCACTACAAGCGCATCTACATGAACCGCCAGAAAACCAATGACGGCGTGGAACTGGCCAAGTCGAACATCCTGCTGATCGGCCCCACCGGAACCGGGAAAACGCTCCTCGCCCAGACTCTGGCGCGCATGCTTGATGTGCCCTTCGCCATCGTCGACGCGACCACTCTCACCGAAGCCGGCTACGTCGGCGAGGATGTGGAGAACATCATCCTTAAGCTGCTGCAATCCGCCGAGGGCGACGTCAGCCGTACTCAGACCGGCATCATCTACATCGACGAAATTGACAAGATCGGCCGCAAGGACGAGAACCCGTCCATCACGCGCGACGTTTCCGGGGAAGGCGTGCAGCAGGCGCTGCTGAAGATTCTCGAAGGCACCATCGCCAATGTTCCGCCCCAGGGTGGACGCAAACACCCACACCAGGAATTCACACCCGTCGATACCACCAACATCCTCTTCATTTGCGGCGGCGCTTTCGTGGGCCTGGAAAAAATCATCGGGCGGCGCGTCGGCAAGAAAGCTTTGGGCTTCCGCACCAGCGAGGAAACGGACAAGGAGCAAGCCGCACCTGCCTCAAAACGCAACTTCCAGCTGGTCTCCGATACCCAACCCGAGGACCTGATCAAGTTCGGCCTCATCCCGGAATTTGTCGGACGCCTGCCCGTGGTCGGCGTTTTGCAGGATTTGGACGAGAACGCCCTGGTTGAAATTCTTACGCGCCCCAAGAACGCAATCGTGAAACAATACCAGAGGCTGTTCGAGTTTGAGAACGTCCGCCTGAAGTTCAGCGAAGACGCCATGCGCGCCATTGCACGTCAGGCCATGGCCCGCAAGGTGGGCGCCCGCGGCCTGCGCATGATTCTCGAAGAACTGATGCTGGAGCTGATGTACAGCCTGCCCAGCCAGAAGAAAGTCAAGGAATTCGAAGTAACCCGCGAGATGGTAGAAAAACGCGACGTCTCGCTGGCGACGATCGAAAAAGCAGCAAGCTAGAGCTGGTTTGGAAGAGATACTGTTTTGGGTCTTGGTTTTGGGAAGGCACGGCTTCAGCCGTGCCGCCTGGAGCCGCAAAACATGAGGGCTTTCGCCCCTAAGGGCCGTGTTCTTAGCCCTCTGTCGTACCTGAAGGCAAGCCTTCAGACGCTGGATTCGAATCCCAGCTTTGCCTTGAACGGCGAACCGGGAGACGGGAGATTGAAGTTGTCGAACCCCAAGGAAAAATTCGAGAGCAAGAAACTCCCGATGATGCCAATCAGGGACGTGGTCATCTTCCCTTACATGATGACTCCGTTCGTAGTGGGCCGGGAATCGAGCGTGCACGCGCTTGAAGAGGCTCTGGCTGGCGACAAGAAGATTTTTCTCGCCACCCAGCACGACGCCTCCATCGACGAGCCCAAACCCAACGACATCTATCAGGTCGGAACAATCGTCAACATTGTCCAGAGCCTCAAGCTCCCCGACGGCAATATTAAAGTGCTGGTTGAAGGAGTCGAACGGGGCAAAGTTCTTCAGATCACCGACGCCGAGGGCTTCATGCAGGCCACTGTCCGGGTCGCCCGCTACGCCACCGAGACCAACGCGCAGATTGAAGCTGGCATGCAGCGCGTCACCTCGCTCTTTGAGCAATACGTCAAGCTCTGCCAGTCGCTGAACTACGAGACCATGATCGCGGCTGTGCGCATGGAAGATCCGGCCAAGCTGACCGATACCATCGCCGCCAATCTCCAGCTCTCGATCGAAGAGAAGCAAGCCCTGCTCGAAATCTTCGACCCCGCCGAGCGGCTCAGCAAGATCGGCGACGTGCTCGATGTTGAAATCGAAAAGCTCAATATGGACCGCACCATCCAGTCGCGCGTCAAGCGCCAGATGGAGAAGGCTCAGAAAGAGTATTACCTCAACGAAAAGATTAAGGCCATCCAGAAGGAACTGGGCCGCGGCGAAAAGAGCGAATTCGACGAACTGAAGAAGAAAGTCGACTCCGCCGGCATGCCCAAAGAAGTCCGCGACAAAGCCATTCAAGAACTCAAGAAACTGGAAGCCATGCCGCCCATGTCGGCCGAGTCCACCGTCTCGCGCAACTATCTCGACTGGCTGCTGGCGGTGCCCTGGAAGAAGCGCTCCAAAGAAATCCGCAATATCAGCCGCGCCGAAAAGGTCCTGAACGAAGATCACTACGGTCTGGAGAAAATCAAGGAGCGCATCCTCGAATTTCTCGCCGTCCGCCAGCTCGTCAAGAATCCCAAAGGTTCAATCCTCTGCTTCGTCGGCCCTCCGGGCGTCGGCAAGACCTCGCTCGGCATGTCGATCGCCAAGGCCACCGGGCGCAAGTTCGTCCGCATGTCGCTCGGCGGCGTGCGCGATGAGGCCGAAATTCGCGGCCATCGCCGCACCTACATCGGCGCGCTGCCCGGCCAGATCATCCAGATGATGAAAAAGGCCGGCACCAAGAACCCGGTCTTCATGCTCGACGAAGTCGACAAGATGTCCATGGACTTCCGTGGCGACCCGTCCGCCGCCCTGCTCGAAGTCCTCGACCCCGAACAGAATTTCATGTTCGTCGACCACTATCTCGACGTGGAGTACGACCTGTCGCAGGTCTTCTTCATCGCCACTGCGAACGTGATGCACACCATCCCGCCCGCGCTCCAGGATCGCATGGAAGTCCTGCGTCTGCACGGCTACACGGAGCAGGAAAAAACCGAGATCGCCAAGCAGTTCCTGGTCAAAAAGCAGATGGCTCAAGCCGGCCTGACCGACAAGAACATCAAGTTCACCGACGAAGCCATCCAGCAGGTCATTCGCTCTTACACCCGCGAAGCCGGCGTCCGCAACCTGGAACGGGAAATCGGCAACGTTTGCCGCAAAGTCGCCCGCAAGGTCGTCAAGGAAGGGGCCGGCTACACGGCCGCCATCACGGCCGAAAACGCCAACGACTTCCTCGGCGTGCTGAAATTCCGCGACACGCTGGCCCATGAAAAAAGCGAGGTCGGCCTCGTCACCGGTCTGGCCTGGACAGAAGTCGGCGGCTCCATCCTGAGCACCGAAGCCACGGTAGTCGACGGCAAGGGAAAACTGACCCTCACCGGCAAACTCGGCGACGTGATGCAGGAGTCCGCGCAAGCCGCGATGTCCTACGTGCGTTCCCGCGCCGCGCGCCTGGGCCTCCCGCGCGATTTCTACCGCAACCTCGACATCCACGTGCACGTGCCCGAAGGCGCCATCCCCAAAGACGGCCCCTCCGCCGGCATCACCATCGCTACCGCCATTTCCAGTGCCCTCAGCCGCATCCCTGTCCGCCGCGATCTTGCGATGACCGGAGAAATCACACTCCGTGGGAAAGTTCTTCCCATCGGCGGACTGAAGGAAAAACTGCTCGCCGCCCACCGCGCCGGACTCTTCGAAGCTATCCTGCCCGCTGAGAACGAAAAAGATGTGGCTGAAGTCCCCGAAAACCTGCGCACCGCGATGAAGCTGCATTTCGTCGAGAACATGGACCAGGTTTTAGCGATTGCGTTCGAGGGCCCGCTGCCGCAAATGGCGTCTGAGGCCGAGACGACGATGGCTCCCATCGCGACACCGCCCGCCGCGGAGATTCCTACGGCCCGACAGTAGACTAGAATGCCGACTGTTCGGCAGGCCACTTCTCAAGAATCGTGAGAAGTGGCCAGCCGGACAGCCGACGGTTTGGGACTCCGCTCTTACACGGCGGTCGAACCTTCATCTTCAGGACTTCCCACTCGGTGACTGCTACCGGCCCGGCTTCGCCAAGAAAGTAGGCGCGGAAGCTGCTCCGGCGCAACAGTTCCGGAACGCCACCAAGCCGCGCTGGACCGAATTGCGGTGCAAGTAGCGTAGTTTCTCGATGCGTTTGCGTTCGCTCCAGACGTTAAAATCGTAGAATCGTTTCTGCCAGATGTGTTGCGGCGCGTAGTCGAAGAGGCGGGCTTGCGACGGGTTGCGCCGCCGTCTCGCCCGCGCCAGGACGCGCCGCGCTAAGTCATGAGAGCAGCGTTAAAATTCCCTCATGACCCCGGTTCCCCAGCCCCGATTTCAATTCAGCGTAAAAGGCTCTACTGCCCTTTTCGTCGCCATTGCGGTCGTCGCCATCCTGCTCATCACCCTGCCCGCCTATCGCTTGTTCTTCCTCATCAGCGTGCTCATTGGCATCGTGATCGCCGGTGGCCTCACCCTCTGGCACAAGCTCCACCCGCTCAAAGAAGAAGACGGCGTCGACAACAAACGTCCCCTCGGCCTCTAACCCTCGCGAGCGCCACTTGCCACTAGCAACCGGAAACTAGAAACTGTATCCATGCGTATTCTCACGCGTTTCCTAATCTCGGCCAGCGACGCAGCGCACTTCCCCGCGCCCTCGCTGCCTGAGATCGCCTTCCTTGGCCGCTCCAACGTTGGCAAGTCCAGCGTCATCAATGCCCTCGTCGGCTCCAAGGTCGCCCGCACCAGTAACACTCCGGGCCGCACGCGCAGCATCAATTTTTTCGAGGTTCGCCGCGCCGGTCACCCCAAGCCCGAACTCCTGTTTACCGATCTTCCCGGCTACGGCTACGCCAAGATCTCACGCGAGATTTCTCAGGATTGGGCTCGGTTCGTCGATCCTTACCTGCACCAGCGCGCCAGCCTCGCGCTCTGCCTGGCCCTGGTGGACGCGAACGTTCCGCCCCAGGCGAGCGACCGTCAGTTGCTGGAGTTCCTGGCGGCCGCCAAGCGCAACCACGTCGTTGTCGCCACCAAGTGCGACCGGCTCTCCGGCAATGGATTGCGTCAGGCTCTGCAGACCCTCGGCCAGCAATACGTCCACACTCCTATCGTGCCGTTTTCCGCCAAGACCGGCGCTGGAAAAGACGACCTCTGGGCCCAGATCCTCCTTTCGATTTCCAACTTCCCTGCCCGCTAAAGTTCTCCGACAAGCTACCGATAGCCTAAGAAGTAGCATTCGGAGGCATTTCTCGTGGACCCGCATGTCGAAAGCGAACAACCCGGCCTCTCACCCAGTGCCCATAAGCCGGAAGACGGCGCGACTTACCTGCGCCAGCTCAAGAGTGAAGCCGGCGAAGACGCCCCTACCACACCCACTGCCACCAGCAGCATCGCCGTCCCGGCAGCAGCCGCTTCCCCCGGACTCAAGGAGCGGAGGCGCAGCCCAAGACTCCAATGTTCTGGAAGTGCGGAGTTTCGGCCCGAGGGCAGCGACATCCGCATGTGGGGCACCCTCACCGACGTCAGCTTCCACGGATGCTACGTCGAAATGAACAACACCTTCCCGGTCGGCACGCGGGTCAGCCTAACCGTCGACGCTCTCGGCATCAGGGCGCGCGTTCAAGCCACGGTTCGCGTCTCCTACCCCTTCCTGGGAATGGGCATGTGCTTTTCGGAAATCGAACCCGGACAGCAGTTGCAGTTGGAGCAACTGATTGCGGCCCTTTCGGGGCAAAGCACCGTATCCAGTTCGCAATCGTCCAGCGCTCCCGATCCCAATTCACCTCAATCCCTGGGGGACGTCGACTCCAAGACCATGGTCGATCTGCTCGCACAGTTTTTTCGCGACAACCGCCTGCTCTCGCGCCAGGAATTCTACGAACTCGCCAAACGGGCTCGCCGCTGAATCGCGCGCGTCTTGTCGGCTTGGCGTGAAGGGCCAGAAGTTACTCCGGTGACTGTCGGCGGGTTCCCCGAACCGTCTGCTTCCGCTCGCCATCCGTTATCATAAAAAGGTATGGCCAAATACCTTGTGACCGGCGCAGCCGGCTTCATCGGATCCTCTTTGGTGCGCGCCCTTCTGGATCGCGGCGACCAGGTCCGAGGCGTGGATAACTTCGCCACCGGCCGTCGCGAGAATCTGACCGGCGTCCTCGATCGCATCGACTTCCGTGAGTTCAGTATTCTCGACCTCGACTCCACGCGCGAAGCATGCGCGGGCATCGACTACGTTCTGCATCAGGCCGCCATCCCATCCGTTCCTAAGTCCGTGCTCGATCCTCTGGGCAGCAACCTGGTCAACGTCGATGGCACCGTCAACGTCCTGGTCGCCGCGCGCGACGCCAAGGTAAAACGGGTCGTCTATGCCGCTTCGTCGTCGGCCTACGGAGACACACCGACGCTCCCCAAGCATGAGTCGATGGCCCCGAATCCGATCTCGCCCTATGCCGTCGCGAAGCTGGCCAGCGAGTACTACATGGTTTCGTTTTTCCGATGCTACGGTCTGGAAACCGTCTGCCTGCGCTACTTCAATATTTTTGGCCCCCGCCAAGACCCCTCGTCTCCTTACTCCGGCGTTCTGGCCAAGTTCAGCTTAGAGATGCTGCGCGGCGAGCAACCCTGGATTTTCGGCGACGGCGAAACCAGCCGCGATTTCACTTACATCGACAACGCCGTGTCCGCGAATTTGCTGGCTTGCTCCGCCCCCGCCGATAGGTGCGCCGGACGCGTCTTCAACTGCGCCACCGGCCGCCGCGTCACCCTGAACGAGACCTTCGAAGCACTGAAGCAACTGACCGGTTACACGGGAGCAGCCCAGTATGGCCCCGAGCGCGCCGGCGACGTCAAGCACTCGCTCGCCGACATCTCGTTAGCGCAAAAACAACTCGGCTACACAATCCTGGTCAATTTTGAGGAAGGTCTGCGCCGCACCGTGGAGTGGTACAAGACCGAGGCAGTAACCGCAGGAGCCGCCCGGAACTAGATGGGTAGGGAAGAAATCGCGCTCCCGCACCGCAATTCAGAGACTCCTACGAAGCCGGCCGCTGTACGTGAGGCGAAGCGGCCTTCTTCACCTTGGCAGCCCGGCTCACCGCAATCAGCTCATTCAGTTCATACCGATAGGGCCCATACGCGCGGAATTTTTCTTCGTCGAACAGGCGCTTGGCGCCACATCCCAGACATACCTGGTACGCGTAACCCTGCTCTCGCACCGGCCAACTCATGCGGCGATGCCAGCACCCTCGGAGCGCCACTACCGCCACTCCCGCCAAGCCCGTCGCCATCACTCCGAACGGCCACAGCCAGTTCGTTTTCTTGAACTTTTCCCGCTTTTCCGCGTCTTCCACAATCACAGCTCCCAAGGATCCCATGACTTCACAAGAATAAGACGGAATGCGGGGCGGGGCAAACACAGAAAGGTCGTAGGTCATTTTTCCTTTTCTTCGCCTTCTTAGCCAATCCCCACCCGAGTGTTCAATCGGCCCTGTACCAAAGGACATTGCGGTACATGCCGGACGAGCATTACCCTTGCTAATCAGGCTCTTGCATTGGGCGGGCCTGGAACCATGCCCGGCAATGCTTTGCCTGGAATCCGACTTGCCGACGAATGCAATGAAGTCCCGCTGCACGTTATAGTTACAGTTTGAGCATGAGCGCCCATCCAACCCGCGTCGACGGCGAAGCGCCACCACCCCTGGCTGCGGATGCGGGCACTGCCCTGCGCGAAGGCAATCGTGTACTGGCTTCCATTGCTAGTCGCCAGGCCTTGCAATCGCTGCATGCATTCTCCGAACTTCACGATAACATTCGCGACCGCCAATCCAGTCCGCAATCTGTCCCGGCGGCCGATCTTTTTCAGACAGAGCGCTTCGTTTTCGACGAAGTGCTGCAACTGCTCTGCGATCGCGCACATGCCATCACCGGCGCCGACGGCGTCATGATCGCCCTCGCCGAGGGCGCGGACTTTCTGTGCCGCGCGGCGACGGGAACGGTCCTGGTTGAACGCGGCGCGCGCCTGACGCGCGCATCCGAATTTCTTGCCGAGTGTCTCGACTCAGGACTCGTCGTCCGCTGCGACGACAGCGAAACCGACGCGCGCGTCGAACGCGACCTCACAAAATCCCTTGGAGCCTGCGCTAGCGTGATCGTTCCGCTGCGGGGACGGCGCGCCCGCCTCGGAGTGATTCAGGCATTTTCGAAAACTCCGTTCGCGTTCAGCGACGGCGACATTCGCACGCTGGATCTGTTTGCCGAGTTGGTTCTTTCGGCCCTTAAGCCCGAAGATCAGGACCGCCGCATCACCTGGCTGTCCGACGTCGCCAGTGAGCTTCTCGACCCAAAACCGGTGCCCCCGGCTCCGGTCGCGGCACTCCTGCCCGGTACGCTTGCAGAAATTGCGCTTCCTGAAGGTGAGACCCGTGTGGTGGAAGACTCCCTTCACGCCGAGCCGGCAACAACAAAGGCAGAAATAAAGATCGACGCACCGCCGATTTCCGCAGTTTCCCCGATCGAACACCAGACGGTTCCCGCGCCTGCCATCGCAGTACCCTATTTCCACTTCTCTGCCGAAGAGGCAGGGCGGCAATTCAAGGACGAACCTGAGAGCGAGGAAGCTCCGCATCGCGGCCTCCGCTTCGTGCCCGCGATCACGGGCCAGAGTTCAAGGCCCGGCCTTAACGTCGTGATTGGCTTGATCGCCGTGGCCGCGCTGTTCTCGGCAGGCGTGTGGTGGGGCATGCAGATGCACGGCAACGAGGTCGCGAAAGTAGCCACCGCGCTGAAAGCGGCAGATGCGCCTCCTGCGCCGGTTCCGGGTTCGCCCGCGCCTCAGGTCGTTTCCGACAATTTACTGGATCCGGTGAAGGTCGCGCCCGACGCCTCCGCTCCTTCACCCGAGAAGCTGGCCGTTCTCCCCAAGATCACTGGACTCCGCCATTGGTCTTCTTCCATGGGAAGCACGGTCGTCATCGACATGGAAGACCAGGTGCCATACGAAGTGCACCGCCTGATGTCGCCGGAGCGCATCTACTTCGATCTGCACGATGTCGTGCTCGCTCCGGAACTGGATGGCAAGTCCATCGATGTCGGCGAAAGTGCGCTGAGCCGCGTGCGCGTGGCGCAGCCGGTCGCAGGCGTGACCCGAATTGTGCTCGACACCAAAGACGGATCGAACTTCTCCGTCAGCATGGAATCGAACCCGTATCGCCTGGTGGTTGAACTGCGTGCGAACGACCGCGCCTTCGCCAGCAAAGGCGCCACCACTCCAGCTTCCGCAGGCCAGGCCGCCGCCACTGCGGCTCTATCGCCCTTGCCTCTGAAACCGGCCGACGAACGCCTGGCCGCCAAAACCGGAAAATTCCGCATTGTGCTCGATGCCGGACACGGCGGCTGGGATCTGGGCACCGTCGGACGCCAGGGATTGCTCGAAAAAGATCTCGTACTCGACGTGACCCAGCGCCTGGGCAAGCTGCTGCAAGCCCGTCTTGGGTCCGAGGTCGTGTTCACCAGGACCAGCGACTCGTACCTGCCTCTTGATCAGCGCGCCGACCTCGCCAACCAGTCGCAAGCCGATCTCTTTGTGTCGGTGCACGCCAACTACAGCAATTCCGCCGCAGCGCGGGGCGTCGAAACTTATTACACGAATTTCTTTTCCGCGCCCGGATCGAAGGAACTGGAGAACCGCGAAAACGGCGGCATTCTCAAGCCGGTGACGGCATCGCTATCCGCCGGCGGGCTGCAAGCGAAGATTGAACAATCGCACCGCTTGGCGGCCAGCGTCCAGCGCGCTCTCCATGCCACGCTGGCCACGAAGAGCCCCGATATCCGCGACCGTGGCATCAAAGACGCAGCCTTCGCTGTCTTGACCGGGACCACCATGCCCGCCATCCTCACCGAGATTTCTTTTGTCAGCAGCCCCGCCGATGAACGCAATCTGCAAAGCGAGGCCTATCGCCAGCAGATTGCCGAAGCGCTCTACAAAGGCATCTCCCGCTACGAACAGACCGCCCAACACACCAAGGTGGCTCAGTTGCAGCAAACCTCCGCCCACCGGTAAACGTTCGTAGCGTCGGCGTCTTGAGGGCGCCGCCACCCTCGAAGCGGGGGGGCATTTCACCGGTTGCGTTTTCTCACCGATTGTGCTTTTCCGGCTGTTCTCACCAGGTATAGTGCGCCGTATAGGTGATCGTTTTTTCACCGTCCGGAGCGATGGTCACCGGAAACTCGATGGTGTGGGAGTCGGTTTTCTTGTAGTCGGCGGAACTCGAAACGATATCCCAGGTCAGCGCGCGATACAGGTGTTCGACCACGCGAACCTCCACCGGTTCTTTCTTGTGGTTGCGGACCTTGATCTCGAACGACTCCGTGGCCGTGCTCTTGTTATCGTCCACCAGGTAGTTGGTGCGGCGGCGTTCCCCGGTCAGATCGAAAGCGTTGCCGGTATAAACGCGGACGGTCTCGTCGCGGGGCGTATGGTCAACGACGTTTTCGCCGGTGAATTCAATCTGGCCGTCGTCGTTGCGGCGGTAGAAGCGGACGCGGCCCTTGGGCAGCGGCATGCCCAGATGATTCGCCTCTGAGTTGACGAACTCGCGCATCACCCAAATCTTGGGATTGGATTCGGTGCCATAAGAGCGATCATTGCGGAAATTGTCCCAGTTCCAGCCGTTGTAGCGGTTGACGTCGATCTTGACACCGTCGTAGACATAGATT
>Ga0209068_10001144_pt1 | contig 13345 bp, 6 predicted proteins | sample ColStrG_CSR_2012_FD_187200 | JGI IMG/M metagenome (GOLD analysis project Ga0209068, IMG submission 187200) | Freshwater sediment microbial communities in response to fracking from Pennsylvania, USA - Cold Stream Run_MetaG_CSR_2012 (SPAdes)... | ecosystem: Environmental > Aquatic > Freshwater >... | reverse complement strand
TCTCTCCAGACCGCATCGAGAAGTTGATCGCGGGTGAAAACCCGTCCGCAGTGCCGGGCCAGGTATTCCAGTAGCCGGAATTCCCGGACGGTTGTGAGCACGGCGCGGCCCTCGACTCGCACGGTCATGGACGCCACATCAATTTCCAAGTTCCCCACTTGAACCACCTCGTGAGTGCCAGCGGCGGCCTGACTTCGGAGAGCATTGCGCACACGGGCAATCAATTCTCTTGGGCTGAATGGTTTGGTGATGTAGCCATCCCCGCCGACGTCAAAAGCGTGCACACGATCCGGTTCCTGGGCGCGGGCGGAAAGAAAGATGATCGGTGTTTGCGCAAGCCGTTCATGCTGGCGGATCTGGCGGCACAGGTCGAATCCGCTCATTCCGGGGAGCATGATGTCGAGCAGGAACAAGGAAGGTTGCAGCGTCGCCGCCGAAGAGACGACCGGCGCACCAGAGAAAAAAGTGGACACGTTGTAGCCGGCGGTGCGTAGATTGTGTTCGATCAGACGGGAGACGTCCCAGTCATCTTCCACGACGAAGATAAGGTTCTGGGCGTGCGAATTGTGTATGGCCTCCAAATGATCCATGTGTGGAGAGACCGCTCTCAGTCGTCCCTGCAGGTCCTCGCCAGATGAGATGAGCCGACATTAGATCGGTTATGTTGCTGTAATGTTGCGGGATTGTTAAAACGCGATGAATTTCGCGGTCGCCAGCGATAGCGCAGGCGTGCAGACACTGCGATTGAGGACGTACCCGCTCAAGCGTGAGTCAGACAGAAAGCCTGGTGTAGTCTAACTACTTGTCTCCGTGCAGAGTCCAGCGGAGCCCTGCCGAGACGGTACGGTTGTAGTATTCCCGCTGAATCGGGTAGGTCTCACTACCGTTGTAGAACCCAAATACTTCGTTGTTCAGGTTCAGCATGGAGACGATCGCGTGCAGCCCATGCGAGCGCGGGATCATATAACTAACTTGCGCATCGACCTGAGTGTGCGGGTAGAGGTAGGTATCGCCACTGGGATCCTTGACAGCGTTGTTGTTGACGTACGACCAGATGTATCCGTCGTTGTGGGTGAGCCCCATGCGCGCGGAGAGGCCTCTTTTGTCGTAGGTGACATCGAAATTCCAGTTGTTCGGCGCGGTGCGAAGAAGCGTCGGGTGATCGGTGCGCCCGAAACCGTCGGGAAAACCGGCGCGCGAAGTCGTGTGGCTGTAGTTCGCACTCACACCCATGCCGTTGAGCAGTCCTGGCAAAAACCTGAGCTGTTGCTGCCAACTCATCTCAATGCCGGCGACGTGCGCGCTGGGGCCGTTGATCAACGTACCCACCTGACCGTCCTGAATGGTGACCCGGTAGATTGGGTCGGTCAAGTACTTGTAGAACGCTCCGAACTGAAGGATGCCAACCGGCTTCAGATAGCGCTCCAAGAGAATATCGAAGTTTTGGCCGTGGGTTGGTTTCAGGGAAGGGTTGCCGGTGGAGATGGGAGGGTTCGAAGACGGGTCATTCGTCCGATACGGTGACATGTCATAGAAGTTTGGACGCGCGATCCCCATGCCGTAGGAGCCGCGCAGAATGGTATCGGATCCGATACGGTATTGCGCCTGCACGCTGGGGAAAACATTGGTGTAGTTGTGCTGAGCCCGAACTGGAGTGGGCGTGAGTGGAGTTATTGTGGTGTCGACTGCTGTGCCGAGTAGTGTGTCATTGGTGGCCTCAACCCTCAGCCCAGTCTGCAGCCGCAGTCGCCCGAAGCTGATGGTGTTCATGGCATATCCAGCGTAAATGCGCTCGCTGTCATCAAAATCGTTGGGCCACGACCTCATCTGGTCAAATCCTCCCGCGAACTGGCCCTGGTTGGCATTGAAGTACGCCAGGATTTTTTTGAAATCGGTCGTGGGCCCGTAGTGGTAGCGCCCGCCCAGGTAGTAGTTGTGATTGGTGAACGAACTGAGGAAGGAACTCATCAACGGGTTCGTACTCGACGTGAACGACGACTCGCTGAATATCTGGGTTTTGCGCGCGTCCCAGGTTTTGAAGCCAACTTCAAACGAACTGTAATGGCTGCCGGCACGGTATTGCTTGTTCAGCGAGATGTCGCCGACGACGTCGCGCTCGAATGTGCTGTCGTGCTGGAACGACACCCTGGTCAAACCGTACGTACTGGCGTCGTAAAGGTTTTCACCGTGGAGTACTGGAAACTTTGGAGTGAAGGGGCGGCTCGTGTCCACTGCAAAGGCTACGGAGTTGTCGCTAGCTCCTGGGCCGTCGAAGCTGGCCCGCGGATACGCAGCCAGGGCTTTGGCCTGAGAAAGCGCGATCTCGTAGTTCAACACCGTGCTCCCAAACAAGTGCCGGGCGCCAACTTGAATACTGAGGATCTGTTGCTCCGGCTGACGGAAAACATCTGTGAAGCCAATGCTCCCGCAGCCTACGGGCAGGGAAGAACCCACCTCGGTACTCGTCAACTTGCAAGTGTTGTCCGTCGTGTCAGTTGCGTCAGAAATGAAGTTGCTGATTCCGGGCGAGTAAATCCAGTCTTCCCCGTGGTCGTTAAAGTGGGAGAATAGGCCCTTCAGATAGATCGAGGACATATCGCCGAGCTTGTAATCGACACCGCCGCCGAATCCGTAGCGTGAGCGGTCATATCGATACTCGCGAAGATCTGCGGTGTTCGGACCCAGAAAAGTCTTGCCATTGTCGGGCAGGAAACCATTGAACGTCGGCGCTGGCTCCAGATCGTCAATCCCCCTGGCGTTAAAGTCGTAGCTTCCGCCGAAAATAATCCCCAGGCGTTTCTGCGTTCCAAAGCGATTGCCCGCGGTTCCGGCAAACTGATCGAGCCGGCGGCCTCCGGCGATCGGCGTATAGCCTCCCATCCCGAGCAGTGTCAAATAAGGACGGGCGGCGGCACTCTTGGTGACCAGGTTCACCGACCCGCCAATGGCATCCGCGTCCTGATTGGCAGAAAGCGTCTTGCTTAACTCGATGGAATCGATGAGGTCCACCGGAATGGCGTCAAGTTTTACGTTGCGGACGTTTTCCGGCGACGGCACGTGAATGCCGTTGATGGTGACGTCGCTAAGGCGCGGCTCCGTGCCGCGAATCTGAATGTACTTGCCCTCGCCCTCGTCCCGCTCCAGCGAAACGCTCGGCAGCCGTCCCACCGAGTCGGCAATGTTGGTGTTGGGCAGGCTCGTAATCACATTGGCCGGAAGCACCTGAAGGATGTTGTCGGCCACTCTTTCGCGATTGAGGGCTTCAAGTTCCCCAAACTGGCGTCCGGCGACGACGTTAACTTCTTCACTGGTCTTGGCTACCTGCAGCACCGCATCTACGTTGACCGTTTGTCCGGCAACGACGTTTACTTCCGCCGAGAACGGGGTAAAGCCAATGTAGGAAACCGTGAGCGTGTAGTGGCCCGTCGCAACGCCGGTGATTGTGAACTGCCCCTGTCCGTTCGACACTGCCGCTTGACCGTCCGGATGGAGTTCTACGCGTGCCCCCTGAAGTACTCCTTGCGTGTTGTCCTTGACGCTTCCGGCGATGGAACCACTCCGGTCCTGCGCCTGAACCGCGGTGGTCCCGCAGAGAATCAAGAACAACCCGAGACGGAACTGGGCGAATAGCAGCTTGGACATGGCAGACCCCTCGATGTTGATTTCCAACTCTACATCCATAGGCTTGATCTGCCTACCACAACGGAATGGAACCAGCCCACTCCCTGCGGGAGCGCGGAGACAGCAGATCAAGTCGTGTTTGGAACAAACAATTGTATGGAAGGAGTGTGAAAGGAAGGTTACAGACCAGCAACCCTGAGATCAAAATGTACCGAAACCCGTCTCAATTTGCGGGGCTCCTGGTTTCGCGTTTTCGCGCACAGCCGCGTCCAGCGGCACAGAGACGACTACGCCGAGTTTGGCGACTTGCGCCATGCGACGCTCTGCAGCACGGTCGACGGGAGCCGCACCATTCGGACAACCGGATTCTTCTGGGTTTTCGCCTGGACTGCGATTCCCTGACCATTAAGAAATGGATCCGATACAATTTCGAACTCTTCGCCGTACAGCTTGACGCGCTTCGAGGCGGAGTAGCCCATATTTCTTATTCTCATGCAGGTATCGGGGACGAAAAGCGAACCGGGATTTTCACTCGCCATGATGGTCCCATTTTACCAAAGAAGAGAGACATCTCATACGCTCGCTGTCCGCTCCGGGCGGTCGGCCGGGCTCGCACCGCCTAAAACAGCCCCCAGCGCGGCGTTCCGGCCTATTTGCGCTAGCGCAAACTCAATGTTTGAGCTTGACAGTTAGGCAAAGCGGGCGCACAATCCACCTCCAACTGGTCGACTTCGGTCCATAGTTCGATTCTCCCCACTCGAACTACGGTTTCCCCGTCTATTTTCAGCCAGGGAAGCCGGCTTCAGCGCGTTCCAGAATTCTCGGCAGTTTTTGTTGAAAGTGCTGTGGTGGCGCCATCGAGGCGTCCCGGAGAAATTTTTGTGCAAGCAGTGTCAAGGAGTAGGCAGACAATGCCGAGCGCGCACCTAGACGCTTAGGCAGAAGTACTAAGGCGCGACTGGCGAAGCCAGCGCGAGACTCTCAGGGGGATTCATGAAGGTAAGAATGACGAGACTGGCACTTGCGACGATCGCGGTCTTGGCAAGTATTGGCGGAGGCTCCATGGCGTGGGCGCAGACGGGCTGTCCTGCGTCTCCTAACTATTTGCCGGATTTTAGCTTCAACCAAAACTGCCTGACACTCAATGGCACCAACCCGCAGTTTTTGGCGACCAGTGAACTTGGCCCAGTGGTGCTGCGACTGACGCCAAATACCGGCAATCAAGTAGCCTCTGCGTGGTTCAACTCGCCGCAGTTTGTACAGAACGGATTCAGCACCAACTTCCAATTCCAGTTCACGGGCGCCTCCGCGCCGCCGGCGGACGGCATTGCTTTCGTGATCCAGAACTCGAGCACCGCGGCGATTGGTTATGCGGCTGGAAACGGTGGGGCCCTCGGATATGGCGACGGCGATGCAAGCACCAATCCCAGCACCGGCGCGGGCATCCCGAACAGCCTCGCGATCGAATTCGATGTGTTCCAGAATTCCTGGGACCCGGCATTTGACGGGGCTGGCCACGTGGCCGTGCAGAGCTGCGGAACGGGACCTAATACCTCACACCACAATCAGCTTTGCCTGGGTGATGGCGGTCCGAACTCCACTCTGGGTGCGCCAGTCAGTACGCCGAGCCTGACCGACGGTTTGGTCCATAGTGTGACGGTAACCTATACTCCACCGGTCTCCGGCTGCCCCGTGGCCTGTTTGGGCAGTCTCCATGTGATTCTGGACAACGTGGACCTGTACCCTAGTGGGGTTAGCGTTGACTTGAACAGCATCGGTTTGGGCGAAGGGGGATCTGCATACGTCGGGTTCACCGGTGCAACCGGCGCGGATGTTGAAAATCAAGACATCCTGAACTGGACCTACACGGCACAATCCCAGTCGGGTGTAGTTACGACGCAAACGCCAACGGTGTTCAACTTCCAAGGCGGCGTGCAAAACGGCGGTTACGACTACAACGCACAACTGACCAGCGGATCTCCGGTCACTGCGCAGGTCACGGCGATTCCGATCACAGATCAAGCCACCTGCAATACCATCGTGCAGGCTAACCCACTCTTCAACGGCGCTCAATGTTTTGTGTACCAGAACGCGAGCGGCGCCAACACCAAGGCGCCGGTGATGTTCGAACTCACCTGTCCCGGGTCCCCGGGCGGAACCTGCGGTTCCGACAGTCTCCCCAATTTCCTCGCGGAACTTGGCACCGACTTCAATTTCGCTGTAGCTGACAACCCGGGGTTCATGAAAACCAACCCCACCCCCGGCTGGCTCAAAGGCGTGGGTCCCGACCCGCTCCACCCCTGCACCCAAAATCCGGGTAACAATCCGCCGTTGTTCCAGAGCAATCAGATCGATTCCTTCTCGGTCGTGGGAGATCCCGTGGGTAAAGCCAAGGGCGGCAGCGGAGGCACGGGATCGTGCTGGATGCTAACCTACAACACGCCCCATGAGGCGCCGAGTGTGAACATCGTTGCGCCGGCAAACGGGGGCACTTACCAGCAGGGCCAGGCGACGCAAGCCAACTACACCTGCACGACTGTCAACAACGCCTCCGGAGCAACCGGACCGTATTTGACGCCGGCTTCCTGTAGTGCGAGCGACAATCCGGGCGGAACCGTTGCTCAAGGCACGCAGTTCGACACGGCCACGCTCGGTTCGCATACGTTTACGGCAACTGTCGTGGACTCCGCGGGGGATAGCGCATCGCAGGCGGTAACCTATAACGTGGTGGGTGCGGCTGACGTGGCGATCTTGAAGCTTGCACCCCCAAGGGCGTCCACGGGCAGCAAGCTGACGTATGGCATCGGGGTGGCGGATTTCGGCCCGTCCACCGCGGTGAATGTGAATGTGAACGATCCGCTTCCGTCCGGCACGGCCTTCGTGAGCGCATCGGGCAGCAACCTAGCGTGCTCAATCGTTAGAGGTAGATTGAGTTGCTCGGTGATCGCGGTTCCTTGTCTGAACGTAAGCGGTACTGTGAGCTGCGCCGTGGGAACTCTGATGCCTTTGTCGATCTCGTCGTTGAATGGGGCGATCATACAGATCGCCGTGCAGGTGACAGCGGCGGCGGGCACGACAAAGAACCCAACCGTGCTGAAGAACACGGCTACGGTTTCGGCAGGGAACACTGATCCGAACCCAAACAACAACTCCTCAACCGCCACAACTCTGGTGACCAGCAAGGGCGGCCACTAGCTAGCTGGCGAAGCGAACACAAGAGTGCCGGTCATGCTCCGGCACTCTTTTTTTTGTTGTCTGGCTGTTAGCAGCCATCTCCCCATGCGCGGAGGCAGCGCGGCATGCGGAGGGGGTGGATCCCCAAAACTAACTATGAGACGCCTTTAGTGAGCTGCGCCTTGCGCCCAACGGGTGGAATCTTCGTACATGAGTTTCAGGTCGGAGCGCTGTAGCAACTTCTCCGCTCCCGCTTCTTTTTTCATGGTATCCAGGATACGGGTGACTTCCCGATAGTCTTCCTGCCCTCCGACTGGGTCGCCGGAACTTCGTGCGATGGTCGCTAGAAGGTAATGTGCGCGTGCGCTCAGCGCCTGCTGTCCCAGTTTGTCCGAGCGCAGCAACGTACGCTCCAACTCCTGGCGGGCATGGGTATAGTCCCGGTTTTGCAGCATGGCTTCCGCCATGAAGGTCAAACACTCCGCCGACGAATATTTCATACTTGCATTGTCGGCCTGCTGAATCAGAGCGCGGAGGGTTGGAATGGCCCGCGGTCCCGCCTGTTCTCGGACCTCGACCTTAGCCAGGGCTATTTTGGCGGCCAGAATCTGATCGGGCTCTTTGCTGCGAACGGCGGCCTGTAGCGCCAGCTCATAGAGAGAATGAGCGGCCTTGAAATTTCCCTGGTAGAAAAAGGCATCGCCCTCGAATCCCACTGTTTGCGCCACCAAGCCATCGTTCTTGAGTTGGCGGGATAGAGCGAGCGCTTCGTCCAGAGGACTCTTGGCCTCCTCGCCTCGGCCGGCGAGAATGAGCGCCTGTCCGTAACCCCCAAGAATCTCGGCCATCCAGAGGCCTTTGTCATTGAGCGTGCGGAAAGTGTTGAGAGCGTCCTGCTTGGAAGTGACCGCGGCGCCGAACCGTCCCTGATAGCCAAACAAAGTACCCAAACCGTGGGACTCGAGGGCCGCACCACGCAGATCGTTCATGCGGCGGCGCAACTCCAGCGCCCGCATGTAGTAGGAAATCGCCTGATCGTACTGGCCCATGGCAGCCACCACGTCACCCAAATTGTGAACGGCTTCGACGATGTCCTGTGGTACCTTCGATTTTTCGCGCAACTGGAGCGCTTGTTGGAAGTAGGTGAGGGCGTCCTCGTATTGGCCCTTTTCGGAATAGACACTTCCAATGTTGTTCAGACAGATGGCCTGAAAACCTTCGTCGCCGATGTCACGCTCCAACTGCAGGGCTTCCTTATACAACTTGAGCGCAGGGTCATGGTCGCCGCGCTCATCGGAGAAGTTGCCCATATCGATCAGCGTGTCGGCCAAACCACGCTTGTCGCCGATCTCACGGCGAATCTGCAGGGCCTCCTGGAAGTTAGACAGAGCGTCTTTCGTCTTACCGAGCGAAGTTTGAGCCCTGGCCATTTCGTTCAAGCTGAAGGCCAGCCCGCGCTTTTGACCGATGTTGCGCCAGATGGCAAGCGCCTGCTGCTCGTTGCGCAGGACTTCTTCAGGCTTGCTTAACATCCGGTAAGCGACTGCCATGAGGTGCAGGGCGGTAGCTTTTTGTTCCTGGTTGTCCATTTGTACAGCCAGGCTGTAGGCGCGGTTCAAAGGATCAAGGCTGGGTTGAGGATTGCCGCTCTTGATCTCGATGCGGCCAAGGTTCAGGGTTGCCGCCACATCCTTGGGGTTGGAGGACAAGAGTTTCTGGTAGTAGGCTCGGGCTTTCACGAGATCGCCAGAGTCCTGGTAGAGACTAGCGAGCGCCGATTGCACGTCGGAGTTGTCCGGCGAGACTCTTGCCAGATTCTCGTAGGCCTTGATCGCGTCGGGATAGTTCTTGATCGCCTGCAAGCGAATGGCAGAAATCAAGTACTTCTCCGCGTCAGGCAGGTTCTGGCTCAGCGCCACGGCTTTTTGCGCGGACTGTTCCGCTTCACCGTCGTAACCCAGGCTGCTGTAAGACTGAGCCAGCTTGGCGAAAGCGAGGCCAAACGACGAGTCTTCCTTGGTCGCAGCCTCGAATTTCTTTTGCGCTTCCGTGTTTTTGCCGTCTCGCTGGAGGCCCACTCCTTCGTTGTAGTCGCGCAACGCAGCAATCGACTTTGAACTAGGTTGAAAAGAGCTGGCCTTCAGCTCCCGGAGCACATTTTCAGGCAGCGCCAGTTTTTGACGAATGGACTCCGCTAAGCGATCAATGGCTCCGGGAATCTCCTTTTCGCTGTTTACATCGATCTTCAGCGGGACTGTGCGATCGTTCTTGATGTCCAGAAGGGTGGCATCAATGCGGATCTGCTCGCCGAACCTGGCGTACTGTCCCCAAACCAAGCGGTCAGCGTTGCTGAAATCGGCCACGCGGCGGATCGTCGCCGGGTCGAGCACGGTCGCGGAAGAAATGCGCAGGTCGGCGAAGATCTGGTGCAGACTGGTGGGACTCACGGTGCGCAATTGGGCGGACTGGCCAACGTCGGTGCTGAGCATATCGGCGAGGCTGGGTCCTAGCCAGTCAAGACTGGGGTCGCCCGAAGCATTGCGAAAAGGCAAAATGGCAACGGACGCTACCGGTGCTGCCGGTTTTGCCGCCGAGGACGGCCGGAACAGCCGGTCCCGCAGCAGGTATCCGCTCAGCGCGACAACCAGAACCGCTACAATCCCCGCAATCAATGGCCATGGAAGAGTCCGTCCCCATGGTCTGACGCTCGCGTTGAAGTTAATTGTTCCCGCGGCTCTCTTGTCTTTCCACGTGTCCAGGTCCGCAAGAATGGCTGGGACGTTCTGATATCGCTGGTTCAAATCGCGTTCCAGACACTTGCTCACGATCCCACTTAGGGCACCCGGTATCTGCGAGTCCACGTCCGACACCGGAATCGCGCGCTCCTGGGTCCGTTTGATAAGGCTGGCCAGCGCACTTTCGGCCACAAAAGGCATTTTTCCGGTCAGCAGTTCGTAAAAAATCAGACCCAAAGAGAAGATGTCGGAACGTTGATCGAGCGTTTTGCCCAGAGCCTGTTCCGGCGACATGTATTCCATAGTGCCGACGATGGCGCCGGTCTGGGTCATGCCGTCACCTTCCAAGGTGCGCGCCAAGCCGAAATCCATCACCAGGATTCGCCCGGATTCATCCTGCATGATGTTCTGCGGCTTCAGGTCGCGGTGAATCACCCCCACGCTGTGCGCCGCGTCGAGAGCCTGGGACACTTGCTGAATGATGTCGACCGCTTCCTCGGGAGCAAATTTCTTCCTGGCGCGAATCAGGGACCGGAGGTCCTTGCCCGCGATGTACTCCATCGTGATGAACTTGATGCCTTCCCCTTCGCCCAGGTCATAAATGCGGATGACGTTCTTGTGTGTGACCTGGTGAGAGAGGCGCAGCTCCTGCTTGAAGCGCTCCACGATCGCCGGTACACGCGCCAACTCTGGCCGGATCACTTTCAGTGCTACGGTCCGGTCCAGTTCACGATCGCGAGCCTTATACACCGCTCCCATTCCTCCTTCACCCAGCACGTGTTCGATCTCGTAGCGTTGGGCCAGAACCGTCCCTGGCGGCAACATAGGCTGCTCGCCGGACAGACTGGAAGGCGTCGGAGGGCGGGTGGAGCCCGGAGTGGGGCTCTGTAGGAGCGTGGGAGTGTCCGGACCATGATCCAAAATGGTAGGGAGATCGGAGTCTGGAGTTGCGCCGGAGGCAGGTGGCGTGACGCTATCCGAAGCTTTTGAAGCGCCTGTTGGCGGCGGCAAATCGGACGACCCGCTTCCGGGAGAGCGAACGGCAGTAGCCCCATCAACGTGGGTGGGCGAGTCATCCTGCGGACGAAGTCGGCGGTTGTCCTCAGTCATGATTGGGTCCCGAAAGACCACTACGACCACAGGGGCCGCAGCTAGGGCGCAAAGGCCCCTATACGTGGGTTAGGAGAGTATACAACGCAAGCGTTGAGCTACAAAAAGTGCGCCGAGAGCCACTGGGCGCGCGGTTTGTACAATGATCGCGGCCAGCGGCGAAGCGTCGGAGTGGTAATAAGGTTGGAAAGTACTTTAGAATCAATCTTGCTAGTCATGTCGGGGCGTAGCGCAGCCTGGTAGCGCACCTGCCTTGGGCGCAGGGGGTCGTAGGTTCAAATCCTATCGCCCCGACCAACCTTTCAACGAGTTAGCCGGACTCGCGCTCTGCTTGCGCTCCGTTTTTCCGAAACGCAAGCTGAGCCACTTTAGTGCCCGCCGTGTTCATCGCGTCATCAAAGACCATTCCGTAGCCCATCGTGGTCGTGATGCTCGCGTGCCTCATCATGTTCTTTTGCGTGGCAAGCGAGGCCCCTACCGTGTCAAGCCAACTGCGGTAGGTGTGCCGAAATGCGTCCGGTTGCTGTCTTTCCCGTTCGCAATCTGAATCACGTTGCCATTGTCGGTCCCTGTGGTGCCGTTCCCCAAATTGAACTTGTAGGTGAGGTTGAGAAGCGGAGCGCCCGCCGCATTCGAAGCGGACAGCAGCACCGGCTAGAGCCGCTTGTTGTAAGTATTCGAAATCGTGTAACCGTTGTAGCCGCTATTTACCCAACCTACGAGGCCTATGGCTAATTGGCCGTCGGGCGTGTAGGTGGTATTTCTGAGATTCCAGTGGGCGATGTCGCCTGAGGTGGCGACTCTTCCGGCGGTATTTTCCCCTGTAGAAAACTCTTAGGTCGGCACACCGCCAGGATAGAAGTACTGTTCGTCGTCAGAAGCTGTGAGACCAACTTGGCCCCCGGGCGAAGCTAGGGTTTGAGTTTCAGTACCACCCTTGGGTTCTGGTTCCAACGGCACAGATTGTAACGCAGCCGCTGCTGGATCGTGCGTTGTTTCTGTTCGGCCCTCCTGTTCGCGCCAGGCTGGATTGCGACGACAAGTATGCTTGTGTCTTTCCCCGAGGCCAAGGCTTGTAAACCTTCCTGCAATTTGGAAAGCGGGAGTTTATCATCAATACAGCTATGCAACCGCTCAGGGTGCTTGTCGTCGACGACGACCCGAACACATGTTCATTCCTAAAAGCTGTGTTTACCGCGGAAGGGCAGCAGTGCCATACAGTCCTGCGCCCCGAAGATGCCGAGCAGTATCTAGCCGAGAATGAAGTGGATCTTGCCATGGTGGACGTTTATCTCGGCACCCTCAATGGCATCGATGTGCTCCAGCAGCTGCGCGCGCTTTGCCCCACGATGTATGCCGTGATCATGACCGCGCACATCAGCGTGGAAACCGCGGCGCGGTCTTTGAGCGAAGGGGCCATCGACTATGTGGGCAAACCACTGTCGATCGAACAGGTGCGCGCTATTGTGGCGCGAGCCGGCGATTTTCGTTCCCAAGGCCGCGACGAGCCTGCCGTTTACCAGGCGGAACCCTCGGAATCCGCCATCGTCGGTAGAAGTCCCAAGATGCTTGAGGTGTACAAAGCCATTGGACGGGTGGCTGCCAGCAACGTGAATGTCCTGATCACAGGCGCCAGCGGGACAGGAAAAGAACTGGTGGCTCGAGCGATTCATCAGCACTCGAAGCGGGCCCATACAGCCTTTACTCCGGTGAATTGCGGGTCTTTCACGGAGACACTGCTCGAAAGTGAACTGTTCGGCTACGAGAAAGGCTCATTCACCGGGGCAGGGAACGCCCGCAAGGGATTGGTCGAAGCGACGGATGGCGGCACGCTGTTCCTCGACGAGATCACAGAAACTACTCTGTCGTTCCAGGTCAAACTATTGCGCGTCATCCAGGAACAGCAGGTGCGCCGCATTGGATCGAACACCTACATCCCGGTGGATGTTCGCATCCTGGCAGCGTCGAACCGCAATCCCGCTCAGTTGCTCAAACAGGGAGAGTTTCGCGAAGACCTTTATTACCGGCTGAGCGTGGTTGAGATTCACCTCCCACCTCTCAGTGAGAGGCGGGATGACATCCCCCTGCTGGTCCGCCACTTCCTCGAACAGTTTAATACCAAGAACGGCCTGCGCGTTGCCATCGATACGGGTGCGATCGACCAATTGGAGAAGCGGGAGTGGCCGGGGAACGTCCGTGAACTTGAGAATGCCGTCAACCGGCTTGCTGTGTTTGCGCCCACCGGGCGGATCACGCGCGAGCATGTGGAGGCCGAACAGAACCGAGCCGCGGTTGCAGCCGATCCCGAAGGAGAGCCGACCTCCCACGCGCCCCCGGATCGACTGTTGGAGATCGAGCGGCAACACATTGTTCGGGTTCTACAGCAGACCCATGGAAACAAGTCGGAGGCGGCTCGGCGGCTCGGGATCGAGCGAAAAACGCTGTACAAAAAAGCCGAGCGGCTCGGCATCGATCTGAAATCCGCGGACTACGAATGACTGCCGACGCTCCAAGACACGGGGGTTGGAAAACGATTCTGACCCTTTCGGCCGCGCTCTTTGTCTTGACCGCCGCCTTATCCGCCATTCGCCTCGTTCATGACTCTGAGCAGCGCCTCACGGACACCCTGTTTCGGGTTACGTCTCCGGACTCCGAAAGATCCAAGGTTGTTCTGATCCTGATCGATGATCAAAGCCTGCAGCAGT
>Ga0209068_10001142_pt1 | contig 13347 bp, 8 predicted proteins | sample ColStrG_CSR_2012_FD_187200 | JGI IMG/M metagenome (GOLD analysis project Ga0209068, IMG submission 187200) | Freshwater sediment microbial communities in response to fracking from Pennsylvania, USA - Cold Stream Run_MetaG_CSR_2012 (SPAdes)... | ecosystem: Environmental > Aquatic > Freshwater >... | reverse complement strand
TTCTGAAAATACCCTTTTCCGAAGTTGCGGTGGATTGCGTTCCATTCCAGACTTACGCTGGACGTAACAGCATGGGCGTTACTTCGTGTGGCATGCCGAAGCCTGCATGCAGGCGTATGAGCAAACCCATCAACTCGCGTCTTGGCATCCGATTCAGGCGGTGATGCCCGATATTCTGATGGCGGCCGAGCACGCTATCGCACAGGGTCAGGCGGCGTGCAGTGAGGTGTGGAGTCGTCTGGCCTACTTCGCTGAGGGACTGGCCGTGACCGAGCGTGCGTTGGCCTTGCCCGTTGATGGCGATTGGTCACACGCCTACAAACGTGCGCGGTCGAACGCGCTCATCACGCTCGTGCGCCTCAGCGTCGAGACGGCGCATCACGATCACACGCTGGCGCGCTGCGAAGAAGCACTCGACCTGTTTGGCAGCATCGGCGACGAGCGGGGCATCTGGGCGGCCCTCCATCAACTTGCGTGGCAACACGGCCGGTTTCAGGGGCTTCCAAGAGATGGGTGGACGCAGCACACGGAATTGCTCGAACGCGTTCGCCGCGCTCAGGATGTGAATTGGACCGCAATCAAACTCACCGACCTGGCCGTGACCTGTTGTTTCGTCCGAGGTGAGTTTGCCGCCGCCCTACGGTATGCCGAAGAGGCAACGGATTTGTTCAGGCAGTCGGGTGATGACTCGGGGTTGGTCTACGCGCTGAGCACAAAAGGCAGCGCGCTACGGCTTTTGGGCCAGCTGGATGAGGCCGAAGTCACGCTGACGTCGGCCCGCGCGCACTGTGCAGAAGGCTGGGTGGCGCAGCGCTCGCGCGTGGCGGAATCGCTTGGTAGGGTCAGCCTGGAGCAAGGGGATGCACAAAAGGCAGTGGCGCACTTCAACGAAGCCGTGGATCTGGCCACGCGGCTGGGGGCACCGGCAGCACACCAGCAAGCGCTCATGCATCTGGGTTTAGCCGAGAGTGCCGCAGGCCTGCCAAGTCAGGCAGAAATCCACTTGTGTCGAGCGCTGGCATTCTTCGATACCCCGCCGATTGCCCCGTTGGAGCAATATCACGGCGCCATGTGCTGCATCGGTTTGGCCCGGATCATGGTCAGTAGCGGACGCAGAGTCGAGGCCGAAGAACTGCTAGCTGGACTTGCTGACCGTCTGTTTATCAAAAACCTGAGGTAATCAGCCCCACTGGTTACATACGCGTGATATTCATATGAATTAGATGCTTTCGGGAATAAGGTTTTTCACTTGCGCAAGGGCTTTTGCGATTCTCGACGCGCAGATTATGAAGCCCACAGCCCACATGCGTTTGAAATTGCAAAATCAGATACGATATCTTTGGCGTCGCGCAACACATCTTTTGTGATTCGACATCTTTTGACTCCACAAGCTGGTTATGCCCACCCATATCACCAGCTGAGCACCCTAAAACCGGCACGATCTGATCTATGACTCACCAGTCGCGCAAAATCAGCGCGTTCATCGCAGAGCGCTCCACCAAGCTGTCCAGCCAAATGTATTCATCGACCGCGTGCAGGCCATCGCCGACGGCGCCGAGGCCGTCCATTGTAGGTGCGATCGGTGCGGTAAAGGCCGCGTCACTGCCCGCACCGCTGGGTCCATGTGTCAGGGCCATGATCGGCGCGACGATCGCTTTCATGCGCTCGAAAATGCGTAGCCGTTCGTCATTGCACTCCATCGGAGGGCGCTCGAAGCCACCGCTGATCTCGATCCGGGCCTCGGGCAACACCGGCTGTAAGCCTTGAATCTGGGTGGTCAGATAGTCGGCGTCTGAGTGCTTGTTGGCTCTGGTGTCGATATAGATCTCGCATCGATCAGGCACGACATTGGTCGCCACACCGCCTTTAATATCGCTCACCGTCGTGGCAATGCCACGGACATAGTCGGTCAGCGCTTGAATCTTGAGAATGTGGTGGGCCATTTCCTGGATGGCATTGATGCCCTGCTCATGGCCGCCGCCGGCGTGCGAGGCCCGGCCGTGAGTCACGACCTTGAAGCCGCCCACGCCGCGGCGTGATGACTTGAGCTTACCGTCCGCCAAGGCCGGTTCCATCACCATCGCCAGTGCTGCACCGTGTGCCGTATCGACGATCAATTGCTCTGAGGTGTGACTGCCGATCTCCTCGTCACTGGTGAACAACATGCGAATCTCACGCTTCGGCAATACGCCCTCGTCCTGCAACGCTTGTACAGCGTAGAGCGCGATCACACTCGAGGCCTTCATGTCAAACACACCCGGTGCATAGAGCTTGCCGCCCTCGATCTTAAAGCGCGCGTCGAATGAGCCACGTGGGTGCACTGTATCGACATGCAAGATGAGCGCTACTGGTGACCCAGCGCCATAATTCCACACACCCAGCACATGGTTACCGGTTTCGGGTTGCTCAAACACGGTCACGGCCGCACCGCGGGCGTGGAGTTCGCGCTGGATGATCGTTTGCACAGCGTCAACGCCTACTTTGTCGGCGCTGAACGATTCTGTCCGGCAGATCTCAACCAAAAGATCGGTCATCGCCGGTAGCTTGTCAGTGAGGTAGGTGGTGAGTGGGTGCATGATGTCACACACATCATACCTGTGGCTCTAATGGCTCTAGCGGTGGTATCTCGGCGCGTTGCCGCGCGTGCAGCAGTGCCGCATTGGACATGTAATGTTGTGCACCTTGGGGTTCGGCAATCTGGATACACTTTACACCGGTATTTGGGGCATATGACATTGAAAATGGCACAGGTTATTTTTGCGTGAACCCTTACTGCCGTGATCCATCCTGCCTTACCATTCCCAGCCAGATACATTTTGAGCCTCGTCTAGGACAAAAGTTGGCCGGGGCCAAACGTCTCAAGCAGTGCTTCATACAGCGCATTCGCATCATCCGCTTCAAACCCAAGCAATGCGAATGGTATCTATTTAACGCCAAGATAGCCAAAGCAAGGCCTATTTGCTGCACGCCGACATAATTTAGACGATCTTGACACGGTGTTGATAAAATGCGGCCGCTGGCGGCTCAAGACGCATGAAATATTCACAACTATTCGGCAAGACAAACAAGAGCGATGTGGCCGATACAAAGTTCATTAGCCACGCACTGCTACAAAAAGGGGGCTTCATTGCCGAGTCTGTTGCAGGTCGGTATTTTTTCTTGCCCTTAGGTTGGCGTGTGCATGAGAAGATAAAAGCAATTATTCGTGACGTTTTGAACGCTGCCGCATGCCAAGAGATGTTAAGCCCGACACTGCACCCTATTGAACTGTGGCGGGAGACGAACCGGACCAACACCACCGGCTTTGAGCTATTGAAAGTGACTGATAGACGCGGCGCGGAGTTTGCACTTGGCGGAACAGCCGAAGAAATGTTCGTGGATGTGGTGCGAAAGTTCAAACTATCTTACAAAGACCTGCCGTTCAATTTATATCAGTTCTCAACCAAATTCCGAGATGAACTGCGGGCAAGAGGCGGACTGCTGCGTGTGCGTGAGTTTGTGATGAAAGACGCCTACTCATTCGACCGGGACGAGACCGCATTCAAGGCTGAATATGTAAAGATGGCACAAGCCTACACTGAAATTTTCAGACGGTGTGGCCTGTCAACTCTGCAAGTCGAATCCGATAATGGTTATATCGGTGGTGAGTATTGCCATGAGTTCGTCGTTGAGCATCCTGAAGGTGAGTCGGTCTTCTTCACCGACGGCGCCGGTTATGCAGCCCATGAGGATATTGCCGTGTTTGACCACGAGCCGGTCAATCCAGACGACACGCTTAAACCATTACAGATCATCGCCCAACCTGCCTGGGTGAAATCGATTGACGATGCCATGAAGCATTACAACTGCGATGGAAGACACTGCCTGAAAAATGTCGTATTCCGCACACGCCAAGGCGATATCGTCATCGCGGTCATACGAGGTGATCTCGAGGTCAATCAAGTAAAGCTCGAACACGTACTCAATCTCGTTGGCCAGCTTGAGCCAGCGACGGCCGAGGACCTAAAGGCGATTGGGACAGAGTTTGGGCATGTGCATTCTTGGGGACATGACTTCCTGAAACCACGCCAGGCCAAAACAGAAAATCGCGATTGCAGAGTGGTATATGCTGCAGATCATTCATTGCATACCGTCAGAAATATGATCGGCGGCCAAAAGGAATCGGCAACAGATAGCATCAACGTCAACTATGGCCGGGATTTTAGGCACAGCGTTGAGAGCGATATTGCAACTGCCAAAGAGGGCTTTCTCTCGCAAGGCATGCGGCTCAGGTTGCGAAAACAGAAAGGGATTGAAGTCGGCAATATCTTCCAGCTTGGATACCACTACACGAAGTTGATGGCTGGAGCTACGTTCACAGACTCGGATGGCAAAGACAAGCCTTTCTACATGGGCTGCTACGGCATTGGACTTGGCAGGACACTGGCAGCCATTGTCGAGTGCAATCATGATGACAAGGGTGTCATTTGGCCATCAGCCGTAGCACCCTATCAAGTGCATTTGATTTCCCTGGCTGGCGCAGAGGAATATGCGCAAGAGATATACGCCCTGGCCCAGGCACACGCTATTGAAATCCTGTGGGATGACAGGCCTGCGTCCGCTGGCGTTAAGCTCGCAGATGCAGATTTGATCGGTTGCCCAATCCGGCTTGTCGTGTCAAAACGCACCGGCACCCAGATCGAGTTTAAGCGGCGCAATGCGTCAGAGGCCCGATTGATCGCGAAAGAGGATTTGCTGGGGGTCTTAGCCGCGAATGGATAAAGACACGCGCTTAGACGCAGGGCTGATGTGACGCAGTGGGTAGCGATCACCAGCCGTTTCCGCCCCAAATCGCATCGATTTGATCCCCAAAGCCAAGCCCTGATGCCACGCGAGCGGTGGGGCAAATGGCTTCGACAGGGCCCGATTGCCAGCCCGGGCACGGGTAAAGGTGCAGGTGATCTGCACCCTACGCACACCGCTGACGCAGGCCGCCCGGCTGTGAGCCACCCTGCGGCGCTACGCACCGTCTTCACCACCCTTCAGGCGCGCCATGAGGGTGCGATAGAAATACGACGCATGCTGCAGGCGGGCGAACAAGGCCACATGTTCGCTCGAGTGCACGTGGACCACATCCCCGTCTTTCAAGTTTGTCTCGTTCTGCCCATCGGCTGTGATGATCGCCTGGTGGTCGGTGTGCACGATCACTTTGACCGTTGAGCCTTGTGACAGCACGACTGGCTTGTCCAGGCTGAGATGAGGCGCAATGGGCACCAACACAAAATTCTTAAGGGTGGGGGGCAGGATTGGTCCACCCGCCGCCAGGGCATAGGCCGTGCTACCGGTCGGCGTGGCGACGATCAGGCCATCGCAGGCGAACGTCGTCAGTGCACTGCCGTCGACGCTTGTCTCGCAGCGCACAATACGCGCCAGCGTGCCGCGGCTGATGACGACATCGTTGAGCGCCTCATACATGCTGAGGACCGTGTCATCGCGATACGTCTCGGCCCGCATCATCATCCGCTCTTCGATCCAATATTCGCCCCGCACCATGCGTGGCAGCCGATCATGCCAATTGTCGGGCGTCATCTCGCTCAGGAACCCAAGCCTACCCATGTTGACGCTTGTGACCGGCACACGGTGGGGCGCTGCGACACGCGCGGCCCTAAGCGTGCTCCCATCGCCGCCGAGCACGACGATCAGGTCGAGCTCCGGCACGATGCGTTCGAGCGCGGCCGTGTCCCATGTATTAGCTCGGAACGAGCGCACACCCCATTCATGAAGGGCGGTATCGATTTGGGTTGCCACTTCACCGGTCTTTGGCACTTTAGGGTGGTCAAGGACGCCGACTGACTTGAGCTTGAGCATGACTAGGCTTGAGTGATTGGATGGTTAAGTCGTCTAGCGATGATGCTTGACGGGTGGCGGATGGATGACTGCCGACCTGCGAGTGGTCCGTCTGATGGCCCCTTGGAACTACGCGCTGCCTGAACGGTGGATTTAGATCAGATCGCCAATCTGCAGCGTCATGTGTGTGGCTGGGATGCAGATGCATCGAAGATATCATTTGGACTTTTAGATTGTGATGCAAGCCACGTGGCGAGTTCAGCCTGTGGCACGCTCACCTGTGCACCCAGCGCCAGGTCTTTTACCGTCACCCGGCCAGCCTTGAACTCATCCTCACCAGCGATCACGGCAAAGCGGAAGCCTTTGCGGCTGGCGTATTTCAATTGATCGCCAAGGCCGCGCTTCTCGAAATAGACCTCGGTGCCAAGCCCTGAGGCGCGTAGGGTGGCCGCGATCTTGAGATAGTCGCTGATGCGCGCCATGTCCATCGACGTCACCAGCACCGGTGCGGGTGTGGCGGTGTCGGCCTTGAGCAGCCCCACATCAATCAACCGCATCACCAGCCGGCTAAGGCCGATCGAGATGCCAACGCCTGGCAGCTTTTCGTTTGTAAAGAATGAGGCCAGGTCGTCATACCGGCCGCCACTGCAAATGCTGCCCAGGTCCGGGTGCGCGAGCAGTTTGGTCTCATACACCGTGCCGGTGTAATAGTCCAACCCGCGCGCAATCGACAGATCGATCTGGAAGGCCTCGTCCGGAACGCCCAAGCTACGCATACCCTCGACCACGGTCGCCAGTTCCTCGACGCCCTGAGCAAATCGCTCGTTGCCAGTGCCAATGTCCTCGACCATCGCGTGCAACTTTCGTAATAATTCATTCGTGCCCGTTTCGGCGCTGTCGGCGATAAAGGCCAGAATGTGTTCGGCGGCCGCGGGATCAATGCCAACCTTGCCGGTCAGCCCTTCAATCACTTTGTCACGGCCGATCTTCTCGAGCGCATCGACGGTGCGCAGCACCTCGGCGTTCTTGTCAGCGCTCACGCCGGTTGACTCGAAGAAGCCTTGCAACAAGCGCCGGTTGTTGATGCGGATCACAAACCCTCCGATGCCCATGTCGCGAAAGATGGTGTAGATGATGCTTGGGATCTCAGCATCGGCGAACAGGCTGATGCTTCCCCGACCAATCACGTCGATGTCGCATTGATACAGCTCGCGGTAACGGCCGGCTTGTGGTCGCTCACCCCGCCACACTTTTTGTATCTGGTAGCGACGGAAGGGGAAGACGAGCTTGTCCTTGTGCTGGGCAACGTAGCGGGCGAGCGGCACGGTCAGATCGAAGTGCAAGGCGAATTCGGTCTCGCTGCTCTCGCCCGGCCCGGCGGCTAGGCGCGCGATGGCGTAAATCTCTTTCTCGTTACCCCCTTTGGAGGCGAGCACATCTTTGCGCTCGACCGATGGCGTTTCGATGGGCGCAAAGCCGTAGCGCTCAAAGGTGCTGCGCACGATGCCCAGACACCGGTTAAAGACAATTTGTTCGGCGGGCAGAAGTTCGGGGAAGCCGCTCATCGGCTTTGGCGTAATGACAGGCATGGTTGATCGTTCGTTTTACGGCCTGGAATTCTATCCGCATCGGACGTCACGTTGGCGTCAGTTCGGCATCACTTCATGGTAAATTCACGCTATCTTGGTCGAAGAGTTCGCGCCGGCACCCGTCACGCCTACCACACTACAAACCCCACGCCGTGCCCGTGCACTGAATTTGACAACGATCGCTGCCCTGTTGGCGCTGGGTATGGCCTTACTGGTGTTCATCGCCTATTTCGGCGTCTATCTGGCCTATGCCCGTAACTTGATCAGCTTTCCGTTCGACTATGACCAGGGCGAAGGTTTCGAGCTATATGACGCCCTTCGGCTGGCACGTGGCGACAATATCTATCTGAACAACGCCCAGTTCCCCTTTTATGCCTCAAACTATCCGCCGGTCTACCGGCTGATGCTCGTGCCGCTCGTGACCCTGTTTGGGCCAAAACTGTATCTTGGCCGCATCGTTGCGCTTGTATGCTCACTGGTGATCGGCATCGTTATATTCATCGCCTCGCGCCGGCTGTGGTCTTTGGTGGTCAATGAGCGGCGAGATATGTCCAATTCTCGGGCACCGGTCCAAATATTGGCGATCGTCATCCCCGCCGTTGCGGCCCTGGCCTTTTTTGCGGCCAACTATGTGTATCACGTCGGCCCACTCGCCCGCGCGCATGTGCCGATGGTCATGTTTGCGATCGCAGGCATCTATTGTCTTGACCTCTCGCTCCGGGGCGATCGTGTTGGTGAGAGAGATGGGCTTGCAAGCGCGGCCCAGCCGGTGGCTGCACGTCACTCATCCAGGCGCACGGTTGCTGCTATTGTCGGCGTCACGTTACTGCTCGTCGCCGCGTTTACCAAACTGCAGGCGGTCGATGCCTTACTCGCAGGCTTTGGCTTCTTGCTCATTCGCCGGCCGCGCTGGTTTGCGATTTTCATTTGTGCGTGTGCACTGGTCACGGCGGGCACGGTGATCTGGCTCAACCAGGCCACGGGGGGGCAATTTTGGCTCAATGTCGTGTCAGCCAATGTCAATGAATACGATATCAACATCACTTGGCAAACCTACGCTCAATGGTTTCAGTTGCAAGGTGTGTTGATTGTGTGCAGCATTATCTACGTCGTGTCTGATGTCGTCCGGGCACTACGAGATCGGTCATTTAGGCCACTGACGATCTGGTCGCTCTACTTTGTCACGGGTAGCGCACTTGGGATGCTCACAGGTAAGTGGGGTGCAGGCCCCACATACCTCATTGCCGCAATCGCGGCCGCATGCGTATGCACGGCAGGCTTGTTCGCGCGGCTCCTCGGCTGGATGGAACAGGACAGACACGCGACGCCAGGCAAGGTGCGCGTGGGTGTACGTGCGGCCAGGCTCGGCAAGCCCGTTTCGACCAGCGGATCTGTTTCGTCCATTGGTGTAAGTGCGCCAGTGATCGGTCTCGCGGCGTCGATCTGCTTTCTCGGACAGGCGGCCCTAAATGTCCACCTACCGACGAATGGCCGATTATTTGGCCCAGTGGCCCAAGTGCTGGGCGTCACTCGTCAACCCTCCTCGTATCCGCCGTATCCCTATTTCGACAGCGTGGGATATACGCAACTGGGGCACTTCATCTTGCCAGAAGACATTGATCATGCTTGGGCGCTAGCCCACCGGCTTGAAACGCTCGACGGGCCGGTGTTGAGCGAGGAGGCCATGCTGACCTTGTGGGCGGGCAAAGACGTGGTGACCAATCCGACGCAATTGCTCAACTTGAGCAAGTCCGGTATGCTTGACACAACACAGATCATATCGATGGTCAAACAGCATCAATTTGGCGGTGTCGTTTTCCGAGCGATGTTTTATCCAAATGATGTCAAGGACGCTATCGTAGCGAATTACTACTGGGCCGCCAAATATCGCATCAACGGTTTTGACTATTGGCTGCTGTTGCCCAATGGCAAGTGACAGTGGCATATGATTACGTCCGTGACCCCGATCCCGATCACGACTACGACTACGACGAATGAGCGACGCCGACATCCCCACCACGCCTGCACTTACCGGCCCTGCGGACAGCCAGAGTGATGCTGGCGTCGGAGGCATCTCTGATGAACACGAAGCGCTGAGCGCTGCCCGTGACCTGCCTGGCTCGCATGATCTGCCTGGCTCGCATGACCTGCCTGGCTCGCATGACGTAGGTGCGAGGATGGCCTTAGGAAGCACCGCTCTGGAGGCTACTCGTGCCGATGCCACCAAAACGCCCAAGGGCACCACAAAGGACGCCACAAGCCCTGCAACTGTGCCAGATGCTGCGCCTGAGGCGAATCCGACTCATACGGCAATAGCGCCATTCGAACTGCATTTACCCAATTTTGAAGGTCCGCTGGATGTGCTGCTGCGCCTAATCGAAGACCAGCAGCTAGAGATCACGGCGGTATCGCTGGCGAAAGTAGCGGACCAATTTCTAGCCCATATCACCTCCATCGAGCGCCGTGATCCACAGGTCATCAGCCATTTCCTGGTCGTGGCGGCCAAGCTGATCCTGATCAAGAGTCGTGCGCTGTTGCCACAGATCGTGGTGCCAGAAGAGCAGATCGACGAAACCGATGACCTAATCGGTCAGTTGCGCGCATACCAGCTCTTCAAACGCGCATCCAAGATTCTCAAGGAGCGCGAGACACGCGGCTTACAGTCGTTTAGCGTGCAGCCACCGCCGATCCCTCGGCCAAAGTCAAAGACGCTGCCGCTGGATAACGTGACGATGGAGATGCTGACGCGGGCCATGCAGCGAGTCGTCGACCGTTTGTTGCCGCCGCCCCCGGTGGACGATGTGATGTCCCGGCTGCCGTTTACCGTCAATGACTGCATGGACCGGATCATGGCGGCCGTCGAGAAATATCCAAAAATTACGTTCACTGAATTGCTCGATGGATTGAATACCCGGGTCGAAATCGTCATCACCTTGCTGGCGATGCTGGAATTGCTCAAGCGCTATCAGATCCGGTGTTGCCAGGAAGTGCTGTTCGGCGAGATCGTGATCGAATATATGCAAGAGTTCGAACGGCCGCAGTTGGAGAACACGCCTGATGCCACGGAAGTCGAGTTTGTGGTGTGATACGAGGCGCGGCGGCGTAGCCGATGACGCCCAACGGGTGAAACGGGCATAAGGGTCTAGTGGGTGCCACTCAATGGCCAAAGGCTTATGGGCTAAGTGTTCCCCACGGAGTCATGGCCTGGCGTGATCACTTAGCCATGGTCATGGTGTGCTGGCTCGCCCACCGTTTTTCAGCGGTCTGAACATAGCTGAACAGTCGTTGACGAGCCATCGACCAAACTCGATCGGCACACCCGAGTAGATTGCACATGCTTCCCAAGCCCAGGACATACAGCCTCCCTTACTTGGCGGCGCTTGCGAGCTTGGCGACAGCGGTGCGTAGGTCGATCACTGCGGCGACGAGCTTTGAGGGGTCCGCGTTGTCAGCCATCACCGACCCATACCGTCTGAGATGAAACATGTCTTCCACCGCAGTGTGCTGCTTGCCCACGCCCAGATGCCATGAGGTGTCATGCAGCGCATGGAATTCGGTATGGAGCTGCTCGACCAACGCTCGTGATTTGACAAGTCGCCAGCGCGCAGAGCGATTTCTAACCTTCCAAAGGACGTGTCGATCATCGTTTGCAACCGGGCATGCCAAGCGCTTTTGCTCAGCAGGGGCGGACCAGTCGGAGCTGCTTGCACGGCCGCAACTAAGTGGCCCAGCCCCTCAACACCCCCTCGACGGCCTCTCGATGGCCTCTCGATGGCCTCTCAAACGGCCATCGAGGGGCCATGGGCTGAGGCTGGCGGCGGCGATGACAACGGCAATGGGGCAGCCGCCACTAAGTGGCCCTTCTAGGGGCCATGGGCGCTGAAGGGGTCACTGTAGCGCGGGTTGGTAATGAACGATACATCCGTCAGGCCGTTCAGAAATGCGATCAGGTCCTGCCGCTCAGCATCGGTGATCTTGAATCCTGCCACAAGCCCGTTCTTGAGCGGGCTGAGTTTGCCGTCGCCTTGGAGCGCTCCGCTTTCAATCTGGCGGCCGCCCCGCGCGTAGAAACCGATCACCTCGTCGAGCGATGCAAAACTGCCATCATGCATGTAGGGCGCACTGAGGGCCACGTTGCGTAGTGTCGGCGGGCGGAAGCGGCCCATGTCGGCCGGGTCGTGCGTCACGTCTTTGACGCCTTGATTGTCAGGCGGATAGGCGCCCTGCCCATCGAGGTTATATAGCCCCGTATTGAAGAACGGTTTGTCAACAACGGTCGAATTGGCGGTCGAATTGGCGGTCGAATTAGTTGTCAGGGTCGCTTGGGTGAAATTGAAACCGGTGTGGCAGTGATGACACTCAAGCTTCTCGGATAGAAATAGGGTCAGGCCGCGCTGCGCACTCTCACTCAGCGCCGTCTTGTCACCAGCGATAAAGCGGTCATAGGGCGAGCTGAACGACGTGATACCACGCACAAACGTCGCTAGCGCATACACGATGTTCTTGAACGTGACCGGATCGGCTTCATTTGGGAATGCATGCTTGAACAGTTGCGCGTAGCGCCTGTCCTGCTTGAAGCGTGCCAGCACAACCGCTTCTTGACCCGTAATACCCAGTTCGACCGGCGACTGTCCAAACATCGGGATTTGAATCTGCTGCTCGATGCGTGTGAGGGTCGGGTTAGCCCAGGCATAGGTAGTGTTATAGGCGGCGTTCACGAGCACCTGTGCGTTGCGCGCAAGCCGCTGGCCGGTGCTGCCGGTGCTGCGCCGCGCACCATCTGAAAAGGCCAGTTCCTGAATGTGGCATGTGGCGCATGACTGCGTGCCATTCCCGGAGAGTTGCCGGTCATAGAAGATAAACCGGCCGAGCTGAAACTTGGCCTCGGTCATGGGGTTGTCAGCGAGCACGACTGGTAGCGGCTGACCGGGGGGTAAGTGCCACTCGAACGATGTGTTGCTCCACTGTTCGATTGGCTCGAGCGATGCACCCTCCCGAACGCCGGGCGGACCAGCCGCCGGGCTGGGCGTTCCCAACGGCGCGACATTGGCCCCAGGGTTGGTATTAGGTGTGGATAGTGGTGACTGCCTGACCAAGGCTACACGCGTCGCTTCAGCGTTACGTTCCACTTCGGCATAGCGTTGCTGGAGACTCATTTGGGCAGGACTAGAGTCCGGAGTGGGCGTATCCGACGCGCATGCCGCGCAGCCGAGCGCGATGCATATGGCTGGAAGCAGGAGAAACCATCGATGCATGGCTGTGTTCTACGCCAGAGCCGCCCAGGTCAGCAGGCGCACTAGACCAAAGGGGGACACCCTGAGGTCAAATCGTGTATTCATGTATTTACAGTTGGCCGCCGGACGTGCCGTGTATAGAGTAGCGACATAATCGTCGCAGGGCCGCGAAAAGCCGCAGACGATATCGTAATCGCTTTTGTAGTCGGCCGCATGAGGCCGATGCCATTCTTTTCACCCTCTCGCCCGCGATCCGTTAGGCACTGACAAACGAATCGCTGAAGCGCCAGTCTCGGGATGACGATCAACCGAGAGCGATTTCCAGTGCACCGCGTATTGCCGGCCGTCAGCGCCACTGGCACGGAAGTGACAAAGGTTTTGCCATTCGGGTCCGTGTCATCCAGTTTAGCGCTGGTTAGGGCGATTGGTGCAGTGATGGAGCGTAAGTGACCTTTCGAAAGAGGCCATAGGGGCTGGGCCATGGCGTGCCAACGCCCGCGATTCAGCCAGCACTGGATCGTCGATCGTCGTGCCGATATACACGCACTACACGCCCGCACGCGGGCCACTTGCCCCCCCCTGTATATCTGGGATTCATTTCATGACCGCTTCGTGCCATCCGCGGCGCAAGCATCCTCACCCTTATCAGCACGTCTTTGACGATCAACGCCAACGCGACCAACAAGACCACGCCAAGC
>Ga0209068_10001141_pt1 | contig 13352 bp, 16 predicted proteins | sample ColStrG_CSR_2012_FD_187200 | JGI IMG/M metagenome (GOLD analysis project Ga0209068, IMG submission 187200) | Freshwater sediment microbial communities in response to fracking from Pennsylvania, USA - Cold Stream Run_MetaG_CSR_2012 (SPAdes)... | ecosystem: Environmental > Aquatic > Freshwater >... | reverse complement strand
GGAAGCCATGACCAAGGGATCACGCGCCGACAGGGCTGCAGCATTGGAACGATGGGCCGACGACGTGCAGACCGACGCGTTGATCGAGATCGACACCACCGTGCTTCGACACCTCGGCGAGCTGGCAGAACAGCGGGCCACACTCGAGAGCGAACTCAGGGGGGCGGTTCTCGCCGCCCGCCGCTCTGATCGTTCGTGGTCCGAGATTGGCGCCATGCTCGGCGTCTCCAAGCAGGCCGCGCAACGCAAGTACGGACGAGCCGTCTCCGCCGCCTGAGACGGGGCAATGCGCTACATCGTTCAAAGGAATCTGGCGACCACCACTGACTTTGGGGTGCGTATGTAGGTATGGGGCTCGTTGCGGAACACCGGAGCGGATTCCTGATCTCACGCGGCCACCGAGTACTCGGAGGGGCGAAAGGCGCGTGGGGCCAAGGTACAAGTCCCCCCTCCGACACCGAGTTGTACCCCCACGAGATTCGCGAAAGTGCAGTTCAAGCGGGCCGGGGACCTCGTGGGGTTCGAGTCCCACAGCGCCCAGTGATGGGACTATGTTCGGCGGCGCCTCAGCGGCGCTGCGAGCGTCTGGTCCTACCGGCTGGGGAGCGAATGGGGCAGGCCGAACCAGGCGAACACGCTGTTTTCGAAGCGGGTCATGGCGCTGATGCGGTCGCCAGCGAGGGTGAGGACAAAGAGGCCGGTTCCATGGCTGATCCCCGTGGGGTCGCGGAGGTAGGCGCCGAACGCTGGTTGACGGTTGGCGCGGGTCGCAACGAGATCGAATCTGCGGCCGGGGCGGAGGATGCCGGCGCAGAACTGGGCGACGACGTCGCGCCCTTGGTACTCGAGGGGCATCGGCGGCATTGACATGAAGACGTCGTCGGTGAGAAGGGACACGATCGCTTCGAGATCAGCGGACTCGTAGGCGCGAACGAACTTGGCGACCAGCACCTGCTCTGAGGGTGATTCGGCACGAGGAGGCGGCGCGTGCTCCGCAGTCGGCAATCGTCGGCCCTGCAGGTTCGCCCGAGCCCGCTTCAGGGCGCTGGTGATCGACTCGACGGTGGAGTCGAGCATGTCGGCCACTTCGATCGCATGGAACCCGAGGACGTCGCGCAGAACGAGCACGGCGATCTGGCGTGGCGGCAGGACCTGCAGTGCGGTCACGAACGCCAGAGAGATGGATTCGGTCTGCTGATAGCGGGCCTCGGGCCCGATCGGCACGCCCATCGCATCATCGAAGAGAGCGTCCGGGTAGGGCTCGAGCCACACCACATCGCCGAGGCGCGTCGGCTCGGGCGGGTCGACCCCGGGGATGTCCCACGCCTTGGCGGGTCGTCGGCTGGCCGAGCGGAGCGAGTCGAGGCAGCGGTTGGTGGCGATCCGGTAGAGCCATGTGCGGATCGAGGCACGGCCCTCGAACCCGCCCAAGCCCTGCCAGGCCGAGACCAGCGTGTCCTGGACCGCGTCCTCAGCGTCTTGCAGCGAGCCGAGCATCCGATAGCAGTGCACCTGGAGCTCTCGACGGTGGGGGTCGGTGAGCGCGCGGAACGCGTCGCTGTCGCCTGCCTGGGCCCTGGCGATCAGCTCGGCCGGCACCAGCTCCATCGTCTCGTCACTCTCCTCGGGACTTGTCGGACTTCCATCGTGTACAGACGCCGGCCGAGGCGCGAACTGGGCGGTCCCTCAGCGCCCAGTTCCCCGAGATTGCGGCGTCGACATCGGTAATAGCAGAACATCGAACAAGGAGAACCCGCATGGGAAAGATTGTGATCAGCACGAACGCCTCGCTGGACGGAGTCGTGCAGGACCCCGACGGCCAGGAGGGCTTCGGGCGGGGCGGCTGGTTTGGCCAGTTCGGCGGTAGGGACCTCGAGGAGTGGGGCAAGGTCAGCCTTGACGAGGCGCGGGGCGCCGAGGCCCTGCTGCTGGGGCGGCGGAGCGACGAGTGGTTCGCGGCCCGGTGGTCGTCCCGGACCGGCGAGTGGGCAGATCGACTGAACGGCCTGCCGAAATACGTCGTGTCCTCGACGGTCGACGATCCCCGCTGGAGCAATTCGACGGTCCTGACGGGCGACATGGTGGAGCAGGTCTCGAAGCTGAAGCAGGAGCTGGACGGGGAGATCGTCGTCTACGCGAGCTATCAGCTCGGACGCACGCTGATCGACCACGACCTGGTCGACGAGGTGCGAGTCGTCGTGTTCCCGGTCGTGCTCGGGGCCGGCGAGCGCCTCTTCGGTGAGACCAGCAACCCGAAGCCCCTGCGCCTCCTCAGCACCCACACCATCGGGGACGGCCTGTCGCTCCTCACCTACGAGTTCGTCAGGGAGGCCTGAAGACCAGGCGGCCGGGGGGGGTGTGGACACCACCTCCTCGGTCGCAAGCGGCACTTTGTTGGCTCCCTTGCGCACCGTGCACCTGAGGTGGTTGCCGGGCGGCTTGACCGGGGGATGGATGGTCGACACGATGCGGGTCGGTGAGGGAACGTCCTGAGGCGATCGACGAGGACCAGATCCTGGCGGCCGTGGAGGAGCGCTGGGACCTGGATATACGTCAGGTCTCCTATGTCCCCGAGGGGGGTGGCAGCTATCACTGGCGAGGATCGGGTGGTGGCGGCGAATGGTTCGTCACCGTCGACGATCTCACCTCGAAGTCATGGCTCGGCGCCGACGAGGACTCGGCGTTCGAGGGGCTGTGCGTTGCGTTCGACACTGCGAGACGGTTGCAACAAGCGGGGCGGTCCTTCGTGGTGGCGCCGCTGGAGAGCAGTGGTGGCGCAACGCTCGAACGAGTGTCGAGCAGATACAGCGTCGCGGTCTTCCCGTTCGTCTCTGGGCAGGCCGGCACATTCGAGAAGTCATGGCCTGAACCCGAGCGGACCCAACTCGTTGCGGTCCTAGCCGAGCTTCACGGGTCGACCCCCGTCGTCGCCGACCTGATCCGACGACGCGAACTCTCCATCCCCGGTCGGGAAAGCCTGATCGCCGCCCTCGCCGACCTGTCCCGACCATGGTCATCGGGGCCGTTCGCCGAACCGGCTCGCGTGGCGCTCGCGGCACACGCCGATGCAGTGCGGACGTGGCTCTCGGTCTTCGACGAGCTGGCGGGCGAGGTGGCGAGGTCTGATCCTGCCTGGGTCGTCACCCACGGCGAACCGCATGGCGGCAACTCGATCCGGACCAGCGCCGGCTTGGCCCTGATCGATTGGGACACTGTCGCTCTGGCACCCGCCGAACGAGACCTGTGGATGCTCGAGGACCAGCCCCACGCCCTCGCCGACTACACCGAACTCACCGGTGTGACTCCCCGCCGCGCCGGACTTGGCCTCTACCGGCTCGCCTGGACCCTGACCGATCTTGCTGCGTTCGTCGTCGTTCTCCGGTCGCCCCACCACGACAACGCCGACACCCGCCGAGCCCTAACATCGTTCACGAGCTACCTCGGCTGACTCGCCGATCGGCGAGCTAGGGTTGGGGCCCTGTCGGGGATCGAGATTTGTGTGGTCTTTGGCCCGGTAGGGTTCTCCGATCTATTCGACGGATGATCCGAGAGCGTGTTGATCACCTACTTCCAAGCCATCGTGATCGGTTTCATCCAGGGAGTGACCGAGCTGTTTCCGATCTCCAGCCTTGGTCACTCGGTTCTGGTCCCGGAGTGGTTCGGGTGGACCAACGTGGTGGCGGCCCAGTCCGCGGATGAGTCGTTCTACCTCGCGTTCCTGGTTGCGTTGCACGTCGCCACCGCGATTGCGCTCGTCGTGTACTTCCGTGACGAGTGGCGACGCATCATCGTCGGGTTGTTCCAGACGTTGCGCTCACGGCGGATCGACACGCCAGACCAGCGGATGGCCTGGCTGCTCATCGTGGGCACGATCCCCGTCGGTGTCGTCGGCTTGGCCTTCGAGCACACCCTGCGCACCGTGTTCGCCAAGCCGACCGCGGCCGCGATCTTCCTGACACTCAACGGCTTGGTGCTCTTCGCCGGTGAGTGGTACCGGCGTCGGGCATCGGTGCGGGCGCTGGCGGCAGCTCACCCACAGCACGAACACCCCGAACCGGGACGCCAGCTTCAGTCGCTGGCGGTCGGCGATGCCGTCTTCGTGGGCGGTTCGCAGATCGCCGCGTTGTTCGCCGGTATCAGCCGGTCGGGAGTGACGATGGTGACCGGTCTGGCCCGTGGTCTCGACCACGAAGACGCGGCCCGTTTCTCGTTCCTGCTGGCCACACCGGTGATCCTCGCTGCCGGGTTGTACAAGCTCCCCGAGCTGCTTGGCCCCAACGGTGACGGCGTCCGCGGCCAAGCCCTGGTCGGCGCGATCGTCGCTGGTCTTGCCGCCTACGTGTCGGTGCGGTTCCTGGTGCGGTTCTTCGAGACGCGCACACTGACACCATTCGCCATCTACTGCGTGGTGGTCGGTGTAGCCAGTCTCATCCGCTTCGGCTAACAAGCGGAGACCTCGACGCGACCGTGGGGGCCGGCGACCGCCGGGGGTGTCGGGTGGCGGTCGTGACGTTCGCCGAGGCGCCCCGGCGGCGCGAGGTGATCGCTCCGGCCATCGCCCCGCGGGGGCGGGCCGGGTGCTAGGTATGGGGGGTGGCTAACCAACCCAAGATCGTCATGCGCCCCCTGACGTGGGCGCTCATTGCCCTCGCGGTCGTGTTCATCGTGCTCGCTATCGTCTACTTCACCACCAGCGCATCGGACCTTCCCGGGTTCGTCCCCGGACATCAGGCAGGGAGCACCAAAGTTCACACCAAACATGGTCTCGCCATGCTCGGCCTCGCGGCCCTCTCCCTGGTTGGCGCCTGGATGACTTCTTCGCCCGACAAGACGATGCCTGACTGAATCCCACCAGGACCACAGGCGACCGCAGTTGCTGACCCGATGGGCGGAGCGTTGCCGCCGAGCGACCGCTCCTACCGTCGATGTCACTACCGTCCTCTCGCTGACCCAGGACCAGTTCGGCGATATGAGCCCAGAGATTGCGCGGCGCTTGCTGTCTTCTACTGTGGTGATTCGTGGGCGCGTATGGCGATCGGGGATGGTTCCAACTCGGGCGTGTTCGCCGGGTCTCGCGGCGTGACCTTGCCCCGGGTCGCGCGGAGTTCCGCATGACGGTGTCGCCACGACCGACGAAGGCCGTGGAGGTCGCCTTCTCGGAAACTCATTCGGCAGTTGGCATGCGGATCCACATCGGTGAACTCGTCATAGAGGGCACCGACCGTGAGATCTCGGAAATCTCATATCGGGCCGATCGGGCGGTCGATTGGCTGCTGATCCATCATCGTGCCGGCAGCCCTTGACCCAACTCGGGATCGAACGAGGCCCCGCTCGTTCCGTCATGGAGGCCCGGCCAGCCGTAGCGGACCCGTTGGTGGGTTAGGTGGAGTCTGCGGGGTCGATGCCCGAGCCGTGGCGCCCGCCGTGGACCCATCGGGCGAGATCAACGGACACGAGGGCGGCCACCCGTTCGTCGTAGCTCGCAGCGAGGTCGTCGGTGATCCTGGTCTGCCACTGGCCAGACGTTCCCGAGCGCAGGAACGCCGCGGTGCTCTTGAAGGCGCCCAGTGAAGCACTCGGGACGACCTCGTCGGCTCGCTCGCGCATTCGATCGATGCTGGCCTCGGGAGCGAGCTCGCGTGCGCGGGTCTCGGTGATAGGTAGTCCCAGCGCGTGGGCCAGTCGCAGCATCTCGCCAGGCAGGTCTGCTCGATAGTCGTCATAGTGGAACAGAGCGACATTCGGGGCGGTTCGTTTGACCCACGCCGTGTCTAAATGATGCAGAACCGACGCGAGGGTCGCGGGACCGCCCAGGCTGTCCTGTTCGATGAACGTCCGAAACCGTTCGACGGGATCACCCGACGGTTCCTGCCGCGCCGGCAACTCAGCCAGGTCGTCCAGACCGACCGCTTGCTCACGGAGTTCGAGAAAGCGGTCGAAGTCCATGTTCGCTAGGTGATGTTCCATGGAAATCGCCACATCGCGCGGGTCGCGGCCGACCACGACATAGTTGACTTCTTCACGCCAGGGCACCCCGTCGAGGGGCGTGTGGGTCTTGATGAAACGTCGGTGCTCTTGGGTGGCGTAGGCGGCATACACCTCATCGACGGGCCGGTTCAACATGTCGAGCCACGGCGACAGCTTCTCGAGCGGCGCCGGGAATGTCGGGCCGTCAAAGATCAGTAGGGCGCACAGCATTTGGGTCCAGGTCGTTCCCGACTTGGGTGGCGTGCTGATGACGATGTCGCCCGGTCGGAACTCGAAACGCTCCCAGCGGGCACTGTCCGCGACCACACTGCGATACCTCACCTCTTCATCTTCGCGCGCGGCCCGACACACGCCACGATGGACGGTCGCGCTGGAGCGAAGAGGCGCTCGGTCCCGGATTGACCTCTTCTGCATTCGAGTCGGCGTCGAAGGGGTCGCCCGGCCAGGGACTGTGAGTTTGCGAGGTCGTCAGGGCGCTCCGGTCAGCGGGTGGGCGATCTGCAGGAGGTTGCCGAACGGGTCACGCACCATGGCCCGGCGATCGCCGTAGGGTGTGTCGGCTGGCGCCTCGATGCTCGTCGCGCCGGCAGCGAGCGCCGCATCGTAGGTGACGTCGGCGTCGGCGACGTAGACGTAGAGGAAGGCTGCGAAGAGATCGCGTTCGCCGGCTTCGGACACCATCACCATCGAGTCACCGATGCGAACCTCGGCCGGTAGGCCGGCGACCACGTCGCCGGTCGCGTCAAAGACGGCTCTGAAGAACGACACCTGGGCCTCGACGTCGAGCGCCACGATGCGCGGCGTGATCGAGTGGTATCCGTTGCGCGGTTCGCCCGAGGCCATGCCCGATGGTCCCACACCGACGGGCGGAGTATCCGGTAACAGCGCCATCGTGTCGTACGCCTCCGCTGGGGCGGGTGGGGCTCAACCACTGGGGCAGGTCCCGTCAGATGTCATCGCCACGCCGGCGAGGTCGGGCTGTGGAGAAGCGAGCGATACACGTCGGTCATTTTGGACAACGTCCGGGCGCGACGATGGGTTGAACGAGCCAGCGCGGAACGCTCGTTTGCGCCCCGGTCAGGCGTCGGGTGGCAATCGTTGATGAGTGCGCCGAGGATCCGGCGCGGCCGGTCCGGCCGACGGGGACAGGTTCGGGCCGCCGGGCGAGGCCGTCGGGTGATTGCTGATTGATGCCGCGGTGGCTTGAGGCTTAGGGCTTCGGGTTGGATTGGTACGGTGGGGCGACGCCCCACCCCCATTTCGGGACGGGTGCCTTGAGCACGGGTTCGGCTCCGACCTGGGAGTTGTGCATGGCCAGTCGGGTTCCCCACTCGAGGTAGCCGACGAACGCCGCGCGAAACTCGGGGTCGTCGGGGAGTTGTGCGTCGTCGGCGGCGGTGCGCATGAGCGAGGCGAACCGGGAGCGCTGGTCGGCCGTGATGGCGAGGTCGCGGTGGTGGACGAGCATGGTTTCGTAGCCCCCGAGCTTGGTGGTGTAGTCGTCGGGGCCGCCGAAAACCTCAATCCACCAGCGAGTCACATGATCTCGGTGATCGGCGGTGACGCCACCGGGAAACAGTGGGTTCAGCGTCGGGTCGGTCTCGAGCCGATCGTAGAAGGCGTTGATGAGTCTCGTGATGGCTTCGGGCCCGCCGGCCCATTCCACCAGAGTGGGGGGTGTGCTCGTCATTTCGGCTGTGGGACTGGTATGTGGGCGATGGCGTTGTCCATGGCGATCGTGCTCCGTAGCGGCATCAGGAACTTAGGATAACAATACGATACTGTAGCGGATTGATGAATGCCACGCGAGGGTCAGGCACGGGAGGTGCGGGTCGAGCCCGCGATGCAAGCATCGACCGTCGGGTGCTGGCGGCAGCCGCGCGCCAGCTCGCCGTGTCGGGCTACGACGCATTGAGCGTGGCCGCCATCGCCGCGGAGGCGGGGACCACTCGCCAAGCCCTGTACCGCCGGTGGCCGGGCAAGGCGGAACTCGCCGCAGCAGCGATGGCCAACATCGCCGACCCGCCGCGCCGAAACGGAACCGCCGCCCCGTTCGTCGAGCTGGTGGCCGAACTCGCCGACTTTCGGCGGGGCGTGTCGCAGCCGGGTCGGCTCTCGCTGGTCGGGACCATGTTGCAGGACAGCGTCGAGGCCGACGTGCGGACCCGGTATCAAGCCAGAGTCATCGCCCCACGGCGTCGACGGCTGCGGTCGATTCTCGAACTTGCGCGCCAACATGGGCTCATCGATGCTGATGCCGACCTTGAGATCGTCATCACCATGGCCACTGGCTCCTGGTACGCCTGCGCCCTTGCCGGCGATCCACCGCCCCGGAACTGGCCCCAACGAACCGCGCAGCTGCTGTGGCGCGCCGCCGGCGGTAGCCTCGACCCAACCTGACCTGCGCCGCACCATTGTGGGGGGCAGGGCGCAGCGGCGGGCCGCCAGTCACAAGTGCTCTGAACACCAACTGTCACGAAGCGGCCTCTTGCCGAGGAGATGCCGGTGTCCGGGGGGGTCTGGGACATGTAGCAATAGGCAGCGTGGCTGGCAGGGCGAGAGTCCTTGGGATCGGCCGTTGCTGGTGGTCTGCCTGCATGCCGCAGCAGACGCAGGACGACCCAGAGTGTGCGAACCTGTCGGATCGAGCAGGGCGACTGTGACGCGAGGAGATTGAGATGGCGAGATTCGTACTGATGTTCCATGGAGGCGAGACGCCCGAAGCCCCATCGCCCGCAGTCATGGATCGCTGGATGACGTGGTTCGGGGACCTCGGTGACGCCGTCGTCGACATGGGCGCACCGTTCGGGGCTGGGGCGACCGTGGCGTCGGATGGAACGCCGTCGGAGGGGAGCGGGCCGGACCCGGCGAATGGCTACACGATCATCGACGCCGCCAATCTTCACGATGCGGTCGTGGTGGCCAAGGGGTGTCCGGGGTTGAGTAGCGGCGGTTCGGTGAAGGTGTACGAGGCGTTGCCGACGGGCTGATGGCCGTGATGAGAAGCGGGTCGATCCGACGATGCATGGTGACCGACCTGCACGTGTCCGGGTGATGTAGTGGGCGCTGGTGAACTCGGTCGTGTGCGGCGGATCGCGTTGGCGCTCCCGGAGGTCAACGAGCGTAGGAGTCACGGCGAACCGTGCTTCTTCGTGCGTGACCGGCGACCTGTGTGTTACTACCACGACGATCACGACGGCGATGGTCGAATCTCGTTGTGGTGTCCGGCACCTCCGTACTGACACCCAATCCGGTGCGAGGTGGTGCGGCCGTCGAGGCGTCCGGAGATCGGGGTGTGCTTTGGCGCGGCCGTCGGGGACTCCTTGGAACTTGGGGCGGTTCGCGGCGCACCGTCGACGTGTTGAATCTGTTCGGGTGTCATACGCCTGACGTTGCGACGGGGTCGACTCGAGCGTTGTCGTGACGGGACTGTGCTTGGCTTGCGCGAGTTCGGCGTGGCAGGAGCGAGAGCGCAACGACGAGGGCGACGACCATGAATGCTGCACTCACGTAGAAGCCGTGCGTGATGGCGTGGACATACGCCGTTTGGGCGGTATGTAGGAGGTTCTGCGCGTCGGGTGGTGGGAGCGATTTTGCGGTTTGGGCCGCGACGCCAATGCTCTCTTGCGCTTCCCGTGCCGCGGTCTGGTTGATCCCGGCGGGCAGCGTGTTTTGTAGGTTTGATCGGTAGGCGCTGCTGACGATGCTGCCGATAACGGCAACGCCGAGCGCTCCGCCGAGCTGGCGACTGACGTCGTTGACGGCTGAGCCGATGCCGGCTTCGTCCTCGGGGACGGCTGCCATGACGGTGTCGGTGAGCGCGGGAAGGCCGAGCCCGGCCCCGAGACCGACGAGGACGAGCGCGGCATCGATCTGCATTGCGCTGGTCGTGGTGGTGATGCGAGTCAGCAACAACAGTCCGACCAGCATCCCGCTGGTCATGGCGGCTACGAGCACTCGGGGGCCGACGATATTGATGAGCTTGGCGGCGATCCCGGAGCCGATGACGATGCCGACTGACGCGGGAACGATCAACAGGCCGGCCGCGAGGGCGCTGCGGTGTTGTACGAGTTGGAAGAGTTGCGTAAGAAAAAAGAAACTCACGAACATCGCGAAAAGGGCGATGGTGATCACCAACACGGCGCCCGTGAAATCGCGTTGGCGGAAGAACCGCATGGGAAGCATCGGCGAAACGGTTCTGCGCTCGACGATGACAAACGCGACGAGGGCTACCGCTGCTATGGCGAAGCCGATCATCGCGACGCCGTCGGTGAACCCGTGTTCGCCCGCTCGGATGGTGGCGTAGATGAGCGCGGTCAGGCCGAACGTGCCGAGCGCCGCGCCCGGTAGGTCGAGACCTACATGTCGCTCGTCTCGGGATTCCGGCACGATGACCATTCCCGCGAGTGCCGCGAGCGTGACCGGTATCTGGAGCCAGAACACCGAGGCCCAGCCGTACCTGTCGATCAGGGACCCGCCGATGACTGGCCCCAGTCCCACGGCAAGACCACCCGCGGCGGTCCACACAGCGATTGCTCGTCCGCGCCCTTCTCGCGGGAAGACATTGGTGATGATGGACAGCGTGGCCGGGAGCACGAGCGCCGCGCCGAGCCCTTGGAGGCACCGCATGGTGATGAGCGCGCTCAGGCTGGTGGACAGGGCCGCGCCCGTCGACGCTCCCGCGAACACGATCAGGCCGATTGTCATGAGGCGCTTGCGTCCAAATCGATCGCCGAGAGCTCCGCACAACAACAACAGGCCGGCGAGCACCGCTACGTACGCGTCGACGACCCACTGCAGCCCACCGGTCGAGGCACCGAGATCGAGCGAGATCCGCGGTAGCGCGGTGTTCACGACCGAGTCGTCGAGGAACGCGATGATCGTGCCCACGCACATCACCGCCAAGATCAACCAACGTCGATCCGACACCTTCGCTTCATTCATCAGCCATCCTCCGAGTAGATGTACGTCTAGATCCTCGTCCAACTCTTGGACGAGGATCTATATTCCCATTCAAACAGAACTCGGAAAGGTCTTTTCGCGGTAGCGTGGGCGCGTGAAAGCCCCGCCCAAGGAACTGGCCGAGCGGCTCTGGGACGCCAGCGACGAGATCCTCAAGCCTGGCGTCGACATGCGTATCGACGATCTCGCAGCCCTTGTAGGCGTTCCGCGGGCAACGCTCTACTACTACTTCTCCGGCAAGGACGACGTGTTCGAGTTCCTGCTCGCGCAGAAGCTGCAACGCGGCACCGTCTCCATCGCTGAGGCGCTCGACACGACCGGCAGCGCCGTCGAACGCCTCACAGCGGTCCTACATGCCCTGCTGCAAACGGCAGCGGACCACCCCGAGCTCTGCACCCGTCTCCTCGGCCGCATGATCAACGACGGCACCAGCGGACAGCTCATGCACGAAATCGACCAGACACTCATGGCACCGGTTCGAGCACTCCTGACTGAAGCACAACACGAAGGAGATCTCGCACTCGCTGACGCCGCAGACACAACCCTGTCATTGATTGGCTCGCTCGCCATCGTCGCGATGGTACGAACCACGAGGGGCACCTTCGACCCAAACGAGGTGGCCGAATGGTGGATCCCACAAGTCCTCAACGGCCTGCGTCCGCGCTCATTCCCGGACACGGCGTTGCACTGAGCTTTGTTGTCGAGACACGGTTGAGGTCGAAGATTTTGTCGGGAGATCAGGCGACCACCGTGGTACATGAAGCGGTCAGGCGCATGACCGGCGACTCGCCGCAGTCGTGCGGACCGTGGGTCAGAACATGGTGTTGGTGTTGGCGGTGGCGTCGGGGATGACTTGGAGCACGTCCCAGTGTTCGACGATCTTGCCGTCGGGGTCGAAGCGGAAGATGTCGATGCCGGCGTAGTCGTGGTCGCCGGGCCAGTGCTGCCAGCAGTGGAGGACGACTCGGTCACCTTCGGCGATCGTTTGCTTGAACTCGACGTGTTTGCCGGGGTACTCGGTGGCCATCCGTTCGAAGTACTCGATGAAGGCCTCCTGGCCGTCGCCGACGCCGGGGTTGTGTTGGGTGTAGGTCGCGCCAACGTGCTCGTCGATCGCCCGGCGGGGCTCGCACTGGTTGAACATCAGGTCGTAGAACGCGACAGCGGTCGCCTTGTTGTCGTGGGGCGGTACGGTCATCTGGTTGGGTCCTTCCTGGAGTCCGTCGGGCAATTCTCGAACTCGTCGAGTCATCAGCAACTCACGCTGACGGTATACCCGAGGCCGTGGCGCCCCCTGCCCCTGACCGGCGGCCTACGCTCCGTGCGTGTCAGGACAGCGCGTTGTTGGGGTCGGATCGGTCGTTGGTTGGATGCGTCTGGCGGTCGGTGTCGCCATGATCGCCGCGCCTAGCTCTGTGATCCGGCTCGGATCGGGGGAGACGCCGCCCGGTGACATGGCGCTCATGACCCGAACCGTGGGCGTGCGCGACCTGGTACTGGGTATCGGCACCGTCTGGAGTTGCCGGTCGCGATCCACGAGTGATGGACGTCGTTGGGTCGCGTTGGGTCTGTGCAGCGACCTGCTCGACGTCACGATCGGCGTCAACAGTGCAAAAACCGTCGGAAAGCGGGGAGCGCTCATCGCTGCGTTGGCACCCATGCCCTTTGTGGCGCTTGACCTTGCGGCACTGGCAACCCTCAAATCACCGACAAGCCAGCACTATCTGACAACGATGCCGTGAAGGGCTGGGACCAGGTCTGTGCCGCGGCGTCGGCCAACGCGCGGCGAGCGTGGGATCGGATCACGACCGATCCCCGCGAGCGCGACGATCGCCAACACCCGCTCAAGGGCTCGCTTGGTACCCGGAGCGTGGACGGCGTCGACCTCGAGCAGTGGCAGTTCGAGGTCACGAGCGCAGGCCGCATTTGGTACTGCATCGACGACGCCCGCCGAACTGTCTGGATGACCGACTGCTCGGTCGCACACCCGAAGGCGACGGGGTAGGAACCAACGATTTCTGGGCGACCACCACCCAGTTTGAGGGCCGCGGATCAACGCGCTTGGCGGCCTACGCGCCGTAGACGTCGGGGCCGAAGCAGGCGAGTCCGGGGGCACCGGCGAAGCCGAGGTGGTCGAGGTTGAACATGTTCTCGATGCTGCACAGGAGGGCGTAATGGTTATACGGGTTGGGGTTGGACGTGCCCGGCTTGGTTGGGGTGCCGATCACCAACGCGCCGACGCGGCCACCTCCGGGCCCGGTCTGACCGGGCATGGGTGTGTTGGGCGAAGGCGGGGTATGGCAACACGCTGAAGCGTCGGCTTGGGCCCCGCCGACTTCGGCTTCGTCGAACGTGATGATCAACAGCCCGTCCTGTTTGAACGCCGGTGAGGCCAGGATGGC
>Ga0209068_10001140_pt1 | contig 13352 bp, 7 predicted proteins | sample ColStrG_CSR_2012_FD_187200 | JGI IMG/M metagenome (GOLD analysis project Ga0209068, IMG submission 187200) | Freshwater sediment microbial communities in response to fracking from Pennsylvania, USA - Cold Stream Run_MetaG_CSR_2012 (SPAdes)... | ecosystem: Environmental > Aquatic > Freshwater >... | reverse complement strand
CGATCTGGCCGGCTCGCTGTCCGGCCGGGGCGGGGACGGGCCGATCGCGGCCGCGCATCTGCGCTGCGCGCAATTGTCCGCGCTCGCCGGAGTACGCATGGAGCCGATGATCGGTCTGCTTGCCGGCGCCGGGCTCGATGCTTTCGATCGGGACGTGTGGGCCGCGGTGCGGCTGTTAGCCGCCTCTAATTCCGGCTCGGCCCATTTTCACGCCCTTTTTGAGTGCTCCTGTGACGGGTTCCTGGCCCCGGACAACCCCGCCGGCCCGGTACCGATCGGGTTGCGGCAGGGTTTGCTGGATAGCCTCGACCTATTCGGCACCGCGCTTGCCGTCGCCGCGGTCCGCCGGGGCGCGACGGCCCCGCAGGTACGGGCACTGCTGCGCCGGGTGAGCCGCGTCGACGCCGTGGTCGACAAGGTCGGTGCCGTCGGTGCCGAGGCTCGCTACCGGCGGGTGCTCGACGCCGTCGCGGAATTGGAGGCCTTAACGATCACCGAAGCCGTCACCGACGCCGTCACCGAAGAAGGGATCGGGGAGCAGATCAGGGGGTTCCTTTCCGGTGACGACGCATTGGTTGCGCGGATGGCCGCCGCCGTCGACCTGGCCGAGGCGTCCGGGCTGGACGTTGGGGACTACGACGATCCGGCCGGGCACCTGCCCCGGGCGCGGCGGTGGCAGCGCTACAGCCGGGGACCGGTGAGCGATCTACAGCGCGCCTGTGGCGCGGATATCGCCAGAGGATCGTTACGGCTTTGGTCGCAGACGCGCGCGTGCGGGGACTTGCGGTGACCGGCCCGGAAAGTCCAGCCGACGATGACTCGGCCGCCGGAGCGGACGAGCTGGTGGCGTCGCTCATCTCCGAGATCAGCCCCCGGATCGGTGCGCCCGTCATCAACCGCCGCGACGTGGTGCTGGTCACCGGCCCGTGGATGGCCGGGGTGACCGGGGTGGTCAGCGCGCTGCGCGAACGGCTCCCCCAGCGCAAGTTCGTCGAGTCGATGGAGCTGGGACCGGGCGATGCGCCGGCGGCGGTGGTGTTCGTGGTTTCCGCGGCGGCGGCACTGACGGAGTCCGACTGCGCGCTGCTGGACGCCGCGGCCGAGCACACCGATGTGCTGGTCGGCGTGGTCTCCAAGATCGACGTGCACCGCACGTGGCGCGATGTACTTGCGGCCAACTGCCAGACGCTGGCCGCGCACGCGCCGCGTTATGGGCGGGAGCCTTGGGTCGGCGCGGCCACGGCGCCTGACCTTGGTGAGCCGATTGTGGACGAGTTGGCCCGAACAGTCTCCGCGCAACTCGCGGACCCGGCTGGCGTGCGACGAAATCGGTTGCGGGCATGGGACTCCCGACTCCAGACGGTTGCGCAGCGTATCGATCGCGACGCCGAGGGCGCGGGTCGGCAGGTCCGGGTGGACGCGTTACGTGAAGAGCGCAGCGCGGCCCTGCGCGAGCGGCGCCAGGCGAAATCCGAACGCACCATCACGCTGCGCAGTCAGATCCAGCAGGCCCGCGTCCAGCTGACCTACTTTGCCCGCAACCGGTGCTCGTCGATCCGTAGCGAGTTGCAGGAGGACGCCGCGGGTCTGTCCAGGCGCGATATGGCCGGCTTCGAGGCGCAAGCGCGCAACCGGGCCGCGCAGGTGATCGCGGAGGTAAGCGAAGGCACCGCCACCCAACTCGCCGACGTCGCTCGGGCGACCGGTGTGCCGGTGGCCATACCGGTCGTTGAGCAGCTGCCGACGGTTGACATCCCGCGGCCTCCGCTGAAATCGCGGCGCCAGGAAACCTGGCTGATAACGCTGTTGGGCGCCGGGTTCGGCCTAGGTGTCGTGCTGACGCTCAGCAGGCTGCTCGCCGGTCTGGCCCACCGGCTCAACCCCGGGCTGCTGATAGCCGGTGCTGTGGTCTGCGTGGCGACCGGACTCGGCGTCGCGTTCGCGGTGACCAACATCCGCGGCCTGCTCCGTGACCGCGCACTGTTGGACCGCTGGGTGGGTGAGCTGACGTCGTCGCTGCAATCGGTGGTCGAGGAGCTGGCCGTCACTCGGGTGCTGGCAGCCGACTCGCTGCTGAGCACCGAGCTGACAGCCCGCGATGAGGCGGAAACCGCGCAGGTGGGCGACCGGGTCAGCGCCATCGACGGCGAACTGCGCGCACACGCCACCGCCACGGCGCGGGCCGCCGCGGCGCGCGAACGGGAGCTGCCGACGGTGCTGGCCGCGCTCGAGGTGGTACGTGCGGAACTGGGCGAGCCTGGTCTGCCCGAAACCGGCGATGTTCAGTGACATCTTGCGGGCTTCTGAATCGTTGTTGTGAGCAGTCTTATACCCGCCCGAACCTGCCCCGACAAGAGGATCGCGATAACCTGTACTTAACGATCTCGACAGTTGCGTGGGCCATACGCAACGATGAGATGCCCATCAGCACGCAAATGAATTCACAGGAGAGTTCGATGACCTCAGCGACCATTCCCGGTCTGGACACCGCACCCACCAAGCACCAAGGGCTGCTGTCTTGGGTACAGGAGGTCGCCGAGCTCACCCAGCCTGACCGGGTGGTCTTCGCCGACGGCTCGGACGAGGAGTTCGAACGCCTCGCTCAGCAGCTGGTCGATGCCGGCACGTTCAGGCGGCTGAACGAGAAGAAGCACCCCAACTCCTACCTGGCGCTGTCCGACGCGTCCGACGTGGCACGGGTGGAATCCCGCACATACATCTGTTCGGAGCGCGAGGTCGACGCCGGACCGACCAACAACTGGATGGAACCCGCCGAGATGCGGTCCACCATGACCGAGCTTTACCGCGGCTGCATGCGCGGTCGCACCATGTGGGTGGTGCCGTTCTGCATGGGCCCGCTGGGCGCCGACGACCCTAAGCTCGGGGTGGAGATCACCGACTCCGAGTACGTCGTCGTCTCCATGAAGGTGATGACCCGGATGGGCAAGGCCGCTCTGGAGAAGATCGGCGACGACGGGTTCTTCGTGAAGGCGCTGCACTCGATCGGGGCTCCGCTGGAGCCTGGCCAAGTCGACGTGCCATGGCCATGCAACGAAACCAAATACATCAGCCACTTCCCGGAGACCCGGGAGATCTGGAGCTACGGCTCCGGCTACGGCGGCAATGCATTGCTGGGCAAGAAGTGCTACTCGCTGCGCATCGCGTCGGCCATGGCCCACGACGAGGGCTGGCTGGCCGAGCACATGCTGATCCTCAAGCTGATCTCCCCGGAGAACAAGGCGTACTACTTCGCCGCAGCGTTCCCGTCGGCGTGCGGCAAGACCAACCTCGCGATGCTGCAGCCGACCATCCCGGGCTGGCGCGCCGAGACCCTGGGCGACGACATCGCCTGGATGCGTTTCGGCAAGGACGGCCGCCTGTACGCGGTCAACCCGGAGTTCGGCTTCTTCGGCGTCGCGCCCGGCACCAACTGGAAGTCGAATCCCAACGCCATGCGTACCATCGCCGCCGGCAACACGGTCTTCACCAACGTTGCGCTCACCGATGAGAACGAGGTGTGGTGGGAGGGCCTGGAGGGCGACCCCCAGCACCTCATCGATTGGAAGGGTAACGACTGGTACTTCCGCGAGACGGAGACTGCCGCAGCGCACCCGAATTCGCGCTACTGCACCCCGATGTCGCAGTGCCCCATCCTGGCGCCGGAGTGGGATGACCCGCAGGGGGTGCCGATCTCTGGGATTCTGTTCGGCGCCCGCCGCAAGACCACCGTGCCGCTGGTGACCGAAGCGCGCGATTGGCAGCACGGCGTGTTCATGGGAGCCACCATGGGCAGCGAGCAGACCGCGGCCGCCGAAGGCAAGGTGGGTGCCGTGCGCCGCGACCCGATGGCGATGCTGCCGTTCCTGGGCTACAACGTCGGCGACTACTTCCAGCACTGGATCGACCTGGGCAAGAACTCCGACGAGTCCAAGTTGCCGAAGGTGTTCTTCGTCAACTGGTTCCGCCGCGGCGAGGGCGGCAAGTTCCTGTGGCCGGGCTTCGGCGAGAACAGCCGCGTGTTGAAGTGGATCGTCGACCGCATCGAGCACAAGGCCGGTGGCCAGGCCACCCCGATCGGCGTCGTGCCGACCGCCGAGGACTTGGACCTGGACGGGCTCGACGTCACTGCCGACGACGTCAACGCAGCGCTCATGGTGAAGCCCTCCGAGTGGCGCGAAGAACTGCCGCTGATCGAAGAGTGGTTCGAGTTCGTCGGCGACAAGCTGCCCACCGGCGTCAAGGATGAGTTCGAGGCGCTCAAAGAGCGCCTGGCGCAGGCAGACTGAGTTATCGAGCAGACGCAAAAGCCCCCGCACGCCCGGCGTGTCGGGGGCTTTTGCGTCTGCTCGTGGGTGGTCTGTAGCGCGCAGGTAAAGTCGCCTCATGCAGATTCGCCAGCATGTCGGCGCCAACAAACCCGCTGTCATCCTGCACCCGTCGGGAACCGTGATCACGTTTGACGAGCTGGAAGCCCGCGCCAACCGGCTGGCACATCGATTCCGCCAAGCCGGTCTGCATGAGGGTGACACCGTCGCGATCCTGATGGAGAACAACGAGCACATCCACGCGGTGATGTGGGCGGCTCGCCGCAGCGGTTTGTACTTCGTGCCGATCAATACACACCTGACCGCCGCCGAAGCGGCTTACATCATCGACAACAGCAACGCCAAGGCGATCATCGGGTCGGCGCCGCTGCGGGATACCTGCGCGGGCCTGGCCGAGCACTTGCCGGGCGGCCTGCCGAAGCCGCTGATGATCGCCTGCACTGATGCTGACGCCGACCTGCCGGGCTGGGAGCGCTACCCGGAATGCGTTGCCGATCAACCGGACACCCCGATCGACGACGAGATCGAGGGCGATCTGCTGCAGTATTCGTCGGGTACCACCGGTCGGCCCAAGGGGATCAAACGCGAACTGCCGCACCTGCCGCCGGCCGAGGTGCCCGGCATGATGTCGGCGTTGGTCGGCTTCTGGATGAATCCCGACGCGGTATATCTGAGCCCGGCGCCGCTGTACCACACCGCACCATCGGTGTGGTCGATGAGCGCCCAGGCCGGCGGCATCACCACGGTGGTCATGGAGAAGTTCGATGCCGAGGCAACGCTCGACGCCATCCAGCGCCATCGGATCACCCACGCCCAGTTCGTGCCGGTGATGTTCGTCCGAATGCTGAAACTTCCACATAACATTCGTGATTCGTACGACCTGTCCAGCCTCAAGCGGGTGATGCACGCCGCCGCGCCGTGCCCGGTGGAAATCAAGAAACAGATGATCGATTGGTGGGGACCGATCATCGACGAGTACTACGCGTCCTCGGAGGCGATCGGGTCCACGCTGATCACCGCCGAAGACTGGCTGGCTCATCCGGGTTCGGTCGGCAAACCGATGATGGGTGGGGTGCACATTCTTGACGAGGATGGCAATGTGCTGCCGCCGAACCAGCCCGGCGAGATCTATTTCGAAGGGGGCTATTCCTTCGAATATCTCAACGATGCAACCAAAACCGCCGCGTCGCGGGACAAGCACGGCTGGACGACCGTTGGCGACGTCGGCTACCTGGACGAGGACGGCTACCTGTTCTTGACCGATCGGCGCCACCACATGATCATTTCCGGTGGTGTCAACATCTACCCGCAAGAAGCCGAGAACCTATTGGTCACCCACCCAAAGGTGATGGACGCGGCGGTGTTCGGGGTTCCCGACGACGAGATGGGGCAACGCGTCATGGCAGTCATCCAGACTGTCGATGAGGCCGACGGCACCGACCAGTTCGCGGACGAGTTGCTGGACTGGCTGCGAGACCGGTTGGCGCACTTCAAGTGCCCACGTTCGATCGCGTTCGAACAGCAGCTTCCGCGTACCGACACCGGAAAGCTCTACAAGAACGGGCTGATCGAGAAGTATTCGGCGTAGTCCATGCTCCGGGTGATCGACCTGTCGACAGCGCCGCCGTGCGGCGCAGATCTGGCACCCGGGGTGACTGTCGCCTTCGGCTCACCACTGGACGAGTATTGGCTGAATACAGCGACTTTCACACTGACCGAGGAACCCACTACCGACCGTCGGGTGGTGACCGTCGACTCGGTGCCCGACACCCTGGCCGAGCTGACCGCGCGCTGCGCGCACTGGCCGCATTCGAGCGCCGTGTGCGACGACGTGCTGCGCGCGATCGACCCCGACGGGCTGACGTTGGCCGGGGTGATCACCGAATCGCTGGCTTACTCGACACTGCAGGCCGGACCGGAGTTCGCGCGCTGGCTTGAGGAGCGCGGGCCCGCGAGCATGCCCGACACCGCCGAGCCGGTGGTCGCCGAGCGCGACGGCGACACCCTGGATATCCGGTTCAACCGGCCGCAACGCCACAACGCGTTCTCCACCGATGCGCGCGCCGCGCTACTCGAGGCGCTGGCCGTCGCGCAGCTGGACCCGTCGGTGACCGGGATCATGTTGAGCGGCAATGGGCCATCGTTTTGCAGCGGCGGGGACCTCGCCGAATTCGGCACCTTCGCCGACCCGGCGAGCGCTCATCTGGCCCGGACCCGGCACAGCCCGGCGCTGGCGCTCGACGGACTCACCGCCAGGCTCGGCCGGGACTGCCGGGCCGTGGTGCACGGCCGGGTGATGGGAAGCGGCCTGGAGATGGCGGCGTTTTGCGGATGGGTCGAAGCGCGCGGCGATGCGGTGTTCGGGCTGCCGGAATTGAGCCTGGGGCTGATCCCCGGGGCCGGTGGCACCGTCAGCGTCACACGCCGGATCGGACGTTGGCGCACGGCCTATCTGGTGTTGTCCGGCCGCAGCATTGACGCCGATACCGCATTGGCCTGGGGACTGGTGGATGTGGCGGGGCCACCCTGACGGTTAGTACGGCGAGTATGTGGTGGTGGTCGTGGAGGGGAGATCGCTCACGACCGCCGCCGCGAATAAAACGAACCAGAGCACCGTGAAAATCACGTAGATGATGGGGCCGGCGACTGCGCCGATGATGGCCCACTTCTTCGCGTTGTTGGCTGCGGCCTGCGCCTCGGCGTACTGCCCCTGCGCCCACAACCCGGAGACCTTGGTGGAGTAGACGATCGACACGATACCGAACGGGAGGCAGCATAGGACGGTGCACAGAATCGCCCAGACGAGGTAGTTGTCGGGCTCAGGCTGGCCCTGCCAGCCCGCCTGCTGGCCTTGCCAACCCGGTTGCTGGCCTTGCCAACCCGGTTGCGGCCCTTGCGGACCCGGCTGTTGACCCGGCCAGCCCGGCTGCTGGCCTTGCCATTCCGGTTGCTGGCCCTGCCATTCCGGGGAGCCTTCATACGGCCCTGGGGGATAGCTCATAGCTACTGCCTTCCGTGGATGCCCGCCGGTTCAAACAGGTTTACTCCCGCGCCGCCCTGCAGATGCCGAAGTCAGGCAAATATACAGCATGGGCTAACGTCGGGGCCGCCCGTTAAATCCCGCCTCGCGCCACCAGCTGTGCGGCAATCACATTTCGCTGGATCTCGTTGGTGCCTTCGCCGACAATCATCAGCGGTGCGTCGCGAAAGTAGCGTTCCACGTCGTATTCGGTGGAATACCCGTAGCCGCCGTGGATCCGCACGGCGTTCAAGGTGATCTCCATCGCGGCCTCGGAGGCGAACAACTTGGCCATCCCGGCCTCCATGTCGCAGCGCTCGCCGCTGTCGTAGCGCTCGGCGGCATAGCGGGTGAGCTGGCGCGCGGCGGTGAGTTTGGTTGCCATGTCTGCCAAATAGTTGCCGACGGACTGATGTTTCCAGATCGGCTGACCGAAACTCTCCCGCTGCTGGGCATAAGCCAGCGCATCCTCGAACGCCGCCGTCGCCACCCCCAAAGCCCGGGCGGCCACTTGAATACGTCCCGTCTCAAGGCCTTTCATCATCTGCGAAAAGCCCTCGCCCATAAGCCCGCCCAGCACCGACGATGCCGACGCCCGGCAGTCATTAAAGGAAAGCTCGCACGACTCGACGCCCTTGTAGCCCAACTTGGGCAGGTCCCGCGACACCGTCAACCCGGGCCCGTGCTCGACCAGCACGATCGAGATGCCCTTGTGCCGCGGCTTGGCGTTGGGATCGGTCTTGCACAACAACGCGATCAGCCCGGAGCGGCGCGCGTTGCTGATCCAGGCCTTGGAACCGTTGATCAGCAACCCGTCGGCGCCGTCGGGCACAGCTGTGGTCGACATGTTCTGCAGATCGGAGCCACCGCCCGGTTCGGTCAGCGCCATCGTGGCGCGCAGCTCACCGGTAGCCAGCCGCGGCAGATATGCCCGCTTCTGCCCCTCGGTGCCGAACAACGTCAGCAGCTTGGCCACCACGGTGTGGCCGCCCATCGCGCCGGCCAGGCTCATCCAGCCGCGGGCCAACTCCGCGGTGACCCGCACGTAGCACGGCATCGACACCGGCGACCCGCCGTACTCCTCGGGAATGGCCAGGCCGTAGATGCCGATGCGCTTCATCTGCTCAATCCACGCCTCGGGGTAGGTGTTGGCGTGCTCGACCTCGCGGGCGGTTGGTTTCACATCGCGGTCGATGAACGCCCGCACGGTGGCGACCAGCAGCTCTTCTTCGGTTTTATAGTCGCCACTCACCCGCAACCACCCTCCGTGTTGACCCTCGGTTCGACAGCCTGCCAGCATGTGGCCTTGTGACAGTGCACGGGTATTCAAGTCAACGCGCGGGCGGCCCTTACTTCGACGACCTCTATGTAGGGCAGGTTTTCGATTGGGCGCCGTCGGCAACGTTGACGGCGGGGCTGGCGGCCGCCCATCAGGCGATCCTGGGAGATCGGCTGCGGCTGGCGCTGGACGCCGACCTGAGTGCCGCGGTGACCGGCACGCCGGGACCGCTGGCGCATCCGGCGCTGGTGTGCAACGTCGCGATCGGGCAGAGCACACTTGTGACGCAGCGCGTGAAAGCGAACCTGTTCTACCGTGGGCTCACGTTTCACCGGTTCCCGGTAGTCGGCGACACCATATATACGCGCACCGAAGTGGTCGGGCTGCGAGCGAACTCGGTCAAGCCCGGCCGCCCACCGACCGGACTGGCGGCACTGCGAATGATCACCATCGATCAAGCCGATCGGTTGGTGCTCGACTTCTACCGTTGCGGGATGCTGCCCGCCAGCCCGGACTGGGGTCCCGCTGACGCGCCTGACGATGACCTGTCCGGCATCGGCGCCGACGTTGCGGCGCCGGCCCACGATCCGACCGCGGGGTGGGATGGCGAGGCGTTCCGGAGTCGGGTGCCCGGCCCGCACTTCAGTGACTTCGGACCCGCCGCCGCGGGGTCGGTGTTGCACAGCACCGGGGACGTGGTCAGCAGCGCGCCGGAACTGGCCCGACTCACCTTGAACATCGCCGCCACGCATCACGATCGTCGGGTCGGCGGGCAGCGGCTGGTCTACGGCGGGCATACCATCGGGCTTGCGCTCGCGCAGGTGAGTCGGCTGTTGCCGAATCTGGTGACGGTGCTGGGCTGGGAGTCTTGCGACCACACCGGCCCGGTGCACGAGGGCGACACCCTCTGTAGCGAGTTGCACGTCGAATCCGCCGAAGCGACCGCCCATGGTGGCGTGCTGAGGCTGCGGTCGCTGGTCTACGCCGTCAGCGAGACGCCGGACCAGCCCGACCGGCCGGTGCTGGATTGGCGGTTCAGCGCTTTGCAGTTCTGACCGCCAGACCAGTCCGGCCGGTATAGGGCGAGGATCAGCCGGGTTGGCCGGCGGTGCCGGCCGCGCCCTGGTTGCCCGCGGTTCCAGTGCCGCCACCGTTGCCGCCGCCAGCGCCGCCGTTGTTGGCCGAGACCGTGCCGCCATTACCGGGGGTCCCGGCTGTGCCGGCACCGCCGCCCGGAGTGCCGGCGGTGCCTGCGCCGCCACCGGCGCCGCCGTTGCCGCCGTTGGGGCCGTTGCCGCCGTCACCGCCGTTGCCGTTGAGCAGGCCAAAGCCAGCCCCGCCGACCCCACCGGTCAAGCCGGTGGCATTGCCGCCGGTGCCACCGTTGCCACCGCTGCCGGCCTTGCCGCCGGTGCCCGAGGCCGAAGCGCCTCCGTTACCGCCGCCACCACCGGCACCACCGAGGCCGCCGGTGCCACTGTTGCCGCCGGCGCCGCCATTGGGGTTAAGGACGGTACCGGCAGCGCCGGCGCCGCCGGTTCCGGGTGTCCCGCCGTTGCCGGCGGCGCCACCGGTGCCACCGTTACCACCGTTACCGGAACCGAGGGCCGCGCCACCAGCTCCGGCTCCGCCGCCGTTGCCGCCGACCCCGCCGTTGCCAGCCGTGCCGCCGGCGCCGTTGTTGGTGCCTGACACGCCCGCAGCGCCATTGCCGCCGGTGCCGCCGGTGGCGCCGGTGCCGCCGGTGCCGCCGAGGCCGCCGGTGCCGGAGACCGCGCCGCCGGTGCCTCCCTGGCCGCCGGTGCCGCCGCCACCGCCATTCTGGCCGGTGAGCCCAGTACCGCCGCCGGTGCCGGCCGCGCCGTTACCAGCGTTTCCGCCGGCCCCGCCGTTACCGTAGGTGCCGCCGGCCCCGCCGGCCCCGCCGTTACCGCCGTTGGCGCCCGGCGTGGTGGCGTTGAAGCCCGCACCGCCCGCACCGCCGTTTCCTACCGCGCCGAAGATCGCGGCGCCGTTGGTGCCAGTGGTGCCGGAGGTCGAGCCGGTCCCGCCGGTGCCGCCGGTGCCTGTCGTCGTGTTGCCGCCGTTGCCGCCGGCGCCGCCATTCGGGTTGGCGGAGTTGCCGTCGGCACCCTTGCCGCCGTTGCCGGCTAGTCCGGCGTCGCCGGCGTTTCCACCGTTTCCGCCGGCGCCTTGGGTGCCAGCGGTGCCTGTACCCGGGGCGGAGCCGCCGAGCCCGCCGGTGCCGCCGATCCCTCCGTTGCCGGCGATGCCGCCGTTGCCACCGTTTTGGCCGGCGCCATTGTTCACACCGGCCACACCGTTCGCGCCGTCCACGCCACTGCCGCTCTTACCGCCAGTCGCGCCGGTGCCACCGGCCCCGCCAGTGCCGCCGTTACCCGAGATCGTCCCGCCGGCACCGCCCTGGCCTCCGCTGGCGCCGGCCCCACCTGCGCCACCGTTGCCACCGCTGTTGCCTGCGCCAGATGCATTGGTACCGGCGGCGCCGGACGCACCGTTGCCACCGACACCACCCTGGCCGCCGGTGCCGATGTTGCCGCCACTACCGCCGTTTCCGCCGACCCCACCGGCGCCGCCGGCCAGGCCGTTCCCGCTGCCATCGGTCGTGGTGGCGGCAAAGCCGCTGCCGCCGTGACCGCCGGTACCACCGTTGGCGGCGGTCCCGGTACTTCCACCGGGACCGCCGGACAGCCCGGCGTTGCCGGCGTTGCCGCCGTTACCACCGATACCGCCGTTGATGTTGGTGACGGTGCCGTTGGCGGCAGCGCCGCCGTTGCCGGCAGTTCCGGCGTTGCCGCCGTTGCCGCCGGCGCCGCCGAGACCCGTCGCCCCAGTGAAGCCCGAACCGCCCACGGCAACTCCGCCGCCGGCGCCCCCGGTACCGGCGGTCCCGCCGTTGCCGCCGGAACCGCCGTTGCCGCCGTTTTGGCCGGCGCCGATGCCGTTGCCGTATTGGTCACTGTCTGCCACGCCGGCCGAGCCGCTCACGCCGTTGCCGCCGTTGGTGCCATCGCCGCCGCTACCGCCGGTGCCACCGGTGCCGCCGTTACCGGAGACCGAGCCTCCGAGACCGCCTTGACCGCCGTTACCGCCGGTCCCGCCGGCCCGGCCGTTGGTGCCGCTGTCGCCGGGATTGACGCCATTGGCGCCACTCACGACGGCCGTTTGGCCGGTACCGCCGGTGCCGCCGTTACCGCCGTTACCGATGTTGCCGCCGTTGCCGCCTGCGCCACCGTTACCGGCGTTAGCGGCCGCGGTGATTGGGGTGTAGCCCTTGCCGCCCTGACCGCCGTTACCGCCGGCGATCTGGCTGCCCGCCGTCCCGCTGGTGGGAGCGCCACTGCCGGTGCCGGCAGCGCCGAGGGCCCCGGCAGTGCCGGTGTTGCCACCGTTGCCGCCCATGCCGCCGTTGCGGTTACCGACCGTGCCTACCGCGCCGGTACCACCGTTGCCGGCGATTCCGGAGTTTCCGCCGTTGCCACCACTACCGGCGGCGCCAAGGCTGCCGTTGGTGCCTGAACCCAGCGCCAGACCCGCGGCGCCGCCGTTGCCGCCGCCACCGCCGGCCCCACCGGTGCCGCTGTTGCCGCCGTTGCCACCAAGGCCGTTGTTCACACCGGGCAGACCGAACGAACCGCTGCCGCCATTGCCGCCGGTGCCGCCATTGGCGCCGGTACCGCCGATGCCGCCGTTGCCGCCGTTACCGGAGATGGTGCCGCCGTTACCGCCGGCCCCGGCGTTGCCGCCGGCCCCGCCGGCCACTGCGTTGGTGCCCGGGGAGCCGTGGGTAACCGCGTTGACGCCGTTCGCTCCGGTCGCGCCGTTGCCGCCGTTACCGCCGCTACCGCCGTTGCCGACCGAGCCGGCGTTACCGCCCTTGCCGCCGGTGCCGCCGCTGAGGCCGGAACCTGCCGCGCCGACGGGCTGGGTGAAGCCGTTGCCGCCGTTGCCGCCGTTGCCGCCCGTGCCGGTCACGGTGCCATTACCGCCGGTCACACCCGTGCTGGAGCCGGTGCCACCGCTGTTGCCCGCGCCCACTCCGCCGGTCACGCCGCCGTTGCCGCCGTTGCCGCCTGCCGTGCTGGCGGCGGTCCCGTCGAGGCCGTTGCCGCCGTTACCGCCGAGGCCGGCGTTGCCGCCGGTGCCGCCGTTGCCGCCCTTGCCGACAGTGGTGTCGCCGCCGGCGGCTCCTGCGTTACCGCCCTTGCCGGCACCGGCGCCGGTGCCGCCGCTGCCGCCGTCGCCGCCGTTGTGATTGGCCGTGCCGCCGTCGGCACCATTGCCGCCGGCACCGCCCGTGCCGCCGTTGCCGCCGACGCCACCGGCGCCGCTGGTACCGGCTACTGAGCCGCCGGCACCGCCGGTGCCGCCGCTGCCGCCGCTGCCGGCGTTACCGCCGGAAGTCCCGGCGGCACCTGGGGTGGGACCGTCGATGCCAGTCGCGCCGTTCGCACCGGTGCCGCCGGCCCCGCCGACGCCACCCGTGCCGTACACGCCGCCGGTGCCGCCTGTGCCGCCGCTACCGGCGTTGGTGCCCGGTGTGGTCGGGCTGAAGCCCGCACCACCGGTGCCGCCGGTAGAGGTTGTTCCGGTGTTCAGGCCGCCAGTCGCGCCGGTGGTCCCGCCGGGGTTGCCGGTGCCGCCGCCGCCGCCTGCGCCGCCGGTAGTTCCGCGGTTGCCGACATTGCCGCCGGTGCCGCCGTTGGGG
>Ga0209068_10001137_pt1 | contig 13362 bp, 12 predicted proteins | sample ColStrG_CSR_2012_FD_187200 | JGI IMG/M metagenome (GOLD analysis project Ga0209068, IMG submission 187200) | Freshwater sediment microbial communities in response to fracking from Pennsylvania, USA - Cold Stream Run_MetaG_CSR_2012 (SPAdes)... | ecosystem: Environmental > Aquatic > Freshwater >... | reverse complement strand
GATGCCACGTGCGGCCACAGCGGTCGCGACGAGCGTGGCGAGGATCGCCGCGCCGGCGAGGCCTCCGAGGAACGCCCACGGGATCGACAGCGAATCCGGCGGCGGATCGAAGACATGCTGCAGGATCGCGACGAGCATCTGCGACAGCAGCCAGCCGAGGCCCAGCGCGAGCACCAATCCGACGCTGAGGACGATCGCGGCCTCCGTCCACAGGAACGCCGAGATACGCGACAGCGGAGCTCCGATGGCGGCCATCGTGGCGAACTCCTGGCGGCGCTCGGAGATGCCGAGGGCGACGAACAGCGCCATCGCGGCGGCGGCGAGGATGATCGCAAAGGCCTGCTCGATGTGGCTTATGCCGGTCAGGTCGACCGTCGTGATCGAGCTGCTCGTTCGCGCTCTCTGGGTTGAGATGTTCTCGACGGTCGTGCCGAGCGAGTGCGTCGCGGCGGCGACGCTGCGCGCGACGTCGGGCGGGTTGCCGTTGACCTTGGCGAAGACCACGTTGGGCCCGCCCGCGTGCGTGACCGACTCCAGGTAGGGGAGGTTCGCGATCATGAACGAGTCCTTGGGCGCGGACGGGAACTCCTGCACGATCCCGGCGACGTGGAACGGGACGATGTGGAACTTCCCCGAGCGCTGGTCGAGCACGCGCAGGCGGAGCAGGTCCCCGGTGCTGAGCGAGAAGTCGGTGATCGTCTCTTTGCTGACCACGATGCCGTCGGGCATCGCGCGCAGATGGTCGAGCACCTGCTGAGCCGTGGAGTGCAGGAAGTAGGAGTCGCGCAGGGACGTCGCGGCGCCGAACTTCGATGCTTCGATGCCGTACGTGTCCTGCAGGTCGGGCCCGACGTAGGCGTAGGAGTGCAGGACGCCCGTTGTCGCGGCCACGCCCGACACCGCCGCAACCTTGCGGGTGAGGTCGTGCTGCGCCGCCACGCCGGGCGAGGCCGTGACGGTCACGTCGGCGCCGAGCGTGAGCTGGGCGTCGGCCTTGACCTGCTTGTTGTAGGTGGCGGAGAAGATCCCGAGGTTGACGCCGAAGGCGAGCAGCAGCCCGACGACGACGAGGCCGCGATTGATCGCGACGCCGCGGCGGCCCGCGCTCACGAGCAGGAAGTCGCGGCGGGTGCTGGCGCGCCCCCGGACGCCGCGGGCTATCAGCCACGAGAGCGCGCGTCCCCGCATCCGCACAAGCAGCAGCGTGGCGCCGAGCCACAGCAGGGCGGGCGCGAAGAACATGTACACCGATAGCGACAGCGTCGGGTTGGAGTCAGGGCTGACGACGGCTGAGAAGCCGGTGCTCGCCGTCAGCCAGTAGATCAGGCCGCTGATGATCAGACACAGCACGTCGAGGTAGAGCCGCTGCCATAGCGGCTTGCTCACGCGGCGGGTGCCGCTGCGGCCCGTCGCGACACTCATGCGCAGCGAGGAGATGCTCGCGCCCACGCGGGCTGCCGCGGCACCGGCCGTTGCCAGCAGGATGCAGATCGCGCCGATCGCGACGACGCGTCCCGTCGTCGCGTGCGTGCCTCCCGTGACGAGCGCCGATACGGCGGCGAACGCGGCGACCGTCCCAATCAGCCCGGCGGCGACGCCGAGGATCGCGCTCTCGAGGCCCGCGAGCACGAGCAGGTCGCGCCTGCGTGCTCCGCGGGCGCGCAGCAGGGCGAGGTCGCGCCGGTCACGCTCGACCGTCCCGAGCGCTGCGAGGTATGCCAGGCCGAGCGCGATCAGCGCGCCGGGCACCGCGAGCATGATGTAAAGCGTCTGCGCGTAGAGCGCGTCGGAGGCGGCGATGTTGAGCGAGTCGGAGAGGTTGTCCACGAACTGCACGCGTCCGGGCAGGCTCCGCTCGATGCGGTTGCGCGTCTGAGTCGCGAGTTCGAGCGCCGTGCTCGGGCTGCCTCCGCTGAGGGCGGTGGGATCGAGCTGCGTGTGCACCTGCCACTGGACGCCCGTCTGCGCGCCGGGCTGGGCATTGGCGCCGATGCTGGCGGTGGCGATTGTCGAGAGTCCGGCGGCGTAGGTTGTCGCGAACGTCGACAGCGGCAGGATCGCGACGTTCGCGGGCGGCTGCGCGGGAGCCGGGCCGACCTGCGGGTTGAGCGGTTGGAAGAGCAGGTCAGGTGAGGTTACGAGCGCCACGCCGGACACGGGATAGGTGTGCGGCGTTCCGAGTCCGGGAGGCTTGAGCGTGACCCGATCGCCGATGTGGGCCTGCAGCGTGGCGGCCATCTGCTGGTCGAGCACGACCGCGCCCGGACGCAGTTCGCCGGCCAGCACGCGGAACGTCCTGATGTGGGCCTGGTAGTCGAGCGGCACCGCCAGCACGCCTCCTGCGCCAGAGCTCGTGGAGCCTTCCGGGCCGGTGTGCGTCGCGCCGGCCAGCGGCGCCGTCGCGGTTGCCGATGCCTGCAGCACGCCTCGTTGGCGCGCGACTTCGGCGGCGACGGAGCGGGCCGCGTCGTAGGAGGCGACGGGACCCTGGAAGTCGAGTGCCACGCGGCGGACGGCGCTGCCGGCGACGGTCCGAAGCGAGTTGCCGACAAACAGCAGCATGCCTCCGAGCAGCGCCACGGACGCGGCGAGCACGAGCACGCGAATCAGCGAGCGACCGGGTGAGCGCACGAGCCACGAGTATGCGAGGCGGATCGCGCTGTTCATACTCGGGTGACTCCAACGACGCGGCCGTCGCCGAGCTCGACGACGCGCGAGGCGCGAGCGGCGACGCCGGCGTCGTGGGTGGCGATGATCAGGGCGAATTCGAACTCTTGCTGGAGCGCCTCGACGAGGTCGAGGACGCGGGCGGCCGTGTCGGAGTCCAGGTGGCCGGTCGGCTCGTCGCAGAGCAGCAGCTCCGGGCTCTGCGCGAGTGCCCGCGCGATCGCGACGCGCTGCGCCTCGCCGCCCGAGAGCTCGCTCGGCAGCGCGTCGAGCTTCGCCGACAGGCCGACCAGCTCGAGCAGGTCCTCGGGCGAATAGTCCGAGGTGCCGGACCACTGCCCGTCGGCCGACGCCGCTCGCGCTTCGCGCGCAAACGCCACGTTCTCGAAGGCCGTGAAGTGGCTGAGCAGGTTGGAGCCCTGGAAGACGTAGGCGATGCCCTGTGCGCGGGCGCGTCCTCGAGCTGCCTCGTCGAGGGACGAGAGCTCCTGAGTCCGCCACATCACACGGCCCTCGCCGGGGACGACGAGCCCTCCGAGCAGATGCAGCAGCGTCGTCTTGCCGGATCCCGAGCGACCCCAGAGCGCGATGTGCTCAGCGGGCGCGACGGTCAGGTCGACGTCGCGCAGCGCCGTCACGCGCGCGTCGCCGTCGCCATAGGCGACCGTCACGCCGTCGCAGGAAATCAGTGACTGCTCGGCTTCGACCACCGCGTGTGCGTTCATCCCGCCACCTTTCCGTCGCGCAGCTCGATCACGCGCTCCGCGCGCTCGGCCACCCGCTCTGAGTGCGTCACGACGACAACTGTGCTTCCGAAGTCCCGGCAGAGGCTCTCGAGGGCCGACAGCACGAGCTCCTCGTTGTGCTGATCGAGCTCGCCGGTGGGCTCGTCGGCGAGCACCAGGCGCGCGCGCCGCGCGGCCGCGGCCGCGATCGCCACGCGCTGCTGCTCTCCGCCCGACAGCGCGGACGCTCGGTGCGAGCGGCGCTCGCCGAGGCCGAACGCGGCGAGGCTGTGGGCCGCCGATGCCTCGGCGTCGTCATGTCCGGCGAGTCGCAGCGAGATCGCGACGTTCTCCTGCGCCGACAGCGCGGGCCACAAATTGTCACTCTGGAACACGATCGCGAGGTCCCGCGCCCGGTAGGCGGCCAGCTCGATCTCCTCGAGGCGGCCGAGCGAGCGGCCCCAGACGCGAACCTCTCCGGCCGACGGTTCGTCGAGGCCGGCGGCGAGCGCCAGCAGCGTGCTCTTGCCGCAGCCGGACGGGCCGAGCACGGCGACCAGCTCTCCCGCATCGACATGCACGTCGAGGCCCCTCAGCGCCACCGTCTCCACGGGTCCGGAACGGTAGATCTTGAAGACGTCGTGGCATTCCAGCGCGCCCCACGTGACCTCCTCGGTCCCGGCGGCGGGCTCGACATAGAGGCTCTTCAGCGCCATCTGAAGCTTTCGATCATGCGCCGGTACGCATCGACATTGTCAACGCCCACCGGCGTCCCGAGGTCAACGACGGCCACACGTCCCGAGTGGGCGAGCACGTAGCGATCGACCTTCAGCGTGACCTGTTTGCCGGTCACCGGATTCGGTGCGCTCAGGGTCGAATAGGGCACCTTCACGGCGGTGCCGCTCTTCAGCACGATCGACGTGGTCGCACCGGCGTGCAGGCCGGGCGTTTGAAGCGCGAGTGCCGTCATCGTCGCCCGCACGCTGGCGACGCTCGGCGTCGCGCCGCTCGACACGGCGATGCGCACGCGGTTGTTCTTGTCCGTGATCGCCACCAGCGAAGGGCTTTCCTGGACCGTCCAGCCCTCGGGGTAGATCATCGAGACGCGCGCACGCGGAGCGGTGAGCGTGAGAAAGTGCTGGGTGTCGGGGATGTCACCCGTTGCGGCCGATTTGGCGTCGGCGGCCAGCGTGGTGCCGCCGGCCTGCGCGGTGGTTTCGCCCGCCGGCGCCTGCGAGCTGGAGCTGGTCGCGCCGCCGGATCCGCTGGAGCTGCTCCCGCAGGCGGACACGAACAGCATCGCCAGGATCAGAAGCGGTGACGTGTTTCTCTTGAGCACGCGCTGAGAGTGGCACAGCGCACCTGAACATCTCCTGAATACAGGCGATAGGCTGCGCCGCTTGGCGAGACGCGCGAGCGAGGGAGGGCTAGGTGGAGTTGAGGGTGATCGGAGCCGGACTCGGACGCACAGGCACGGCGTCACTGAAGAAAGCGCTCGAGCGGGTGACCGGCGGCCGCTGTTACCACATGTTCGAGGTGTTCGAGCAGCCCGGGACGGTCCCGCTGTGGCACGACCTCGTGCGTGGTGATTCGGAGGACTGGGGCGCCGCGATGGACGGCTACACGGCCACCGTCGATTGGCCCGCCGCCTCCTACTGGCCGGAGCTGTATGCGGCCAACCCCGATTCGATCGTGCTGCTCTCCTCCCGCGCGACCCCGGAGCAGTGGTGGGGGAGCATGGCGAAGACGATCGTGCCGACGCTGACGATGGACCTTCCGCCGGAGGCCGAGGGGATGGAGGAGCACCGCGCGATGGTGATCGACATGCTCGAGCGGCGCTTCACGCCGCGCTGGGGCGAGCCGCAGGAGGCGATGGCGGCCTATGAGCGACACAACGCGCGTGTCCGCGAGGAGGTTCCCGCGGAGCGGCTCGTCGACTGGCAGCCGGGCGACGGCTGGGAGCCGATCTGTGCCGCGCTCGGCGTGGCCGTCCCGCCGGAGCCGTTCCCGCACGAGAACACCAGCGAGCAGTTCCAGGCCAACATCGAGACTCGTGCCGCCGGCCGGTAGAAGCCGCGCAGGCCATCGAGGCCGCCGTCGCCGAGTCGGGGATCGGTCGCGGTCGGGTCGAGGATCCCGACCCAGGCTCGCGGGGATCGGGCCGCCGGTCAGCCCCGCCCTGTCGCTGGCGTCGAGCACCTGATCGAGCACGGTTCGCGCCCGATCAGGTGAGCGGCGGTCAACTCCTCGACCGCGGCCCAGCGGGAGTCCTCCAGCGTCACGCCCCGACGGGCTGCCCGAAGCGCGCCAGGATCGCCTCCACGATCTGCGGGCCGCGATCCTCCTGCAGGAAGTGCGCGGCGCCCTCGATGCGAACCTGCTCGCCGGCTTCGGGGAGCAGCTGCGTGAAGACCTCGCCGGCCTGTGGATAGGGGAACACCGGGTCGCTGTCGGAGAAGGCGACGAGCGCCGGCTTCTGCCAGCGGGCGAGCGCGTCCTGGACGGCGGCCATCTCGCGCGCTCCGGGGTCCTCGGCGCTCAGCGGCACGATCAGCGGGAAGCGCTGGGCGCCCGCCTTGCTCTCCGGCGTCGGGAACGGGGCCTCGTAGGCGGCGACGATCTCCGGGGCGAGCTCGGTCGTGGTCGCGCTCTGCATGATCATCCCGATCGGCAGGTCCGGCGTGCGCTCGGCGAATTCGCGCCACGCCATGAAGCCCTTGCTGACGGTGCCGGTGAACAGGCCCGTGTTCATGACCACCAGGCGGCCAACCTGCTCGGCGTGCTCGACCGCCCAGCGCAGACCTATCGGCCCGCCCCAATCCTGAACCACGACGGTGACGTCGTCCAACTCGATCTGCTCGAGGTGGCGCGTGACGAACTCGACATGGCGCTCGTAGGTGTACCAGGCCTGTTCGGTCGGCTTGTCCGAGCGCCCGAAGCCGACGAGGTCGGGACAGACGACACGGTGGCCCGCATCGACGAGCGCGTCGAGCATGTGCCTGTAGAGATAGCTCCAGTCGGGCTCGCCGTGGAAGCACAGCACCGTCGGACCTTCGCCCTCGTCGATGTGGTGCAGGCGCACTCCGTCGACCTCGACGTAGTTGGGCGCGTAGGGATATCCGGGCAGCTCCTCGAAGCGCTCGTCAGGGGTGCGAAAGACGTTCATCGTCAAGCCCTCTTCCTCTCGTCGGTTGTCCCGCCATGCGCCGCGAGCATGACGCGCATTATGTGGATTGCGTGATCGATCTGCGGCCTGTCGCCGATCGCGAACGTGGCCCACTCGAGCGCGACGCCCACCTCGACGAGCACGTCGAGCTCATCGTCGAGCGCCCGCGCCTGCTCGGCCGGGCGGCTCTCGGCGATCACATCGGCGAGCGCTTCCCGCAGCGTGCGTCTGACCACGCCAGCTTCTCCGAGCAGCAGCCGCAGCGCGAGCTGCGGCTCGCGCGCGACGAACGCGCGCACCGGCTCGAGCGTCACGGTGACCTCCATGAAGCGCCGGACGAAGTCGAGCACGCGCTCGTCGCCCTCGCCGCGCGTCTCGGCCCTGGTCGCGGCGATGAACTCGCGCGCGATCGCGTCGATCACCTGCTCGAGCAGGCGCTCTCGTGAGCCGAACCAGCGATAGATCGTGGCCTGCGAGATGTCGAGCTGGGCCGCGATCGCCGCCATCTCCACGCGCTCGCCGGCAAGGAACGCGGCGCGCGCCAGCTCGAGCCCGTCGCCGCGGCGCGGCCGGCGGATCACCGGCGCCACGGAGCGCTCGCGCCCCGCGCGGCGCTCTTCGACGGCGTCCAACGATGTGCTGCCTCGCACTGCGTCCCCCGATCGGGCTCGGCTGGATTCGGCCGGCAGGCCTGACACGGGTGTCGGGATCAGACAGCCCGTGATGTTCGCAGGCTAGCACCGTTCTTTAGGAAACTCGAGAACAATTCAAACACGAGAGATTTGACATATCTCTCATTCGCGGCTATGGTCAGACCGCCGCGGCGATCGGGCCACAACACGGCCTCAGCCGCTGGGGCACCGGTGCGCGCAGGGACGGAGACAGCGCGAAATCGCAGACACGGCCGACGGGCCAAAGGGGAGAGACAGAATGGCGAGCGCCGAGCGGGACATCAAGAACGTCGAACTGGCCGAGCGCGCGCTGTGGAGCGAGGGGCCGCCGTATGAGGTGTTCAAGGAGATGCGCGGCGGTTGCCCGGTGCATTGGACGGAGAAGTTCGAGCAGTACCCCGAGGAGGCCGGCTTCTGGTCGGTGACGACCGCCGATGACGTGCACGAGGTCAGCCGCGACTGGCAGACGTATTCCTCGGAGCTCGGCGGGATCACGGCGTTCGCCGAGATCTTTCCGCTGGAGCTGGCGCGCGGCATGTTCATCGGCATGGACCCGCCCAAGCACGACCGCATCAAGGCGCTGTTCCAGCGCGGCTTCACGCCGAAGCGGATCGCCGAGCACGAGGAACGCATCCGGGTCATCGTCAACGACGTGCTCGACGGGCTCGCCGGGCGCGAGACATGCGACCTCGTGGCCGACGTCGCGCAGCCGGTCGTCTCGCGGGTGATCGGCAGCTTCATGGGTCTGGCGCCGGAGGAAGACGCGATCTGGGCGCGCATCATCAACTCGACGCTCGCCCCCGACGATCCCGACCTCGCCCCCGGAGGCGTCGAGGAAGTCCTCGAGAAGGACATACCGGAGATCTTCGAGCGCTGCAAAGCGCTGATCGCCGAGCGCCGCGAGAATCCGACCGACGACCTGACGAGCGTGCTCGTGCACGCCGAGGTCGATGGCGGCAAGCTCGAGGAAATCGACATCGTGATGGGCTTCTTCCTGCTGATGGCCGCCGGCAACGACTCGACCAAGGCGACGTTCTGCAGCGGCATGCGCGCGCTGATGGGGACTCCCGAGCAGCAGCGCGAGCTCGTGGCCGACCCGTCGCTGGTCCCCGGCGCGGTCGAGGAGGCGTTGCGGATGTTTCCTGCGTTCGCGCACTTCCGCCGCACGGCGACGTGCGACACGGAGCTTCACGGCCAGAAGATCAAGCAGGGCGAGAAGGTCGTGATGTGGTACGTGTCCTCCAACCGCGACGAGACGCGATACGAGGACCCCGACCGCTTCGACGTCCACCGCAACCCCGAGCACCAGGCGTTCGGCGCCGGCGGCAGGCACTTCTGCCTCGGCACGGCACTGGCGCGCCTGGAGTTGAAGATCATGATCGAGGAGACGCTGAGGCGATACCCCGAGATCGCGATCGACGGCCGGGCCGTGGCCGCCGAGGCGATGTTCGTCAACCAGCTGAAGACGCTGCCGGTGCGCCTGGAGCCAGCAGGCGCCTGAGCCCCGCCACGCGCCGTTGCGACGGCCCACGTGCGATCGTTGCTCGGTGCTCACCGACCTCGTTCTCCGCGCCGCGCCGATCCGCGACGTCGCCGATCGCGCCGCGCGGGTCGAGGCTCTCGGCTTCGACGCGGTTGGCGTGACGGAGACGAACGGCAACCCGTTCCTCGCCGCGGCGCAGGCGGCGCAGGCGACGACGCGGGTTCGCGTGATGAGCGCGATCGCGCTCGCGTTCCCCCGCTCGCCGATGGACGTCGCCTACACGGCCTGGGATCTGCAATCCCTCTCCGGCGGCCGCTTCGCGCTCGGGCTCGGCTCGCAGGTCCGCGCACACGTCGAGCGCCGCTACGGCGTCCCGTGGTCGCATCCCGCGCCGCGAATGCGCGAGTACGTGGCCGCGCTCGCCGCGATCTGGGACGCGTGGGAGTCAGGTGGCGAGCTGGACTTCCGCGGAGAGTTCTATACGCACACGCTGATGCCGCCGAACTTCCGCGCGCCGCCGATGCGCCATCGGCGGCCGCCGGTGCTGCTCGCGGCCGTGCGTGAGCGAATGACGGAGGTCGCCGGAGAAGTCGCCGACGGCTTCCTCGGCCATGCGTTCTGCAGCCGGGAGGTCCTGCGCGAGGTGACGCTCCCCGCACTCGAGCGCGGGCTCGAACGAGCGGGTCGCTCGCGCGAGGATCTGGAGGTCACGGCGTCGGTGTTCGTCGCCGTCTCCGACGAGGAGTGGGAGGCCTGCCGCCGCCGCGTCGCCTTCTACGGCTCGACGCGCGGCTACCGGCACGTGCTCGAGCACCATCGGCTCGGCTCGCTCCATGAGGCGCTCTACCAGCTGTCTCGCAACGATGGCTGGACGGCGATGCCGGCGCTCGTCGACGACGACGTGCTCGCCCTGTTCGTCGTGCGAGGCGACGATCCCGTCGCGGTCGCCGAAGCGGTGCGTGAGCGTGCCGGCGGTGTGGCCGACCGCGTCGGTCTCGTGACCGAGACGACCGATCCGGCGTTGCTCGCGCCCGTCGCCGCCGCGCTCTAGCGCGCCGGGCTCTCGCCCGGGCGCCCTCGTCAGTGAAGCGCGATCGCGCTCAGTCGCCGCCGTACCCGACGGGGACTCGAAGCGCCGCACGATCGACCTGCTCGCGCGCGGGCGCGCTCGCGGGCGGCTGCGCGTCCGTGATCGGACGGGGGACGATCCGCGGACGGCTGACCCACCGGATCTCGGGACGCTCGTCGCGCTCGCGCTCGGCTTCGCGCTGCTGCAGCCACTCGGTGTACGGGTCCACGGGCCTGGCGCGCTCGCTCAACGCCAACGGTTCGTGGCGACTCACATTCGGCTGGCTGCCACCATATGTGAATGGCTGGATGGTCCCGGAGGATGTCGCGTACTGCTTCGGTGACTCGTCTTTAGGTGAATGGCTGTAGGTCTGACGCGTTTGCACGATGACCGTCTCCTGACTCGGGATGGCTGGCTCTTCGGTGTAGGCAGGTCGAATTCACGCCCCACAGCGGCGTCTCGGTTCCGTCGAATGTGGCCGGCGATGCTTCCGTTCACTTCCGCCGGGGAGGGAATGATGCACCTCGTCAAGGGGTGACGCGCCGAGCTTGGACGAACGCACTAGAAAATCGTCACCGCGGCCGACGCGGCGTCGGCTGAAACGGTCGCGCGGCGTGCCCGAATCGGGCAATATCGGTCGTGCGTGCGGCCCGGCGGTTCGAGGCGCGCTCCCCGGCGCCTGCACGTGAAAGGCGTGTTGCGCTGCTTGACAGCAACCGGCCTGTCACCGAGGGTGCGCGAATGCGAGGGACGGACGCCGGTCCTGTTCTCGACTCGACGGGGGTTGCGAGGCCTGTGGCCTTGGCCACCGTTTTCTCGCCGAGCGACGACGCCCAGTGGGTCGCCGCGCCCCAGCGGCGCAGGCGCGGGCCCGGCCGGCGCCGGCGTGCGCACGAGCTGCCCTCGCTCGAATGCGCCAACGTGCAGACGATGCTGTCGCTGCTGGAGGAGTTCAACGTCGTCGCCTACGCCGCGCCGCGGCAAACCGACAGGGCACTCGCGACGGTTCTGTTCACCGACATCGTCGCCTCGACCGCGCACGCCGCGGCGCTCGGCGACGGTGCATGGAAGCAGGTGCTCGACCACCACGACGACATCGCGCGCAGCGCAGTCGCGGCCTGCGGCGGTCAGCTCGTGAAGGGGACCGGGGACGGCATCCTGGCGACGTTCGACGTGCCCGCGCGCGCGCTCGACTGCGCGAAAGCGCTCCGCGCGGCGCTCGCGCACGGCGGCATCGCGATCCGCGCCGGCATACACAGCGGCGAAGTCGAGTTGCGCGACGGCGACGTGTCGGGCATCGGCGTGAACATCGCGGCGCGCGTTGCCGCGCTCGCCGGTGCCGGTGAGCTGCTCGTCTCGCGCACCGTCACCGACCTCGTTGCCGGGGCGGGCTACGTGTTCGCCAGCCGCGGGCGCCACAGTCTGAAGGGCGTGCCCGGCCACTGGGAGCTGCTGACGCTGCGTTGAGCGGTGAAGCCCGCCGGTGGCGCCGCCGCTACGGGATCGCTTCGTATTCCTTTTCGGCCTTCAGCGCTTTGCCACCGAAGATCGACGCGTACTGGGCGTTCGCGTTGTTTTCTTTGCCGCCGCCGACCCAGGACGAACCGCGCGAGGCGCGGTTCTGAGCGCCGCCGCTGACCGACGCGACGAAGCCCGCTTCGTTGAGCTGTCCGCCGCTCACCGACGAGTCGAATCCGTTCGCCAGATTCCGCTGCCCGCCGCCGGCCCACGCAGCTTCGCCGCTGGCGACGTTCTCGAAGCCGCCCGTGACCGACGAGAAGGGCCCGCTGATCGTGTTCGCGTCGCCCGCGAGAACGCCGCCGAAGCTGGTGAACGTCTGCTGTTCGCCGAGGATCAGATCGTGCGAGCCGGTCTGCGCATGTTTGCCGGAGTTCTCGTCGTAGCCGATGATGATGTTGCCCGCGCCGTTGACCGCACCGGCGGTCGTGCCGGAACCGGACACGACCTGCAGGTTGACGCCGGTGAGCCCGATCGTCGGTTTGCCGCCGACGCCGCTTTCGCTGTAGCTCATGTGCGGCAGGATCTTGTTCAGGGTTTCGAGGCCGCCGGCACCTGGAAGCTCCAGGGCCACGTAGGTCAGCGTTTTCGTGTCTTTGCATGTGCCCGCTTCGCCCGCGATCACCGGTTTGCCGGCCTTGTCGGGTATGCAGATCGTGGCGGTGGATTCCGCCGCCGCGTCGCCGGCCGTCAACATCAGTGCCGCGAGCAGTGCGGCCCATCCGAGCGTCAATGCCCTCATCAGTAGCTCCGATCCGTTGGTGTCGCGTCACGCCGCACGGGCGCTCGCGGTGCGCCCCGCCAACGGCGGTCGCCCACGATCGGCGGGCGCCCTTCCCGCGTGGGAGGCTACGCCCGCAATGCCCGTGCGATGCGAGCTCGGGGAGCGCGCTGGACGGATGTACGTCGGGCGGGCGGAGCGTCGGCGTGGTCCCAGCGCGACGTAGACTGCTGCGCGATGCGACGGGGCCCCGCGCTCATCCCGATGCCGGGCCGCGCCCCGTGAGCGCCGTCTTCGCTCTCTGCGCGGCGTTCTCCAACGCGCTGTACGTGACGACGCAGCATGTGGCGAGTACCTCGGGAAGCGTCGCGCGGGCGTCCGGGCTGAGACTCGTCGGGCGCCTCCTCCGCAGTCCCCTGTGGCTGTTCGGCTGGGCGGCGGGACTCGGCGCGTTCGTGTTCCAGGCGGCCGCCCTCGAGCACGGTCAGCTGTCGATCGTGCAGGCGCTGCTCGTGACCGAGCTCGTCTTCGGTCTGTTGCTACGGAGGGTCTGGCTCGGCCAGGCGATCCGTGCGGCTGCGTGGGGCGCCGCGGCGCTGACGTGCGCCGGTCTGGGCCTATTCGTCGCCGTCGATCAGCCGCGCGGCGGCATCGTGACACCGAGCGCGCACTCGTGGGTGGCTGCGCTGGCGACGTTCGGCGGCGCAGCCGTCGTGATGACGCTCGCGGCGCGCCGGGGCTCGCCGGTGCGGCGGGCTGCTCTGTACGCGTCGGCGGCCGCGATCGTGTGGGCGCTCGTTGCGACGTTCATCAAAGCCGCCACCGACACGCTCGCCGAATCGGGGGTCGCCGCCGTGTTCACGCACTGGCCCGTGTACGCATTGGCCGTCGGTGGCGCCGCGGGGGTCGTGCTCGTTCAGGCAGCGCTGCACGTGGGGCCGCTCAGCGTCTCGCAGCCGCTGCTCGTGATCGTCGATCCGTCGGTCAGCGTCGTTCTCAGCGTGTGGCTGTTTCACGAGCGCTACACGCGCGACGCGACGACGACCATCGGCAGCCTGTTCGCATTCACAGCAATGTGCGTGGGCGTCGTCGCGTTGACGCGCTCGGCGCCCGCGACGATGCAGCCGCTCCCGCAGGACTCTCCGGCGGCGTGAGCGGGCGAGTGTGCGAGCGCGTCGGCTCGAGCCGGCGCCGCGCTCGGCGCTCGCTGGTCAGGCTCGCCCGCGGCTCAGCAGCTGCGCGAGGAGATCGACGCGGGCTTGGACGTAGTCGCGCAGCCGATCGCAGTCGGCGCTGCTCGCGTCGGCCGCGAACGGCGGGCTGACGTCGAACTGCGCCGCCT
>Ga0209068_10001136_pt1 | contig 13365 bp, 11 predicted proteins | sample ColStrG_CSR_2012_FD_187200 | JGI IMG/M metagenome (GOLD analysis project Ga0209068, IMG submission 187200) | Freshwater sediment microbial communities in response to fracking from Pennsylvania, USA - Cold Stream Run_MetaG_CSR_2012 (SPAdes)... | ecosystem: Environmental > Aquatic > Freshwater >... | reverse complement strand
CTCGATGCGCTCCGCGACCAGCAGATTGATGGTGAGGCCGGAGCGGATGAATTGGAGTTTTTCCATGTGGTCGAGCAGCGCGCAGAGCGGATCCCAGAAATGATCGATGTTGGCGATCAGGATCGGTTTGCGATGGCGGCCGAGCTGCGCCCAGGTGAGCTGCTCGACCAGCTCCTCCAGCGTGCCGACGCCGCCCGGCAGCGCCACAAACGCGTCCGCGCGCTCGAACATGAGCCGTTTGCGCGCATGCAGATCGTCGGTGATGATCCGCTCCTGCGCGCGCATCAGCATGTGCTCGCGGTCGGTCAGGAATTCCGGGATGATTCCGGTGACGAAGCCGCCGTGGTCGAGGACCCCTTCGGCGCAGGCCCCCATCAGGCCGGCCGAGCCGCCGCCGTAGACGAGCCCGACGTCGTTTTCGGCCAGGATCCGGCCGAATCGGCGTGCCGCCTCCATGAAGGCCGGGTTGGTGCCCGGGCCGGAGCCGCAATAGACGCAAATCGATTTGATTCCGCTCATGTTTATTCTGCTCATTTGCCTGCATGTGGCGCGGGACTGCGGGACAATCAAGCGGCGCGCTTGTTTGCACTGCAATAGAGGACCGTTAGGGAAAGGAATCGTTGCGGCTCTCGGGTGCCCGCAACTTGATCTGTGGATTCTGGCGGAACCAAGCCGATCGGCCGGCTGGTGACAACGGTAAAATGCCTTATATGTGTGGTTCGACGGTCCCCATTCGCGCGGTCCGTCTGCGGCCGGGCCCTTTGACGATCGAATGACCGATTTCCACCCCCGATCCACCCGCGCGCTGAAACGGGACGTTTCCGCCGACAGCGCCGCCAGCCTGCTGCAGACGGTGATCGTGCTGTGGCCGTACATCTGGCCGTCGGACCGCCGCGATCTCAAGCTCCGGGTCTGGGTGACGATGGGGCTCCTGCTGGTGGCCAAGATCGCCACCATGGCGGTGCCGTTCACGTTCAAATGGGCGACCGATGCGCTGACCGGGCAGGGCAGCGCCCCGGTCGAGCCCGCGTCGTGGTTCGCCTGGGCGATCGCGGCTCCGGTCCTGATGACCGTCGCCTACGGCGCGATGCGCATCCTGATGGCGGTCTTGACGCAAGCGCGCGACGGATTGTTCGCCAAGGTCGCCATGAACGCGGTGCGGCGGCTCGCCTATATGGTGTTCGAGCACATGCACCTGCTGTCGCTGCGCTTCCATCTCGAGCGCAAGACCGGCGGCCTCACGCGCGTGCTCGAGCGCGGCCGCAACGCCATCGAAACCATCGTTCGCATGGTGATCATGCAGCTGGTGCCGACGGTGATCGAGCTCTCCTTCATCATCGTCGTGCTGCTCTATCAGTTCGACTGGCGCTACGTGGTGCTCATCGTCGCGACCGTCGTCTGCTACATGATCTACACCTATTTCGCGACCGAGTGGCGCATCGGCATCCGCCGCCGCATGAACGACAGCGACAGCGACGCCAATGTCAAGGCGATCGATTCGCTGCTCAACTACGAGACCGTCAAGTATTTCGTGGCCGAGGAGCGCGAGGCGCGCCGCTACGACCGCGCGATGGCGCGCTACGAGGAGGCGAGCGTGAAGTCCTACGTGTCGCTGGCCGTGCTCAATGCCGGCCAGGCGACGATCTTCACCATCGGTCTCGCCGGCGCCATGGTGATGTGCGCCTACGGCATCCAGCAGGGCACCCATACGGTCGGCGACTTCATCATGATCAACGCCATGATGATCCAGCTCTATCAGCCGCTCAATTTCATGGGCATGGTCTATCGCGAGATCAAGCAGGCCGTGATCGACATCGAGAACCTGTTCGCGATCCTGGGCCGCAAGCCGGAGATCGAGGATCGGCCGGGCGCGCAGCCGCTCGATGCACGGCACGGTGCGATCCGGTTCGACAACGTTTCGTTCTCCTACGATCCGGAGCGCCAGATCCTCAAGGGATTGAGCTTCGAGGTGCCGGCCGGCAAGACCGTCGCGGTGGTCGGCCCCTCCGGCGCCGGCAAGTCGACCATCTCGCGGCTGCTCTACCGCTTCTATGACGTGACCGGCGGCCGCATCGAGATCGACGGCCAGGACATCCGCGACGTGACCCAGGTGTCGCTGCGCTCCGCCATCGGCATGGTTCCGCAGGACACCGTGCTGTTCAACGACACCATCCGCTACAATATCCGCTACGGCCGCTGGGAGGCGAGCGACGCCGAGGTCGAGGAGGCGGCGCGCCATGCGCAGATCGACAATTTCATTCGCGTCGCGCCCAAGGGCTACGAGACCGAGGTCGGCGAGCGCGGTCTCAAGCTCTCCGGCGGCGAGAAGCAGCGCGTCGCGATCGCGCGCACGATCCTGAAAGGGCCGCCGATCCTGCTGCTGGACGAAGCCACCTCGGCGCTCGACAGCCATACCGAGCGGGATATCCAGGACGCGCTCGACCGGGTGTCGAAGAACCGCACCACGCTGGTGATCGCGCACCGCCTCTCCACCATCGTGGGGGCCGACGAAATCCTGGTGCTCGACCACGGCGTCATCGTCGAGCGCGGCCGGCACCAGCAGCTGCTGGCGCAAGGCGGCCTCTATGCCGGCATGTGGAACCGCCAGCGCGAAGCCGAGGCGGCGCGCGAGAAGCTCGCCCTCATCGAGGAGGAACGCCTGAGCGGGGCGCCCAACCGCAACCCGCCGGCCGTCGCGGAGGCTCCATCCGGCGCGGACGAGCCGCCCGAGTCGCTGACCGCAGGCGTGCCCGCCGACGCCGCCGAGTAAGAATTCGCTTGTAGCCCGCATGGAGCGTAAGCGTGCGGGACCATCGTTCCCGGATTACGCTTACGCTCCATCCAGGCTACAAGACTTCCCTAGAACACAGGCGCCGTGAGATTCATGTCCATCGTCAACTCGATCCGCTCGCAGCTGGTGCCGGTCCATCGTGAGGGCTACCCGTTCGTCGGCGCCTTTGCGCTCGCCAGCCTGATCCTGTTCCTGCTCTGGTCGCCGCTCGGCTGGATCGGCACCGTGCTGACGATCTGGTGCGCGCTGTTCTTCCGCGACCCCGTACGCGTGACCCCGGTGCGCGAGGGCATCGTGGTCGCCCCTGCCGACGGGCGGGTCGCCACGGTGATCAATGCGCCGCCCCCCAGGGAACTCGGTCTCGGCGAGCGACCGCTGCCGCGGGTGTCGATCTTCATGAACGTGTTCAACTGCCATGTGAATCGCAGCCCGGTGACCGGCCGCGTCGACGAGATCGTCTACCACGCCGGTTCCTTCATCAGCGCCGACCTCGACAAGGCCAGCGAGGAGAACGAGCGCAACGCATTCGTGATCTCGTCGGGAGCCGCGCGCATTGGCGTCGTGCAGATCGCCGGCCTGGTGGCGCGGCGGATCGTCTGCTTCGTGCGCAAGGGCGCAACCGTGGGCGCCGGCGAGCGCATCGGCATGATCCGCTTCGGCTCGCGCGTCGACGTCTATCTGCCCGAGGGCACGCGGCCGCTGGTGGCCGAGGGCCAAACCTCGGTCGCGGGCGAAACCGTCATCGCCGATCTGCGCACCGGCGACGGCGACCGCACGTTTCGGGTGGGCTGACCGGCCCGGGCTTGATCCGAGGCCCGACCAGTCGCCGCTCGGCGGTCGGTTTGATCTAGGTCATGGCCGCACATGCTGGCCGGCGTATCGAGGACCTATGTTCTCGTCCCGGGCGACCGAGTTTGACGAATTGGCCGATGTTTGCCTCGAGCGCGCCGACGAGGCGAGCAATCGGGATGATGTGGCGCTTTGGTTTGCCATGGCGCTCGAGTGGATGAGATTGGCCGCGGATGCCCGGAATCTGTCGGCAGGCCACCCGCTCGGGATCGGTCGTTAACCCGTTCCTAATCCGGCTCTGGCTCGCTTGCGTTGCCTCCGGGGTCGGCGGAGCTTGCCGTAGCGGCGGCATCGTCGAAGGACTATATTCTCGTGATGTTCCATCGTTCGCCCTTCGAGCCCGACCGCAGACGGTTGCTGCGCCGCCCGCGCTTCCGCGCCATTCCGGTGCGCACGCTCGTGCCTAATGTCATCACGCTGCTGGCCATTTGCGCCGGCCTCACGGCTATTCGGCTGGCGGTGGAGGACAGGCTCGAATGGGCGCTGGCGGCCATCGTGTTCGCCGCCATGCTGGACGGGATCGACGGGCGGGTCGCCCGCATGCTCAAGGGCACGTCGCGCTTCGGTGCCGAACTCGACAGCCTGGCGGATTTCGTCAATTTCGGCGTCGCCCCGGGGCTGATCCTCTATTTCTGGGGCCTGCACGAGCTCAAATCGGCCGGCTGGATCGCCGCCCTGGTGTTCGCGATCTGCGCCGCGCTGCGGCTGGCCCGCTTCAATGTCATGATCGAGGATCCGGACCGCCCGGCTTGGGCCGGAAACTACTTCGTCGGCATGCCGGCGCCGGCCGGCGCCATCACGGTGCTGCTGCCGATCTATGTGCAGTTCCTCGGGCTCCCGCATTTTGCCTTCGTGGCGCCCGTGACCTTCCTGTACACGCTGGGCATCGCCTTTCTGATGGTGTCGCGGCTGCCGGTCCTTTCCGGCAAACGGGTCGGCAAGCGGGTCTCCCCCGAGATGGTGCTGCCGGTCTTCGTCCTGATCGTGCTGTTCTTTGCGCTGCTGATCTCCTACCCCTGGGAGGTGCTCACCGTCGGCACGCTCCTCTATCTGGTGACCCTTCCGTTCGGCTGGCTGTCGCACCGCAACGCCCAGCGCAAGACCGCCACAGCCAATGCCGCCGCCAGCGTTCCCGATACCGCAGCCGGTCCGGCCGCGGTTGCCACCACCGGGACAGGCGAGGGGACCTCGCCGCAGCCCTCACCCCCGCTCGCCGCCGAGCATCCGCCCACATCCGAGCGCCCGACCCGACTCAACTGAGCGGCGCCGGCTACCGCTGCAGCGGATAGCCCGGCATCAGGTCGTAGGGATGTTTCCAGCCCGGCAGCGCCTTGATGCGTTCGAGCCAGCCGGCGATGTTCTTGTGCTGGGCAGCGATGTCGAAGCCGAACTCCTCGGGCGGATAGTAGAGGTAGGCGACCAGCGACAGGTCGGCGATGGTCGGCCGTGGCCCGAGCACGAAGGGGTGCGTCGACAGCCGCTGATCGACGATCGCCAGATTGCCGTCGATCCGCCCCTTGAGAAACGCGAGCACCGCCGGGTCGCCGGGCGGCTTGGCCAGGACGCGCAGGAATCGGTAGGGCCCGAGAAAGCCGTTGACCTTCTGGTTGTCGAAAATGATCCAGCGCAGCGCTTCGAGCCGCTCGTCCTCGCCGTCGGGCGCAAACTGGCCCGAGCGCTCGGCCAGATACGTCAATATGACGCCCGATTGGCTGAGCTTGCGGCTCCCATGCACGAGCACCGGCACCTCGCCCATCTCGTTGACGTTGGTTCGATAGTCGAGCCCGCGCTGCTCGCCCTTGACGAAAAAATCGACCCAGATCGGCTCCCAATCGGCGCCGATGAGATTGAGCATCAGGGCCACCCGATAGGCATTGCCGGATTGAGCGAAGCAATAGAGCTGGTACTCGGCCACGTGATGTTGCCCTTCGTGATTGTTATGCGGTCACTTCATCGTCGGAATGACGAAATCGGCGCCTTCCTTGGTGCCGGAAGGCCAGCGGGCGGTCACGGTCTTGGTCTTGGTGTAGAAGCGGATCGCGTCGGGGCCGTGCTGGTTGAGGTCGCCGAAGCCCGACTGCTTCCAGCCGCCGAACGTATAATAGGCGAGCGGCACCGGTACCGCGAAATTCACCCCGACCATGCCGACGTTGACGCGGCTGGTGAAGTCGCGGGCGGTGTCGCCGTCGCGGGTGAAGATCGCGACCCCGTTGCCGTAGTCGTGCTCGGAGGGTAGCCGCACCGCCTCCTCGTAGTCCTTGGCGCGCACCACGCAGAGCACCGGCCCGAAAATCTCTTCCTTGTAGATGCGCATATGCGGCTCGACCTCGTCGAACAGGCAGCCGCCCATGAAGAATCCGTTTTCGTAGCCTTGCAGCTTGAAGCCGCGCCCGTCGACCTTGAGCTTGGCGCCTTCCTGGATACCGAGCTCGATATAGCTTCTCACCTTGGCGAGATGCGCGCCGGTGACGAGCGGGCCGTAGTCGGCCTGCGTGTCGGTCGAGGGACCGATCTTGAGGCTCTCGACGCGCGGGATGAGCTTCGCCATGAGGGCGTCGGCCGTCTTGCGGCCGACCGGCACCGCCACCGATATGGCCATGCAACGCTCGCCCGCCGAGCCGTAGCCGGCGCCGATCAGCGCATCGACGGCCTGGTCCATATCCGCATCCGGCATGACGATCATGTGGTTCTTGGCGCCGCCGAAGCACTGTACGCGTTTTCCCTTGGCGCAGCCGGTCGCGTAGATGTGCTCGGCCACCGCCGAGGAGCCGACGAAGCCGATCGCCTTGATGCGCGGGTCGGCGAGCAGCGTCTCGACCGCGTCGCGGCTGCCATTGACCACGTTGAGGACGCCGGCCGGCAGCCCGGCCTCGACCAGCAATTGGGCGAGCCGCATCGGCACCGAAGGGTCGCGCTCCGACGGCTTGAGGATGAAGGCGTTGCCGCAGGCGAGCGCGGGCGCGAACTTCCACATCGGAATCATGGCCGGGAAGTTGAAGGGGGTGATGCCGGCGACGACCCCGAGCGGCTGGCGCATGGAGTAGAGATCGATGCCGGGGCCGGCGCCTTCGGTGAACTCGCCCTTGATGAGGTGGGGAATCCCGCAGGCGAACTCGGCGACTTCGAGACCGCGCTGGATATCGCCGCGCGCATCCGCGATCGTCTTGCCGTGCTCGCTCGCGAGCAGCCGGGCGAGGTCGTCGAATTCCCGCTGCACGAGCTCGAGAAACTTGAACAGCACGCGCGCGCGCCGTTGCGGGTTGGTGGCGGCCCAGGCGGGTTGCGCCGCCTGCGCCACCGCGATCGCGCGCTCGACGTCCGCAGGGGCCGCAAAGTCGACCTTGGCCTGCACCTCGCCGGTGTTCGGGTCGTAGACGTCGCCGGTGCGGCCGGACGTGCCCGCCACTTCCTTGCCCCCGATGAAATGGCCGATTGAACGCATCGCCGCCTCCATTGTGCGCCCGATTATGCCGTCAAGGCGCACGTTCCCGACAGTCTACGCTATCTGCGCGCGCTTGCTCGCACGCGCAAGACCGATTTCCGCCGGTGTCCCGCGCTCGCGGCCCGGTAGAATCGCGCGGGTCGTTGGTAACCGTCCCTTAAGTGGCCCCGGCTAGATTGCCGGAAGCGCCGCCGCGGGTGGTGCCCTATCGCGTTTCGGACACCTCGCCATGGACATCGCCACGGGCCTCGGTCTCTTTGGCGGAGTGGTGGTCGTTTCGACCGTCATCCTCATGGGCGGCAACTTCGGAATGTACTTTTCCGATCACGCCCTCATCATCATTTTCGGCGGCTCCTTCTCCGCCACCTTGATCCGATTTCCGCTGGTCTCGATCTTTCACGGTCTCCCGCTCGGCGCCAAGTTTGCGTTCACGATGCGCCAGATGACCCAGCGCGAACTCGTCGACCAGGTCGCGCACATCGCCGAGATCGCCCGCAAGGCCGGACCGGTCGGGCTCGAGAAGGTCGAGATCGAGGATCCGTTCCTGGCCAAGGGCATCCGCTTCATCGCCGACGGCTACGACACCAACTTCATCCGCGACAATCTCGAGCGCGACCGCGACAATTTTCTGACCCATCTCGACGAAGGCCAAAAGATCTACCGCGCCATCGGAGATTGCGCGCCCGCGTTCGGGATGATCGGAACGCTGCTGGGCATGGTGCAGATGTTCGCCAACATGACCGACCCCTCGAAGCTCGGTCCGTTCATGGCGACGGCGTTGCTCGCGACCCTCTATGGCGCGGTCGTCGCCAATCTGTGGTGCCTGCCGCTCGCCGACAAGCTCCACCTCAAGCTTGCCGACGAGGAGATCAACCGCACTCTCATCATCGACGGCGTCCTCATGATCCGGGAAGCCAAGAGCCCGACCTTGGTGCGTGAGATGCTGCTGGCCTATTTGCCCGAGAAGCATCGCCACGACCTGGAGCCGGAAGCGGTGCCGGCCTGATCGTGCGCGGCGCGCCACTGCATCGTCCGGCGAAGCGCGCAGCGGTTCGTCGCGGCAAAGGCCTCGAAACCAGAATGTCGGAGGGCTTTCCCCTGCAACCCGATCGGAAGGCGCGGTAGCGCCGGACATCAGCCATGGCGAAGAAAAAGGCCCAGGCGCACGGTGGAGGGCACGGCTGGTTCGTGACCTTTGCGGACCTGATGGGACTGCTGGTCGCCTTCTTCGTCATGCTGGTCGCGTTCTCGACCCAGGATCAGGCGAAGCTGAATATCGTGGCCGGCTCCATGCGCGAAGCCTTCGGGGTGCAGGACCGGGTTCGTTATTCGGGCGTCATCGAGGTGCCGGGCCTGCCGACGCGGCCCAAGCTCAAGAGCGTCGCGCCCATTACGCCCCAAGATGCCTCGGCCACTCCGACCCCGGACGAGCACGGCCGCGAGCACAATTCCGGCGCCAAATTCGACAGCGACGGCGCCTTCGCGCTCGCTTCGGCGTCGCTGCGTCAGGCGCTGCAGGACATGCCGGACCTCGTCGAACTGTCGAAGCACATCATGATCGAGCAAGCGATCAACGGGCTCAATATCGAGATCGTCGATCAGGACGGTCGCTCGATGTTTCCGGAAGGCTCCAAGGACCCCTACGAGCGCACGCGCCGGCTGGTTCAGCAACTCGCAGGGCCGCTCAAGTCCATGCCGTTCCGGATCGCGATCGCCGGCCATACGTCCGCATTGCGAGCGCCGGCGCTGCCCGGCTACGGGCCGTGGGATCTCTCCGCCGATCGCGCCAATGCGGTGCGCAGGCTGCTCGAGGGCGAAGGCGTGCCGACCGCTCACATCTTCATGGTGGCGGGCAAAGCCGATACCGAGCCGCTGTTTCCCGACGATCCCTACATCGCGACCAATCGCCGCGTCACCATCACCCTGATGCGCGAGCCCCCGCCGGTTCCGCCGGACATTCGACCCTAGAGCGGCCGGGACGTCCCTCGGGTGCTTGGGAACGCCAGTGAACTTTCGCTCGACTTGAGCCTCATCAAACAGGTGGTGGCGTCAGGTATGGCCGCCATCGCGGTCCAGGCGGTCGCCGGGTTAACCTTCGACGGGTTGTATCCGTCCGCGATCCACTTCCAGGGCCGCGGCTAAGGCCTTCAAAATGCTTGGATTTGGATGTTTTCCAGCGTTGCCTTGCATTGCGCCGATCGCAGACCTGCTCCACAAATAAATTGAGCCTTGGTGCAGTTCACGGGCGTTGGGGATGCTATAAGCACCGGCCCGCTCACATGCTGCGGTGCAATATCAGGCCAGAAATCAATGTCGCCTCCTATCGCCGCGTCCCCTTCGGTTTCGCTCAACGGGAACGGCCCAGCGCATCTCAAGACCGCCTTCCTGGGGCTCACGGTCGGCAGCATCGGCGTCGTCTATGGCGACATTGGCACCAGCCCGCTCTACGCCTTGCGCGAAGCGGTCTTGGCCTCCATCGAGCCCGGCGGCATGGTCAACCGCGAGGCGGTGTTCGGCGTGCTTTCGCTCATCCTGTGGGCGCTGATCGTCACCGTCACGCTGAAATACGTCATCGTGCTGTTGCGGGCGGACAATCATGGCGAGGGCGGCACGCTCGCCCTGATGGCGTTGGCGCAACGGGCCTTGCGCAAGGGCGCCAATGTCATCGTGCTCTGCGGCATCGTCAGCGCGGCGCTGTTCTATGGCGACGCGATGATCACGCCGGCGCTGTCGGTGCTCTCCGCGATCGAAGGTCTCAAGATCGCGACCCCCGCCTTCGATCCCTACATCGTGCCCATGACGATGGCGGTTCTGATCGTGCTGTTCGCCGTGCAATCGCGCGGGACCGCCAAGGTCGCGTCGTTCTTCGGCCCGATCATGCTGCTCTGGTTTGCCGTCATCGCGGTCGCGGGCGTCGCCCATGTGGCCACCAAGCCGGAGATCCTGCTCGCCTTCAATCCGTACTACGCCGTCGACTTCCTGCTGAGCCACGGCAAGATCGGGCTCGTCACGCTGGGCGCGGTCTTTCTCGCCGTGACCGGCGCCGAGGCGCTCTACGCCGACCTCGGACATTTCGGCCGCAAGCCGATCCAGGCCGCCTGGCTCGCATTGGTCCTCCCGTCGCTGGCATTGAACTATCTGGGCCAGGGCGCGCTCGTGCTGGCCGATCCGAAGGCGCTCGAAAATCCGTTCTTTCTGCTCTTTCCCGATTGGGCGTTGCTCCCCATGGTGGTCTTGGCGATGGCCGCGACCGTGATCGCGAGCCAAGCCGTCATTTCCGGAGCCTATTCGCTCAGCCAGCAGGCGATCCAGCTCGGCCTGCTGCCGCGCCTCGAGATCCGCCACACCTCGGAGGAGCACTACGGCCAGATCTATGCGCCGCGGGTGAACACCTTGCTGCTGGTCGGCGTGCTGCTGCTGGTCGCCTTGTTTCGCTCCTCCGGCGCGCTCGCCTCCGCCTACGGCATTGCGGTGAGCGGCACCATGGTGGTCACCGGCATTATGGCCATCGTGGTGGTCTGGAAGGTCTGGCGATGGTCGCCGTTCGCCGCCGTCGCGCTGATCGCGCCGTTCCTGTGCATCGACGTGATATTTCTCAGCGCCAATATGCTCAAGGTCGTCGAAGGCGGTTGGGTGCCGCTCGCGCTCGGCACGATGATCATGGCGGTGATGTATACGTGGCGGCGCGGGACCCGCCTTTTGTACGAGAAGACGAGGCGTCAGGAAACGCCGCTCGAGGTCCTGGTGGCGATGCTGGAGAAGAAGCCGCCCATTCGCGTCCCGGGCACCGCCGTGTTTCTCACCAGCGATCCGACCAGCGCGCCGACCGCGCTCATGCACAGCCTCAAGCACTACAAGGTGCTGCACGAGAAGAACGTCATCCTGACCATCGAGACGGCGCCTACGCCGCGCGTCAATCCGGCCGACCGGGTGCGCATCGAGCCGGTCGGCGACACGTTCATGCGCGTCAATCTGCGGTTCGGATTCATGGAGATGCCGAACGTGCCGAAGGCGCTGGCGATCGCCCGCAAGCTCGGCTGGACCTTCGACATCATGTCGACCTCGTTCTTCCTGTCGCGCCGCTCGCTCAAGCCGGCCGCCCATTCGGGCATGCCGCGATGGCAGGACAGGCTGTTCATCCTGTTGACGCGGGCCGCCAATGATGCGACCGACTATTTCCAGATCCCCACCGACCGGGTGGTGGAGGTCGGCACGCAAGTGACCATTTGATTGCGCGCAGAGCATTTTCAGGACGAATGGAATCCGGTTTTCGGTCCGAAAATGCGCCAACGCAAAAATGCCGGAGCGGTTTCGGTTTCCACTTGCTGTGAAACCGCTCTATTGTGCCGATAGGGGTGGCTCTGAGCGAGGAGAACGGCATGGCGGATGGGTCCGGCGATCCCCGTGTTCACAACCTTGATCCTGAGGACGTCGCCCGCGGACTTGCGGACGGCCGCATGCTGCTGGTCGACGTGCGCGAGCCAAACGAGGTCGCGGTCGAGCGCTATCCGGCGGCCGTGGTGGTGCCCTTGTCGAGCTTCGATCCGGCCCAGATCCCCGATCCGCAAGGCCGGCAGGTCGTCTTCGCCTGCCGTTCGGGACGGCGATCGATCACCGCTTCGCTCGCCGCGCAGGAGCAGGGCTATCCCTACGACGCCCATCTGGCCGGCGGCATCCTGGCTTGGAAGGCGGCCGGATTGGACACCGAGACCGGCTGACCATAAGCCCCGAGAGCCCTCCAGCGCACCTTCCAAAGAGCCCCGCCAAAGAGCCCACCATGCCTCGCGCTTTCGCCTTTGCTATCGCGATCCTGTGGACCGGCTGCGCCTTCGCGCAGGGCCAGACCGTCAATGTCTACAATTGGTCGGACTATATCGAGCCGACCGTGATCGAGGATTTCACCAAGGAGACTGGAATCAAGGTGCGCTACGACACTTTCGATTCCAACGACACGCTCGAGACCAAGCTGCTGGCCGGCAAGTCCGGCTATGACGTGGTGGTGCCGACCGGATTTTTCCTCGAGCGCCAGATCAAGGCCGGGGTCTTCCAGAAGCTCGACAAGAGCAAGCTGCCCAACCTGGTCAATGTCTGGCCGGAGATCGCGCAGCGGCTCGCGGTCCACGATCCCGGCAATCTGTACGCCGTCAACTACATGTGGGGCACCACCGGGCTCGGCTACAACGTCAAGAAGGTGCGCGACATTCTAGGGGTAGACGCCAAGGTCGACAGCTGGGACATCGTCTTCAAGCCGGAGAACCTGGCCAAGCTCAAGGGCTGCGGCGTGCATCTGCTCGACTCCTCCGACGACATCCTGCCGGCGGCCCTCAAATATCTCGGCTTTGATCCCAATTCGCGGAACGAAGGCGAGTTGCAGAAGGCGGCCGATCTCGTGAGCAAGATCAGGCCGTCGGTGCGCAAGTTCCATTCCTCCGAATATCTCAACGCGCTCGCCTCGGGCGAGATCTGCTTTGCGGTCGGTTTTTCCGGCGACGTCAAGCAGGCGCAGAAGCGTGCGGCGGAAGCCAAGAACGGCGTCGAGATCGCCTACGCGATCCCCAAGGAGGGGGCGCAATTGTGGTTCGACAACCTGGCCATACCGAAGGACGCCAAGAACGTCGGCGCGGCGCACGCCTTCATCGACTATCTGCAGAAGCCCGAGGTCGCCGCCAAGAACTCCAATCTCATCTCCTATGCCAACGGCAATCTGGCGAGCCAGAAGCTCATCGACAAGGCGGTGTTCGACGATCCCACGATCTACCCGGACGCTGCGACCATGAGCCGTCTCTACACCATCAAGGTCTACGACGCGGCCACCCAGCGCCTGATGAACAGGCTGTGGACCCGGATCAAGACCGGGCGGTAGTCTGTCCTACTCGTCGCGCCACCTGCGGTGCAGCCACAGCCATTGCTCGGGGTGCTCGCGCACCCAGCCCTCGATCACCGTCGTGATCGCCTGCATGGTGCCCTGTATGTCGATCTGGCCTTGGGCATCGCGCACCGGCGCGATGGCTTCGGTGATCTCGATCGTGAAGCGGTTGCGGTCGTCGCTCCGGCGCACGACGCGGGTGCCGTGGATCGGGCATTCGACGCGGCGGGCGAGCAGGGCGATCAGCGGATTGGCGTTGCAGCGCCGGCCGAAGAACATGACCTTCACGCCTTTGACGAAATGCTGGTCGGCCAGCATGGCCACGTGCCGGTTCTCTTCCAGCATGCGCCCGAGCTTGACCGGAGCATCGAGGCCGGTCGCCACCAGCGTGCCCATGCAGCCGGCGCTCATCTTCGC
>Ga0209068_10001135_pt1 | contig 13366 bp, 15 predicted proteins | sample ColStrG_CSR_2012_FD_187200 | JGI IMG/M metagenome (GOLD analysis project Ga0209068, IMG submission 187200) | Freshwater sediment microbial communities in response to fracking from Pennsylvania, USA - Cold Stream Run_MetaG_CSR_2012 (SPAdes)... | ecosystem: Environmental > Aquatic > Freshwater >... | reverse complement strand
CACTTCTTCTCGGCCCACCCGGCAGCGGCAAAAGCCATCTCGCTCAGGCCATCGGGCAGGCCGCCATCCAACAAGGCTATCGTGTGTTTTACCGCGAGACCCACTCCTTGCTCGAGGAACTCGCCGAAGCCGCCATCGACGGTACACGCAAACAGCACATGGAGTCCTTGGCCACCGTGCCCTTGCTCATCATCGATGATCTCGGCATGCGCAAGTTATCCCTCACCGCCGCCGAGGAACTCCTGGAGATCATCATGCGACGCTATGAGCGCGCTAGCACAATCATTACTTCGAACCGACCCGTCGATGACTGGGGGAAACTGCTTGGCGACAGCGCAGCTGTAACCGCTATGCTCGACCGCCTCCTCCATCATGGTTACCTACTGAAATGCGGTCCACGCAGTTGGCGCACAAAAATAGGCTTGCCACCACAGCAGGCGGCAGGTTAGAACAACCTTGTCCCGGAACCTTCTCAGCAGTGGGATGATTGTGGAGTCGCCTAACCACCGAGGTTGGAAGAGAGTACCTTCAACTGAGCGACTCGCGAGCCGTCAGTGTTTACAGTCATAACCTTCGACTCTTCAAGAGGAATGTCGTGATGGGAGACGAATGGGGATGAACGGCTGCACAATACCTACCGTCCACGCAGGTGAGTACGTCTGCCGAATACTGACATCACAATACAATCCCCGTCCGCTCCGAACCTCAACCGTTGATACACTTACCCCCACTGCGCGCAATTCTACGCGCTACGTCTATGGCCAAGATGTGACCGCCATCACGCGGTCCGAGTGACCTCTCTACCGCCACACGTCTTTGCGTACCTCCAATCATTGTGCTTGGGATGATGCTCCTCCACGCGATACCGCCATATTGTCGGTCAACAGACGGGCTTCTGGGAGGTTGGCATCGTCCCAAGCCCAAACGCCTGAAGTTAGCACTTACCTCGATAGTCTCCCCAAATCGTTTTGCTTGATCCTTTAATATCGCTAACAGAAAACTGATCGGAGGCGCATGGATGTGCACCTGATTGACGAGACGTATGAATTGTTCCGGCACTTCTTCGCCGTGCCCGCTGCGGCTGATGTAAACGGCCAAGAAGTTGGCGCGGTGCGTGGCGTCCTGACTTCCGTTTTGTCCATGATCGAAGGCGGGGCAACTCACATCGGAGTGGCGACCGATCACGTCGTGGAGTCGTTTCGAAACGATCTGTATCCCGGATACAAGACCAGCGAAAGCGTAGCTCCGGAGTTGCTCTCTCAGTTTCCCGTTCTTGAGGAAGCACTGGAGGCAATGGGAGTGACGGTATGGCCCATGGTCCGCTTCGAGGCGGATGATGCGCTTGCTTCCGCGGCCGCCAAGGCAGCACAGGATGACCGTGTAAAGCAGGCGTTCATTTGCACACCCGACAAGGACCTCAGTCAGTGGGTCGTGGGCACACGGGTCGTTCGACTCGACCGCAGGCGGACGACGAAGACGCGTTGTGGCCAAGTTCGGGGTGAAGCCTCGATCGATTCCGGACTACCTGGCTGCAGTCGGGGACAGCGCAGACGGCTTCCCAGGTCTGCCGGGCTGGGGGACTAAGGCTGCGGCTCTTGCAAAGGCAAATGCCAAGATTGTCCCACCGAGTGCATCAACTGCATCAAGGGCATCTGCCCAAACAGTTGTCCGCCCAGTTGCATCAACTATTGAGGCTGTCAAACTTCCGCCCGCAGCTTCGCCGCGAGACAGTCGCCCGCACCGAATCGGGTTGAGGCTTCCGGTAGCAGAATCTAAATTGATCTTCCGGCAGCAACGGAGCGTAGGATATACTCACACGAAAAATGGCCACCGCCCTTGCAACTTCCCTGCCTTCGGTTTCGCCGCTCCTCGAACTCGGAGCGTACGAGGCGCTGTGGTCGGAGAAGACTGCGTCGTTTAAAGCCATCGCGGATCGCTTCCGCGCTCACCCTGACGCTTTACCGTCGGACTTTGTGATGGCAACCATAGCAGAAGACTTTGCAAAACGTGCGATTGCCCTTCTGAACCAGGCCGGTGTCGCACGCTTTGGAGTACGCATCAACGGTGCGGGCGAGTATCCCAAGAAACTACGAGACGCAGGTCATCCGGTGGAGCTTTTGTATTACCAAGGATGGTGGGATCTCGTAGAGAGTCCGTGCGTTGCAGTCGTCGGAACGCGAACACCGTCCGACGACGGGATCCGGCGGGCTGCCAAACTCACCGAATGCCTAGTTCGCGATGGTTTCACCGTTGTGTCGGGGCTGGCCAAGGGAATTGACTCGATTGCACACCAAACTGCGCTTGAGAGTGGCGGTCGGACGATTGCGGTGATTGGTACGCCACTGTCACACGCATACCCGAAAGAGAACCGAGACCTACAACGAAGGATCGCTGATAAGTTTCTTTTGATCAGCCAAGTTCCTGTTTATCGTTACTCGACCCAGGACTGGCGCCTGAATCGGCTATTTTTCCCCGAGCGCAACATCACGATGTCCGCGCTAACTTTAGGAACCGTCATTGTCGAAGCGGGGGAAACCTCTGGCACTTTGGTGCAAGCGCGGGCGGCTGTCCACCAAGGCCGCAAGCTCTTTATCCTGGACAGCTGCTTCCGGAATCCCAAACTGACTTGGCCATCCAGATTCGAAAAGCTGGGCGCGATCCGGGTCCGGGACTACGAAGATGTAAGGCAACAACTTGTCGACCAAGCTCACCAGGGTTGACGGCCTACTGCTCGCGGATCACTGCTACCTCGACGCGGAGGACGAGTGCTATTTCGTGGGCGAATACACAGCTCGTGCGGGATACGCTTTTAGCCCAACAAACGATCTCATCCAAAATCTGAAGAAGCCTATGGACCGCCTTGGCCTCCCGGAATGGAAATACAAGGAGCGAGCGATCGCCCAAGCTGGAGACACGCTGCGCGGGGCAATTCCTCAGGAGTGGCTGGAGTCAGCGACCGTTGTCCCCGTGCCGCCTTCAAAAGCCAAAAATGATCCACTCTACGACGACCGTCTTTTGCGTGTTCTTCATCGCCTTGGGAGCAATATCGCGATAGACATCCGAGAACTTGTAGTTCAAACGAAGAGCACAGCAGCTGCGCACGAGAGTTCGGATCGACCGACGCCAACCGATCTCCTCGACATCTACAGCATCGACACGGCCAAGGCAAAAACAGAACAGAAAAAGCTCGTGGTTTTCGACGATCTGCTAACAACGGGATGTCATTTCAGAGCGATCAAGCAAATTCTTCGAGCCGAGTTCCCGAACAAACCTGTGATAGGCCTCTTCATCGCGCGCCGAGTACCCGATAGCGCCGCAATCTGACAAATCGGACGACCGTTGCTGCCTTGCAAATGTTCACGTTTCGGCCCACGGTCCTCGGTCCTTTCTGCGCGTGAGCGTCACACCAGGGGGACTGCGCGGATGTCGTTCGGATGGCTGTCTCTCTGTCTCTCCACACCTTCTCATTTCTCGATCCACGATTGGCCCGAGGTAGCCGTTGCCCGCGGGACACCGCTTTGAAGGTTCTGTGCAGTCTCGAGTGTCCGAACCGACGGTCGGCGCTCCGACGAAGACCAAGAAGCGGGAGGCCTATGTCAGCTGCGTCTCAGCGTGCACGTTGGTCGAGATGGAAAGCGGCCCGACGAAGCAAATGACAGGGATCGCAGACCACTCGCCAGATCTATGCTTCGAAATCCACCGCACGTTCCGGCACGACGATCCGTGTTGCCAAGCGGCGCTCGTCCCAATGCGAACTCGCTCACGGGGTCGACTAGGCAGAGACTTTTCTCCGGATCCTGTGTGCCCTGACGAAACTCAGCACAAGTTCGGGCTGCACCGGCTCCAGAATCGCGGGTCTGAGCAACGTTGCTCGGTCCCTTGGAAGAGTACCGCCAAGCATTCGCGATATGTTGAACAGCGAGCGGCTCCCGCAAATCAGGCACCGGTCGTACGGACTGTCACTGACGACGTCGCATTCGGCACACAAGACCGCGTTTTGCAGGGCGACTGCGTTTAGACATCGGCCCACTTGAGAAGCGCCATCCACATGGGAACCCTTCATCACAGAACCTCGTAACGACTGCTTTGATTGTATTAAACCCTTGTCCGCCCCAATTGTTTACACCACGATTGGGCCATCCTGACCAGCCCGTGAGGGCTACAGTCGCTCAAAAGCACTCCTCTTTGCTGGCGATCTGGTCCGTTCATTCGCCGCGACCCCCGCGTCCATAGAACTGCACCTTCCCGTCCACGACGTTGGCGACGTATCGCCCGTCGCTTAGGAATTGCATGACCTTCTTGCCTTCCCGTGCGAGTCTCGCCCAGCGAGAATTCGTATTCCGATTTTGCTCCAGGCCTCGCAACGCCTGTTTCTCGAACGTGAAATCCACCTCACGCAAGTTCGATCGGCTGGTGCGCCAGACTGGATAGCTCGCCTTCCACTGTGACGGTCCTGGCGTCCTCGACCAGCGTCTGCCGCCACACGGAAATCAGAGTTTCCTCTAAGGTCGAGGTCATCGTTTCCCGTTCCCCGGCGAATTGCCGAGCACGCCATCGATCTTGCTCATGATTCGATCGGCCCAGCGAACCGCGGATGAGATCAGGTGTTCTGTCCGTGGACTGGGACGGCTGTCGCCCAGGTCCTCTGGCGTCTTTAGATGCCGCGCCACCGGAATCCCAGCCACAATGGCCAGCACGCGTTGCATCCTTCATCCATCCTTAATCCGCTCACCTGCTCTGGCCTTGAGCCACTGCAATCAACCCAGAACGAATACTTCGGAGCGTATTCGCTTTTTGTTCGCTTTAAGCCTAGCATCTAGCTGCGCCCTTGTGCAACACTCGACTCCCGGCACACGACAGGCCTCAACAATCCACGGTGCTGCGCTAGGCCTTATCGGTACCGATCCGCTCCGGCGATTACCTGTTCATCAGAACTTGTTGCTGCGATCACAGACTGCTACGCCGCAGTAGGATTTCTTTCATTCGACCATCGACGTGAACGTGCTAGCATGTCGGCGCGTTCAACGGCCCGACCATCTGAGCTCGCAGACCTCCCTTGTAAGACCAAACACAGCGAAGTCTGTCCGCGGTTGGGGCCGACCTGTCCGTGCGGGCGGTGAAGGCGGCGAGCGAACATCCAGCGCAACCTGTGAAACGCGCGCGACTCAAACAACACTATTCCCCAGGGCCGTAGTGAACTATCCTTCTCTTGCGCTCTTATTTGCCGCCGTAAACTTTCGTGGCGCCGCATTCATTGGACTTGCTAGTCCTTTCACTGAATGGGAGACAAGCGGATGACAGACGCAGGTTTGAAAAGCCAGACAGAGTCGGCGGAAACAGCCGCCAGAGCTCAGCCGGATCCTGTGAAAGCGAGGGATCTGTACAGTATTTTTGTGTGGAATGTAGTGACCCTCTTAGTGCTCGGTACAGCGGTTTACGCGTGGGCAGACTACTTTACGGACCGCTTGCCGGCGATCATTACGCTCGTGGGCGGCGGCAGTGCGCTGGCATGGGTCACCACGGCGGCGGGTTTTTTCAAGTCGGAGCGCAAGGAGCAGCTCATCAATTGGGCGGAGACCGCGATATTTACGCAACGAGCGTTTTCGCTTGCGCTCCTTCTAACGATCATTGTCTTGACTGTCAGTGCGACGCAATTCGGCGCCGTACAGGTCCAATCCCTGGCAGAGGAGTCGGAACATAGCGTCACGATCTGGCGCGACGGCCAGCCACAGCCCGATGACTTCGCGCAGCTTGCACCCAGTGAGCACGTCCGGCGCCTCGTTTGGACACCTTTCGCGACGAAGCGCAAGGTTCACATCTGGGTCCGAGGATTTCCTGACAAGGTCGTAGAAGTTCTGCCGATGCAGCGAGTCCCGGTATATGTTCCGTACTCGGTACGAACGCCCGTCGTCCTAGTTCACCCGACCATAAGACTAATGGATGCGGCGCATACGGATGACGGAACAACGCTCTTCAGACTGGAACTTGAATCGAAAGACTCGAGCGGCAACACGATTCAACGTTCCGTCGAGTTTGACGGGCAACACTCGATTTTGATCGGCGGGGATGAAGAAATCGCGATCCCCTCCGAAACCGTGGACGAATGGCGTGCGGAAGCCGACAAGCGGCTGGACGCGATCAGAGCATGGCGTGCTTTGATCGCGCCCGTAGAATTTTCCATGACACTCACGCCGGGACAGAACCTCTTCCTGACACTCAGGCAAGCCCAATGTCCGCCGGATACGCCCAACGGGAAACCTCCGGCAAAATGTCAGGTCTACAACGGCCCGGTCCCTTACAAGGTAAAGGCGCTTCATGGCTCGCAACCCTACATTCAGGAGGTGCAACTTGATACTCCGTCGAACAAGTAAGAAGCCGGGACGGTTGATCCTACGAATCGCAGCCCCCGCTCTGTGCCTCGCTGCTGCTATTCCCGCCCCTGGGCAACAAGCAGCGGCGGTGGGTGTGCAATTCGCATTCAACACCAACACCATCAATGCTCGTTTTCCAAGAGTTCCCAAGTCAACGGTCGAATCGGCTGTCGCTCAGGCCCTTGCACAAGTGTGCACTGCGCAGCTGCGCCCTTGGCGTTGTTCGCCTTCTCCCGGAATGCCCGGTTTTCAATTCGAACTCTTCGAAGATAAGGGAGAGTATTTCGTCCGAATGACCCTGGCACATGCTCGCGGAAGACCCGATCTGACAGACTCATGGAAGGAGCGGCTATACAGCTTGGAGGATCTGAGTGCTGGCGTGCTCCCGATGAATGATAGCTGGGTGTCGCCCATTCGTGTTCTTGTGCAGAACATGCTTAAGGGCTCGAGCGACATGGGAAGGAGCGTTCTGGCGTCGTTGAGCGAAGTCGTTCCGCTGGGAACTGATGTAGCGATGATCCCGTCCGACCAATCTCCTCGCCCCAGTGCGGTGCTCCCACTCGCGTGGAACGACTACAAAGAGTTCGCGATGTGGCGCTACAGGCTTGTATATCAGGGCGATGCTGGCGAGATTACTCTCCATGCAGGCGGAGCGGGCCGAAACGCGCCGTTCAAACCAGGCGCAGAGGTCTTTCAAGGAATCCTGGTCGTGGATGAGACTTACCAGTTGGGATCTCTCGGTGCCGAGCCGATCGGGGCACACCTGCAGGACCTGGGGGGCCTAGTGCCGGTTGCCTTTTATGTGGAAGGTTTCATGTCGCCGGGCGATATGTCGATTGCTCACTAGGAGGTATATGCAAGGCACACGATTGGCATTGACTGCACTGCTCTTATTGGCCGCTGTGTCTTCAGTTGCGCAGACCGGAATGAGCCCCGCGACTAAGGCAGGCCAGAACATGACATTGCCAGCGCCGGAAACCAATACACAGATCGAATCCAGTAAAACCTCCGCCGCAGCGACCTCGAAGGTCGCCGCCACGCAGAAATACTCCGATGCAGTTTCTGTGTACCAGCTCAAGATCCAGCACGCACATCAATTGGGCGATCACAAGGCCGAGGCAGCGGCCGCGTTCGATGTGGCGAGAGCAACGGAAATAATCGCAGCCGGCGATCCTGCGAAGCTTATCGTCGCGGAGAGTGCCTACCGACAGTCCATCCAGGCCGCGACCGAAGCTTCCGATTCGTCACAGAAGGTCCTGGCGACCAATAACCTTGCCGTGCTGATGCTGAAGCAGGGGAAAAAGGCCGACGCCTTGTCGCTGCTAAGAACCGTAGACCTTACAACGATCGCACCGGAACAGCGCCCGTTGTACGCCTACAATCTAGGTCGCTCGCTTGAAGTAAATGGAGACTTGAGCGGAGCGTTCGATAAGTACGCGACCGCCTACGACGCCAGCCCCGAATTTGTCGAGGCCGCATCAGCCGCATTCCGAGTTCTTCAGTCGAGCGAGAGTCCGCGCATTCCGGATACGGTTCGTCTTAGCGATGACCTGATTGGTCACGGCCATTCCGAGATCGTGGGCCAACACTTGCCAACTTTGCTGCTCGCCTGGGGTGGCAATCCCGATGCACAAAGGCTTCTGGCGGAACTGCTCCGCTGCTTCACCGCTCAGGGAGTGACGCCAAAAGACTTCATGAGCAGCGGGGCAAAGATACTGGAAGACGCTGCGACGCGTTTTCCCGCGCTGGGGAAGCCTGTTGCCGATGTGAACGAGGCATTTGCAGGGAGACTGTCACCGATTCCTGAGCCGGGCCCCGGAGATTTCAGCACCTGGTATGGGGAGTCGTGGAAGGAAGACGCCATGGGGCCCATGTTAAAGGTGATTGGCGATGACTACGCCAAGAACAAACAATACGAGGGCGCACTCGGACGATATGCAAGCGCATGGAGTCTGACTCGAGATCCACAATACGCGCTGGCGTTTGCCTCGTTGGTTCGACGTCAACCCGAACTCGCAAACCGGAGGGACATCCTCATCTCGAAGTTGGTCGATTCCATGTTCATGGTAAAAGGCGATCAATACCGGAAAATGAATTGGCCGAATATCCTGCGCATGCACATCGCGATAGCGACGATCTTTGAAGATGAGAAAAGGTGGGGCACCCGGGGCGATCCACGCTCGGCGATCTTCCAATGGGACCATGCAATTACCGCGGACCGGGAGGTTCGAAAGACTAGCCCGCAAGCACCCCTGGCCCCCGGTCTGCACTATCACTTAGCAACGTGTCTGGCAGCAACCGGCCAAAACGCCGAAGCCTCGCGAGAGTACCTTGCCGCTGCGGAATTGTTTGTCCAAGCACAGGATGCGCAGGCGGCAACCGAAGCCGCCAAGCGAGCCGCTGGCCTGGGCCCGATCGGACTCGACGCCGAGCGGCTTCATGCGGTACAAGTCGCGATCAATCGTCTCTAGAAATCGAGTTAGGAGTCGAGACTTTCCCGACTTTCCACTCTTGTTCTGGTTCAACTTGAGGGTGAAGTGCCGTCACAACGGAATCTTCCACCGCTGCGAACAATTGCCGCGAGTTGTAACTCGGCCTCATCAACATTCTCTCCTAGCATTCGAACGCGAGCAGGCTCTGGATTGCTGTCCGGTCGTGAGCACACCACGATTGGGCCATTCCTGACCAGCCCTGAGGCTGCGGTCGCTCGCTAAAGCACCCCCTCTTTGCCTGCGGTTCGGTCCGTTCATTCAACGCGACCGCTGCGTCCGTAGAACTGCAGCTTCCCGTCCACAGCGTTGGCGATGTATCGCCCGTCGCTTAGGAATTGCATGACCTTCTTGCCTTCCCGTGCGAGTCGCGCCCAGCGAGAATTCGTATTCCGATTTTGCTCCAGGCCTCGCAACGCCTGTTTCTCGAACGTGAAATCCACCTCACGCAACTTCGATCGGCTGGTGGGCCGGACTGGATAGCTCGCGCCTTCGACCGTGACGGTCGTGGCGTCCTCGACCAGCGCTTGCCGCCACACGGAAATCGGAATCCTCTAAGGTCGCGGTCATCGTTTCCCGTTCCCGGCGAATTGCCGAACACGCCATCGATCTTGCTCGTGATTCGAGCGGCCCAGTACGGTGGATGAGATCAGGTACTCGTTCGCGGGCTGGGGCGGCTGTCGCCCAGGTCCTCTGGCGTCTTTAGGTTCCGTTACGGCGTGCCGTGAGTTACTTCCTAGCTATCGCCAGATTGTCTCCTTACTATTTATCACTTCGTTATCCTCACGGTGGGCAGCATAGAATAATAGATATAGATGAGACAGCGCTGAAATGCTCACGAGGCACTTCTTTAGGTAGCGAGCATGACCCCGAAAAACGCCGGCAGAGTGAGGGACGCTGGTCCAAGCGAAAGCGTGCAGTGGAACGGGGAGCCTCTGGGAGCCTGCGGTCGGTGTATCTTGTCGTAGCGTTCGTGGTATGGTTACTCAGGCAAGGCTCTGGCGAGCGTCTCACCAGCACAGCAGGTGAGCGAGACCTCCGTTCGAAAGAGGTATTGGTATGGCCAGATCAGCGACAGCTCTATTGGGACTCATTGCGCTCTTGGTGCTGAGTTGGGCGGCGTTCGATGGTCAACCGCCGCTGGGAGCCGTGGGCGCGGCTGCGCCGTCGGGCGATGCGTCGAAGCTCATCGATATGCTCCGCGATCCGCTGCTGTGGGGTCCCGAAAAATCAGCGGTCCTCGATTCGGTCCCGGCCTTTGCACAGGCAGGCGAGACGCAGATCGAGATCCTGCCGCATCGTGTGGTCGGACGGCACAAGTACAAGAAAAGCGGTGAGGCGGAGCAGCCCGCGAGCCGCGCTTTGAATGCGATGAAGACTTTGCCGCGGATGCGCGTCCAGGTCGCCACTCCGCAGGAAGGCGCGCAACCGCACACGTTGGGAAGCGTCTCGGCCGTGGCCTTTCCTGATGACCGCACATTCCGCGTCGGCACGCCCGATCGCGAGGCGCGCTACATCGCCTCCAACGTCCGCATCGACCAAGTTGAGCAGCGCTTCGGGAAAGCGGAGAAGGTTACGACCGAGGTGATCGACGACGGCACCGACCGCCGGCCCATCGAGTTGAAGCTCTATCACTTCGCAAAAGACGCGATCATCGTCGTCACGGCCGACTACAACAGCGATCCGCGCACCGTCGATCGGGTCCTCCTTAATACGAAAGCCGTCACGCAGGCCATTTTCTGAAAGAGAAAGCTCATGCGCAAGAACATCCTCTTCGCACTTCTTGCCCTGCTGATCGCGAGCGCCGCACCGGCGCAGACCCTGGTCGACATCGCCACGAATGCGACCGACCCCAGCAACCTTGCCGACTCCGAGCCTAGCATCGCCGTCAATCCGACAAACCCGCAGCAGATCGCGGTTGTGACGTTCTCCGAAGGATGGACCTTCGGGGGCACGCGCGGACCGATGTGGGTGTCGAACGACGGTGGTACGACATGGTCGAAGAATTTCGTGCTGACCGCGCCGACGGCGGGCTCGGGCGGTCCCGGCGATCAAAAGCTCGCCTACTCAGCCACCGGGACGCTCTACGTCGCGGAGCTCGGCCTGGGCGTGGCCGTGCCGCGTTGTTTTATCTATCGCCCGAGCGGCCCGAATTGGATCTCGGGCGCCGCGTACGGGGACGACCAGCCGATGATGGAGTCGAGCGGAGGCACGCGCCTCTCGCCCTGGCTCAACTTCGGCGTTTCGCCCGAGCAGTCGACATCGGAGCGGACGACCGATGACGGCGTGACCGTGGCGCAGGCCGGCATCGGCTCGACGGCATTTCCCAATCGCACGACGCGGATCGCGGTCGGCCCCACCGGAGCGGTCTACGTGATCTACAAGACGCGCCAAGGCGTCTCCGGTCAATTCGAGACGGCAACGTTTCGCGTGGTTCGCAGCACCGACGCGGGCGTGACCTGGAACACGCCCGGCGTCGCCGTCCACCCGGGCACGGTGCAGACCTGGTTCACAAGCTCCTGGGGCAACGCCAAGAACGGCGGCAAGATCGGCCGCGCGCGCAGCAGCGACGGCTGGATTGCCGTCAATCCGACGACCGGCGCGATCTGGGTCGTCTACTGTAACCGCGACGCATCGACGTTCGGGCAGATCTACGCTGCGATGTCAACCGACGGCGGCAACACGTGGAGCGCTCCCGTCCGCGTGACCGATGGTACGCACAACTCCGCGTATCCGGAGGTCGCCGTCGCTGCCAACGGCACTGTCGGCGTGATGTACATCGACTACGACGATTCCGGCGCGCAGACGATGTACACGCATCGCCTGGCTCGCTCCTTCAACAACGGCGCGACATGGAACAGGACCGCGCTGCAGTCTCTGACCACCCAGGCGCTGTCGAACGGCGTGAATGGATTCCTCTGGGGCGACTATGAGGGGCTGACCGCGGCTGGCAATACGTTCCTCGGCGTCTTCACCGGCCAGAGCATCGGCCGCGCCGTGGTGCAGTTCGATCCTATCTTCTACCGGGTCTCGGCGGCCCCCCCTGTTGCCATTCAGGTGCCGGCGCCACCCTCGTTCGAGCCGTCGTGCCTAGGCGACAAGCAGCCCGGCACGCTGAAGGTCTGCAATACGGGTGCGGCTGATCTGGTGATAACGTCGATCACGTCGTCGAATCCCGAGTTCACGATTGTTTCACCTTCGGGAGGCTTCCCGGTCACTGTGAGCCATGACTTCTGTTTCCCGTTCACCGTGATCTTCACACCAACCGGTGTTGGCGTTCGGACGACGACGCTGGCGATCTTGAGCAACGATCCCTCGGTACCGACGCTCACCGTGCAAGCAACCGCCGTGGCTGGAGCGGGCTCGCTTGGCTTGGCGCCGGATGAGCTCTATCCTCCAACTGTCATCCGCAGTGTTGGGGCGTGCCAGTCATCGAGGCCTTTGGTGGTTTCGAACAAAGGCACGTGCAACCTAACGATCACCAATGTCGCGATCGGCGGCACCAACGCCGGCGACTTTTCGTTGTCAGGACTGCCAGTCTTACCGATTACGCTTGAGCCCGGACATGCGGTCGGCTCGGGCGACCTAGAAGCTGTCTTCTCACCCACAGCCGTGGCGCGGGAGCGCATCGCGCAGGCCACCGTCACGTTTGTCTCCGACCCAGCGACTGGCACGACCAGTAGCCAATCGAGCGCGCTGTGTGCCGAAGGAGTTAGGACGGGAGCCCGGGTCCTGGTGACGCTGGGAGGGGTTCCGATGCCCGAAGTCCACGAGATTGAGCTGAAACGCCTCCATGGGGGTTGGTTTGGATTTGCCAGAGAAGTGGACGAAGTAAAGAAAGCGCCATTGCAGACGGTAACGCCGACTCCGGGCACGGCCTGCGCATTCTTGCAGTTCCATCGCGAGTACGGAGCCGTCTCCAACTCGGGGCAACTGGTGCCGGGAGTCTACAAGCTTAAGATCGAGGCAATCATTGGTGGTAAGGAAGTTCGAAAAGCAACTTGGTTCAACGTGGATACCTGCGGTTTCGACGGGACTATCGTTGTGGACTTCTAGGGAGACCCCTAACCTTATAGGGGGTAACACCAAGTAATGGCTCGGGGTTGCGACTCCTACTCGAAACGGAAGATTTCCAAGTCCGCGAGGAGCACTGGGTGATCGCCGACCTGATTGGTAAAGAAAAGCACATCCATACTGTTCCCGTTCCAGCATGGACGAAACGCGCCGTCGATGATTGGATGTGGGCCTCGGTATCAATGGCGGCGCGATCTTCCAGCGAGTCAGCCGGCTGGGTAAGATCTGGGGGGATAGCATCACACCCAAGGCGATTTGGCACGTGGTGAAAGCGGCCTTGAAGCGCACTGGAATCAAGGACCTGGCACCCCGTGACCTGCGTCGCACCTGCGCGCCTCCAACCCAAGGTTGTCGTTCACCGCCTGACTGAGATTCTGCTCGCAGCCGAACATCTAATCGCAACTCGCGAGGACGAAATGAAGAGCGCTAGGG
>Ga0209068_10001134_pt1 | contig 13395 bp, 11 predicted proteins | sample ColStrG_CSR_2012_FD_187200 | JGI IMG/M metagenome (GOLD analysis project Ga0209068, IMG submission 187200) | Freshwater sediment microbial communities in response to fracking from Pennsylvania, USA - Cold Stream Run_MetaG_CSR_2012 (SPAdes)... | ecosystem: Environmental > Aquatic > Freshwater >... | reverse complement strand
ACGAAGCCGAACACTTTTTGCACAATCATAGGGCCAGCGTCGCTTCGCTCCGATGGGTGTTCACCTTCCCACCGGAATGCCGTTCGGCTTCCTACCGGAACCGCGTTCACCTTCGCCGGAATAGGCACTATAAAGGCAAAATCTCGCCGTGCTCCCAAACTCATCCGTTCAGATCAACGCCTATCAGTTGAAGACGTTGTTCCAGCTCGTGCGCTCGCTCCAGCGGACTTAACTCGTATTCCAACGTCAAAAGTCCGCCCAAATCTGTTGGACGCTCTACGCCCTTCTCCTTAAGCAGAATCAGGCGTTCAATGCCTCGCGGAAGCGAAAGCGCCATTCCGATCTCGAGCGTAACGTTGGGCCGTGTACGCCATTCGCCGGCTGAAAGTTCGCGATCTTTCGAACATACGGCCACAATCCCCGCGCATTCGCCCATCTTCGATTTGAGTGAACTCAGCAACTCTGCTGTCGAATTAGCGGGCTCGACCGTATCGACCGAAATTCTTCGTTGTGGTCCAGACAACCAATCTTCCAACGCATCGGCAAAAGGATCTGCCGCCGCCCGAATGACGAATACTTGCGTCGACTGACCAAAACGCCTCTCCTTCTGAGATCCTCCTGAATGAGCCGCGCTATAAAAACCGGATCCGCCTTATACCGAAGCAACGCTCCGGCTGGAAGTTTATCGAAATGATCGCTGTTTAGCCGTTCCAAGTAGCCAGTAATAACGAAGGTTGGATACCACGGTTTATCGCGCATAGCATCTGTTATGTGTTGCGCAAGCTTCGTACCCTTTTCAGAAGGGAGCGAACCGGAATCGTCGAAAAGATCTAACAATGCAAAATCAAAAACTTCGGAATCGAAGCGGTCAAGAAATCGACCATGGTCCTCTTCCACCTCAAGCCCAATATTCAGTGGCTTAAGTCTCCGCTGGAGCCTGACCATGTACTCCTCCGGTTTGTCGTCCCATGCTAATCCGCGTATCTCGTCCATTCAATCCCCCTCGAAGCTGTGAAACCGCCTCATCCAGGCCTCATACGTTTTAGTTCGCTTCAGCAATGTAATTCTCGCAGTAAACCGCTTCTTGGGGTTGTTGGCCGAGGCCTCAAGCTGTCCACCAAATTGAGAGATCTCAACCTGCTGCCGCGGCAGTGTCCGGGACGGCTCGATCTCTTGTCCTCTCAGAGGCGACTCGACGACAAGGCGCATCGCTTCCACGCGCCCCGCATCAGGGCCTGGGGCAGGTAACTCCAGACTATCTTCCAGAATCCACTCAACCTTACCTCTCGGTTCCGCACCCTCCGACCATCCATGCCGAATGTTGGTACATAGATTCCACAAGACATCCTTCAACAGATTCGGGTCACATAATACGTAGTCGTTGCCGCGCAGCTTGCTAAGTTGCCTTTCCCAGTAGACTGGCAACTGTCGGTGTCTGAAGTAAATATCCGCCTGTTCCATGGCTGACCTCAGCTTCTCTTGAAATGGAACAATATACCACTTTAGAGCTTTCAATACGGCAGAGTCACTTAATGTAAATTCGCTCTCGAAATCCTGCATAAGACTGTCCAGCTGATTCCGCTGTATGTTCGTTACTTCACGCCGGTTGCGAATCACCTGCAGTAGGCGGCGGAGTTCATGGACGTCTTTTCGCAGTCCGCCTGCGCGTGACTTAAGGCCGGCCAGATAGCGAGGCGCTTCGGACGTAGACGTGGCGTGGAACGAAAATAGTTTAGCGAGCGCATCGCCGACACCTTCCAGACTGCCACTGGCGTGAATCGCGTCGTCAATAGCGCGTTTAAGCCGATCATGCTTCTTGTCGTCATAAAAGAAAATCGGTTTGGCTGAGGGGATTTTAGCTTCTTCGTCTCCGATTTTCTCTCGCATTCTCTGCTCTTCCTCGTCAATCACATTCCCAAGTAGACCTAGTGCCTTCTTGGGTTCGTTGATGATCAGCAGGTGGTTAGGACGCGGCTCTATTATTACGCTTTGCAAATACCGAATCACCTGATGTTTCTGGAGCGCTTCATGCCCGCCAAGGTGGGTCAGGAACCCGTCCCAGGCGTAGAGCATTTTTGCCGTACTGGTTTCCTGGACCGCATCAGCGGGCTGTCGTGAATTAAGGTCACGGCTCCTTTCTTTGGCAATCTGCCGAAAACTGTGACCGATTTCTATGAGCTTTCCCCGCAGCCCGTCGCTTCCTGCGAAATGCGCTAAAAAGGAAATCGACCAAAGAATTCGTTCATTCCCACAGTAATGTTCGAGATTAAGTGGATAGTCCGCCCACGCTTCCCGGCTAATCTCCCGGTCGCAGGTCAGACAGGAACCAATGAAGCTTGCATAAGGCTCTCTCTCGTCGTCCATATAGCAAAACAGCGCCAGTCCAAAAAGGTGATGCATTTCCACCTGCACCATCGCCGCGATCCTGCTTGCAGTTGTCGCCTGGTCTTTGCCAGCAGCTCGATCCGCTAGCTCCAGTTCTTCCCGCTCCCGACGCGAGTCAATCACACATTTCATTAAAGTTTCGCGGAGCTCGCGAAACCTATTTGTTAGGCGAAGATAGCTGATATCTGAAAACAAGACTGCATAGATCAAATACAAAATAGGTCGGTGCTTCTCTTGCGCGATCTGGTCTATTAGCGGTCGATAGTCGCGAATAAAGCCAGACTCCCGCCTCTTGGCGATATAGTGAAACATCGCATAAACTTTGCCATCAAGCGTTTGGTGGTTCCAATCCTCTCCGCCAAGTTTAAGAGTTCCACTCCCCTCGATCGGCTTACGGCTTTCAAAGCCCCTGCCCGTCAACGCAGCCGGACGAAAATATCGGAGCACTTCCTGCTCCGTCAGTGCTTGGTACGTAACCTCTGTAGTTGCCGCCTCGTATTGACTGACCAACCACTCAATACTTTCAATCGTTCGTTGAAGCGGAGCGCCATTTAGATCTCGGATTTCATAAACGTACACGAAGTCGAATTTGAACGATTCCTCTTCGCTCATTTGTTTGAACATAGTTCGAATTCTCGAGATAAAATTCACCGTCCTGGCGCCCATTCGATTTAGCAAACAAATGACGGTGAGTTGCGCGAGCCGGTTTTGCGCAAGCAGCGCTACCAACTTTCTGAGCGTCTCGGCAGTTTGAGTCGTGGATAGAAGGAGGACAACCTTCGCATTCGTCAACCGCTCACGAATCGAGTCCGCAGCAAAATAAGGAAAGTCAAAATCGACCGACTCACTTCGCGGAATGAATATCGATTCAAGGCTTTTCCATGTACTAGCCGCACGTTTTTCTACAAAAGCATGGAACACGGCGTCGTCTCTAGAAAAGGTCGAAACCAGGACAGAATTGCTTCTAAACTTTCCACTTATTCTCTTCCAAATGTCATCGCCGTGCGCTTCCAGCAGCCTGGGGATGTGAATAGGTGCCGTCATAAGCCTTGGCCCCAGCCCAAAAAAGCCAACCGTCAGCGCCTTGGAAGTCTCGAAGTGTTCCAGCGCCTCGTGTGGCGGGATTAGAGGATGAAACCCGTTAGCACGTGGGGTTTCAACGGGCAAAACAGTACTTGGATCGATTGGGTAAATCTTGTCTATGTCGCCGGCTACCGGAGGAATGCAATAAGAGGTAAGGAAATAGATCGGAACTTCAGAATCTATCTGTTGCCTGTCTTTGCCGCCTTTTTTATAATTCACTGTTGGGTTCGGAGAAACATCACCGCTCGGAACAATTCCGACGAGCGCTAAGATTCCGACAGGTGTTCCCTTCATTCGTCCAACAAAGTCGAGGATGTGTTGCACCATTCGTCCCTTAACAACGATATCCGTGACCACAAGAACAGACTGGTCTTTCAAATCTACCGAGCGATGCCGGAGATTGTGATAGGGGAAGGGACCCAAGTACTGAACTCTCACCGGATCGCCAGGCGTTTCAATTCTTGCCTGCAAATGCTCCATGATGTAACGGCCAGTCGATGTACAGGTCACGATCGAAGAGAACCATTGTGAACTCGTACCACGAATCTCCAATGCCAGTTGAGCAAAATGCTCCATGCAGTACTCGAAGTACCAAGGTTTCTCGAAGAGGCCCCATGCAGTAACGAATTGGTGCTGATAAGCACCAGAGGTTAACTCAAAAACGGGGTTTTTTGCGGCCTGCTCTCCAGGCTGCCGGTTTCGACGTTCGTGTTCCTTCGCATCTAGCAGCATTCCATTTCTGGGGTCGGCTATGAGCCTGCGAAGTATGCCAGCGGGACCGAGTTCCTCAACTGGACCCGCCTGATCCTCGGGCACAAACCGCAGCTTTATTTCGCAGAGAGAGTATAGGGGAACGAATGCTCCGTTATTTAGAGCGATGCCAGTTCGTGGTGCTGGATGATCGTCATCGATGATCGCGACCACCGTGAGAATTCCAGCAACATTGCCGCCCGTATCTTCGACGAATCGAGTGAGTTCGCGGCAACCTGATCCCGAGGCTACGACATCGGCAACGATCAGAACTTGTTCACCGTGATAGTTCGGTAGACTCTTTCCTTCCTGCAGCAACTGGACGCCGTGATACTCGGTGCGAAGATCACGCTTTTCATTGCACGACTTGGCAAATGGCTTGCGCAGCCTTGAATGAACATGGTCCATTAGATGGCGCGCAGTCGCGGTAGAACAGGCTAGGGCCGAGAATGAGAGCCCATTCTTGCGCCTTTTCAGCAGGTTGGCGGCAATGGCTCCCAGTGCGTCGGCACAATCGTCGAACCTCTTGGTGTCGCGGAACAATCCAGCGATAGATATGTATTGTTGCCGTAATCCGGTTTGTCCTGGTACTCGAAATACTGCGTTCTCGCAGTACTCTGCTGATCCATCCGACCTCGTGCGCCGTCGCGCGTCAAGCAGAACACCGCTCTCCGGATCCAACAGGAAAGCTGCCAGCTCCCCGTTTGGTCGTTCTGGCGGTAGCAGCGTCATAACTGGCGATGATCCGGACCCATTCACATAAACCTCCCCGCAGCTGGCGTATCGCCGCTCCTACTCTCTGAGATATAATCTTAATCTATTCAATCCGAATCGCGGAAGTGGACGTTAGTCTTCGGCATTAACTTAGGCGAAAAAGCTCATCGGATGTAAGGCACCTTACGTTCGAGCTTTGAGGCGGGAATCAGAAATGGATAAATGGGCCGCCGAATCGGCTGCCGCCCAAGGCTACGACGCGGGCAAAAAGAACCACATATGCAACGTACGATTGGGCACCATCGATAGGAATGGCTAAGGGGACGGTTATCGCTCAGCATCTGCGGATGATTCCCTTCGTACCCAGGCTACGACTCGGGAAGCCTTGTCACAAACGCCCACTCTGGGCACAGGAGCGATGTCAATCCACAAATTGATTTCTGACGACAACAGCCCTTCCCACCACCGACCCGTCGTTGGCTGACCCACCATCGAGTCACGTGGGCGGGGCAGGGTCAGCGGATTGCTGGATCGACTGGAATCCGGCCTAACCAACAACCTCCGCCCGACGCCGGGCGAGCCACAAGCCGATCCAGCAGCTCACCGGCCAAGTGAGCAGCCAGGACAACCAGTACCAGTGCGGCCAGCCCTTGCTCCAGTTGGGAATGATCGCACCGATGCCCATCACTTCCCCAACAACGAAGAACCAAAGCACATGCCGTGAGGCGCGGCCCGAAGCCAAGCGGGCGCAGAGCCAGGCGCAGAGGATCGATACGGCGACGAACAGCGCCGTGCTCGCGAGCAGGGCGGCATCGGAAGGGACGTGGCCTTTGACGAAGTCGCCCGGGAAGATGCGTGATAGCAATGGGTCCGTGGCCAGGACCAGAACGACCGAAAGCAGATAGGAACCCGCGACGACGGCGATGGATTTGAGCATTGGTTAAACCTCCGGGCCAGGATTTCCATTGTTGCTTCCCGGCTTCCCGTGAGTATACCCTCATTCGTATTTGAAGGCTCCGCAATCGCGGCTTGGCTGCGACGAGGGATATAGCTGCATTTTCCGCGGTCGACGACCCGTTTTAGCTTGATTTTGCGACCTGTCCGAGACTATCATTGGCGTATAGGTGTTTATCTACTTAAGTGCATAGGTGCCGCCCTTGGAACGAGAAGCTGTCCGTTGGAACATCAAGGTCTCAAGAGAGACCGACCTCACCCTCCGCACCTTTCTGGGCGCCCGAGGCGGGAAAAAAGGCGACCTCTCGAAATTTATTGAGGAGGCCGTCCGGTGGCGCTTGTTTCATCGCACCGTTCAGGACATCAAGGAGCGCAACGCCGATACCGACCCGAACGAGTTGCAGCGCATCATCGACGGAGCCGTTAGCGAGGTTCGCGCGGAACGCTCCGCCAAAAAGAAGGCCGGCAAAGCTTGATCGGGTGGGCCTGAGTGCGCGTGGTGCTCGATACCAACATTCTGATCTCCGCCCTTATGGTTCAAGTGGGAAACCCCGCCGCCATCTACCGCGCCTGGCAGCATGGGCACTTCACTCTTTTGACCTGCACGGAGCATCTTGACGAGTTACGTGCCACGCTGCGAAAACCGGCGGTGGCCACGCGCATCAAGCCACACAGGGCCGGTAGACTGGTCAACGAACTGAAGAAGCTTGCAAAGACAATCGGCCCGCTGCCCCGCGTTCAACGCTCACCCACCCCGCGGACGACTTTCTGTTGGCTCTGTCCGAAGCGGGCAAAGCCGATTATCTGGTTACGGGCGACAAGGCCGGGCTGCTTGCTCTCGACCGTCACAAAACCACTCGGATCATCCCTGCACGCAAATTTGCCGCGTTCTTCGCTTGAACTCTTGATCCGGCCTTACCTTAGCGCCGATGAGGCCGCATCTTCTTCGCTCTCACGACCGTTTCCGTAGGCTCGTTCACCTTTGTAGTAACCTCGTCTGATGGACGCCCAACAACTCTTCAAGGCCGGCAAGCTGACTGAAGCTATCCCGGCGTTGAACGTATTACTCCGGGAGAACCCGTCCGACCAGCGCAGCCGCACTTTCCTGTTCGAGTTGCTGTGTTTTGCGGGCGATTATGATCGCGCCGAAAAGCAGCTCGCCATTCTTGAGCAGGAAGGGAATCAAGATTCCATGCTGGGCGCGCTGCTTTACCGTGCCGCCATCGCCGCCGAGCGAACCCGCCAGCACATGTTCAAAACGAAGTCGTTCCCTCAGCAGCACGCCGTCAATGGCGACGCTCCGGAGCCCGTTCAAGGCAAACTGAACGGCAAAGAGTTCAGCTCCCTCTCAGACGCCGATCCGCGCTTTGGCACAAAGCTCGAAATCTTCGCCGCCGGCGATTACATGTGGATCTCGTACGCCGACATTGCGGCTATTGAGATCGAGCCTCCCGAGAAACTGCGCGACATGCTCTGGGCGCCCGCCAAAATCGCCGCCGGCCCGGCGTTGCTGTCGCGCGAACTGGGTGAAATTCTGCTGCCCGTCATTTCGCCGCTTTCATGGCAACATCCCGACGACGATGTACGGCTGGGCCGCGCCACCGAATGGTGCGAGGAAGAAGACGGCGGCGAAGCTCCCTACGGCCTAAAAAACCTGCTGGTGGACGGCGAGGAGGTTCCTTTCCTCGAAATTCGCCGGCTCGAAATCTATCCCGCGACCCAATCGCAACCCGCTTCGGTTTGAGACTTGAGTATGGCTGTCAATCTCAAATCGCTGATCGCCAAGACCAACGATTCCACCCGCAAAGCGCTGGAGGGCGGCGCTGGCCTTTGTTTGGCGCGCACCCACTACAACGTGGAAATTGAACATTTTCTGGCAAAGATCCTGGACGAACAGGATAACGATGTTCAGCGCATCTTCAAGCATTTCGGGGTTAACACCGCCCGCCTGACCATAGATCTGAATCGCGCGCTGGACAAGGCAAAAACCGGCAACTCCAGCACGCCGTACTTCAGCCCCTGGCTGGCCAAAATGCTCAGCACCGCCTGGACTGTGGCCTCGCTTGATTTTGCGGCCGCCCAGATCCGCTCCGGCTATTGCCTTCTCGCACTGCTGACCGACGAAGATCTGCTACGCGTCGCTCATGATTTGAGTTCGCAACTGCAACTCATCGCGGGAGACGATCTCAAACGCAAGTTCAATGATATTGCGGCTGGCTCACCGGAAGAGGTAGCGTCGATGGCCGCGCAGCCTTCCCGTGCGGGCGGGGCTCAGCCGGCCGCCGGTTCCGGCAAGACTCCGAACCTTGATCAATTCACGGTCAACCTCACCGAAAACGCCCGCCAAGGCAAAATCGATAGCGTACTCGGGCGCGATTTTGAGATTCGCCAGATCGTCGATATCCTCATGCGCCGCCGCCAGAACAATCCCATTCTCACGGGCGAAGCGGGTGTCGGCAAAACCGCTGTCGTGGAAGGCTTCGCCATGCGCGTGTTTCAGGGTGACGTTCCGCCGCCGCTGCGCAATGTGGTGGTGCGCACGTTGGACATGGCTCTGTTACAGGCCGGCGCCGGCATCAAAGGCGAGTTTGAGAATCGCCTGAAAGGCCTGGTCGAAGAGGTGAAGAAATCGCCAATTCCCATCATTCTCTTCATTGACGAAGCGCACACCATGATCGGCGCGGGCGGGCAAGCGGGCCAGAGCGATGCCGCCAATATTCTCAAGCCCGCTTTGGCGCGCGGCGAACTTCGCACCATCGCCGCCACCACTTGGTCGGAATACAAGAAATATTTCGAAAAGGATCCCGCGCTGGCGCGCCGCTTCCAGGTTGTGAAAGTGGAAGAGCCGAGCGAAGAGCAGTGCTTGGTCATGCTGCGCGGTATCACCGGACTTCTCGAAAACCACCACAAGGTCCGCATTCTGGACGAGGGCGTCGCCGCCGCCGTCAGGCTGTCCCATCGCTATATTGCGGGCCGCCAGTTGCCCGATAAAGCGGTGAGCGTTCTCGATACCGCCTGCGCGCGGTTGGCGCTCGGTCAAAGCGCCACACCAGCCGCTGTGGAAGACCTCACGCGCCAGATTGACGATCTTGAAGTTCAGGAGCGCATCTTGCGCCGCGAAGCCGCTACCGGCGCCGATAACGCTGAGCGCATCGAAGCAGTCTTGTTACAAAAAGCCGCCGCCACGGAATCGTTCGATCAAATCAAGGTTAAGTGGGAGCAAACCAAGAGGTTGGTGGAAGAAATCCGCGAAGTGCGCGGCAAGCTTGAAACGCCGGTTCCCGCCGCCCAGTCCGCTGCCGCCGCGTCATCCAGCGCTCCCGCGCCATCCGCGCCGGTGGATCACGATCAGCTCCGCCAGAAGCTGGCCGATCTCAATGGTCAACTGGACGCGCTGCAAGGCGAAACGCCACTGATGCAGGTTTGCGTCGATTCGCAAATTGTGGGCCAGGTGATTTCCGGCTGGACCGGCATTCCGCTCGGCAAAATGATCAAAGACGAGATCGGTACGGTGCTGGAGCTGGATCGCCATTTGTCGAAGCGTGTGATCGGGCAGGATTATCCGCTGAAGCTGATCAGCCAGCGCATTCAAACCGGGCGCGCCAGTTTGGACGACCCAGGCAAACCGCTGGGAGTTTTCATGCTGATCGGTCCCAGCGGGGTCGGTAAAACGGAGACTGCGCTGACTCTGTCCGATTTACTCTACGGCGGAGAGCACAATCTCATCAGCATTAATATGTCGGAGTTTCAGGAAGCTCACACCGTATCCACGCTGAAGGGTTCACCCCCCGGTTATGTTGGCTACGGAGAAGGCGGCGTCTTGACCGAAGCGGTGCGCCGACGCCCGTATTCGGTGGTGCTGCTGGACGAAGTGGAAAAGGCGCATCCCGACGTGCTTGAGCTTTTTTACCAGGTGTTTGATAAGGGCCGGATGGAAGATGGCGAAGGCCGCGAAATCGATTTCAAGAACACGATCATCATTCTGACCACCAACGCTTGTACCGAACAGTTGACCAAGCTGACGGCCGATCCTGAAACCGCGCCGAGCCCCGAAGCACTTATCAAGGCCCTAAAGCCTGAGCTGAACAAAATATTCAAACCGGCTTTTCTGGGGCGCATGGTGATCGTGCCGTTTTATCCCATTCGCGACGAGGTTCTGAAAAAGATCATCGATCTCAAGCTCGGCCGCATTAAGCGCCGCATGTTTGACAACCACAAAATCGAGCTAAAGTATGACGACGCCGTGGTGGACGAAGTAGCCAAGCGCTGCACGGAGGTGGAGAGCGGCGCCCGCAATGTGGATAACATTTTGACGAATACTTTGCTGCCGGATGTTTCGCGGCAGTTGTTGACGAGTATTGCGGAAGGGCGGAAGCTTAGTGCTGTGAGCGTTGGGATCGGGCCGGACGGCTCGTTCGAATACTCGTAGCCAGTAAGCCGAATCAATCCTGGCGCATGGCCAGCATCGGGTCGATCAGAGCAGCGCGGCGCGCCGCGATGAGCGCGGCACCCAAGGTCACTAACAATAAACCAAATGTGACGGCCGCGAAAATCCCGGAGCTTTCTCAAGGCTCTTTGCCGCAAAGACGAGCACGGCTTTGACTTGCGCTTCGGTTACATCGAACGTGTTGGTGATGTCGCGGATACTTTCACCGAGTTCCAGGCTCTCGAATATAGGCTGAACGGGCGTGCGCGTTCCGCGAAATACCCAGGCTCCGCTCACTCTACCTGGGACGCTTTCCACCGCGAGGCACTGAGACCAATCAAGCATAAGCCTCCAACGAAATTATAACGGCTTTTGAGGATTTCTGCTTTTTTTCCAGACACTTCGAATCATGTCGAGACGAGCGCGCCCGTCGCTCATGGCATGCACGCGGCGAACACGCGTGCGAAAGTGTCAGATCTGTCTGTCCCCTTCGGGAACGCCTTCAGGACGGGAAATGTAGAAGCGCCAACCAGGAGGTTGGCTCGCGGACCAGGAGGTCCGCCCCACTGAGGGAAGCTAGCGCGCCGCGCCCGTCAGCGTAATTTCATCGCCGCGCGGGGTGGATAGTGGCTTCGCCGGTGGCGCAACGGGCCGCACGCGCTGCTTGGCCTTGCGCTCCACGTCAAGATTAGTCACCGAGAGGTTCGACCCCAAAACCACTTTATAGTCGAGCGATCCGGCCATCAGAACCAACTTCGGCTGGGTCTCGGAACCGGTCAGCTTAGCGCGGGAATCCGCCGCCAATTTGACGCTGCTTCCGTCGTGGAAGAACAAAACCGCCGGAGCGCTGGAGGTCGCTACTTCATTGCCAACGGCCAGCGGCCAGGACGTGACGCCGGGGGTGCTAACCGAATGACCGTCCAAGGTAAACGGTTCGGTACTGGTGACGGTCGCAATGGGGGCTGGCGACACGGCGGAAAAGCTGAAAGCCGCCAGAAGGAGGCTCAGCGAAGGCAGCGTGAATCTATTCCTCATCTGTTTTGAGCAATACTTCACTATACATTCACCCCCGCTGAGCTCTCAAGGGCGTAGGGCGTAATAAGCGGTCTGGTTTGGCAAGAGCGCTATCATCGGCTGGAAAAGGAGATTTTTTCTACGAAGCTGCTGGGAAGCTTGTTGGGTTTGCTACTGGTCGGCTATGGCTCCATCCAGGTGTGGCTGGGAAAGATGAGCTACGATAACCCGCTGAAACATCGTTTTTGCTCGGCATGGCAGTGCCCGGAAGAATTTTGGGAGACGCGTACGTTCACGCTGCTGCAGCAAAGCGCGGGCGGCGGTTCGGCGCTGTTGCTGCCTGAGTTTCAGCGCGCGTTGCTGACGGATTCCGCGTCGGCCTATGCTTGGGCGAATCTGGCGGAGGCGGAGCGCGATGCCCGCCAACCCGCGCTCGCCAAATATTGTTTCCAGCGGGCGCTGGCGGCGGGGCCAGGCAATCCAGCCATCCTGTTCCGCGCCGCCAATTTCGCTTTTCAAACCGGCGACCGCGCGGAAACCATGCGGAATCTCTCCGCGATTCTGCGAAATCCCGACCTGGAAAGCTATTATCAGGCGGCGTTTCTGACGTACAGCCGCTTGGGCGCGCCGATTGAGGAGTTGCTCGACAAGGGCATTCCGCCTGTTTCCACCGCCGCTGAGCCGTTCCTACAGTTTTGGATGGACGATAACAAAGTAGCGGAGGCAAACGCCGCTTGGAAGTGGATGGTGAAGCGTTCGCTGACCTCAGAGAAGTCATGCGGGAGCTACGTTTCCTTTCTGGTGCGCAACAACCAGATCGATCAGGCGGTGGAGGAATGGCGGCGCGCCAACGCGAAAACGGCCGCGAATTATCAAGTACTCAACTGGGTTTTCAACGGCGGCTTTGAAACGGAGCCCAAGGCGGGGCCTTTCGATTGGCACATTGAGACCACCCCCGATGTGGAAGCCACGCGGGTGCAAGATGTCTCGCGCGATGGACAATGGTCGGTAAGGCTGGTTTTCGCCGGCAACAGTAACGTGGATTATCACGGGGTTCACCAGGAAGCGGTGATTGCTCCGGGGCAATGGCGCATACACGCTTTTCTGAAGCTTGACGGCGTCACTACCGACCAAGGCATCGCCATTCGGGTTTACGATGCGGTACAACCGGCGCGGCTGGATGTGCGGACCGAGGCGCGCACGGGCACGAGTTCCTGGAATGAAGTGGAAAGGGCTTTTGCCGTGGGCCCGGAGACAAAGCTGGTGCGGGTAGAGCTTATGCGCGGCTCATCGCGCAAGATCGACAGTAAAATCGCGGGCCGAGCCTGGGTGGATTCGCTCGACCTCAGTCCAGTCCATTGACGGAAGCCACGCCGGCAATCCACGCCAGGATCATGCTGTTCGCGGGAATGTAGAGATTGAAATCCACCAGGCTATGAACGCCGATGGCCATGAAACTGCCCGCACAAGCCACCAGTAAGAGCCGGCGGTTTTCGTCGGTAACCTGAATGATGCCCCTGGCGACGGGTATGAGAACGCCGGCGATGGCCGCCACAAGAATGGAGAATCCCATCAAGCCCAGTTCCGCCATATATTGCAAATAATCGTTGTGCGCCATCTCAACGCGAAAGGCGCTCGCAATGCCCTGGTATTTGAGGAAGGTGGATTCGAAGCCGCCCAACCCGCAACCGAACCAGCGGAACTCGCCGATGAGTGAGAGTGTTTCCTTCCAGAAATAGAGCCGCGTATCGGCTGAGATCTTGCCGGAAGCGGACATTTCGGCGAAGCGCTCAATCAACTGGTCGGGCGGCAGGAAAATAAACATGGCCAGCGTACCCACCGCAAGCAGCGTAAGCGAGACCATGCGGAAGTTTTGCGATGGCAGTCGCGGCCCGAAGCTGAGCGCGGCCACCACGAAGAGGCTGCACAGCGCCACGAAAAACCCCATGCGCGACAACGAATAAACGATCGCCACCAAAAGCAACGCCGAAAGGGCCCAGACGGCGCAGACGCTAACCGCGAGCCAAACGGATTGCTCAAAGTTCTCGCGCCGCCGACGCAGAATCGAC
>Ga0209068_10001133_pt1 | contig 13403 bp, 12 predicted proteins | sample ColStrG_CSR_2012_FD_187200 | JGI IMG/M metagenome (GOLD analysis project Ga0209068, IMG submission 187200) | Freshwater sediment microbial communities in response to fracking from Pennsylvania, USA - Cold Stream Run_MetaG_CSR_2012 (SPAdes)... | ecosystem: Environmental > Aquatic > Freshwater >... | reverse complement strand
GAAGAACACGGGCGCGAGCTCGCCGCTCAGATAAGGATTGACGTCAAAGGGGTCGTGCGTGCCCGCGATCAAGGCCACGTCTTCCTTGAGCTTTGCGGCATAATCACCGAGCTGCTGATCAAGGACCGGATCATGCAGGTCGTTGATCGCCAGTACATCGTTTGCCACGGTAACGCCGCCGGGACGGAAAAGGTGCAGGCTGTTATTGTACAGATTGAAAACGCCTTTGAAGGACGTGCCCATACTGATGGGCCAGGAGAGGGGCTGGACCTTGATCTTCAGCTTTACTTCAAGCTCATCGAGAAGGTCAAATGGGTCCTTGCCTTCGCGGTCGAGCTTGTTGATGAATATGATGACCGGTGTATCTCTCATGCGGCAGACCTGCATGAGCCTCTCGGTCTGCTCCTCGACGCCTTTCACGCAGTCCACCACGAGGATCACGCTGTCCACAGCCGTGAGCGTGCGATACGTGTCTTCGGCGAAATCTTTATGGCCCGGCGTATCGAGCAGATTGATCTTGAGCCCGTTGTAGTCGAAGCCCATGACCGACGTAGCCACGGAGATACCGCGCTGGCGTTCGATGTCCATGAAGTCCGAGGCCGTGCTCTTCCTGATCTTGTTCGACTTTACCGCGCCTGCCACCTGGATCGCGCCGCCGAAGAGCAGGAACTTCTCCGTAAGCGTGGTCTTGCCCGCGTCAGGGTGACTGATGATGGCGAAGGTCCGCCGCTTGCTTATTTCGTCTGTGTAACTCATGTTTTTTATCTGCGTACTGTTCCCCATGAAGCCTGGTAACATAACAACTGATCCGGGAAAAGTCAAGAATTACTTGCTTTCTCTGCGTGATGCAGCGTGCCGGATGACTGACAAAAAATCATGATCTATTCGTGGTACGCATCACTGATGGCGTCGTGCGCCAGTGCGGCCAGGTCTTTCCGCGTATGGCGGGCATGCGCTTTTATGGTCTTGAGAGGAACGGCCTCCACATCGACGGATTTTTTTGACAGCAGTTTCGGCAAGTGTTTGAAGAACGTCACTCCACCGTAGTAAAATACGGCATCGCGGTTCCGCGGTGTCAGGCGTTCGTTGTTCACCCTGGTGTAACGAAGGCAGATTGGGAGGATGTCGGCGCGCGTCACGACGGCCGTGTCAAAAAGCGAGTTTTTGAACGGCATCACGCGGTCCCCGTTCGAGGTGGTCCCTTCCGGAAAAAGCACGACCGGGAAGCCCTGCCCAAGCACATGGGCAATGGAGTCGATCTCCTGCTTCAAACTCGTGGTCTTTCGCCGTTCTACAAACAGGCTTCCGCCCAATTGCGCCAGAACGCCGAGCACAACGGTATTTTTCAACTCCATGGAGGTGATGAACGCCGAGGGAACGAGCGAGGATATGACGAGGACATCGATATAAGAAACGTGGTTTGCGATGATGAGGCGGGCCCCGGCTCCCTTGTGCAGCCGTTCGCGGTGCTTTACGTGAACGCGTATGCCGATCAGAGCAAGCATGAGACGAGAAACGAATGAGGTGTTTCGTATCGCGGCGCCTCGATTCATTTTTTTATTGACCGGGAGCAGACCGATGACCCCAGATGTGAACAGGTATGCGAGGAGAAGGGGGACGAGCCCCAGACACTTGAGCAGCACTCTCATGTTCATAATAAAAACTGCTTTCTGGATTCTAAAATATTCGTTACAGTATGCTTCTTGACCAGTTCAGTAATTATCTCATACACCCGGGGCGATTTCAAATGAAAACAGACAGTTGCTTTCCTTTACATCAGCAGGAACCGAGGCTATACTTGAATCAGGACGAGTGCCGGAAGTCCTATCAACGGCCATGAATTTACTGATATTTCATGATCGCAGATGAGGAGGGCGCCAATGAGCGTGCTGGCATCATGCGGTACAGAACGCGGTCTCATGATACATGATAAAGGAGGCGGGTCATATGAAGATGCTCGGCAAAATAGAAAGATCCTACAAACAGACCTATAAAAAGAAAAGTTCAACCCCTGATCCCTATCTCCCGAGAGGCGCAAGCCGCAAGGTTTCCGTGTGCGAGGGGTGCCGCGCGGTATATAAGAACAAACGCTGGTATGCCGAAGGGGCCGTCTACGAGGCCGCGATGAAAAATCCCGAGAGCGTGAAGTTGGTCTGTCCGGCATGCCTCAAGATCCGGGATAATTTCCCCGGCGGCATCGTCACCCTCAAAGGAGACTATGTATTGCCGCATAAGCAGGACCTGATGAACCTTATCAAGAACGAGGAGGCGCGGGCTCGCGGGTTTAATCCCCTCGAGCGAGTGATGTCAATAAAAGAGAACGGCCATGGCAGCATCGTCATTTCTACGACGAATGAAAAGCTGGCGCAGCGGATCGGTAGGGCCATCAAAAAAGCGTTCCACGGCGAGGTGGCATATCAGTGGTCCCACGACAACAAGCTGGCGAGAGTGGATTGGGTGAGGGAGTGAGGGATTAAATCATTGGGACGCAGAGGTGAGCCGAGTATCGTACGAGAACCGGAAAGTCAAGAATCCCAATAGTGTTTTTCAGGGTCTTCCTGCAGCAGTTAAGAAGACCCTTTTTTTGTGAGCGCGTCCAGATACTCCTCCCACTCGATGGGGAGGAGATATTTTTTTTTGTTATTGCACTCCTTGCACGCGGGAACGAGGTTCCCCTGCACGGATTTTCCTCCGCGCGTGACCGGGATCAGATGGTCCATGGTCAACTCCGCGGGTTTGAACTTCTTGCCGCAATAATAACAAATTCCCGTTGAGCGTTTGCGTTTCCACCACTGGGAGGCGCGGATTTCTCGGGCTTTGGCCTTCTCACGCCTGACGTGGTCCTCATCAGCGCTCACGAAATAGTCAGTCATCATTGCCATGAATAATACTGTTTTTGCCTTTCGTTGTCACGCTTAAAATTGGAGCTCGCCGGAAGCCCTCCCCACCGCGTAACCTCTCAAAAAATTAATATTTTTCTTGACATGGATGGTCATGAAAGATATACTTTGCGCAGCAGGTGGTATATTGTGGGAAGTGGTGGGTGCGATTGGGGAAGCCATGTTCCGAGGCAGCTTTGAACATACCGTTGATGCAAAAGGAAGGGTAAGCGTTCCGTCTAAGTTTCGCGACATCATCGCGGACCGTTACGACGGCCGGCTCGTGCTCGCCATGGATTACGACCGCTGCCTCACGGTGTATCCGCTCGAGGAATGGGAACGGCTTGAGGAAAAGATCAAGACGCTTCCGATGATGAAGCAGGAAGTAAAGGACTTCAGGCGGTTTCTGCTTTCCTCGGCCACGGAGTGCGAGCTGGATAAACAGGGCAGAATCCTGATCCCGCCTGCTCACCGCGATCACGCCGGCATCGCGAAGAGCGTGATGCTCGTCGGGATCATTGATAAGATTGAAATCTGGGACGCCAAGGCGTGGGAGGCTAGAAATTCTCAAAACGGCGACAAGATCAGCGATGCGCTCGCCGCACTGGGCCTGTGACATGGACGAGAAACTCAAAGTATATCAGATGAACCTGGACGGAGAGGTCGACGCGGCAAAGATGGCGGAGATCAACCGCGTCATCGGCCAGTTGATCAAGGGCGAGATGTACGGCCTGATCCTGAACTTTGAGTCCGTAGAGCATATCCATTTTACGATCCTCTCGGTGCTTGTGGATGAGAGAAAGCGGATGCAGTCCTTCGGCGGCGATATGCGCCTCGCGGGGATGTCCGAATATATCAAGAACATCTTCCGTACCACCGGCGTGCTTGAGGAGTTTCAGGTATTCGACACCGCACAGCAGGCCGCCAAGAGCTTCGGTGTGGCCAAGCCCGCGACGAACCTGCCGCTGGGACTTTGAAAGTTCAGAGTTCGGAGTGCAGAGTGGGGAGTAAAAAGTCAAATGAAGCAAATAAGGCAGAAAACACTGCACCGAACTCCGAACCTCTGACTCCGAACGTAGTACACACGCCTGTTCTGCTTAAAGAAGCCGTTGATCTGCTCGCTCCGAAAGCGGGCGGGGTGTACGTGGATGGAACGCTCGGCGCCGGCGGACATGCAACGGAGATCCTGAAGCGTTCGGCGCCGGACGGCATCCTCATCGGTCTGGATCAGGACGCTGAGGCCGTTGAACGCTGCAAGACGACGTTGGCAACCTTCGGCAACCGGGTCATCATCCGGCAGGCGAATTACCGCGAGCTGCCCGCGGTTCTTTCCGAGCTTGGGTACGAAACGGTAGATGGCGTGCTGCTCGACCTCGGCGTGTCATGGTTTCACCTAAAAACCCCGGAGCGCGGCTTCAGCTTTATGCTGGACGGCCCGCTCGATATGCGCATGGACAGGAGCAGCCGACAGACCGCTGCGGACCTGGTGAACAGTCTCCCGCGTAACGAACTGGCGAAGATCATCCGCGAGTACGGCGAAGAAAAAAGGGCGGGCGCCATAGCGAAGGCGATAGAGAAGGCGAGGGCCCGGGGGGCCATTACGAGCACGGTCCAGCTTGCCGAGATTATTTCGAGCGTATTTCCGCCTTACCCTCCCCGGCGCATTCATCCTGCCACGCTGACGTTTCAGGCCCTGCGCATTGCAGTCAACGATGAGATGAGCGTCCTGCGGGAAGGAGTGGAGCATATCATACCGCTGTTGAAGCCGGGTGGACGGGTTGCGGTTATTACGTTTCATTCGCTCGAGGATCGGATCGTAAAGCAGGCATTCGTGGCGGCCGCCAAAGACTGTATCTGCCCGCCGAAAATGCCGGTGTGCGCCTGCGGGAAAAGGCCGGAGCTCAGAGTGCTGACGCACCGGCCGATGACTGCGGGACCCGAGGAGACGGATCGGAATCCCGCCGCGAGGAGCGCGAAGTTGAGAGCAGCGGAAAAAATATAGGAGAAGAAAGTTCAAATCGCAAAACTCAAATGACAAATATATTTCAATCACCAAACAGCAAGCTCCACACAAATCATAAATGAGAGATTGGTGCTTGAGTATTATTTGTGATTTGATATTTGGAATTTGCATGTATTGTTATGACAACCCGTGTTGGTGAAATAGGGTCACTCGTTTTCGAACAAAGCAGGCGGGGAAGCTTCCGCAGGGTCCTTATTGCGCTCCTGATCGTCACCTGCTTGATTCTCTACGTGGGCAGCAAGGTAAAAATCGTGCGCCTCGGGTACCAGATCGAGACGCTGGAGCGTGAGAAGCGCGACCTGGAGCGGTCGAATCGGTCGCTCCTGATTGAAGCATCAAGCCTGTCCTCTCCGGCGCGCATTGAAGAACTCGCGATAAAGCGCCTGGGTATGGTCAGGCCTGGAAAAGAGAACGTCGTTATCGTAAAGAGGAAAGGGAAGACAAATTCGAATGGCCAGAGTTCAAATAACAAATAATCATCAATAACCAAAACACCAAGCGTCACGCATTTGGCTGTTGGAATTTGATGATTGGATATTATTTGTCATTTGTTAATTGAAATTATGAATTTGTCGGTCAGCATGGCGCATTGTTCTATCATGTATAGGTTCCGGCTGCGTGCTCTGAGGGGAGTGTAGCTTGGAGAAAAAAGGGAGAATCGTTGCCGTACTGCTGCTGACGGTCCTGGGCTTTGCGCTCATTGCGCTGAGGCTGGTGTATCTCCAGGTCTATCAGCGGGGCGCGCTCTCGGCCCGCGCCGAGCGGCAGCAGGAGCGCCTGATAAAGATCGAGCCCAAGCGAGGCACCATATACGACCGCATGGGCAGAGAGCTTGCGGTAAGCCTTGATGTAGACTCGGTCTTCGGCGTACCGTCGGAGATCGACAATCCCCGTGCTCTTGCCAAGCAACTTTCGCATATCCTGCGCGAAGATCCGCATGCCCTCGAACAACGGCTTGCGGGAGACAAACAGTTTGTCTGGCTCAGCCGCAAGGTAGAGCCGGGAAAAACCGAGAAAGTCAAACAACTCGGTTCAAAGGAAATCGGCATTCGGCTTGAGTCGAAGCGATTCTACCCCAACAAGTTCCTCGCCGGATCGGTCCTCGGTTTCACCGGCATGGACAATGAGGGCCTGGAGGGCCTGGAGTTCACGTACGACAAGACGCTCCGCGGCGTGAGCGGTTGGGTGCTCGCTGAAAAGGACGCGATGGGGAGGACGGTGTTCCCCGGCGGTCCGGGGTTTCAATATAAACTGCCGAAGTCGGGTAACGACATCATCCTGACCATCGACGAAGTGATCCAGCACATTGCCGAGAAGGAGCTTGATGCGACGCTCCTGCGCACCCGCGCGAAGGGCGGGGTTTGCATCGTTATGAATCCCCGGACCGGCGAAGTGCTCGCGCTTTCCGTGCGGGCCTCGGCCCACGACAGGCAAGCGTTCAACCCGAACGAGCCGCAGCGCTATAAACCGACGGAGTGGCGAAACCGCGCAGTGACCGACGCCTATGAGCCCGGCTCCATCTTTAAGCCCGTTCTTGTCGCCGCTGCGCTTGAGGAACGGGTCGTACATCCCCTCGAACGGGTTGATTGTTCCGCCGGTGAGATTCATCTCGCCGACCGCGTGATCAGCGACGCGCACAGAAACGGCGTGTTGACGTTCACGGACGTGATCGCTGAATCGAGCAATGTGGGTACGATAAAGGTTGCGTTGCGGCTCGGCAAGGAGCGGTTCTCAAAGTATATCACCGCCTTCGGATTCGGAAACAAAACCGGAGTGGACATCCCGGGCGAGATCCCCGGCATGCTGAAGGACTACCGCCTTTGGTCCGGCGTGTCCATCGGCTCTATTGCCATCGGACAGGAGATCGGCGTCACGCCGATGCAGATGGCTGCCGCGTACTGCGCCCTCGCAAACGGCGGTACGCTCATGAAGCCGTTCCTCGTATCTCAAATCGTCGGACGCGACGGGGGGCAAGGGGAAACATTCCAACCCCAGCCGGTCCGGCGCGTCATGAGCGAGGAAACCTGCGCCAAGGTAAACAAGATTTTGCAGCGGGTCGTAGAGACCGGGACCGGTCAAAAAGCGCGTCCAGCCGGGTATACTGCCGCAGGCAAGACAGGAACGGCGCAGAAGATCGACCAAAAGACCGGTTTGTATTCAAAGAAAGACTACATGAGTTCCTTCGTGGGATTTGTTCCGGCAACCTCGCCGAAGCTCGTGATCCTCGTGATGATCGACACCCCCGAAGGGAACATCTATGGCGGCAGCGTGGCCGCGCCGGTGTTCAAGGCGGTGGCGGAGCAGAGCCTGACGTATTTGCAGGCGCCGCCGGATGACGCAGGAAGCACGACGCTCCTGGTGACGAGATGAAACTTGGCGCTTTACTGACCGCGTTGGAAAAAAGAACGGCCCTTCCACCGGATTGGCTGGAACGAGAGGTGGGGAACATCGCCTCTGATTCCCGAAAGGTAAAGCCGGGGTCTCTGTTTGTGGCCGTACGAGGATTTCACTCGGACGGCCATCAGTTTATTTCGCAGGCAAAGAAGCAGGGGGCAATGGCGATCATTGCCGAGAATAGCGGCGGTGTGAAAGACGCGGACGCCGTTCCAATCATTCTCGTGCCGGATTCACGCCTTGCGCTGGCGAGGCTGGCAACGGTTTTTTACGGCCATCCATCCCAAAGGCTCAAACTCATCGGGATCACCGGCACGAAAGGCAAGACCACCACGAGTTATCTCGTGAAATCCATCATTGAGGCCGCCGGTCATACGACCGGGCTTATCGGCACCATCGACTATCGAATAGGGAGCACGGTTTATCCGGCGCCGAACACCACGCCGGAGTCGCTGGATCTGCAAAGGCTTTTACGGGAGATGGTGGACGCCGGCGCAGCGTACTGCGTTATGGAAGTCTCATCTCATGCCCTGGCCCTGGGCCGCACCAATGGATGCGTGTTCGAGGCCGCGGTGTTTACGAACCTCCAGCAGGACCACCTGGACTTTCATCAGGACAAAGAGGCATATTTCCAGGCCAAGCTCCTGCTGTTCATCGGCCTTGCTCCGGACAAAACAGCAGTGGTCAATGTGGATGATGCGGCATCACCGGAGATCATTCAAAGAAAAAAGACGCCCATTTATACGTTCGGCATATCCGGGCAGGCGGATATTCATCCGCTCGGGAACATCGGACACACCATCAGCGGACTTGCTTTTTCCGTACAGACGCCGAAAGGCGTTCTTGATGTGGAATCTCCGCTCGTGGGGCAATTTAACGTTTACAATATTCTCGCGGCCATCGGAGCGGGTTTTGCCCTGGGATTCACACTCGACGTTATTGCCGAAGGCATTAAGGGTATGAAAGCAGTGCCGGGCAGAATGGAAAAGGTGGACGAAGGCCAGCCCTTCGGTGTGGTTGTGGATTACGCCCACACCGAGGACTCTCTCGCAAGCCTGCTTGAGGCAGTGCGAGCCATGGCAAAAGCCAGAATCATTACGGTCTTCGGCTGCGGCGGCGATCGAGACAGGACCAAAAGACCGAAGATGGGAGCAGTGGCAGTGAAGGGGAGCGATGTCATCATCGTTACCTCCGACAATCCACGGTCGGAAAATCCGCTGGATATTATCAGCGAGATAGAGACCGGCATGACCGGAGGGATGAAGATTACCTCCCCGGACACGGAGCCGCTCGCGGTTTCGGAGAAAAAGCCGTATTATGTCATACCCGACCGGCACGAAGCCGTGGCCGCTGCCGTGCGGATGGCGCGGCCCGGGGACGTAGTTGTGCTGGCCGGCAAAGGACATGAGGACTATCAGATCATCGGGGAAATGAAGATACCCTTCGATGACCGGGAAACGGCGCGGGAAGAGATACGGAAGAGGCAGGGATCATCAGCGAGGAGTTAGGAGTCAGGAGCCAGAATTAATTCTGACCCCTGTCTCCTGCTTTCAGTATTTTTAAGCCATGATCGATTCTGAAAAAAAATTGCTATCGGAGATTTTGGGGAGGTCCGAGAGGATGGAGATAAAGGGGATATCCATAGACTCCAGGAACATCAAAGAAGGAGAACTGTTCGTCGCGATCAAGGGGGACCGCTTCGACGGCCACGACTTCGTGCCTGATGCGATAAAAAAAGGCGCCTGGGGGGCATTGGTGGAGCGGACTGTTCTTGAAAAAAAGTTCGAGAGCCTCGGCGGGCTCAAAAACATTCTTCCGGTCGAGGACACGCTCTATGCGCTCCAGGAGATGTCGCATCTCCATCGAAAAAAGTTCTCCGTTCCCGTAGTGGGAATTACCGGGTCGAACGGCAAGACCACGACCAAGGAAATGCTTGCGGAGATCCTGAAGCAGCAGGGCCCGGTGCTCAAAAACGAGGGGAACCTGAATAACCACATCGGCGTGCCGCTCACGCTGCTCAAACTGGACGCGAAACACAAGGCCGCGGTTGTAGAAATGGGCATGAGCGCGCCGGGAGAGATCGATACGCTTGCCAGGCTGGTCAGTCCCACGGTGGGTGTTATTACGAATATCGGCCCAGCGCATCTCGAGTTTCTCGGAAGCCTCGACATTATCGCGCAGGCAAAAGGAGAACTCTTCGGCAACATAAGGCCCGAGGGCACGGCAGTGCTGAACGCGGATGACCGGTATTTCAAGACCATGCAAAGCAAATTTCACGGCCGCATTATGACGTTTGGAATCGAAAACAAAGCGGACGTGCAGGCATCCGAGATACGGCAGGACAAGGATTTCACGGATTTCAAGATTTCCACCGATGGTTTAGCAGTGAACGTCCGGCTCAGGGCTGTGGGCAAGCACAATGTCTATAACGCCCTTGCGGCGGCGGCCGCGGCAATCGCTGTGGGCCTGTCCATCGACGCCGTAAAGTACGGCCTCGATGCGTTTGCCCCTATTGCCATGCGCTCTGAAATAAAGCAGCTTCAGGGCAGGACCGTGCTGGCCGATTGCTACAATGCGAACCCGGCCTCCATGGAGGCCGCGCTCGTAACGCTGATGTCGCTGAAATCGAACAAGCAGGCCGTGGCCGTGCTCGGTGATATGCTTGAGCTCGGAACGTCCTCGGCCCGGGAGCATCGCGCTATCGGCGCGACCGCGGTACGGCTCGGAGTGGACGTCCTGATCACGATCGGCGCGCTTGCGAAGCATACGGTCGAAGGCGCGATCAAGGCGGGGATGTCGAAGGAGCGAATATTTGAAACGCAGACGCATGCGGAAGCGGCCGCGCTGATTCGGAAGCATTCCCGTCCCGGCGACGCTGTGCTGGTAAAGGGCTCCCGCGGCATGAAGATGGAAAAGATCCTGGAGGAGTTCTGATGCTTTATCATCTGTTATATCCGCTGCACAATATGTTTTCCGGCTTCAATGTGTTCAAGTACATTACCTTCCGCAGTTCCGGCGCGGCCCTGACCGCCCTGATCGTGAGCTTCGTGCTCGGCCCGTCAATGATTGCCTGGCTCAGGAAACTCAAGGTGGGGCAGCACGTCCGTGACGATGGACCGCAAACGCACTTGACCAAGCAAGGCACGCCGACCATGGGCGGCCTTCTTATTATCGCGGCGCTGGCAAGTTCGGTTCTGCTCTGGTCCGATCTTTCGAACCGGTACGTGTGGGTCGTGCTCTTCGCCACGTTCGCCTTCGGAGGCATCGGTTACTGGGACGATTACCTTAAGGTCGTGAAAAAGCGCTCCACCGGGCTCCGCGCCAGGGAGAAGTTCGGGCTTCAGATCGCGGCGTCCTTTTTGATCGGTCTGTTCCTCTATTATTTTTCGGGCGATCCGAATGCGGCGCACCTTACAGTGCCGTTTATGAAAACAATGATCATCGATCTCGGCTGGTTTTATATTCCCTTCACCGTGGTCGTGATGGTCGGGTCGTCCAATGCCGTGAATCTCACCGACGGGCTTGACGGGCTGGCAACGGGCCTCGTCGGCATTGCTGCCATAGCAAATTCCGTTATTGTGTATATCGGCGGCAACAAGGTGATTGCCGAATACCTGAAGATCCAATATATCCCCGGGAGCGGAGAACTCACGGTGTTTTGCGGCGCTCTCCTCGGCGCCAGCCTTGGTTTCCTGTGGTACAATGCCCACCCCGCGGAGGTGTTCATGGGCGATACGGGCTCTCTCTCTCTCGGCGGCGCCCTGGGCGCCCTTGCCCTGGTGACCAAGCATGAGCTGATCCTAATCATCGTGGGCGGGATTTTCGTCATGGAAACCATCTCGGTGATGCTGCAGGTAGCGTCGTACAAGTTGACGGGCAAACGCATCTTCAAGATGGCGCCGATCCACCACCACTTTGAACAGATCGGATGGCCTGAGTCAAAGGTGATCGTGAGGTTCTGGATCGTGGGCATCATCCTTGCCCTGGTATCGCTCGGTTCGATGAAGCTGAGGTAGAGTATAGAAGGTGGGAAGGTAAGAGGGTAAGAAGGGATGAAAGCCGATTTTAAATGCAAACGAGTAACCGTCGTTGGTATGGCCAGGAGCGGCGTTGCGGCAGCGCGGGCGCTTCATGCGCTCGGCGCTTACGTTACGGTGACGGACAAAAAACCGCTGGACCAGCTTACAGAACAGGTGAAGGACCTGGGCAGCGGCATCGTGGTCGAGGCAGGAGGTCATTCTGATCGCACGTTCATGGAGGCAGACCTCATCGTTCTCTCCCCGGGGGTGCCGAAGATTTCGCAGATACGGAACGCGCAACGTCACGGCGTCAAGGTGATCAGCGAGCTGGAGCTTGCGTGGCTGTTGTCTGATTCGCCGTATATCGGCATAACCGGCACGAACGGCAAGTCCACGGTCACGACCCTGGTGGGGCTCATGCTTGCAAAAGCGAAGAAGAAGACGCTCGTGGCGGGAAACATCGGAAACGCGCTGACCGAAGACATCTCGTTACTAAAGCACCAGGACTGGATCGTGGCCGAGCTTTCAAGCTTTCAGCTGGAAGACATCGAGACCTTCAGGCCGCGCGTTGCCGCGATTCTGAACGTCACGCAAGACCATCTCGACAGGTATCGCGATATCGAGGAATACGGCGAGGCCAAGGCGCGGATCTTTATGAACCAGCAAAAAAAGGATTTTCTTATATTAAACTTCGACGATCCGCTCGTGAAGTCCTATGCGCAACGAACGTCCGCAACCATCGTTCCCTTCTCACGCCTGCTCCGCTTCAATCCCGGCGCCTGCGTGCATGAGGGTTTTGTGACGTATAATGGAACGCGCATCGTGCGGACAACCGAGATCCGGATAAAAGGCGTTCACAACCTGGAGAACGCCCTGGCCGCGGTTGCGATTTCCCTCTGCGCAGGGGCGGACAGAGAATCCGTTGCCACAGTGCTCAGGGAATTCCCCGGACTGGAGCATAGGCTTGAGTTCGTGCGCGAGAAGGACGGCGTAACGTACATCAACGATTCCAAAGGCACCAATGTGGGCGCTGTCGTAAAGTCCGTCGAGGGGTTCACGCAGCCCGTGATCCTGATCGCAGGCGGCCTGGACAAGGGGAGCGATTTCAGTCCGCTCTACGGCCTGTTCCGGAAAAAGGTGAAGCTTCTGATCTTGATCGGCAAGGCCGCGGACAAGATGGCGCAAACGCTCGGCACGGCCACGGAAATGGTCAATGCGTTGACCTTGCAGGAAGCGGTCCGGATCGCGTCGCAGCGCGCCGAGCGCGGCGATGCGGTTCTCCTGTCCCCGGCGTGCGCGAGCTTCGACATGTTTAAGGATTTCGAAGACCGGGGCAGGCAATTCAAGGAAACGGTGATGAGTCTATAGAGTTTATTGAGTCTAAAGAGTCTGAAGAGTCGGAAGGGCTTTAACTCCTGAGACTCCACGAACTCTAAAGACGCTATAAACTCTTGAGACTCATTGAACTCAATAAACTCAATGAACACTATGAACACGATAAACTCACACTACGACCGGACGCTGCTCTTCGCCATTCTGATGCTTCTCGTGGTCAGCGTGGTGATGGTATATAGTTCAAGCAGCGTTGTCGCGCTCACGACCTATGATGACTCTACGTTTTTTATGAAGCGCCAACTCATATGGGCTGTGGCAGGACTTGGACTCATGGCGATCACCATGCGCCTCGACCACCGTTTGTTGTCGGACCAGCGGGTCGTGATCGGGCTGGTTGTTGTTTCCCTGGTGCTGCTCGCGGCAACGCTGGTGCCGGGCATCGGAAAGATGATCAACGGATCGCGGCGGTGGCTTCGGTTCGGGATGCTCTCGTTCCAACCCTCGGAGCTTGCGAAGGTTGCGCTTGTCGTGTACATGAGCTACTATATTGCGAAGAAAGGCGCGCGGATCCGTGATTTTGTGAACGGCCTGGTCCCGGCATACGTTGTGTGCGGCGTATTCCTGTTGCTGGCGGCCCTGCAGCCGGATTTCGGCGCAACCATGACGATTGCCGGAGTGGCCTGCGTTCTCTTGTTCGCCGGAGGAGCAAATCTGCTCCATCTCGGCGGCACGGCGCTTGCGGCGTCTCCCTTT
>Ga0209068_10001132_pt1 | contig 13419 bp, 13 predicted proteins | sample ColStrG_CSR_2012_FD_187200 | JGI IMG/M metagenome (GOLD analysis project Ga0209068, IMG submission 187200) | Freshwater sediment microbial communities in response to fracking from Pennsylvania, USA - Cold Stream Run_MetaG_CSR_2012 (SPAdes)... | ecosystem: Environmental > Aquatic > Freshwater >... | reverse complement strand
AATCGAGATCATGACCCATTGGCTTGAGAATTCGCTCCGCTTCGCGCGCAACGCCATTGCGCCAATCCACGAGGGTGCCGAATGTGTCGAAAACCAGCGCCTTGACGCCGGGCATCGGCAGTCCGGCTGCGGCTTGCGCCCGCGCGTGGCTCGGCGCGAAGGGCCCGGAACCGGCGAGCACACCCGTGCCCACCAACGCGGCCCCGCGGCGAATGATACTGCGGCGAGTCGAATTCATGATGGCATCCTCCTCTGAGAGTGAAGGCTGACGCAGCCACTGTAGCGCCGGCTACGGTGCCGTGGGGGGAATATATCGCTTTCGCATTCCGCAGGTGCTAAATTTGCGCAGCTCGTGACCCGCAAAACGATCAGCCGGAGGGTACACCATGCTTTGCCGAAAATTGATCGGACCAATCACAGTGGTCGCCGCTTTGACGATGGCCGGCGGCGCTTACGCGGCCGAGAGCGCGAGGTACCCCGACTGGAAGGGCGCGTGGGAGCGCTATGTCCCCCCGGTCTCCGTGGTATCGCCGTCCGGTCTGCGCACGCCTGGCGGCCAGCCGTCGTTCGACCAGACCAAGCCGTGGGGACGCGGACAGCAAGCTCCGCTCACGCCGGAGTATCAAAAGGTGCTGGAGGAGAGCATTGCCGACCAGGCGAGTGGCGGTCAGGGCAATAATTTCGACCGTGCCCGCTGCATGCCCACCGGCATGCCGCACAACATGACGTTCGGACCGCTGGAATTCGTCGTCACGCCGGACACCACCTATATCTTGATCGGCACCCAGGCTCGTCGCGTCTTCACCGACGGCCGCGACTGGCCCAAGGAGATCGAGCCGAGCTATGTGGGCTATTCGATCGGAAGATGGATCGACCAGGATGGCCACGGCGACTATGATTTGCTCGAGGTCGAAACGCGCGGCTTCAAGGGGCCGCGTGTCTATGACGCCACCGGCCTTCCCCTCCACTTCGACAATCAGTCCATTTTCAAAGAACGGATGTACCGCGACAAGGCCGACCCGAACGTCCTTCATGACGACATCACCGTGATCGACCATGCCCTCACGCGGCCGTGGACCGTGAACAAAAAATATGTGCACGATTCAAATCCGCGTCCCGCCTGGCGGGAGAATACGTGTGTCGAAGGATCGGGGTTGGTCGCCATCGGCAAGGAAATGTATGTCCTGCGCGCCGACGGCGGCTTGATGCCGGCCAAAAAGGACCAGCCGCCGCCCGACCTGAGTTATTTCAAGAAGTAAGCCCGCATCGCCGGGCAACAAGCCGATTTGCGTACTTGGTTGCCCAATTCCTCCCCGGCGAGGAGCAGGCGCGGTTCGAGGCCAAGTTGACCGATGGCGAGTGGAAGTTCGGCGAGCGCGTCGCCGATGCTTGATCCAATCCCCGCAGCGTCCTCATTTCTTGTGCTTGATTTTGCCCGTGATGTCCTGCACGTCAATGATGAATGCCTCAATCAACGTGTAGCGGTGCCTGGAGAGCCAACGCATCTCCGCGTCGACTTTCGCCTCGGCCTGATCCAGCGAGGAGCAGAAGCCACGCTGAAATCCGTCTTTGGCGTCCGGACGCTCATAGAGCACCAGATACGCGTGGGTCAAAACGCGGCTGGTGTGGCCGCTCTGCATGCTGGTGCCGTTCGGAAAGCGCGCACGGAAGAGGCGGAGAGCTCGCTTTTGCGGCTTGCTATTTTGCCGCTTTATTGTTGGTGGCTCTGCCATTGTGAGGACAATAGTACCTCGCGCGAATTCAAACCTCATCAGGGAACCGCCGTAACCCTATCAAATAAGGTTGATGGCCAGCCGCACTGTAGCCCACGCGGATGCGAGGAAAAAAAGGCAGCCCCGGAACATGCTCCGGGGCTCCCCGCCCAACCGAGTATCGCATACGGCTAGCGGTTCTGCTCGGAACGCTGCTGGTGGTTCGACGCCCCGGAGTAGCCGTAAGCGGCGCCGGCATTGGACCGGGCCGCGCTGCTTGAGACCGCGGATCGATCATTGTCCTGGTGGTTTTCACCGGAATCATTCGCCAGAGCCGCGGAGGCGGAGCCGAAAATGAGGGCTGCCGCGAGAACAATCTTCGTGTTGGTGAACATTGTCGTGTTTCCTGTGTTTACTGCTCACACCCTGTTGGTGTGCGTGCATATCTTGTTGGTAGGAATGCTTCGGGTAAATCAGCCTGATGTACTGAGCAATTTGATGCTTGAAAGGGGCGAAGGCGGTCAAGTTCTCTGGTGCCAAGCCTGACTGAGAATCTATCCATTTCATAGCGTCGGTTCAGCGAACACCGCCAAATGCCATGGCCGCTTCCGTGCCGACAGGAGACGTCGCAGACCCCTTTTTGAGGCCCGGAAATGGCGGTAGCTTCGGGTGTCGCAAGAGCGCGCGCCATGAAACTTGCCCGCCGGCAATTTCTGCGTCTGGCAGCGGGTGCTGTCGCGCTCCCGGCCGTGCCGCGAATTGCAAGAGGGCAGACATTTCCCGCACGGCCGGTGCGCGTGATGGTCGGCTTCGCCGCCGGCGGTCCAACCGACATTCTCGCGCGCCTGATCGGTCAATGGCTGTCGGAGCGTCTCGGTCAACCATTTGTCGTCGAGAACCGGCCGGGTGCCGGAGGCAATATTGCCACCGAAGCGGTCGTGTATGCTCCCGCGGACGGCTACACGTTGCTCCTGGTCGCTCCGGCGAACACGATCAACGCGACGCTCTACGACAAGCTCAATTTCAATTTCATTCGCGACATCGCGCCGATCGCCAGCATCATGCGCTCGTTCTATGTCATGGAGGTCAATCCCTCGGTTCCGGCCAAATCGGTTCCCGAGTTCATCGCCTATGCCAAGGCTCATCCCGGCAAGATCAACATGGCGTCGGCCGGCAGCGGGACCCCGCAACACGTGGCCGGAGAGCTGTTCAAGTTGATGACCGGCGTCGAGATGGTCCACGTGCCGTATCGAGGTTCGGCGCCCGCGCTTACTGATCTGATGGGCGGGCAAGTGCAGGTCATGTTCGACAACATGACCTCATCCCTCGAGCTCATCAGGGCCGGCAAGCTGCGCCCGTTGGGGGTGACCACCGCGACGCGCTTCGAAGCTCTTCCAGACATCCCGACCGTGGGCGATTTCGTGCCGGGCTTCGAGGCGAGTGCGCAGTTCGGCCTCGGAGCACCCAGGAATACGCCAGCCGACGTCATCGAGAGGCTCAACAAGGAGGTCAACGCCGGCCTTGCGGATTCCAAGATGAAGGCGAGGCTCTCTGAACTCGCCGGGACGGTGCTCGCAGGCTCGCCCGCCGATTTTGGAAAGCTCATCGTCGACGAAACCGAGAAGGGGCAGGGTGGTCAAGTTCTCCGGCGCCAAACCAGACTGATCCTGTGGCGTTGCGGCTGCGCCGAACGAGGATACCAAATCGACAGAAACCCGTCAGGAGGTGCGCGGGCCGTTCTCCGCGCGGCCGGCCCCCCTACACGCGTGGGCTCTTGCCGCTTCAGTCTCACCTTCGGCCCATGTTCGCGCCGGGGCCCGCAAAGTCGTTGCGGAAAACCTGTCCGCCCTTCATGACAAACTTCACGCGCTCGAGCTCCGTGACATCGTTCGCGGGATTGCCGGAGACGGCAACGAAATCCGCAAGCTTGCCTCTTTCGATGGACCCGACCCGGTCTCGCCAGCCGATGTTGTCTGCACCCACCGACGTTGCCGAGCGGATCGCCTGCAGGGGTGTCATTCCGTATTCGACCATGGTCGCGAACTCGACGGCTTCCTCTCCGTGATAGGGTCCTGCCTGTTTGCCGTGGGCGCCTGTCGCATTGACCGCAAAAACAATCTTGGCACCGGCCTTGAGCGCGCGCTGAAAACTCGCCTTCTGGATCTCTCTCACCGACTGTCGTGATGGATTTTTGTTTATGGTGAGGGCAAATGTCATGAATAGACCCTTGTCGACGATCATCCGAATTGAATCGGGATCGATGTCGATGCCGAGCTCGAGCGAATCGCAGCCGGCTTCAATGGATTGCCGCACGGCAAGGCCGGCATGGGCGGTGCAGGCCACTCTCACCCCTTGCCGATGCGCCTCATCGACAATCGCCTGTTGCTCCTCCAGGGTCATGGTCGGGCCGCCATATGGGGTTGGCTGGAGGTTGTTGACGTAGATCTTGATGAAATCGGCTCCATTCCTGAGTTGGACGCGCACTTGCTTGCGTCCTTCCCATGGCGAGTCCACCAGGTGGAAGTAGCGGGGCCCGGCGATCGATCCCTTCAGGCCTTCCGTAGTGATGACCATCCGTGGTCCCGGGACGATGCCTTCGTTGATGGCATCGCGAAGGTCCACATCCGCCGTCCCGCCGCTCGACAAGTCCCGCGACGTGGTAAAGCCCGACTCGAGGTCGAGCCGCGCATTCTTCGCAGCCAGGAGCGTGACATAGGGCGTGGAAAACGGCGTTCCGGGTTGAATGAAGGAAGGCGCCACAGCCTCTGCGCCTGTGCCGGGGTAGTCGCCGATTTTGAACATGTGGTTGTGACCGTCGATCAGGCCCGGCAACACAGTAGCCATCGACAGATCGATTTCGGCCGCCCCGGCCGGAATCTTGATGCTCGCGGCCGGCCCCACCTCGGCGATGCGATCGCCTTGAGCAACGATGACCTGATTGCTCACCAGCTGGTCGGACTTGCCGTCGTACAGTTGCCCGGCGCGAATCACCACCACCTTCTGGCCGTCAGCCCCAAGACAAGGCCCGCCGCATCCAAGCGCGAGCAATGCGAATCCAATCGTCGATAGCCGCTTCATAGGAAAGCCTCCCACAAAAGAATTCTGACCCGCTCATTCTTAACCGGGATCCCGGAATGACTGACTGGCGCGCGGTGGTGGTGGCATGGTCGACAAATCCCGTCTATTTGCCCTGGTGGGCGGTTTGAAGCCGGGTTGGAGCAATCCTTGCCCCACCTAACAGGTGCTGCTCACTGATGCTCTGCTGGCGCAAGACGGAGGCGTGTCGAGTTCCAGCGCTTAGAAATCGGCGTTTGCGGCCATTGGCAGCGGGTCGGCGCCCTTGGCGAAGGGGTTATTCATTTCGCCATCCGCGCAGCGCCATTCGTTGAGCGCCGCCTGCACGCGGCGCGAGCGCTTGGTTACATGGAGCGGCTTGATGAAAACCGCCGGATCGTCGATCAGAACTTGGGCCTCGAGAAACTTGCCGTCCTCGACCATGCGCAGGCGCTCTATCACATGGAGCTTGTCGCTGTGCGGCGTGCGAAAATTGTCGATGAAAGTCTTGTCATTGAGACCAACCGTATCGATCACGAGCGTGTCGCCCTCGTAGTTCCCCACCGATTCGCCGTACCAGGTGGGCTTTGGGTCAGCCGAATGCGGCGCGTCCAGATATATGCGGCGCACATCGTCATCGTGCTGCGCTATCATCGTGACTTGCTTCGGTGTCTGGATAAAGAACATCGGTTGCGCCGGGGTCAGCAAAAACGCCGGGACGCCGGTTGCCCAGCAACGGGCCGAACGTGACCACATCGGCTTGCCGGCGAGCACATCGTCGTTGACCTTTTTGAGCGAGTCCTTGGCAAATTGCGTCAGATTAGGATTGCTCACGTCCGCGATCCGGAATGTCGGCTGCTGGCCCGTATTGTTGGGGACATATCGATAGCCGGAGTCCTGCTTGACCGGTGGCGGGCTGTCCGGCAGCGGAATCCATTCGCCGCCCACGGAGACCCACCCCGCATTGTCGGCAGAGAAATCAGGCCGACCCTGCTGAGTGAGGGCCGGGGCGATCCCGGCGCACAGGAATCCGGCCAAGAGGCCGGTGCTGAGCAGGTAGCGGACCACATTGCGAAATTGCTCGGACATGATACCTCCCTGGTCGTTCGGGCCGTGCTTCGGCAGCCGGCCTTCCATCGGAATTGATAGGCGCCATCCGTTTGTTGTTGGTCGCAGCCTCTACAATCGCGCCGGCACCCTGAATGTCGATGCCGTCCGCCAGGAAAAAATCAGTTTGAAGACGAGCGGGCGTCGCGGCTCATTGGCCGTCCCGACACGCGCCCATAACGCCAAGTGAAAGCCGATTTCTCTATTTGACGCCATCTTACTCCAGATTTCATCGGCTGGCCAACCAGCGGCGCTCGAGGCGCCGCCCCAGCGGGCTTACGGGCTGGGAACGAATGTTTTCCCGGGTTCGAGCGATGGCCACAATCGGGAGCCTGCTCTTTCTTTCAAGACCGTACTCAATCCTGCTTTGACCTATGTCAGAAGGCCGCTCATCACCGGCCCTCCCGTGCGAGAGAGTTCCAGGACACAATAGCGGCCCAAACGCGCGTGGTCCTTACCTGCGGCAGGACGGGAAAGCTCGGCTTGATCCGGCGAACGCGCGCCGAGATATCCAACGACGGGCAGGGCTCGCTGCGCGCGCGCCCTGCCGTGTAAACGAAACCGATCTCGTGTTACAGTGATGTAAACGGTCTGTATTTCGGCGAACTTTCCAGGCTCGCGGCGCGACTGAGGTTTGGATGCGAATGGTCGCACCGAACTACGAGGAGAATGGAAATGTCCCGCAAGTCGATCTTTGTTCTGGCCGTAGCTGCGGTTCTGAGCAGCTCGGCCGTGGTTCCCGCCTCGGCCGGCACGGCCTCGGCGTATCCGGGCCGCCCGGGCGAGTCGACAAAGTTCAGCTCGGCCGCCGTGACGGCGCGCTCCCAGTCCACGTTCCGGCCGGGCAGCGCGGTGATGATCAACCCGCAACCCTTGCCGCCGCGCTATCAGTCCACATTCCGGCCCGGCGGCTGGGTGATGATCAACCCGCAACCTTTGCCGCCGCGCGTGGGTGGCGCCGGCATGTTCCGCTGACGCTGCATGCCCATGCGGTTTCGCGCCGACACGCCGACCCCTGCCGTCCGGTAGGGGTCGGCGTGTGTGCATGTTGCTTCAGCCCTTCCGCGATCGGGCACATCAGAGCTGGCACTTTGCAGCCACAAAGGAGAGCCGCGATGGCCTTCGTTGGCCCGCCCGCTGGCGCCGCCACCCGCGCGTGAATGCGCTGTGAACCGGGTGCAAACGCCTCTAAACGCATCGGACTCCGTTGGGGCGCCGCGAAGGGACGAAATGGCAGGATGTGGGGCCGAGGTCGGCGCGCTGCTGCAACCACTGCGGCCGGATGATCCCGTCACGTCGACCGCGGCCGTCCTGGGATCCCCATCGGGCATTCGAGTTCCGCGCGGTTCCATTTTGCTCCGTCGGCGGCTGCGGAATAGGTGCTCTGAAGAAAACCCATCAAGGCCGCCTTCGGATCTGGCGCAGTGCGCACCGCCTCATATGGCAATATGAATTCGCCGAGTTCACGGCTGAAAAATGCCTGCTCCGGCCGGACCGCCGCGGCGGCAAAGCCGTCGGGCGTCGGGTAGGCGTAGGAATAGAACGCCGCATCGTCGATGAGGCCTCCTCCCGGCCAGAATCCAGCGCTGGAAACCTCGTGAGAATAGGCCTCGCGCACGACAGCATCCGGCAGGTGGGGTATCCCGCCTGGATGCTTCGGGGCATGGCGCCCGGAGAACCGCGTGACGGCGAGATCGAAACTCCCCCAGAAGAAGTGAACTGGGCTCGACTTGCCGAGGAACGCACTGCGGAAATAGGAAAAAACGTCATGGGAGGTCAGCAGGATGCGCCAAAACCGTGTCACGTAGTCGCGGTCATATGCCGCGTGCGTCAGGTCTTGATCGAAAGGAACCGCATCCGCCAGCTCGTTCGGAATCTTATCGATGCAAACTTCGATACCGAGTTCAGACAGTAACTGCAGGAATTCGAAGTAGAATTCCGCAACCGGCATTGGCTTGAGCATGAGCTGGCGCCGATGTCCGTCGCTAGTGCGCAGCCAAAGAATATGGTCGATGAGATCGAACTCGACCTGAAAGTGAATGCCCTTCGAGGATATGAGCGGCGTGCCCAAGCCGCGGGCGGTTACGCGCAGAGACACGTGCCAGGAGTGATTGATCCAGGGCGTGAGCGCCAAACGAACCTTGCCGACGACCTGTGTCCACAGCTGCAGCGTGGAGCAAGTATCCTTCCATTCCGCATACGGAAGCTTCGGCCATGTAGAATCTGTCTTGGTTTCCATGTTGTGGACACTTCTCAACCGAGAATCACATCGCCACCGAGCGCGCGCATCTTATCACCGGCCTCCACGAGACAGGACCGCAATACAGAATATCAGATCGGCGGGAACCGGTCAGGCGTATGAAATCCATTGTGCAGCCGGCCGACCATTGGCCCGCGAGTCGTCGGGTCGAGCGCAGCGGTGCCGGCCGCGTCCGCCGGCGTCCGCTCATCGCTCCATTGCCGGCATCTCGCTGCGCTGCCGCGAACCGTCGATTCGGGCCATTTGCTGCCGTTCTGCGCAGCGAATGTCCCCACAGAGGTCGGGAAAGCAACGCCTCCAGCGCCGCGCGGCCATGATCCGTCGGCACGAAGCTGCCGGCGCCGCTGTCGCGCTCGATCAGACCGCGCACCATCATATGCTGAGCCGTGGCCTGCGTGGAGGCGAGGCAGAAAAGCAGGAGGCACTCCGGGACGGTCAGGGCACCGGCGTTGGATGCGGGGGGTGGCTTTGGCACGGACTGCCAGCGGGGTCGGCTTAAACCTTCAAAACAGTGGCGCAGCTGTGCCCAACTGGTCGCGATTCTTGATAAGCGTGAACAAGCTGTCGGGGCATTAGCAACGGCAACGGCGGCTCTGGCGGTAGGGGCGAAAGCAGTGCTTGCCGGCAATCTGGCTGGGCAGCTACCGTCTGCGGATGTCGAAGGCCGACCATCGCCGCGCCCTCGAATTGCTCGCCCGCTGTACTGATGGGTGCAGCGAGGCTGTGCTGCTGGCGCACGGCTTTAGGCCGAAGCTCATCCCCGAATTGGTCCGCACCGGGCTCGCGACCACGCAGACCGAGCACGTGCACGGAGGTGGGCGGGTGATCGACGTCTCCGGCATACGGATCACTGATGCCGGCCGACGCGCGCTCGCGGAGGGGCGCTGATGCCTCGATCAGCCGCACCGCTGATCCCGATGACGCTCGGCAACATGCGCGCCCAGGGCGTGCGGTCGCTGTCGGTGAGCCCGGCCACAACCGCATCAGACACGGGAAATCGCGACAAGGCGCGTGGCGATATCGCCGGTGCCGGGATAGTATTGCGGCGGGCGTTGCGGGCCCACCCGCGGTGCGCGACTTGAAGCCATTGGCATAACAATACGTCGCGCGCATCTACGCCAGCAGGGAGGATACGCATATGACGATGAGACTTCCGCTCAATCTCGCAATCTGCGCCCTATCCGTATTGGCGGGGCAAAGCCTGGTGTCCGCGGCACTCGCGCAGGCGCCTCACTACGAGGCCGACGTCAATTGGCCAAAGCCGCTGCCGGACCGCTGGGTGACGGGCGGGCTCGGCGGGGTCTGCGTCGATGCCCAGGATCACGTGCTCATTCTCAATCGGCAGGACATCGTGGAAGGCGAGCTGAACGCCGGACGCCTGGCGCCTCCGCTGATCGAGCTCGATCCCGCCGGCAACGTGGCCAATTCCTGGGGCGACCCGAAGCTGCTCGATCCCGCCATCAAAATGCCGCCACGCGCCGGCTCTCCCATGATTCGCCTTCACAGTTGCCACTTCGACAAGGACAACAACGTGTGGATCGCGGGCTCCCCGTCCGGCATGATCCAGAAATATACCCATGACGGCAGCAAGCTGCTTTTGCAGATCGGGCAAAGAGGCGTCTACGATTCCTCCGACGGCACCGTCAAGGGCACGCCGCTGAATTCGAGCACGGCCCACTTCTTCATGCCGTCCAGCATCTTTGTCGATCGCGACAACGGCGACGTCTACGTCTCCGACGGCGAAAGCCGCGGCGGCAACCGCCGCGTCGCGGTGTTCGACGCGAATGGAAAATTCCTGCGCCAGTGGCTACCCGAAGGCATGGATACGGTGCATTGCATGACCATCGCCAATGACGGGACGGTCTATGTCTGCAACCGTGGCGGCTCCCGCATCCAGCTTTACGACAAGATGGGCAATTTCAAGAAGAGCATCGATCTCCCGTGGAAGCCCTATACGGTACCGGCCGATGACAAAATCGAGCAGAGCGGAGGCGCGACCGTGGCGCTCGACTTCTCGCACGATGCCGACCAGCGCCTCATGTTCATCGTCAACCAGAACAATTCGCAGATCGATGTTGTCGAGCGTCGCTCCGGCAGATTGCTTTCGAGCTTCGGCCAGGTCGGTCAGCTGCCGGGCCAGTTCGATCAGGCGCACGGGATCGCGACGGATTCGAAGAGCAATGTCTTCGTCGCCGAGAACCGCGGCCGGCGGATACATAAGTTCAGGGTCGTTCAATGAGGGAAGGCTGCCTGGCTCACATCGCCCCGAAGGGGCTAAGAGTTGGCAGTTGAATCGCCGCCCGCCGCAGTCACCCTCTCCCCTCGCGGGCCAATCGTGGAAAAGGGCAGGTTGAGGGGGCGCGCCGCGAACTCAAAGTATGCGGCCGCCCCTTGTCCGCTTACCCACCGATCTCGGACTAATCATGTGATCGCGAGTCGACGCAAAGGGCCAAAGCACTAAATCGCTGCCCGATAGCCCGCTGCGCGGGTAGCCCGACCGCGAGGCGGCACAAGGAGACATGCACCTTCTCAGGGCCTTACGATCGCCACCTTCCAAAACAACAACCACGTGCCCCTTAGAGGGCCGGCCTCAATGCTCGGGACTGTCATGCGGCTATCGGGGATGCTTCTCGGTATTGTGGTGGGCCTTGCACCCGCGTTCGCGCTGGCCGCTGGAATTCAGTTCTACGACGTGCCAGCCGATGCCGCTGGAGGGTCGCTTACTGGTGCGGTGTGGTATCCATGCAGCGCTCCGCAACGAGAAACAATCGTAGAGAACAAAGTGATCCTCGGGACCAGAGGCTGCTTGCTCTCTGGGGATAAACTGCCTCTCATCGTGATCTCGCACGGAAGGGCCGGCTGGTTCGGTGGGCACCACGCGACGGCGGCGGCTTTAGCGGACGCTGGCTTCGTTGTCGCGGCAATCGATCACCCCGGTGACAATGCCTCCGACAAAAGTCGCGTCGATGATCTGTCAACTCTCGTCGAGCGACCAGCCGACATCAAACGGCTTGTCGATTTCATGCTTGGCAGTTGGGCAAATGCGACGAGACTTGATCGCCACCGTATCGGCTTCTTCGGCTTTTCGATGGGCGGCTATACGGGACTCGTGGCCATCGGCGGCGATCCCGATTTCCGAAAGGACTTGCCCGGCTGTGAAGGTTCAGATTTTCGTGCGTGCGAGCAGTTACGAAATGGTGAGGTCCCGGTCGAGCCGCCAACGCACGACGCACGCATAAAGGCGGCTGTCATTGTCGATCCTGGCCCCAGCATCTTCTTTCCTGCCGCTAGTTTGAAGGCTGTAAAAGTGCCTGTGCAGTTATGGAGTTCCGACCCAAAACTATCGTCCAACTACATGGCGGGATGTTGCGCAATTGGTATCAATCGTCGGATGCCAGAAAGCCCCGAATACCATCTCGTTGCAGGCGCGATTCATTTCTCGTTCCTTCCACCTTGTTCGGCGTCCGAGACAAAAGAGTTCCCTAGAATTTGCGTTGATGCCCCAGGATTCGATCGCACTGCGTTCCACAAGGAGTTCAACGCAAGCACACTTGCATTTTTTCGCAAGCATCTATCCGGGGCCGAGACGCCTTAACCGAACTTCTCGAAGTTCAGCTCTGGGTCAGGAACGGCACTGCCAGGACCGTTGCCGGCGCGTCGGGTTCACCTCGATAAGCAGACCTACTGGCCTGCGGCCGGCACTTCGGGTTTGGGCCAAGGCCGTATCGCTGTCGATTGATCGCGTGGATGGGCTAACTAAATCCATCGCCGCACGCGCCCGGCATAATCCAGATAGGTCTCCCCGAATCGGGCTTGTAGATGCCTTTCCTCCCGCTCGATGGCGAGCTTTTGCACACTGAATGCGGCGAGGATCGCAAGGAGCAAGAACCACACAATGCCCGATACCAGTCCAATCCCCAGTACAAGCATCGTGCCGGCGAGGTAGAGCGGATTGCGCGTAAAGGAGAAGGGTCCGTCCGTGACGAGGTGATCCGTACCGCGATCCGGCCTCACAGTCGTTCCCGCCCGGCGCATTGCGCGGATGGCTGAAATGTTTAGGGCGACGAATGCCGCTATCATCAGCCAGCCGAGCACAAAGAGGATACCTGTCAGCGGATGCCCGAACCATGGGAGTGGATAGAATACATTCAACGAGACGCTGATGGCGATCACCACCAAATAGATGATCGGCGGCCAAGGCAGACTGTTCGGCCGTGCCGTCACATCGTTCATTGCATTCCGTTCCTCAACCTGACGCTGTGGTGGTGCAGAGGGGCCGCTCTGATCCTGGCTAAATCGCTCACTAATCGCAAGACGTCTAGCGCTCTGGCGCAATAACAAAGACGCTACTGTCCGGGTCCACCAAGATCGATTTCGGCTTGCCTTGGCCGCATCCATCGTTTCGGCGTCGTCCATGCGTTAAGGCAGCTTCGGGTCAGGAACGGACACCGCCGCCTTCCAAACGCACCCGTAAGAGGTGTAGCCTTATGCGAAAGCTTATGGCGGAACGCGATGAAAGAAGGGAGCAAAGCAATGGATTCGCAGTGGCGGAATTTCCCTTTGGTATTCACGCTTGCGGCAGCTGTTGTGACGCCCGCCGTCGGCCAAGCGGTAGCGCCCACGGTTGGGCCAGCCGGTAGCGGGGAGGAAAGCGCCGCATCCATCCCCGATTTCTCGGGCTTCTGGGTGCATGGGCTGCCCGGGTTCGAGCCGCTGCCATCGGGTCCCACTGCGCTGGTCAACCGGTCGCGCCGCCCGAACGGCACTGGCGACATCCTCAAGCTTGTCGGCGATTACACCAATCCGATCTTGAAGCCTGAGGCAGCGGAGGTCGTGAAAAGGCACAGTGAACTCGGGCTAAGAGGCATTGGCGATCCGAACCCGCGCAACCAGTGTTGGCCTGGAGGGGTGCCTTTCGTTTTCACAAATGGCCCAACGCAGCTGCTGCAGCAGCCGGACAAGGTCACCATCCTTTATAGCTACGATCATCAAGTCCGCCGCGTGCGCTTGAACCAACCGCATTCGGCGCAGGTGACCCCGTCCTGGTACGGCGATTCCGTGGGCCACTATGAAGGCGACTCGCTGGTCATCGATACCGTAGGCGTCAAGGTCGGGCGGTATTCCATGATCGACTGGTACGGCACGCCGCACACGGAGGCGCTGCATGTGGTCGAACGATATCGGATGCTTGATTCCGAAGCCGCCAAAGAGGGGTTCGAACGCGACGCAAAGCAGCATAACGTCGCCCAGGCGATGAACCCGAACTATCGGGGCAAGTACCTGCAG
>Ga0209068_10001131_pt1 | contig 13428 bp, 10 predicted proteins | sample ColStrG_CSR_2012_FD_187200 | JGI IMG/M metagenome (GOLD analysis project Ga0209068, IMG submission 187200) | Freshwater sediment microbial communities in response to fracking from Pennsylvania, USA - Cold Stream Run_MetaG_CSR_2012 (SPAdes)... | ecosystem: Environmental > Aquatic > Freshwater >... | reverse complement strand
GGCCCCTGGCCGGAGGGAAGGCGGAACGACGGTGCGCGCGTGCCGACGGCGACGGCCATCGGCCGATTGTTCCGCCCGGGCCCGGCCACTGTCAACCGACACGGGACCGGTCTCGGGGGGCCGGGCTGACGAGCGTGATCGGGCAACAAACTGGTGTAGGCCGCACGAGACCATCTCCCGCTGGCTTCGCGTCAGCCGTCATTTAGAAAAGGGGATCACCCTGCTGGGTCGCTTCTCGCCCGTTTTGCGATCGAACTCAGCAAAGGTGCCCAGCTCCGAGGTCGATTTGATCTATACGCGTTGCAAAGGCCCGCAATCACCGAAATCGACTCGCCTCACCTTCGAGGGGAACGTCGTGTAATTCCCGTTCCCGCCCCATCTGATCTCGGAGGCCTCCGTCTCCCCACACTGGGAATCGGATGGGAATGTTCCTGGGAATCTCGCGGAAACGTGGGATACCGGACCAGGTTTCCCGGAGCAGGTGCCGGACCAGGAGAACTCCAAACCTGCCTACCCTCTCGACCCGTGTTTCAGTCACGAGCACGCTTTCGCTATGTCGCTCCGGCACTCGCCCCTCAAGAGCCGAGGCGACTAGGTGACCGTCGTCCACGATCGGCTGTTCCACGATCTCCGCCGCACGGCTGTCCGCAACCTGGTCCGCGCGGGCGTGCGCGAGGGCGTCGCAATGGCCGTCACGGGCCACCGGACCGGCAGCGTTTTCGATCGATACAACATCACCGACGCCCGGGACGTGCGGGACGCTTTCGGTGCCCGCGGGCCCCTGCAACGATTGAAATCGCACTAACCAGGATCACCGCTAAGGTGTTATGCGAGCGATGGCACTTCTACTGAAGGAGCCCAGACCGTAACCGGGATTGGAAGTCCTCCTTACCGCCACTCCTGAGGCGCCAATGGACTGTCGAGGAGACGGGACCCGTCGAACTTCGCCATGGAGGAGCACTCCACCGGCGAAATCCGGGAGCGGGCTAGATGTCGAACATAGCCCTGTATCACGTCTATCCGTCGGTTGGGGCTCAGCACGTCCCCTAAGGCTGGCAGACGGCTTGAGGTCGGTGGGTGTTCACGAGAACTTGCGCGGTACCTAGGAAGAGGAGCCGGGGGACGGGTCGCGGAACGAGCATGGGAATGTTAGTCCTCGCCGCACTGCTTATAACGCGGCTCCGGCTGACGTTCAATAATGCGACTGGATTGACCTCTTTGAGCTTGGAGATTAAGCTCACTGCACCTGTCCCACCACGTCGGACCGCGCTCTGATGCGTACGGAAGGAGACACCATGGCCGCTAGGCGTGCCCAGTCGTGGAGTCGGCGCGAGTTCGTCGCCGCCTTGACCGCTGCGGGGACGGCTGGTGTCCTCGGGGTACGACAGGCGGACGCGGAAGCGCCTCCGGAAACGACCCGGCTGAAGCTCGTCAAGATTCCGAGCATCTGCCAGGCACCTCAATACGTGGCCGAGGCACTCCTGAAGGCGGAGGGATTCACTGACGTGGAGTATGTCCAGAAGGCGGGCGCGCTAGGAATCACCGAGGCGCTGGCGGCGGGTGAAGCGAACATCAACAATCACTTCGTGGCGCCCTCTATCATTCGCGTGGAAGCGGGAGATCCTATCGTCTTTCTTGGCGGGCTGCACATCGGCTGCTTCGAGCTGTTCGGGACCGACCGCATCCAGGGGATTCGCGACCTCAAGGGCAAGACCGTCGGCGTCCTGGAGCTTGGATCCAGCCAGCATCTCTTTGTGTCGACCATGGCGGCGCACGTGGGGCTTGATCCTCACCGCGATATCCGTTGGGTGACCAATCCGCCGGCCGAGTCGATGCGCCTTCTCGCCACCGGACAGATCGATGCGTTCCTTGGATTCCCCCCGGAGCCACAAGAGCTCCGGGCCAGAGGCATCGGTCATGTGGTCGTGAACAGCGCGCTGGACCGTCCGTGGTCCCAGTATTTCTGCTGTATGATGCTCGGGAACCGCGACTTCGTCCGCAAGCACCCCATAGCCACAAAGCGGGCCATGCGGGCGATCTTGAAGGCGACCAGCATTTGCGCTCTCGAGCCGAACCGTGCCGCCCGGCACCTCGTCGACAACGGCTTCACGCCCCGCTTTGATTACGCGCTCAAGGCGCTGAGCGACATCCCCTACGGCCGGTGGCGCGAGTACGACCCGGAGGACACAGTACGTTTCTACGCCTTACGCCTGCACGAAGCCGGGATGATCAAGTCGAATCCGGCGAAGATCATCGCGGAAGGCACGGACTGGCGATTCTTCAACGAGCTGAAGAAGGAGTTGAAGGGATAGTGGGACGCGCCCCTCACGCACCTCGTTGTCTCATTCTTCTTGACAGGTACCGGCCCGTGAAGGGTGCGCTTCGACGTGTTCCAGAGGCAGCAGGTGCCGCCTCAACGAGAAATGATTCTCACTGGCCGAAAGCATACCCTCGGTCGCCGGCACCCGAACATGATTTCCAACATCCCTCAGCGCCGCCTTCGCCGCGCGCATTCAGCGAGCGGTGCCGTTCCGGGAATCCCGTCCTGGCGGATCGGGAACGGGAAATGGGGACACGTCATTTCTTGACCTGAGCCAGGTAGGCGACTAAGCTCTCGCCACCTGTCCGACCGGTCTGGGCCCCGCTCACGTGGAGGCCTTTCATGCAGTGTCTGCGGTGCCAGCATGACACCAGCTTAGACTTGAGCCTCTGCTTTGGGCGCAACAGACACGTCGTGCCCCTCTCTGAGGCGTGCTAAGGGAGAGACATGGCCGATAGGCAGACCCAGTCGTGGAGTCGGCGCGAATTCGTAGCCGGCTTGTCCGCTGTGGGGACGGCTGGTGTCCTCGGGGTGCGCCCGGCAGCCGCGGAACCGGCACCGGAGACAACACGGCTCCGACTCTCCCAGATCGCGGGCATCTGCGTGGCGCCCCAGTACGTTGCGCAGGAGCTGCTGCGGATCGAGGGTTTCACCAACGTGCAGTACGTGAACATCCCGGAAACGAATCCGTATCCGGCTTTCGTTTCCGGCGAGGTCGACATCAGCATGGCTTTCGTCGCGCCTTTCCTTGTCCAGCTCGATGCCGGTCTCCCGATCGTGCTCTTAGCTGGTATCCACGTCGGTTGCTTCGAATTGTTCGGGACCCGCGGCATTCGAGCCATCCGCGATCTCAAGGGGAAAACCGTGGCCGTCCCGAGCCTCAACTCCGCTCACCATATTTTCCTTTCCAGCATGGCGGCCTACGTGGGGCTCGACCCTCGAAAGGACATCAAGTGGTTCACCCACGATCCGGCCGAATCGGCACGTGTCCTGGCTGACGGCAAGGTCGATGCCCTCATCGGGTTTCCTCCTGTTCCGCAGGAGCTCCGGGCGAAGGGGATCGGGCGTGTCATCGTCAACAGTACGGTCGATCGCCCTTGGGCGAATTATTTCTGCTGCGTCTTGGCCGCGAACAAGGTGTTTGTCGATCGTTACCCAATAGCGACCAAGCGAGCGGTGCGGGCCATCCTAAAGGCGACGGATCTCTGCGCCGTGGACCCTGAGCGGGCCGCGCGGGCCATCGTGGATCGCGGATTCACGCGAGAATACGACTACGCGCTCAAGACGATGAAGGAGATTCGCTACAACCGGTGGCGAGAGTACGACCCTGAGGACACCGTACGCTTCTACTCACTCCGGCTGCGTGAGGTCGGGTTGGTTAAGAGCAGCCCCCAAAGGCTGATCGCTCAGGGCACGGATTGGCGTTTTCTCAATGAGTTGAAGAAGGAGCTGAAGGCGTAGGTGCGAGGTTCCCGGCGCGCGGGGAGCGTGGCCATTCTCATTGTTCTGCTGGCAACGGCCCAGCTGACCGGGGTCGATGCCGCCAGAGATGGCGAGACCCTGCCGAGGATCGGTCCGGCGCCGGAGTTCACGCTCACCAACCAGGATGGCCAGCGCGCCTCGCTCAGCGCGCTCCGAGGCAAGGTCGTAGCCATTACGTTCATCTACACGACCTGCGTCGACACCTGCCCGCTCCTGACGGCCAAGATGGCCAGTCTCCAGGGCCGCCTCGGTCGCGACTTCGGACCGCAGGTGCAGTTTCTTTCCATCACCGTGGATCCAGTGCGGGACACCCCGGCGGTGCTCAAGCGCTATGCCAACGGGCACGGTGCGCAGAGCAGGGGCTGGGCGTTTCTCACCGGGACGCCCTCGGAGATTCAGGGGGTGGCGGAACACTATGGCGTGTACTACCGGAAGACGTCCCAAGGCGACGTTGACCACACGTTCCTTACCTCGCTCGTGGATCGGGACGGGGTCCTCAGAGTCCAGTATTTGGGGGTGCGCTTCGATTCGAACGAGCTACTTCGGGACCTCCAGGCCCTCGTACGCGAAGGCCAGCGGCGATGATGGACTGGCTGCCCCGCCTGGTCGCTCGGGTCCCGGCGACGGTGCACGCCAAGCTCGTCGGGGCGTTCCTGATGATCGTCCTGCTCCTGATCGCGGTGGGTGCTGTCGGACTTCAGGTGCTCAGTGGCGTCAACCGGCGCGCCGAGGATCTCGTGCGGCTGCAGCGCAAGATCGCCGCCTACCGGCAGCTGCAGCACGATACGACGAGCCAGCTCTATGGGGTGGCATCCGCCCTCCTGGTACCGGACGAGCGCACGCTTGAGGCAACGCTGCGGCAACTCAACGAGTTCGGATATGACTTCGACCGGCTGCAATTTGTCGCCCGGGATGAAGTCGAGCTCCTAGCGGAAGTACGGCAGGATTATGGAGCGTTCACCCAGGTGGTCACACGGGCGGTCGAGCTGATCCGGGCGGGCCGAGTCGCCGAGGGCCGGGATCTGGAGCTAAAGGAAGCCGGCCCGCTGGCGGACAAGCTGGAGCGCGTGACGAATCAGCTGGTTAACCGAGCTGAGGCAGACATGGTGGCCAGCATCGAGGCCGGCGAGGGCACCTACCGTACGTCACGCTGGATCGTGGTGGGTTTTGCCGTGGGCAGTATCGGGCTGGCGCTTCTGCTGGGTTATGCTATTTCGTGGTCGCTGATCGCGCCAATGAAGCAGATGGACGCGTCCTTGCGGGAGATCGCCTCCGGCGATTTCTCCCGGAAGGTCGAGGTGGGGAATCGGGACGAGCTCGGGACCCTGGCCGCCAATCTCAACCGGATGAGGGACGACCTCGGGCGTCTGTACGCGCAGCTCGAGGCAGCGAATCGACACAAGTCCGAGTTTCTCGCCAACATGTCGCATGAGCTCCGCACACCGCTCAATGCTGTCCTCGGGTTCTCCGACATTCTGTTGCAGCGGATGTTCGGCGCGCTGAATGAGAAGCAAGAGGAGTATCTTCGGGACATTCGAGAGTCGGGCACGCATTTGTTGTCGTTGATCAACGACATCCTCGATCTCTCGAAGATTGAAGCGGGGCGAATGGAGCTGGAGAGGACGGACTTTGACCTCCCGCAGGCGGTGTCGAACGCACTGATCCTGGTCCGCGAACGCGCAACGCGCCGCGAGTTGACGCTGGATGTCGTAATCGACGCCGGAGTGGCGACGGTCAAGGCGGATGAGCGGAAGATCAAGCAGGTCCTGTTGAACCTCTTGTCGAATGCGATCAAGTTCACGCCGGAAGGGGGCCGGATCACTGTTCACGCGACGTCGGGGAACGGATGTGTGCAGGTCTCGGTGAAGGACACCGGGATTGGCATCGCCCCGGAGGACCAGGGCGTCGTCTTCGAGGAGTTCCGGCAGGTTGGGTCGAGCGCGGCGAAGCAGGAGGGCACCGGTCTCGGCTTGGCGCTCTGTCGCAAGTTCATCGAGTTGCACGGCGGCAAGATCTGGGTAGACAGCGAAGTGGGTAAGGGTTCTGCGTTCACCTTTGCGTTGCCGGTCACGCGAGAGGGGTGATCTAGGCGCTGCCGAGCGCGTCTAGAAACGGCGCCTGGGTGCGCCATGCGGCAGTAGCTGTTGCTCGCCGGTTTCTTCAACGAGCTGAAGAAGGAGTCGGCGAGGGACCTTCTGCGGAGCGGACTTGGTTATCGCCTCGCTATCCACCGCGGGGCCGAGGTGTTACTCGCGGACGGGGCCGGCGAGGTCTTCGTGCCTGGCCGGACGCGGCAGTCAAGGACGGAGCAGGCACACCACGAGATGCTGGCGACGTGGGGGTCGCGGTGAGGATCGCGCTTAACGGGTGGAGTTGGGTGCAGCTAGATTCGACTGCAATGACCTTGGAGTAGGGTCTACGCTGGAATCCGTCTACTGGCGGCCCGCCTCCAGCGGACTGGCCCCAAGCGAGATCCAAGCGATCGCGACCCCCGTAGTTCCGCTGGCCACGGCGCCCCACAGGAAGCGCGTCAGTCCGAGTACGGTCCGAGTCAGTCGTGCGCAACGTGCCAGACGGGCTCGGGCGGCGCGCGCTAACTCTTTGCAGGCAGGCGAGAAAAGAATGGTGGGCTGGGACGGGATTGAACCGCCGACACCAGGATTTTCAGACCTAGGCTTCGGTCCGTGTAAATGCGCGTAACTGCTTGATGCCGCACGCCGGGATCACGACGGCCCCGTGCGCTGGAGTGCGCTGGCGTGATCAGGAATGCGCCTGAGTCAGTCACAAATTTGGCACAAGTCAAGGGTGCCTCCGGTGATCGAGGTGGTAGGAGGAGGTAGCTAAGCAACTAGTCCCTCACTTCCCCTTCGGCCCACGCGGGTCTACGGTGTCGGGGAGGCAAAGGTACCGGTGGACCTGACTCGCTGCAGTTCCGGGGCCGCGAAGCTTGGCAAGCTGGCTCATCGCAACTCGTTGAGATCGGCCTGCATTTGAGTGACGGCTCTCCGCACCTCCGAGTCCGTAGCCCGCTCGGCCTCGAGCGCGCCCCGGTAGCGCGCCAGGATCAGCGCCCGCTGCTCCGGGGAGTATGACGCGCTCATCGCCGAGTCTCGACGGTGAGCAGGACGTCCGAGATGTAGAATCGAATGCTGGCGAGCGCGTTGGCGGCGCTGTCGTCCATGTTCCCTTCGGAGTAGAGACGGTGGGGGTGCTTCGTGTAGACCTGGATGGGTCCTAGCATCAGTTAGGTCCCTCCCTGGCCGCGAATCTACCACCGCAGCCGGGCGCGGGGGAGCCGTCCTCGGCCGACTCGCTCTCTAGGGGCGGCGTCTCTTCTGCTAGACTGCGTCGAGGAAAGGGGTCACACACATGGCGGGAGGATCCTCAAAAACCAAACGGAACGTCCGACGCCGGCGGCGGCTCGAACGGAGACGCCGAGAGCTCGGCGCCCGGCTCGCGTACCAAGAGGCGCACCGGGCTCCTCCGGGGGTGGGCAGCGAGAAGGTCGTTCAGGGGCGTTGACGGCGGGTTGCCTCCTCACGGGCCCTTCGGCCCGCGCGGGTCTATGGTGTCAGGGAGGCAGGTAAGAAACGCAACGTCAGCAGGATCTTCCTTCTTGTGCTCATCCGCCATAGCGGTGTCCTTCCTGGACAGTCGTCACGAGCCTCCGAGGGCGGCCCGCTGGTTGCTGATCATGCTGGAGGGCCGGCCCGCTGCCCTATTCCACCGAGGAGTTCGTCCGCCGCGAGCTTCGGAGCATTCTGCGCGGCGACACGTACCAAAACAGATTCGCGTGCCTCCCGTGCCTCGTCACCATGACACTGGAGCGTCTGCATCCGGGCTGGCGAAAGTCGGAGATCACGCGGGCGGTGGATCGGATCTATGCGACTCCCGGCGACTCTATGGCGTCTCGGGCAGCGGTCGTGTGCGCACATTGCGGGAAAACGATGCCCTGCCTAGGAATGCCTGACCGGTGACCACGCCCGTCTCGATCCTCACCTTTATCCCTTCCGTCTTGACCTTCTCCTAACCTTGTTGGATACCCCTGAGAGGGGCGAGCGGACGGCTGAAACGCGGTCCGGTAAGATGCACTGTACCTCGCAGCGCTCGGACTCAAGCGGTGACGTGTGAGCGCGTGCTATAGACAGTTGGCGCGGGCGTCTATGTCCCCATGAGAGTGGAAGGCGGAGCGTCAGAGAACCGGCCGCGCCCGCTGCGACTCCGAGTTGCGCCGGCGATGGGAGGAGACCATGCGACAAGTCTTCATCAGCGGTCACGGTGGCCCACACAGGCTGCAGCTGCGTGATGCGCCCGATCCTCAGCCCGGTACACGAGAACTGCGCGTGCGGGTGCATGCCAGTGGCATCAACTTCGCCGACATTCTCGCCCGGCAGGGCCTGTATCCCGACGCACCGAAGCCCCCGTGTGTGGTCGGCTATGAAGTATCGGGCCGCGTCGACGCCGTCGGCGCCGACCTGCCGCCGGATTGGATCGGGCAAGAGGTGTTCGGGTTGACGCGCTTTGGTGGTTATGCCGACACCGTGATCGTTCCCGAGGCCCAGCTGTTCGCGAAACCGGCTGCCCTCAGCCACGAACAATGCGCCGCGATCCCGGTGAACTATCTGACGGCGTGGCAGCTGCTGGTGGTGATGGGCTCGCTGAGCGCGGGCGAGACGGTGCTGGTGCACAATGCGGGCGGCGGCGTTGGCTTGGCGGCGATCGATATTGCGCGCCACGCCGGCGCCTTCGTGTACGGCACCGCAAGCCCTGGAAAGCACGAGTTCCTGAGAGCGCGCGGTCTGCACCAGGCGATTGACTACGTGAACGAGGATTGGGCCCAGGAAGTGATGCGCCTCACCAGCGGCCGTGGCGTGGAATTGATCTTGGACCCGCTCGGTGGCAGCCATTGGAAGAGGAGCTTGAAGGCGCTGCGCCACACGGGGCGGCTGGGCATGTTCGGCGTTTCCACGGCGACACAATCGCGCCTGCCCGGGTCCCTGCGCCTGATCCCGCTGGCCCTGGGTATGCCGCTGTTCCACCCGCTGTCGCTGATGAGCCAGAACCGCTCGGTGTTCGGCGTGAACCTGGGCCATCTGTGGCATGAGGTTGACAAGATCCGCCTGTGGATGGGGCGACTCCTGCAGGGCGTAGCCGATGGGTGGGTGCGCCCGCATGTGGACAAGACCTTCCCGATGGCCCAGGCGGGCGAGGCGCAAGCCTACATCGAAGCGCGCCGGAATGTCGGCAAGGTGGTCCTAACAACCTGAGCGAAGCAGCGTCCTACGGCCGCCAAAACTGATTGTCCTAGCCTTCCGGCACCAGTCCGCGTGCCCTGGGGCTATGCGATGGCCCTGTCCGCCCGCAGCAACACCAATCTGGGCATCGTGAGGCCGAGGGCCCGCTAGGGTCGGATCTAACGTAGGCCTGCCCAACTCCCCTCGGGTACTCTTCTTCGGCCGGTAACCTTGCTTCCTCGACAACGTGAGGACCCGCGGGAGAGCCGAGGACTTCCAATCCCACTTGCGGCTCCGAAGACGTTCCCTGAGGCCAAGTCGGTGAATAACATTCTAGCGGTCATCCCGGCTCGTGGTTACGGGGCCTCAAAGCTTGGAGCCGCCGTCCACCCGGACGGTGTTGCCGGTGATCCAGCAGAACCCTTCAGTCGCCGATCCCGCGGGCCAGGAAGTCGCGGGTACCTTCGGCCCGCCCGGTCAGCTCAAGCGACATGGGCCCGCCCGGGCTCTTCACCGACCGCGGTGTGGTATATTCGCGTCGTGGCGGGGACCAGAATGCGAGGCCTCAGCGGATTCGGTCTAATCGATGTCTCGCTCCTAGGCGACGGGACACGACACTGATTCAGACATTCGAATAGGCATGGTGCGGCCACAACTCATTTGTCAGTCGGGGAGGACCCGGTGATGGAATCATGCGCGACCGCGGGGCTTTCTCGCCGCAACTTGCTCAAGCTAGGAAGTGCCGCGGCTATCGTGGGCACTCTCGGTCTCCGGCCCAACGTAAGTGTGGCAGACCCTGAATCAATTGGCGGTGAACGCCAGAAATTCGAGGCCGCGAAGCGCGGGCGCACCTTTCGCGTGCGGCTCGACCGGGCGCCCGGTCACTTCGATCCCCACCAAACGGCCGCATACTCGACGATGGTGCCCTTGTCGTTCGCGTACAGCCGGCTGGTGAAGGTCAAGGCCGGCTCCAGCGTGACGCCCGGTACGCAGCCCATCGAGGGCGACCTGGCAGACTCCTGGGACAGCAAGGGGGAACTGGTCTACATCTTCAAGCTTCGCAAGGGCGTTCGATGGCATCCGAAGGCCCCCGTCAATGGGCGCGAGCTCACCGCCGAGGACGTCAAGTACACCTACGACCGGTTCTTGACCCTGAAGGGTAACGGGAACCGAGCCGTTCTCGACATGGTGGACAAGGTGGAGGCACCGGACAAGTACACGGTGAAATTCACGCTGAAGGAGCCGAATGTCTGGTTCGTCGACCGGCTGGCCTCCACCTCGACCTGGATCATCGCCAAGGAGTGCGTCGAGAAGTACGGGGACCTCAAGAAGTGGGAGTCGGTGGTCGGCACGGGCCCCTGGATGCTGGAGCGCTATGAGTCGCCCGCGCGCGTAAGCTTCGCCCGCAACCCGAACTACTTCCTGCCCGACCTACCGTACGCGGACGCGGTCGAGTTGACGATCGACCCCGACCCGGCCTCGGCCTTCGCCGGCTTCCTGGCGGGGAAATATGATTTCGGGCCCGAGTACGGCATGGGCCTCCGCCGGAGCGACGTCGACACGGCCAAGAAACGCATCAGGTGGCTGCCGACCCGCGAATATCTGACGGTTTCGGGCAGCTTCATCGCGATGAAACTCGATCAGGATCCGTTCAAAGACGTGCGCGTTCGCCGGGCCGTCGCCATGGCCGACAACTGGCACGAGGTCCTCGGCTCCAATCCCTGGTCGCAGGGCAAGGGGGCGCCCGATCCGTTCATCCCCGCCGCGCTCAAGGACTGGTCGGTCCCGATCGACTCGCTGCCCGCCGAGGGGCGGAAACTCTACGAGCCCGATCCCGCAGCCGCCCGGCAGCTGCTCACGGAGGCCGGCCACACCGGCGGCCTCAAGATCCCCGTCGAGACGACGGCGGGCTATGGTGCTGACTGGATGGCCGGCGTCCAGGTCGCGCTCAAGGACTGGAAGGCGGCCGGGATCGAGGTGGACCTCAAGCTCAAGGACTACGACGCCTTCGTCTCGACCTCACTCTCGGGTAACTTCGACAAGATGTTGCTCACCCCGCGCGCCGAGGCCACCGACCCCGATTCTTACTTGACGCCGCTGCTGCCCGGCGACTCGCTCAACGCGTCCGGCGTCAACGACCCCAAGCTGACCGAGATGATCAAGCTCCAGCGGCGCACCGGCAGCGAAAAGAAGCGCCGGGAGATCATCTACGATATCCAGCGCTATTGCTCGCAGCAAGTCTACTACGCCTGCGGCGCATCCGGGAGTGTGGTGGCGGCGTGGATGCCCAACGTGAAAGAATTCGGCCCGAACATCGGTCCCGACTACGGCGGGCGGCTCCTGGCCGTCTGGCTCGAAAAGTAGACGAGCACTGCGCGCCCTTCGGCTCGCCCTACTGTTCGTTCTCCTCGCCGGGACCGCCGCCTGGGCCCACGATGAGCGGTTCTCTTCCTCGAACATCGAGATACGACCCAACGAGGTCGTCTGGACGGCGGAGGTGGCCACGCAGGGCCTGGAGAAAGTCCTCAAGCTCCCGGCCGATGCTCTCAAGCTCACGGAACCCCAGCTCCAGGAGGCGAAGCGCGACATCGTCGCCTACCTGCTCGAGTGCATCAAAGTAGAGATCAACGGCAACTCCGTGGAGGCCGTGCCCGGCACGATGGAGCCGGTCTATGACACGCTGGTGGGCTCCGGGGAGAAGTACATCTCCTACGCGCGACAGCAATTCCGGTTCCCCTCCGCGACCCCGATCGACCGCGTCACGCTCTCGGCCGCGTTCTTCTTGACCGTCACCAGCCAGCATCATGCGGCGCTCACCATCTCGTGGAACGGCGTTCAGCGGCCCTTCTCCCGGTACGGCGCATTCGAGCTCGAGCTGACGGCGGCCCGCATGAACCCGACCTGGTGGAACACCGCCGGCGAGTTCATCGTCTGGGGGATGCGCCACATTTTCATCGGGTACGACCACATCGCGTTCCTCCTGGCGTTGCTCTTGGCCGCGCGGAAGCTGCGCGACATGGTGAAGGTCGTGACGTCGTTCACCCTAGCGCACAGCCTCACGCTCCTCCTCGCGGCGATGGACGTGATCCGCCTGCCTTCGGGGCTGACCGAATCAATGATCGCGGCGTCGATCGTGTACGTGGCGGCGGAGAACTACTTCATCACGGACGGCCGGTACCGGTGGATGATCTCGTTCGGGTTCGGCCTGGTTCACGGGCTGGGATTCTCGAGCGTGCTGCGCGAGCGGCTGCAGGACCTGCAGGGCATCCTCATCCCGGTCGTGTCATTCAATGTCGGTGTGGAGCTGGGCCAGATCGTGATCCTGCTCATCGCCCTTCCCGTGCTGACCTGGATCCGCCGGGGACCCGACGAGGCGGCGACCGAGCGGCATCAGTGGTGGCTAGTTCGCGTAGGCTCGATGCCGATCCTGCTGCTCGGTTTGTTCTGGCTCATCGACCGCGTCTTCCAGCTCAATCTCATGCCGTTCTGAGGGCCCGACCTGAGGGAGGGCGAATTTCTTCAGGTACGTCTCGGTACGGTCTGAGCGAGGCAGACACCAAGGTACGACGGGTCATCGGATTCGCCATCGCAGTGTCGCTCACGCGCGCCGACTACAAGCACAAGTCCCGCGCTCAGCGAAGAGGAAGAATGTGTCCGCAGCGGAGGGCGGTGGCGGGGCGTCGCTCCGTCGACTCCGGACTTACAACCCTCGCCCCGCCCCGACTGAACCTTCACTCCGGGACTAGCTTAAGATTGGACGGTCTGCGGTAAAGTTGGAGCACCTGCGGAAGTTCTTTGTCTTAAGTTTGGTCGGGATTGGGTTCGGACTCTAGACTCGCCATGTTGGTCACCCCCCCCTGCTGGTCCGTGTACGCCCGCCCAGGTCGCGCGTCCAGCAATAAGGGCGTCACCGAGACCGCGCCTGCCCTGTCTCACTTCCCCGTCGGCCCACGCGGGTCTACGGTCTCGGGGAGGCAGGCAAGGAAAGGCGCTGGGCCAAAGGTCTGCGGGTCTGTCTTGGCGAGGAACTGAACCCTCGCCTTCACTTTGTTGGATGAGTTCTTCGACGGGGCGGCTAGAGCCAGCCCGCGTCGTCGAGCAGCGGTCGAGGCACCCGCTCGGTATTGGAGGAGGAACATCACCCGCTCGGATCTGAAGCCGCGTAACCGTAGGCGTCCACCCGCGCCGGCTCGCGGTCGCGCTGCCCCTGAATGAGCCGCGGGTGGACGCCCCCGGTTGGCCAGGCGGACCACGCAAACGGTCGAGGGAGTGCCACTGTGCGGCTGACCGTGGGGGCAGGATTCGCTCCGTACTTCCGCTTGATCATCGCCCTCATGGCCGAGTCCATGCACTTCTTCAGCGCCTCGTCCACCTCGCGGAGTGAGATGGACG
>Ga0209068_10001127_pt1 | contig 13431 bp, 10 predicted proteins | sample ColStrG_CSR_2012_FD_187200 | JGI IMG/M metagenome (GOLD analysis project Ga0209068, IMG submission 187200) | Freshwater sediment microbial communities in response to fracking from Pennsylvania, USA - Cold Stream Run_MetaG_CSR_2012 (SPAdes)... | ecosystem: Environmental > Aquatic > Freshwater >... | reverse complement strand
ATCCTCCCCGAGCGAATAGTCACGCGAGGCCTGGCAGTAGACACACCATCGCCCAGGCGACCCGGGTAACATCACAAACCATCTTGGAACACCATCAGATGCTCACGCGCAACATGGACTTGAACGATATCGTCAGCGAGTCCATCCAGTTCTTCGCCCAAAACTTCCTGCTTGTGGCCGGGATCGTCGTGCTGGCTGGTTTGCCGCTCTTTATCTGGCAGGTCTTCGCGGTGTTAAAGCCAAATGAGTGGGTGACACCCCTGCACTATCGCTCGGCGCGCGACTTGGGCGACGTGCTTAATTTGGTGAGTAGTGTTGCGGGCGGCCGTTGGAACAGCCGGCTCATCGCGAGCCTGGGGGTGTCGGCCTTTGCCAGCTTGATCCAAGCCGGGGCACTGGTCCATGCCGTGAGCGAGCGAGCTGGGACGCGAACGGTGACACCCCTGCAGTGCATCTTCGCGGCATATAGCCGGCTCGGTGCGCTCGTGACCGGCAATGGTCTGATATTTATCATCGTTGTGATGGCGGCTTTGGCGGTCGGCAAATTGCCGCCGGGTATATCAACGCTCGCCGTATTTGCGCTTGTGATGCTTGCGCTTTACCCACGCTGGCTCCTGGTCACGCCAGCCATCATGGCTGGCAGGCTGGATGGTCTTTGGGGCATGCGCCGGGCCATCGAGGTGACGGGCGGCCGATATTGGTTCGTGCTGAGCGTATGGCTGGTGACCGAATTGGTATTGGTCGTCGCCGCACTCATCCCCATGTTCGTCCTTGGCCTCATCTCGGTCAGTGACCTGCCCACGCAAACGCGCCAACTCGCCAACTTAATCATTCCCGGTCTCGGGGCAATCGTGATCGACCCCGCCTGGCATATCATGGCCGTGCTGCTGTATTTCCAAGTGCACCGCCGCTGGGCTCGCACACTTACATGACAGCCGGAGACTCTCTTTGATCACGTTTCCGCCACCACACTTCACGCGGCCACATGCAGCCTGACGCGCCATCCGCTTACCCTGCGCAAGACCGGAAGGATGCCGCCGTCAGCGATAGCCTTCGGCCTGCATGTTGAATAGCCGGGCATACGTGCCACTTTGGGCGAGTAGCTCAGGGTGGGTACCAAGCTCGGTCATTGCACCTTGCACAAACACAGCGATGCGGTCAGCCATGCGCACCGTGCTAAAGCGGTGTGAAATCAAGATGGCGATGCGGCCATCGGTCAGGGCGCGGAAGCGTTGGAAGATTTCATACTCGCGTTCGGCATCCAGCGCAGCCGTCGGCTCATCCAAGACCAGCACCTCGGCATCGCGCATAAAGGCTCGGCCCAGCGCCACCTTTTGCCACTGACCACCCGAGAGTTGCCGGCCTTCGTTGAACCAGCCACCGAGCATCGTTTCGTAACCCTTTGGCAACTCGCCGACGACTTCATCTGCCCCACCCTTCTGGGCCGCGACCTCGATCCGCGGCTGGTCATCGAGTGCCTCGATCTGACCAAAGCCAATATTTTCGCGGGCCGTCATCATGTAGCGCACAAAATCCTGAAAAATCACGCCAATGCGTTTGCGCAAATCCTCCAGGTCATAGTCGCGCAAGTCTCGCCCGTCGAGCAAAATCTGTCCTTCGCTTGGGTCATACAGCCGGGTGAGCAGCTTGATAAAGGTCGTTTTACCGGCACCGTTGGCGCCCACAAGCGCAATCTTCTCACCGGGCCCGATTGTCAGTGACACATGACGCAGCGCCCATTCGGGCTTATTCGGATACTTGAATGACACATCGCGGAACTCGATCCCTTGCGTGATCGGCCGCGCCACCTTGTGCTGCGTGCCCGACGCAACCATATCTGGCACGAGTTCCAGAAAGCCATACAAGTTGCTCATAAACAACGCGCTCTCGTAGAGCTGGCCGATGTTGTTGAGCAACCCCTGAAATGTGTTCTGGCTCTGACGGAAGACCGAAAGATACAGCGTCATGCTGCCGAGGGTGATGGTGCCGGCCAGGGTGCGAAACACGATCCAGGCATAGGCGACGTAATACGACAGGCTGGTCAAAATGCCAAACCCGACGCTGACGAGGCTCCTGCGCCGAGCCAGCGCCTCATCATCATGATAAAACTTCCAAAACAGCTCGACATAGCGCTTGAGTAGTGGCTCGCCCAAGCCAAATAGCTTGATCTCTTTTGCGCTCTCGTCGTTGGTCAGCAGCCGTTCGAGATAGCCCATGGTGCGCGCCTCAGGCGCACGCCACGAGAGCAGCCGGAAGTTCAACTCACTAAAGTGCGTTTGGGCGATAAATAAGGGGATAGATGCGCCTAGTAGCAGCAGCGCGATCAGCGGGCTGAACACAACCAGCAGCGCCACAAATGACGTCAAAGTGATGATATTTTGCACAATGGTAAAGCCATTGTTCAAAATGCTCAGCGCCCGGTAATCCGCTTCACGCCGCGCGTTCTCCAGTTTGTCATAGAACTCGGCATTCTCAAAGAAGCGTAGATCAAGCGCCAGAGCCTTGCGGATGATCGCGCTATTGATATTGTGCGCCAGCCGCGCATGCAAAATGTGTTCGAGCAATGTGCGCCCTTGGCTCAGCACTGCGCCAAGCGTGACCAGCCCAAACTCAAACGCCAGATAGGGCAGAACTGGCCGCAGCATCGTCATCACATCCATGTTGCCGGGGCTCGCAATCTTGCCAATATTTGTAACAACGCCATCGACGATCAGTTTGCCGGCCCAGGCTTGAGCTGCGGGCAAAATCGCGCTGAGCAATGTCACCAGGGCCATACCAACTGTGCTGAGCCGATGGGCATCCCAAATCAGTTGAAAGGCTTTGACAATATTGAGCGCCGCTGAACGAATTGCGGTCAGCGTTACTTTTTTATTCGTTTCTTGTGGAAATCTATGGGATCGCATTACAAATTCGAACCTTATACCTATGCCAAGCGCACGTCCGACGGCCGACCAAAAAGCACGAAAACATCCTATATCAGAGCGCGACAAAATGTCGAACGGTATTGGATGCTTGTGTGGATGTTAACGCACCGGGCCATGAGCCATACTCGTGCGTGACAGCCGATGGTCCGATGATAAAGATTCTTTTGGTTGATGACCACCCATCCGTTCGAATAGGTCTACGCATGCGGTTTGGCCTTGAGCCGGATCTCAGCGTCGTCGGTGAGGCAGACGACGGCATGGCGGCACTCGCCATGGCTGAGATGTTACAGCCAAACATCATTCTCATGGACGCTGAAATGCCGGCGATGGATGGCATCACCGCTACCAGCCAGCTGTGTTCAGCCCGGTCGAAAAGTGCCGTGGTGATCCTCACCGCCCACGATACCGCCGATTTGCGGGCAAAAGCCACGGCCGCCGGTGCAGCCGCGTTTATCACCAAGAACGCCTATATCGAGCAGCTCATTGCAGCTATTCGCGGGGTGGCATCGACGCTGTCCACGGCCTCGAACGCGGTGCCGATTGTGCCGACGGCCGCACTTGCCTAGTGTCTAGCTCCCCTCGGTGGTGCTTACGCCAGCGGCAGCACCAGTGCCAGCGGCAGCACCAGTGCCAGCGGCAGCACCAGCATCAGTGCCAGCGGCAGCACGATCACCGGCAACGGTGTCCTCGGCTACATCCTCGGCCACATCCTCGTCAAGGTCCTCTGCCGTGTCTTGCCCGTTACCCTTTCTACCGGTTGGAATAGCGATCTCCTCCGGGCTGACTGCCGGCAGAATCGCAACAATGCGCGTACCGCGAAAGGGTTTGCTCCAAACGGTCAATTGTCCCCCCTTGCCTTCAGCCCGCTCACGCATTGAATGCAGGCCAATATGGCCGGGGAAGCCCTTATTTGTCTTGAACCCTTGACCGTTATCCTCGAGTTGGAGGCGCACGAAACCATAACCTCCATTTCTGACCCCGCCTAACTTCGCGCCTTCAACCTGCGTCATCAACCGCACCGTTACGCGCGAGGCATGGGCATGTTTAATCGTATTCTGAATTGCTTCAAGCCCAATACGATACAGCGCCTCCTTCCCATCTAGGTCAAGTGGCGGCTCCTCAACTTGCTCAAGCACAACATCGATCCCGTGCCGCACATGCAACGCATCGGCCTGCTTTTTGAAGGCCGCGACGAGTCCCTCTTCTTTCAACGATTCAGGGCGAAGTTCGAAGATCAAAGCCCGCGTCTCTGCGATCCCGCCGTCAATCAAAGACATCACATAATCCAAAGGCTCAAAGGCGCGCTCCGGGGTTTTGTCTTTCAACATTTCGCGCGCGGTTTGCGCACCAAGCGCAATGCCATACAAGGCCTGTGAAACTGAGTCATGTAGCTCCCGGGCCAAACGGCTACGTTCTGCGATGGCAGCCACACGCGCGGAATCCGTTCTTAGGCGCGCATTCTCAATCGCTAGCGCCGCCTGATCGCCGATGACACCCAAAAGGTCCACGTCCTCTGTGCTGAATTCCCTTCTTTCGGAGAAGGTCAGCATCAGCGCGCCCAGAATTTCATCCTTGTGCATCACTGGCACAACAAGAACACATTGGGCTGTAGCGGAATGCAGTTCAAATTTTTCAAATTGTTCTGGTGCATCAGCCAGATCCATGCGCATCAGCGCGGGAAAGTCTTCAGCCAAGAACGGCTGTCGTGTCGCGGTTGAGCGATCGACTGCCCCCATGCCAATCGGCAGGCCCAGCACACCGGTCAATCCCTCGTCCAAACCACGCGTCACATAAATCTTCAGTCGTTGCGAAACTGGATCGACTTTATACATGGCTGCCGTAGGCGTGTTTAGCAACTCACAGGCTCGCAGAAGAATATATTCCAGGGTCTCGCTCAGTACCAAGCTCGCGTGGAGCACGCGTATTACGTCACGCAAGCCCTCGGCTACAGCCCGCCGCCGCTCAGATTCACGCAGGCGCCGTTGTTCCGCCTCATACAAACTCGCATTGGAGATGGCGGCGGCGGCTTGGTTCGCGAATGCCTGGACCAAGTCGACGTGCTGGGGTGTATAGTGGTTTGGCCGTTCATCCGAGAGCGTGAGCACCCCGACGGTTGCATCGCGTGCGACTAGCGGCACTGACATCCACGAGCGAATCCCAAATGCTTGGGGGTTGTAGTGTTGCAACGTGTCAGTCAGCCAATCCGACACCTGTGATGTCGTTTCTTCGAGATCGGCGATGAGCATGGGTGTGCGGGATTGAACCACCTGGTGGTCCGCGCGTGTCATGTGCCAGCGTTCGAACACAGACCGAAGTTGCGCCGCAGTTGTGCCGCGCGAGGCTACCAAACGCATCACGCCTTTTGGCTCAACAAGAAACAGGTTAATGATATTGTGGTCAACGACCGCGCTCAGCTGATCGACAACGAGTTGCAGGACGGTTCTAAGATCAAGCGTGGAAGACAACACCTGCGTGGCAGCGAGTAAGCGCGACAGTTCGCGGGTGCGCTCTTGGACCCGGCGCTCAAGCAAATCCATCGCCTGCACCTGTTCGGTTACGTCACGTACGACGGTCAACGCTAGCTGGCGCCCGTCGGACGAGGCGCCCTGGGCCCGAACGTCGACGGGAAACGTGGTGCCGTCTTTGCGCCGATTCACGGATTGGCCACGCATAATCCCGCCAGATCGAACCGTATCCAGCCACAGGGTCGGGAATAGCACAAAGCCATCCTCTGGCACAAAATCTGTCACCTGCAGGCACATGGCTTCTTCGCGCGTAAAGCCATGCATCAGGCACCAAGCTGTGTTCACTTCTATGGTTGCATCGGTATCTGTCTGACTGAGGCGTAGCCCATCACTGACCGATTCAAAAACAGCGCGATACAGTGCCTCGCTATCACGCAGACGCTGTTCGGCTGCCGTGCGTTCAGTAATATCGACGCAGGAGCCGACAAAGCCCAGGTAATCGCCCTCAACTGATATGCGTGGCACGGCCTGGCATAGGACGTCGCACAGTTGGCCGTCGGCACGGCGCAAGGCAAATTCTGCTTCATAGGGCTCGCGACGGGCGAGCGCCTTGGTCAGACCGGCGCGGACGCGGCGGCGGTCTTTGGCATGCACGGCGCGATACCAATCCGATGTTGTCGCGCCTTGTTCGCGCATGCCGGCAAAGTTGAGCATGGCCCGGTTGGCGAATAGGATGCTGCCAATCGCGTCACACATCCACAACATCACGGGTGCTACATCCGAAAGCGTGCGCACCCGCTCTTGGCTATCACGCAGCTTGTCGTTTGCGTCCCGCCGGGTCGTCACGTCACGCAGCGAGCAAATGAATTGAACTGGCACACCGCTAGGACTACATTTCACCATGCCCCGGCTATGCACCCAGCGCACATCACCATTCCGATGAACGATGCGATACTCTGCTTCCAGCCGCGCCTTATCGCCGGTCAAACATTCATTAAACTCTGCCAGGACTCGCTCCCGGTCAAGTGCATGGATGCGCTCGAGCAAGTCCGCCACGTCGATCGGGTAGCGCGTGCTGGGCGGATAATCCATGATCTGCAGCCAGCGCGGGGACAAATACATGGTGTTATTGGTCAGGTCCCAGTCCGATACGCCATCGGCCGATATTTCGAGTAAGCTTTCCAACCGCCTGGCAGCCTCGTCAGGTGTCATTTGACTCGGGAGTGCCGCTCCTCCCGTAGATGGGCCATTCACTTGCACCGTAACACCTCCTTGTCCCGTCCTTGGAGACGAGTCAGGCTAGACACGCTAGACAAACTTTGCACGACGCGGGCACTGGACGCGAGTCGGCAAGCGCCACCCTCGGCCCTAAGATCGGATTGGCCCAGTGTCCCGTCTGCCTTGGGCGATGATGGCGTTATGCGAGTTGAGGCGAACACGGAAGAAGTGCGATGATGCATGTGTGCTACTTTGAGCGCTGCTTCGACTTTGGCGGCATACGCAACATAGATGTGCCAAAAATCGACGTTGATGTGCATGGGCAGGTGACAGCCAACGTCATGCCCCCGGCGAGACTTGAACTCACAACCTTAGCATTAGAAGTGCTCTGCTCTATCCGATTGAGCTACGGGGGCATTATTGCAGTGGAGATTATAAATCGCGGCGGCCTATTGGACTGCTACCTTATACTGATTTTTGGCGTGTTGTGTGTCGCGTCTGCCGAGGGCAGCCGCTCTATCCGGCCACCGTGACCCCTGACCCGGTCTTTTCCCAACGCGGCGGCCAGGGACGTTATCCCACGAACGGGTCTAAGTGCCCGTCATCGCACTTAGATGCGCACAAGCTGACAGTAAGTCAGGCACTCCCCCGCGATCCATGTCTGGGTCGACCCACTTTATGTCCACCGGTCAACCGCGAGAAAAACGGGCACTGCCATCTGACGACGAATTGTGCCCCATCTTGGGTAGGCTGGTTTGACCGGCCTGCAGCCAATTCGGGCTATCGGGACTCAGTTGAGGATGGGACGAATGCCGCGGTATACGATGCGACCGCCAAATTGGTTGAGCACCTCGACCGGCTTACGGTTAATACGGGCCGCCAGTTCCGCAGCGGTGAGTGGCTGATTGTTGTTGAGTAAAAAGATCCGGAATACCGATTCCGCCACAGGCAGCTTATCACCAATAAAGGTCGGGTCGGTGGCACGCTCTTCGCGGATGAGCTGGATGGCCCGGGTAACCTTATGCACTTCGCCCGTCACGTCATCGACGAAGTCGAAGGCCTCGTTCAAAGCTACGTCCGAAAGCCGCTCTTGTTGTTCCGGTGTGAGGCATTGATAAATCAATACATTAATATCCTGACCATTTTTATCAAACCAGGTGTAGTCCACATGGAAGCTGGTGGCTTCGGTCGGTCGAAATAGCTTCATAGTTTTAATCGTATCGATTGGTCAGTCGTGCTCACAGCATGCCGGCCGTCAGCCGTTAGCGCAGTTACCGCTCGCCTAAATGCCAGTAATTGTCCCCAACCGGCACATACACGCCACTGGCGGTCAAGGCAGCAAAAACCTCCCGTGGTGCGGCACGGGTAATGACATTGACCGCAGCATACAGGGTGCGCGCATGCACGTTGCCTTGCGGGCTGAGTTTTGCAATCTCTGGGAATGCCTCGCGCACGGCTTGAGCCGCATCGCGCGAGCGCTCGCCACGCAACACATCGAATTGGCGCACATCATCGGCAAACACGCTCATCAAGTCGTCTGCTTCGCACGACACCGCGCGTTGGGCCGTCTCAAGGTGCAACCGGGCATCCCGAACCGATGCAACCCGGACCCATTCGCGCTTCGGCTTGCGACGCCGGAAATCGATCAACACGACGTTATCATCTTCGCCATGTGTCAGTTCGATGTGTGCACCGGCGGGTACATCATTGGCCCTATACCAATCCCCAAGCCCCCAGATGTATCGCCCGTCGCGCACAAGCCACACAGTAAACTCTTTGGTCGTGACCCGGTCGCGCAGACGAATGGGGACGCGTGGCTTGTTCGATTGCGGCAGCACACCCGCTAAGCGTCGCGACCAACCCAGCGTGCCTGCCCGCCTATGAGCAAATATGAGCACCGTCTGTGCTTGGTTGGCGCGTTCCACTGGCGAACCGTCATAGTCGAGTTCGTCATCCAGTTCGACAACTAGCTTTTGTGTTTCGTCGCTGAGGGTCGTAGCACCTGGAAAGGTGACCGGCTCAAGCGGCGCCGGTCTTTGCCGCACTTCGGCCGGTTCCAGCCGCCGCAAAAACCAGGCTGGCTGGTCATTCAAGCTGATCTCATCGAAACGGAGGTCAGTTGCCAGCTTTGCGTTCAATGAGGCTTCTTGCACATTGACCGTCACATCTGGTGGCAAGCCAAGGTCACGCAAAATTTCCTCGGCCGTCAGCGGCCCGCCGCTTGCGACATCAAGCACAGCTTCCGCTAGGTTCAAATGCCCGATATTGACTTCGGCCATCATCGCCCTCAGGAACCATTCGTCGCCGATGCGGATGAATTCGGGGTTGTGTTCCAGCGCTACTGCCAGCTTGCCGCCGACATGGTCGCCGTATTGCACGAACAGCTCTTCCACCGGTTTGACAGGCCCGTTGTCGAGCATCTGGGTCGGGTCCTGATCATTCAAGCGATGCGCACGGGTGTAATTAGAAGCGAATTCGCGGTGTGTGCCATCACTCATGGTCACGGTGATAACGTCAAATGGGCCCAGGTCAGGATTATTGGCGGGCCGGATTTCGTCCACGACACCGGTCGCAAATTTCAAGGCTGGGAATGTGACCGACTCACCCGCTTGAAAGGTTCGTTTGGGTTGATACAGCGTGCCGTTATCGATCTGTTTGCGCAGCGCGGCCTGCTCTTGTTCGACGCGGTGCCGCATCGCTGCCAACGTCAAGTCGACGAGCCGTTCTGGTTTGCCTACTTCGAGGACGAATCCGTAGAGAAACTCAGCATCGCTTTGCGTCACTGAGTATGCATTCCAATAATCTGAGGATTGAGTTTGCCGTTGTATCACGCGACAGAGGACCTTGTGCAAAAGATAACGGCTGGATTATAACCGCGCCAGCACCGGGTTTGAGCGAGCGTTATGCCAGCCTGTCAGTGTCTTGACCTGTGCATGTGTTTTGCCGTTCTACCCGCTTACTGCCCACTGACCGGTTGCGCCTGGCGGCCCCGGGCCCGGGGCTAAAAGATCCAAAGGCAATCTGATATACTCTGCGCCGCTCTTATCCAGAGCAGCCGAGGGACCGGCCCGATGACGCTGCGGCAACGAGCGCGATCAAAAGCGCAAGCGTGCCAAATCCGGCAGAATCTTCTGGGAGATGAGAGGCACATTGGTTCGTCCGGCGCGCCTCTTGGAGGCGCGTCTTTTTTTGTCCAAGCGTTATAGCCATAAGCAATCAAGCAAGGCAATATTGAGGTAAACACAGTGAGCAGCAGTTTCATGAACTCCAAGCAGCTTTTCTTCACCAGCGAATCGGTGACAGAGGGCCACCCCGACAAAATGTGCGACCAGATCAGCGACGCTGTGCTGGACGCATGTCTCGACCAAGACCCGATGAGCCGGGTGGCGTGCGAGACAGCCATCAAGACCGGCTTTGTCATGTGTCTGGGCGAAATCACTACTAAGGCCCGTATCAACTGGGATCAACTCGTGCGCAAGGTCGTCAATGAAATCGGTTTTGACTCCTCAGACAAGGGGTTTGATGGCCATACCTGTGGGGTGCAAGTCGCCATCGCCTCTCAATCACCTGACATCGCCCAAGGCGTGAATGATGCGATGGAAGTGCGTAACACTGGCGCTGACGAGATTGACAAAGTTGGCGCGGGGGATCAAGGCATGATGTTTGGCTTCGCGTGCAATGAGACGCCCGAGCTGATGCCGCTGCCCATCGCACTCGCGCATCGCCTGGCTCGGCGGTTGAGCACGGCCCGGAAAGCGCAGGAGTTGCCTTGGCTCAGACCCGATGGCAAGACTCAGGTGACCGTCGAATACAGCCAGGGTAAGCCGATCCACGTCGACACTGTGCTCGTCAGCACCCAGCACGCACCAGACGTATCGCAGGAAGAGATCAATCAGGCACTGACCGACGTGATCATCCTGCCAACGCTACCAAAGAATATGGTCAATGGCAAACTCAAGATCTATACCAACCCGACTGGCCGCTTCGTCGTCGGCGGGCCAATGGGTGATGCGGGTTTGACTGGGCGCAAGATCATCGTCGACACCTACGGTGGCATGGGTCGCCATGGCGGCGGCGCCTTCAGCGGCAAAGATCCGACAAAGGTGGATCGCAGCGCTGCGTATGCCTGCCGCTGGGTTGCGAAGACGGTTGTGGCTGCTGGCCTAGCAGATCGGTGCGAGGTTCAGGTCAGCTATGCCATTGGCATGGCCAAGCCACTATCGATCAATGTTGAAACGTTTGGCACGGGTACCGTCAGCGATGAGAAGATCAATAAGGCCATTCACGATGTATTTGACCTTCGCCCAGGTGCGATCATCCGTGACCTGAACTTGCGCCGGCCGATCTATCGCAACACGGCCGCCTATGGTCACTTTGGCCGCACCGATGTGCAGTTGCCGTGGGAACAGACTGACCGGGCTGAAGCGTTGAAAGCCTCAGCTGCGTAGATATCGTTTGCCACTTCGGCGTTAAGCCCTGAGAGTCTTTACGGCTCTTTTGATGGCGCGATGCGCTTGCGGAGAAGTTCCTCAACGTGAAGCACATGCGTGTGCTGGTGTCATTTGCCCACAATGAAGCTTAGCGTGTTGCCGTTGTGGGCAGTCGCCTTCAAGTCAGACCCAGCCAGGAGCGGCCTCGAGCCCCTATTTTGAGGTGTGGGTAGTATGAGTCGCAGCACACATGCTAACCGTGCTAACAATGACAGGTCTGAGGTGTATCAGCCCCATTCAGGCAGAGGTCATTGAGTTGGACCTTGGACCTTGGACCTTGGACCTTGGACCTTGGCAAGGATAACGGCTGCGTAGCCGTCTCTTTTGCGTGGCGGATGGCGGCGATATCACGCCATGTGCAAACCTCCCTTGAACCGGTATGTCAACCCGAAAAGGCATCACGCCGGCAAGTGCGACGGATCAAACCAGATTTCAGGGTAACAGGCTCCCGCACCTAGTCGACGGACTTTGTGAAGGGCCCAGATCATGATCGAGATCTTCCCCTACCAACCCACATGGCCGGTCGAGTTTCGCAGCATCGCCGCGGCGCTTCGACGCGTGCTCGGTGACAGGGCAGTGCGGATCGACCACATCGGCTCCACGGCAGTGCCGGGGCTAGCAGCCAAAGACGTGATCGACGTCCAGATCACCGTGTCGGCGCTGGACGACGACCTAGAGCAAAAAATGAACGCGCTCGGCTACCAGCGGCCAGATGGACTGTGGCGCGACCATCGGCCAGCGGGTATGACCGGTCCCGACAGTGATTGGGCCAAGTGGTTCTTCCGGCCACCCGCGGGCCAGCGTCGAACAAACACCCATGTCCGGCTGCAAGGTCACCCGAACCAACGTTATCCGCTGTTATTCCGCGACTACCTGCGCGCACACCCAGCTAGCGCCGAGGCATATGCTGAACTCAAACGCCGTTTGGCCGCAAGTTTGGCCGACTGGGAAACCTATCCCGAGGTGAAAGACCCAGCCGTTGATTTGATTTATTTCGCGGCTGAGGCGTGGGTCACCGTCAGCGGCTGGCACATGGGACCCTCGGATGCCTAAGACCCTCGGGTGGCTCGTCGCACCACGCAACGCTCACCGACCAACGATGGGCCGCATGCACTCTGGTGATGCAGCCGTTTGGGTTGCGAACTTCCCCAGGAGTTGAGATAGGCCTCGTTTTGGTCAGCCCACCGCTTCGGCGCTCCGCCGTTCGAAGGAAACACATGCCAACCCTGCTTCATGACCCCGTTCAGCACCTGCTTGCGCTGCTCAACACGGGCACGCCGCGGCTACTCATCGGCCTAGCCGGTTTGCCTGGTTCAGGCAAAAGCACACTCGCCGCGCACCTTGCTAGCGCGGTAAACGCGAGTCCTAGCAGCGATGCCAGCACGATGGTGGCGCTGGGCATGGACGGTTTTCACCTGACCAAGGCTGAACTGCGTGCAATGCCGGATCCCGATCAAGCCTTTGCCCGCCGCGGTGCACCTTGGACGTTTGATCCAGGCGCGTTGCGCGAGCGTTTACAGCAGGTGCGTCGCGCAGCTGGGCGTGAGGTGGTGCCATGGCCCGGGTTTGAGCATGACATCGGCGACCCAGTCGAGGGCGCCTCAAGCGTGTCTCCAACCACGCGGATTGTCCTGATCGAGGGGTTATATTTGCTCTGTGACACCGGTGAATGGGCAGCAGTGAGTGCGTGTTTTGACGAGCGCTGGTATCTCGACACACCGATGGATGTGGCCATGGCAAGGCTGACCGAGCGCCATATGCAAGCCTGGCAGTGGACCCGTGCCGCTGCCGAAGCGCGCATCGCTTCGAACGACCGGCTCAACGCAGCGTTGGTGGGGGAGAGCCGGGTGAGAGCGGATTGGTTGGTCGAATAGTCGAATAGGTCGCGTAAGGCAATCCACATCGCACATAGCCCACGTTTCGGCCTGGCCGAAGAAATCAAGTCCGGCGGCAACCAAACAATCGGGTGACATACGGCACGGCATGGTAGGCTTACAGCATGCGACGACTGATCGCTATCGTGGGCGCAACGCTGCTCATCATCGCCGCATGCTCTTCATCACCTGAATCATCCACGCCACCTGCGGTGACCCCTGCGTCCGCACCCCAGACCCAGACGGCACCAGCGACCAATACGGTATCACTACCTACGCCTGCATCTTTGCCTGCAACACCCATCCCACTCCCTTCGGCATCACCGTCTAGTCAAAACTCCGCCGCCAGCGGTCCACTCGGCAGTCCGCTCGCGAGCCCGCTGGCAACGCCCGCTGTCCCAGCTCCAGCGTCGCTCCCGACCCCACTCGCTGACATACACCGGCTGTATCTCCCTTTCGT
>Ga0209068_10001126_pt1 | contig 13443 bp, 12 predicted proteins | sample ColStrG_CSR_2012_FD_187200 | JGI IMG/M metagenome (GOLD analysis project Ga0209068, IMG submission 187200) | Freshwater sediment microbial communities in response to fracking from Pennsylvania, USA - Cold Stream Run_MetaG_CSR_2012 (SPAdes)... | ecosystem: Environmental > Aquatic > Freshwater >... | reverse complement strand
GACCACCGCCCTGGACGTCACCGTGCAGGCGCAGATCATCGACCTGATGTCGGACCTGCAGAAGGAGTTCGGCTCGGCGATCATCATCATCACCCACGACCTGGGCGTGGTGGCCGAGATCGCCGACAACGTCATGGTCATGTATGCCGGCCGCGGGGTTGAGTACTCCACCGCGGACGAGGTGTTCTACCGTCCCGAGCACCCCTACACGTGGGGGCTGCTCAGCTCGGTGACCCGCCTTGACCGGGTCCGCGAGGACCGGCTGCGCCCGATCCCAGGCACCCCGCCGAGCCTGCTCAACGTGCCCAAGGGGTGCGCGTTCAACCCCAGGTGCACCTACCGGGGCACCGACGGCATCCCCTGCACGAGCGAGCGCCCGGAGCTCGTGGCGACCACCCCCGGCCACACCGTCGCGTGTCACCTGCCGGCCGAGGTCCGGCGGGCCGCCTTCCTCGGCGACATCAAGCCGAACCTGTGAGCACCGGAGAGAGCCGATGACCAGCCCGGCCGGAACCGCCGAGGACGCCGCGCCGTCCCACGTCCCCGATGCTGCCCGGGCGGCGCCGCTGCTGTCGGTTCGTGACCTGCAGATGTACTTCCCGGTGACCCGCGGGATCATCCTGCAGCGTCAGATCGGCGCCGTGCAGGCCGTCGACGGGGTCTCCTTCGACGTCTCGACGGGGGAGACCCTCGGCGTGGTCGGGGAGTCCGGGTGCGGCAAGTCCACCCTGGGCCGGGTGATCACCCGGCTGCTGGAGCCGACCGGCGGCTCGGTGGTCTTCGACGGCCGTGACATCAGCCACCTGTCCCGGTCGGCGATGCGTCCGCTGCGCCGTGACATCCAGATGATCTTCCAGGACCCCTACTCCTCCCTGAACCCGCGGCACAACATCGGCACCATCATCACCGCGCCGATGCAGATCCAGGGCATCAAGCCCCCCGGCGGCGCCAAGAAACGCGTACAGGAGCTGCTGGAGCTGGTCGGACTCAACCCCGAGCACTACAACCGATTCCCGCACGAGTTCTCCGGCGGGCAGCGCCAGCGGATCGGTGTGGCGCGGGCCCTGGCTCTGCAGCCGAAGCTGATCGTGTGCGACGAGCCGGTCTCGGCGCTGGACGTGTCGATCCAGGCCCAGGTGATCAACCTGCTGGAGGACATCCAGAACGAGTTCGACCTGGCCTACGTCTTCATCGCCCACGACCTGTCGGTGGTCCGGCACATCAGCGACCGGGTCGCGGTCATGTACCTGGGCAAGCTGATGGAGGTCGCGGACCGGGACAGCCTCTACGAGCACGCGCACCACCCCTACACCCACGCGCTGATGTCGGCGGTTCCGGTACCCGACCCGGAGAAGGAGAAGGCTCGGGAGCGTATCCTGCTCACCGGGGATCTGCCGAGCCCGCTCAACCCGCCACCCGCGTGCCGGTTCCACACCCGGTGCTGGAAGGCTCAGGACATCTGCTCGTCGGTGGAGCCACCGCTGCTGCAGATCGCTCCTGGTCACCAGGTGGCGTGCCACTTCCCGGAGGAGAGAAGCGTCATCTGATGAACTGGATCGCCTACAGCCTGGCCGGTCTGCTGCTGATCACCAGCCTGTTGCTCATCCTTCTGGTGCTCCTGCACAAGGGCAAGGGTGGCGGCCTGTCCGACCTGTTCGGCGGCGGGGTCTCCTCGTCCCTGGGCGGGTCGTCGGTGGCCGAGCGCAACCTGGACCGGATCACCTACGCACTGCTGCTGGTCTGGTCGGCCTGCATCATCGCTCTCGGCCTGATTATCAAGCACGTCCCCTGAACCGCCGGAAGATGTAGCAGACTGGGCCGCGACAGCGCGTATCGATCAGGGGAGTCTCAACGTGGCAAGTGGCAGTGCGATCCGCGGCAGCCGGGTGGGCGCAGGCCCCATGGGCGAGGCGGAGCGGGGCGACACCGCGCCGAGGCACCGCATCGTGTTCTGGTGCGCCAGGGGGCACGAGACGGTTCCCTCGTTCGCGGCCGAGGCGCAGATCCCGGAGACCTGGGACTGCCCGCGGTGCGGCTGGCCGGCGGGACGTGACCAGGAAAACCCGCCAGCGCCCCCGCGGACCGAGCCGTACAAGACGCACCTGGCCTACGTGCGGGAGCGGCGCACCGAGGCCGACGGCGAGGCCATCCTGGCCGAGGCATTGGCCAAGCTCCGCGGCGACGCCTGAGCCAGCCCTGACGGGGGGCGCGGGCGCTGTCCGGCCCGCGGTCGGCGCAGTGACGCGTCGCTGACCCGGCACGACGCGCCCGGGCCGGGCACAGCGCAGCTACTGGCTCGAGATCCTGTCCAGCCCCGGTGGCAGCGCTGCGGCCGCCGCCTCGTCCAGCAGCACCAGGGTCCGGCTGCGCCCGCGCGCCCCGGCGGCGGGGACCTGGACCGCTCCGGCCCCGGACAGCGCCATCCGGATCGCCGAGGCCTTCTCGGCGCCGGCGGCCAGCAGCCACACCTGGTCGGCACTGGTGATGGTCGGCAGCGTCAAACTGATCCGCACGGGAGGCGGTTTGGGTGCGCCGCGGACCCCGACCACGGCGCGCACGCTCTCGTAGAGGGCAGCCTGCTCGGGGAACAGCGAGGCGACGTGGCCGTCCGGCCCGACGCCGAGCAGCAGCACGTCGAAGATGGGTAGCCGACGGTGGCTGCCGGTCTCGGCGGCGGCCGCGAGCTCGGCGGCGTAGCGCTGCGCGGCGGCCTCGGGGTCCGGGCCGTCCGGCCCGTCGCTGGCGGGCATCGGGTGCACCCGAGCGGGGTCCAGCGGCACCGAGTCCAGCAGCGCCGCCCTGGCCTGGGTGTGGTTACGGTCGGGGTGGCCGGCAGGCAGGAACCGCTCGTCACCCCACCACAGGTCCAGGTGGCGCCAGTCGATGGAGCTGCGCGCCGTCCCGGTGGCCAGAACGGCCAGCACCGCGGTCCCGATGCCGCCGCCGGTCAGGACCAGGGCAGCGGCCCCCCGGGCGTCCTGGGCGGCTACGACGGCCGTGACGAGCCGGTCCGCGACCGCCTCGGCCAGCGCGTGGGCGTCGCGGTGCACCCGGACCTGGGGCGGACTCATCGCCCGCTCCTGGGCTGGCTCCTGGGCTGGCTCCTGGGCTGGCTCCTGGGCTGGCTCCTGGGCTGGCTCCTGGGCTGGCAGGGGCCCGGCGCCGCCGGCCGAGGGTCAGGCCGAGGCGTCATCGGGCTGGCCAGGCAGCACGGGCAGCGCCTCCACGGTGCCGGTGACCTGACCCACCACCTCCCCGTACACGATGTCCGGGTCCAGCCGGCGCATCTCCTCGGCGATGATCTCGGCGGTCTGGCGCTGCTGCAGGGAAACCTGCCGCTCGGGCTGGCCGGGGCGGCTGAGGTGGGCGGCCCGCCCGTCGGGGCGGGCGATGGTGATCGGCCCCGCCTCGGTGGTCAAGGACACCTCGGTGATGCCGGGGCCGGCGCTGTCCAGGCGCTGCACCGGCGCGCCGAGCCGGCTGCCCAGCCACAGCGCCAGCAGGTCGGCGCTGGGGCTGCCCGGCTCGCAGGCCACCGTGCCGGCCGTGATCGGGCCCGGGGGGACGTCCAGCGTGGCGGCCAGCAGGGTGCGCCACTGGGTGATCCGGGTCCAGGCGAGGTCGGTGTCGCCCGGCTGGTAGCCGTGGCTTCGCCGGACCAGCTCGGCCCTGGGGTCATCGGCCGCCGCGGCGTCGGTCACCCGGCGCTGGGCGAGCGCGCCGACCGGGTCGTGCGCGGGGACCGCGGGGGCGTCTCCCGGCCACCAGGCCACCACCGGTGCGTCGGGCAGCAGCAGCGGCACAAGCACGGACTCGGCGTGGTCGGCGAGCTCGCCGTGCATCCGCATGACGACCGTCTCACCGGGTCCGGAGTCGCCGAGGAAACGCACCTCGGCGTCCAGGCGGGCCTTCATCTTCCCCGGGCGCAGGATCGTCACCAGGATCCGCGACGGGTGCTCGCGCGCCGCGTCCAGGGCGGCCCGCAGCGCGTCGTAGTGGTCGCGCTCGTCCGTGACGATCACCAAGGTCAGCACCATGCCGACGGCCGGGACACCAGCGCTGTGCCGGGCCTGGACCAGCGCCGCCGCGATGGCGCCGGCGGTGGTGTCGGTCAGGTCGACGATCATGGCCGCCTCCAGGTGCGCCCGTCGCGGGCGAGCATCTCGTGGGCGCCGGCCGGGCCCCAGGTCCCCGACGCGTACGGCTCGGGCTGGCCCTGGCCGGCCCAGAACTGCTCGACCGGGTCGAGCACCCGCCAGGACTGCTCGACCTCCTCGTGCCGGGGGAACAGGGGTGCCTCGCCGATCAGCACGTCCAGGATCAGCCGCTCGTAGGCCTCCGGGCTGGACTCGGTGAACGCCTCGCCGTAGGCGAAGTCCATCGTGACGTCTCGGACCTCCATCGCGGTGCCCGGAACCTTGGACCCGAAGCGCAGCGCCAGGCCCTCGTCCGGCTGGACCCGGATCACCAGGGCGTTCTGGCCGAGCTCCTCGGTGGCGGTCGCCTCGAACGGCAGGTGCGGTGCGCGCTTGAAGACCACGGCGACCTCGGTCACCCGCCTGCCCAGCCGCTTGCCGGTGCGCAGGTAGAACGGCACCCCGGCCCAGCGCCGGGTGTCGATGTCCAGGCGAACCGCCGCGTAGGTCTCGGTGGTGGACCCGGGGTCGATGCCGTCCTCGGCCAGGTAGCCGATCACCGGGACCCCGCCCTGCCAGCCGCCCGCGTACTGCCCGCGCGCGGTGTTGGCCGCCAGGTCCTTGGGCAGGCGAACCGCGGACAGGGCCTTCTCCTTCTCGATCCGCACCCCGGCGGCGTCGAAGGACACCGGCTCCTCCATCGCCGTCAGCGCGAGCAGCTGCAGCAGATGGTTCTGGATGACGTCCCGGGCCGCGCCGATCCCGTCGTAGTAGCCGGCCCGGCCGCCGATCCCGACGTCCTCGGCCATGGTGATCTGGACATGGTCGACGTAGTTGGAGTTCCAGATCGGCTCGAACAGCTCGTTGGCGAAGCGCAGCGCGAGGATGTTCTGGACGGTCTCCTTGCCGAGGTAGTGGTCGATGCGGAACACCGACCCGGAGTCGAAGACGTCCCCCACGACCCGGTTGAGCTCCTGGGCACTGGCCAGGTCGTGACCGAAGGGCTTCTCGATGACGACCCGCCGCCAGGCGCTGGCCGGACCCTCGGCCAGCCCGTGGTCCTTGAGCTGGCGCACGACGTCGGGGAAGAACTTGGGCGGCACCGACAGGTAGAAAGCGTGGTTCCCGCCGGTGCCCCGGGTGGTGTCCAGCTCCTCGATGGTGGCCTTGAGCTGCTCGAAGGCGGCGTCGTCGCCGAAGTCCCCCGGGACGAAGCGCAGCCCCTCGGCCAGGTTGTTCCACACGTCTTCGCGGAACTCAGTGCGCGAGTGCTCTTTGACCGAGTCGTGCACCACCTGCATGAAGTCCTGGGCGGCCCAGTCCCGCCGGGCGAAGCCGACCAGGGCGAAGCCTGGTGGTAGCAGGCCACGGTTGGCCAGGTCGTAGATGGCCGGCATCAGCTTCTTGCGGGCCAGGTCACCGGTGACGCCGAAGATGACGATCCCGCAGGGACCGGCCACCCGTGGCAGGCGCCGGTCCCGCGGGTCGCGCAGCGGGTTTGTCGCCGTCACGGTCACACCGCCGGGACGCCGGGGGCGGCGCCCGGCGCAGCTGTGCCGGCGGGGGCAACGGCAGGTGTGGCCGGCGCTGAGCCCGCTGAGCCGGCTGAGCCCGGTCCGCTGGCCTGCGCGGCCGCCGCCAGGGCGCCGGCCAGCGAGTGCAGCAGGTCCACCCAGGCCGCCTCGAACTTGGCCACCCCCTCGTCCTCAAGGACGGCGACGACGTCGGCGAGGTCGATCCCGACCCCGGCCAGCTGGCCGAAGGTGGCCCGGGCGTGGTCGTAGTAGGCCCGCACCATGTCGCCGCGGACGACGCCGTGGTCCGCGACGGCGTCCAGGGTCTTCTCCGGCATCGTGTTGACCGTGTTCGGTGCCACCAGGTCCACCACGTAGCGGGTGTCGTCGTACTCGGGGTTCTTCACCCCGGTCGAGGCCCACAGGGGCTTTTGCGGGCGGGCCCCCCGGGCGGCCAGCCCCTGCCAGCGCGCGGTGGCCGTCATCTGCTCGAAGGCGCTGTAGGCGAGCCTGGCGTTGGCGATCGCCGCGGTGCCCTTCAGCGCCAGTGCCTCGGGAGTGCCGATCTTGTCCAGCCGGGCGTCGGTCTCGGTGTCGACGCGGCTGACGAAGAAGGAGGCGACCGAGGTGATGTGGGTCAGGTCGCGACCGGCGGCGGCGGCCTGTTCCAGGCCGGCGGCGAACGCGTCCATCACCAGCCGGTAGCGGTCCAGGCTGAAGATCAGGGTGACGTTCACGCTGATCCCGTCGGCCAGCACCCGGGTGATCGCCGGCAGACCTTCCACGGTGCCCGGGATCTTGATGTAGGCGTTGGGCCGGTCCACGAGCCACCACAGGGCCCGCGCCTCGGCGACGGTGGCCTCGGTGTCGCGGGCCTTGCGCGGGTCGACCTCGATGGACACCCGGCCGTCCACCCCGCCGGAGGCGTCGTAGGCCGGGCGCAGCACGTCGCACGCCCAGCGCACGTCGTAGGTGGTGATCATCCGGATCGCCTCCTCGACCCCCGCGCCGCGGGCGGCCAGGTCGGCCACCTGGGCGGCGTAGTCGGCGCCGGAGCGCAAGGCGGCCTCGAAGATCGACGGGTTGGTGGTCACCCCGACCACGCCGCGGGAGACCAGGGCAGCCAGGCCACCTGAGCTGAGTCGGTGCCGGCTCAGGTCGTCGAGCCAGACCGACACCCCCTCCGACGCCAGCGCGCGCAGCGGATCGGTCATGTCTGTCGGCTCCCTTCGCCCCTGGGCCTCGTCGCGGAACGGCCCGCCGGCAGCCCTGCCGGCTGCCCTACTCTCGCCTATCCGGGCGGGCGGGTCGAGCCGACCGCCGCAAGGCTCTCACGCGCGGCGGCCACCACGGCGCCGCTGGTGATCCCGAACTGCTCGAACAAGGTCTCGGCGGCGGCCGACGCCCCGAAGTGCTCGAGGCTGACGCAGCGTCCGGCGTCACCGACGTAGCGGTACCACGGCTGGGCGACGGCGGCCTCCACCGAGACCCGGGCGCGCACCTGCGGGGGCAGCACCTGCGTGCGGTAGCCAAGGTCCTGCTCCTCGAACCACTCCATGCAGGGCATGCTCACCACCCGGGTCGCGATGCCCGCGGCCTGCAGCTCGTCGCGGGCAGCCAGGGCCAGCTGCACCTCCGACCCGGTCCCGATCACGATGACCTGGGGAGCCCCGCCGTCGGCCTCGGCCAGGATGTAGCCGCCCCGGCCGACCCCGTCGGCGCCGGCCAGGACCGTCCGGTCGACGATCGGCAGGTTCTGCCGGGTCAGCACGAGCCCGACCGGCCCGCGCCGGGCCAGGATCTCCCGCCAGGCCGCCGAGGTCTCGTTGGCGTCGGCGGGGCGCACGATCGACAGCCCGGGGATGGCCCGCAGCGCCGCCAGGTGCTCCACCGGCTGGTGGGTCGGGCCGTCCTCGCCGAGCCCGATCGAGTCGTGGGTCCACACGTACGTGACGGGGGTCTGCATGATCGCCGCGAGCCGGACCGCACCGCGCATGTAGTCGCTGAACACCAGGAACGTCCCCCCGTACGGGCGGGTGGGGCCGTGCAGCGCGATGCCGTTGAGGATCGCGCCCATGGCGTGCTCGCGGATCCCGAAGTGCAGGGTCCGCCCGTAGGGGCCGCCCTTCCAGTGCGCCGTGCTGACTCCGTCGGGCAGGAAGGACGGCTGCCCGGCCATCGTGGTGTTGTTGGACTCGGCCAGGTCGGCCGAGCCGCCCCACAGCTCGGGCATCACCGGCGCCAGCGCGCCGAGCACGTCACCGGATGCCTTGCGGGTGGCGATCCCCTTCGGGTCCGCCGCGAAGGTCGGCAACGCCTCGTCGAACCCGGCGGGCAGCTCCCCGGCCAGCAGGCGGTCCAGCAGCCGGGCCCGGTCGGGGTTGACCGCGCGCCAGGTGTGCAGGTTCGCCTCCCACACGGCCCTGGCCTCGGCGCCGCGGGCCAGTGCCTGGCGGGTGTGCGCCAGGACCGCCGCCGGGACCTGGAACGACAGCGCCGGGTCCAGGTCCAGGGCCACCTTTGTGGCGGCCACCTCGTCGGCGCCGAGGGCGGAGCCGTGGGCCTTGCCGGTGTTGCGCAGGTTCGGGGCGGGCCAGCCGATGACCGTCCGCAAGGCAATGAACGAGGGGCGGTGGGTCTCGGCCCGGGCCGCGTCGACCGCGGCGGCCAGTGCGGCGACGTCGACGCTGCCGTCGGCGCTGACCTCGACGTACTGGGTGTGCCAGCCGTACGCGCCGTAGCGGGCCACGACGTCCTCGTTGAACGCCACGGCAGTGTCGTCCTCGATCGAGATGTGGTTGTCGTCCCAGATCAGCGTGAGGTTTCCCAGCTCCTGGCGGCCGGCGAGGGAGCACGCCTCCGACGACACGCCCTCCTCCAGGTCGCCGTCCGAGGCGATCACGTAGATGTGGTGGTCGAACGGGCTGGTCCCGGCGGGGGCGTCCGGGTCGAACAGGCCACGCTCGCGGCGCGCTGCCATGGCCATCCCGACCGCTGTGCCGACGCCCTGCCCGAGGGGACCGGTTGTCGTCTCGACGCCGGCGGTGTGCCGGTACTCCGGGTGCCCGGGCGTCAGCGAGCCCCAGGTGCGGAACTGCTCGAGGTCCGCCAGCTCCAGGCCGTAGCCGGCCAGGAACAGCTGGATGTACAAGGTCAGGCTGGAGTGGCCGCAGGACAGCACGAAGCGGTCCCGGCCGAGCCAGTGCGGGTCCGCCGGATCGTGACGCATCACCTTCTGGAACAGCAGGTAGGCCGCCGGGGCCAGGCTCATCGCCGTGCCCGGGTGTCCGTTGCCGACTTTCTGCACGGCGTCCATCGCCAGCGCCCGGACGGTCGTGACCGCCTGGTCGTCGAGCTCGGTCCAGCCGGCCGGCCGTAGGTCCGTCATCGCGGTCACTGTCCCGATCTCCTCGTCTGTGGTGCTGCTGCTAGTGATGATGCTGGTGGTCTGCGTGTGCCCGGTCTGGTGCGGTCCGTCCTGCCGAAGGCACCCGACCACGATCGGCTCGGGTGCGGCCCCCACGATCGTTGTCCGCACCTGGCCGTGTGGTCCCCCCAGTGGGTGAGCACAGGGGTGAACTCGACCTACCCCGGCGTCGGTGCTGGGGTTTGCCGGGGTTGCCGGGCCGGACGTCATTATGCCTACCGGTACGATGCCTGGCGTGACGGCCGTCGACCCGCGTACCACCGGGCCCCGGGCCGTCGGGCCCCGAGACGCGCCCGGGCCGGCCGTGGCCGCGACGCCCGCAGGCACAGCACCGTCTCAAGGGTCGCCGTCTCAAGGGTCGCCGTCTCAAGGGTCGCAGTCTCAGGCCGCGCAGTCACGGGATCCGGTGTCGGGCCGACCTCGTCCACCTCGGGGACCGGTCCTGGCCAGGCTGGCAGGGTTCGTGGCCCTGACCAAGCCGCGGATCATCGAGCTCCTGCTGGTCACCACCATCCCGACCATGTTCCTGGCCGCCGGAGGGGTTCCGCCGCTGGGGCTGGTGCTGAGCACGCTGGTCGGTGGCGCGCTGGCGGCGGGCAGTGCCAACACGCTCAACTGCTACCTCGACCGCGACATCGACGCGTTGATGAAGCGCACCGGGCACCGCCCGCTGGCCACCGGGCAGATCAGCCCGGCGGCGGCACTGACGTTCGGCGTCGTCCTCGGCCTCGCGTCGGTCGCCTGGATGCTGGTGCTGGTCGACCCGGCCGCCGCCTGGCTGAGCCTGGGCGCCATCGTGTTCTACGTCCTCGTCTACACCCTGGGCCTCAAGCGCCGTACCCCGCAGAACATCGTCTGGGGCGGCGCGGCCGGGTGCATGCCCGTCCTGATCGGCTGGGCAGCCGTGACCGGCTCGCTGTCGGCCACGCCCCTGGTGCTGTTCGGGGTGATCTTCTTCTGGACCCCGCCGCACTACTGGCCACTGTCCCTGCGTTTCGTCGACGACTACGCCGCCGCCGGGGTCCCGATGCTGCCGGTGGTCGCCCCCGCGTCGGTGGTGGCCGGACAGATCGTCGCCTACAGCTGGGCCATGGTGGCGGTCTCGCTGCTGCTGGTGCCGGTCGCCCACATGAGCGTCGTCTACGCGGCGGCAGCGGCCGTGCTCGGGGCGGGCTTCCTGCTCGAGGCCTACCGGCTGCGGGCCAGGATCGGCTCGGGTGCGGCCGACGCCCGCCCGATGCGCCTGTTCCATGGTTCCATCACCTACCTGACGCTGCTGTTCGTCGCTGTCGCGGCCGACCCGCTGCTGCCGTTGCCGCACCTGTGACGGGATCGACCCCGCAGTCCGGCCCCCAGCGGGTCGCGTACGTGACCTACGTGCTCGAAGTCGAGCGCCCCGACCCTGACATCGACATCGAGATCGCCGTCACGGCTCTGACCGAGGTAGGACTGGCCGTCGAGGTGGTCGCCTGGGACGACCCGGACGTGGACTGGGCCGGGTTCGACGCGGTGCTCGTGCGCAGCGCGTGGGACTACGTCCCGCGCTTCGCCGAGTTCATGCCGTGGGCGCGCGGGGTGGACGCGCTGACGACGCTGCTGCCACCGCTGGAGGTGATCGAGCGCAACACCGACAAGGCCTACCTGCGCGACCTGGCGCAGGCCGGCGTGCCCACCGTGCCCACCGCCTGGGTGGCCCCGGGCGAGTCCGCTGACCTGTCAGGGGTCGACTGGCCGCGGCTGGTGGTCAAGCCCGGGGTCTCGTCGGGGGCCCGCGACACGATCGTGAGCTCGGACCGGGCGGTGGCCGAGCGCCACGTCGCCTCGATCGTGGCGGGCGGGCGGACGGCTCTGGTGCAGCCGTACCTGGACGCGGTCGACCACGAAGGTGAGGTGTCGGTCGTCGTCCTGGGCGGTGTCCCCAGCCACGCGGTGCGCAAGGTGCCGGCGCTGACGGTGGGCGGGTACGGGGACGCCAGCGAGTCGGTGGAGGTCAGCGCCGACCTGGCCGCGGCGGCCCTGCGCGCGCTGGCCGCCGAGCCGCTGGCGGCGGGGCTGGCATGGGCGCGGGTGGACCTGGTGCGCGGTGGCGAGCAGGGGCAGTGGCTCGTCATGGAGCTGGAGCTCACCGAGCCCCTGCTCTTCCTCGGCTACGCCGCCGGCGCCCCGCCCAGGTTCGCCGCGGCGGTGCTCGCAGCGCTGTCCGCGCCCTGCTGAGGCCCCGTGGTCGCCCGCGCCGACCGCTCCCGCAGCGGGTATCCCACCCGCAGCACACTGACCCACAGCACTGTCGCCAGGAGCACGTGGAACGCCACCAGGACCCAGGGCACACCGGTGAAGTACTGCAGGTAGCCGAGCGCGGCCTGTGCGACGGTGACCCCGAGGACGACGTGGATCCGGCGGTTGGCCGCCGCAGGTGCGGCGACCAGCCGCAGCGCTACCAGGGTGCCCAGGACCAGGCCGACGAACAGCGTGACGGTGTCGGCGTGCAGCCAGGCGATCTTGCTCGCGTCGAACCCGGTTCGCGCCGGATGGTCGGCGTCGCCGGAGTGCGGCCCGCTGCCGGTCACCAGGGTGCCCAGCACGACGACGACCGCGCAGACCGCGACCAAGGCGCGGGACAGCCACACCACCTCTGTTCGCACCAGGGGGCGCGCCGGTCCGTCGCCGGCGTCGGCGCTGCGCTCGTACAGGGCCACCGCCACCGCGATCAGGGCGATCGAGAGCAAGAAGTGGGCTGCGACCACGTAGGGGTTCAGCCCGGTCAGCACGGTCACCCCGCCCAGGACAGCCTGCCCGAGCACGCCGAGCAGTCCCGCGCAGGCGAGCAGGACGAGGGGCCGGCGGCGCGGCACCTGGCGCCACGCAGCGGCGATACAGGCCACGACCACCACCACGACCACGACGGTCAGGGTGCGGTTCCCGAACTCGATCCAGCGGTGGAAGCTCTGCGGCTGGTTCTTCACCGGCAGCAGGGAGCCGGCGTAGCAGTTGGGCCAGGTCGGGCAGCCCAGCCCGGAGCCGGTCAGCCGGACCAGACCCCCGGTCACCACGATGCCCATCTGGGCCACCACGCCGGCGGCGAAGACTCGCCGGGTGGCAGCGGGGGAGAGCACGGGCAGTTGCACGCCAACGATCGTAGGCGCACCGCCGCCACCGGCCCGCTGCGGTGCCCGAACGGCTCGCTGTCATGCGTACCGCCACCGGCCGCTGGCGCGACGGTCAGGTCCGGTGGGCGTGGTCCGGGACACGATCCTCGTGGGCAGCTGGCAGACAGCGAGCCGGCACCCGGTTTCGAGGGGGTGGGCGGGTCTTGTCGGGTGGTAGGTCCCGTCCGGCGAGCCGTCGGAGGTCAGCGACCGCCACCCAGAAGCCGCAGTTTCGGGCCGTCGGGCAACCGTCGCCGTGCCGGGCGACCCACCGCCGTCGATTCGACCGCTGGGTGCGGGCCCGCCCCCTACCGTGTATCACGGGCCCGGTGGGGACGCTCTGGCCCAGGCAGGGGCGGGTCGATAGACTCGCCGAGGCACCAGCCGGAGGTGGCACGTGATCACTCTTCCCGTCCGACTCGCCGTGGCGCTGACCGTCGTGGCGCTAGCCGCATCGGCGTGTGGGTCCTCGACTCCCAATGCCAGCCAGACTGCGACGGCGTCCTCCAGCTCGACCGCCGCGACGCCCACCGCCGGCGCGACGACCCCACCCGCGGCCACCACCGCGGCAGTGGCCGCGGGTGGGGCGTTCTGCGACCAGCTCAAGGTCTCTCAGGTGGCCGTCGCGGGTCAGGAGAGCGCGTTCGCCAAGTCCGTCATCGCCGGGAGCTTCCCGTCGATCAAGTCGAGCCTGTCGATCTACTTCCACCAGCTGCTCGGCAACCTGGCCGCCGTCGAGGCCTCGATGGGCAACGTGTCCGCGAACGTCCAGGCCGCGGTCATCACGGTGAACAAGACCTACGCGAAGTTGGTCGCTGCGGTGGACGGGGCCACGAGCCTGTCCCAGATGTCGGCGAGCTTCGCGGCCTTGGGCAAGGACCCGGCGCTCAGGCCCGCCCTGGCGACGTTGAAGACGTGGGGCGAAGGCCAGTGCGGTAACTGACGTACGTCGCTGACCGGCCACCGCTGTGGTCGACGTACCCGAGGGGCGGTCGCGGGTGGATGTCGGCGAACGCCGGTTCGGCTGGCGGCGCCGGGGGAGCGGCGCCCGCCTGGTCGGCCTGAGCGCTGGATCGCGGGTCCATGCCGCAGCGAACTGCTGGGGTCCTGGCCTGCGCCGGCGGTCTGCCAGGGGAGGTCGTGGGTGCTGACCGGCAGCGGCCTGGGTGTGTGGGGCGATGCCTGACCCGAGACGGGTGGGAGTCGGCAGATGCGGTGAT
>Ga0209068_10001122_pt1 | contig 13492 bp, 10 predicted proteins | sample ColStrG_CSR_2012_FD_187200 | JGI IMG/M metagenome (GOLD analysis project Ga0209068, IMG submission 187200) | Freshwater sediment microbial communities in response to fracking from Pennsylvania, USA - Cold Stream Run_MetaG_CSR_2012 (SPAdes)... | ecosystem: Environmental > Aquatic > Freshwater >... | reverse complement strand
GATCATGGACGTAGCGCCCTGTTCGGATTGATAGATCTCCGGATGCCGGCTGGCCTCGGATATATGAGCATGGCGGGTCAGGGCGTAGTAACCCTTTCCTTTGTTGGGCACCGTGAAGGCCATTTCCGGTGGGATCTCGGGGTCTTCGAAGTGGCCCATCGGGCGCTCCCGGCGCAACATCTGGAAGGCGCCCTCGCGTTCTTCCCAGGGGCGAGACCAGAACTCGATGTCCGACAGGTTGATCTGATCGAGCGTGAGTAGTTCGCGCGGTTCCATGGCCTCACGATAGCCAGGTTCCCTATGGTGCCACCAGGTGTGACACCCTCTGCGGCCACGGTCCGGGCGGTATGGTCTTTGCCAAGAATTCGGACCGCCCGGTCGGCGAGGTACAGCTCACCGTGCCCTTCGATCGGCGCACCAGCCGATGCGCAAGGGCCCGACCTGGACCGAGTTTCTCCGTTCCCAGGCATCATCGATGCTGGCCTGCGACTTCTTCTCGGTCGACACGGTGCTGCTGAACAGGCTCTACGTGCTGTTCTTCATCGAACTCGATACCCGCAAGGTCTTCGTGACCGGGGTCACCGCCTCGCCCGACCGGTACCCGGGTCGTCCAGCAGGCGAGAAACCTGACCCTGGCATTGGAGGATCGGGTCCTTCCCATCAAGTTCTTGATCCGTGACCGTGACGCCAAGTTCATCTCCAGCTTCGACGATGTCTTCAAGGCGGAAGGTGTCCACATCATCTGCACCCCGGTCAGAGCTCCCCGATCCGACGCCTTCGCCGAGCGCTTCGTCGGCACCGTCCGCCGTGAGTGCCTCGACCGGATGTTGATCTTCTGTCACCCGCCACCTCGAACATGCCCGGACTACTGGAACCCCTACCGCAGGCGTCTGGTCGTCCGGCCCACTTCGCCACATCCGGCCAGTTCCGGGACCGTGTAGTTCGGCCCCTACATGCGATCGGGGTGAAAGGGCTCAGCCGATTCATTGAGTCGCACGTAACTGCACATCCGGGGCACCCGATCCGAACCGGGCGCGGGATGTTCATGGTGCACGACGAACCGAGCAACTCACACCTGCGTTCCGCTCATCTCCTTTCATACCTCTTGACATTTAAGGAACGAAGGCGTAAAAATCCCTGACTAGAGGGGCTTCGACGGTGAGATTGGAGTCGGCGGAAGAGGCGGGAATCAATCTGGATCTCTATATTGCGCGCTTAGAAATCGCTCGGAACGTGCAGTTCGTGTGCGCAAGTAGACCCAATAGTTGACCCCCCAAGGCAGCTGCAAGATGATCAACGGCGGGCAGGGTCGGCAGAAAGGGATATCCATGTTGGTTCAGCGCGCTCATTCACCCTTCCCAAAGTGGCGCAAAGCCCATTTGCACGGGCTGTCAAGTACCGAGCACTCGCCGCAAAGATCCAGCTTGCGACGCGTCATTTCCGCTGCCGCCGCCATGGTCTGCATTGTGGGTGGCTTCGCTCTACTACCTGCCACGGCGGCCCATGCCGCCGGTCCGACGGCACTGATCCTTGGAGACAGCGTCTCGCCGAACACGGCCCCGGATGCTAGTGGCAGGAGCCTCGAGGAGTACGAGGCGAACCTTGACGGGTTCACCACAACGGTCGTGACCGGCGCACAGTGGGATGCCATGACGAAGAGCCAGTTCGCGTCCTACCAGGTCCTGATCATCGGTGATCCGACCTGCGACCTCTCGGGGAACAGCTTCGCCGCCGCGGTCAGCAACCAAAGCACGTGGGAGCCCGTGGTGATGTCGAGTGGTGGGAACAAGGTGCTGGTTGGAACCGATCCGACCTTCCACTTCTTTTACCAGGGCGTGCCGGGCGACAAGTTGGAGGGCGGCGGCATCGGCTTCGCTGGCGCGGTGAAGGCAGCGACCGGGGCCTACGTCGATCTGAGCTGTGGCTATGACTCGACCGCGGCCGGAACGCCGGTACCGTTGCTGGACGGGCTCAGCACCCACGGATCTGGCCAGTTCACAGTGATAGGTGAAGGCTCCATCAATGCGTGCGCCACCGGTGTGAATATCGTCGCCAACTCTGGGCCGACCAGCGGTCTGACTGACAGCGATCTCTCCAACTGGAGCTGCTCGGTCCACGAGGCCTTCGACAAGTTCCCCGCCGACTACACGCCGCTGGCTATCGCGCCGGCCTCCTCGGGATTCCCCACCTCGTACTGCGCTGATGACGTCGAAACCGGAGGGCTGGCTTGTGGATCGCCGTACCTCATGCTTTCCGGGGGCGGTGTCGTGGTGAAGTCCGACGTGACTCTGACGCCGCCGACCCAGACCCTGAGCACCGGTGGCACAGCGAGCCTTGTGGCCAATGTCAAAGTATCCGGTACCCCGGTCTCTGGCGGGTCCGTCGTCTTCAGTGTCGACAGCGGGCCAAATACCGGCAAGACCTTCACGGGCACCACTGACGCATCGGGCAACACAACCTTCACCTATACGGATACCGGAGGCAACGGAACCGATTCTGTGTCGGCGACGTACACGGATAGCCACGGCGTGTCGCAGAAGGCGACCGCAGTCGTGATTTGGGGTGGTCCTCCGCCACCCCCGGGAGGCTGTTCGTCGTCCCCACCCACGGTCAAGCACGTGTCTCCGCTCGGAAATCCGAAGATGGAGATCGTCAGGGTCTTGATCACGGGCACCTGCCTCGGTGGGGCAACCCACGTCACATTCGGCAGCGTGGCAGCCACAAGCTTCACTGTGGGCTACGGCGGTAACATCACGGCATCACCACCGCAACAAAAAGCGGGCGCCGTGGATGTCAGGGTGACCACACCGGGCGGCGGAACGAGCGCCCTCAACCCGCCTAGCGATCAGTACACGTACTACCTGCCGACAGTTACTCACGTGATTCTGAACCATGGCTCCGTTGCAGGTGGAAACACCGTGCTCATCCAGGGGTCCATGTTCTCGGGAACCCCCACCCCCACTGTCAGTTTCGGAACCGGAAACTTCTCGTCGTCGGTGGTTGTGGTGAACGATGGCAACATCCGAGCCCTCGTCCCACCGCACAGCAGCGGGACCGTCGATGTTCAGGTGACCGCGTTCACGGGGACGAGTCTCCCCATCTCAACGGACCACTACACCTACAAGTGAGCCAGGAGTAGTGAGAGCCTGAGTACGAAAAGCCTGCCTCTGGAGCCAATCCAGAGGCAGGCTTTATCGCGTAGGCGACCGGCGTCGTCAGGTTGGGCGCTAAAACAACAGAGTTTTGTCGATAGGTTCGTACCTATTGTGTCGACACCCCTTGGTTGGTGGTCTACCGACACAACCCGGCTACCCAGGGGCGATGGGGAGCCTGTGGAAACCAGTTCCCACGCTTAACTGGTCTCGATTTCCCACGTTGTTGTTGGCGCAACGAAATGTGGAGAGACCCTGGTCTACCACCCGGATGAGATTCTCAGCACCCTCAGGCCGAGTTAGTCAGCAATAGCCTCTGACTATGAACCCAGGGCGAGCCCAGAAGACCCCTCGCCTCAAAACCGGACAGCCGCGTCTCTGCGCCCATGAATAACGGCGCGCCTCACGGGGGCCACTCGAGCTCGTCTCGGACGGAGCCGATAAGACCTGTCGAACCGGGGACCTCGTCGTGGTGGCATCGTCGCCACGAGAGCTCACCAACCCAGGACCTGATCAAAGGCCTCAGCACGGTGCAGTTCGGAAACCAGATCATACTCTTCGGTGCATCACTGCTGCTGTCCGTGCTGCCATTGATCATCCTATTGAGTGCATTGGCGAGCAGCCGAGTGGACGACGACATTTCCACGCGCCTCGGATTGGACCGAGAGGGGGCGCATGCCGTGGACACCCTCTTCACGGAGTCACATGTTGCGTTTAGTCTCGGTGTCCTGGTCCCCTCGTGCTCTCGGTGGCGGGGACGATGGCAGTTGCGCGCAGTCTTCAAACCCTCTACCAGCGAATCTTCCAGCAGCCGGAGCCTCGGGGATGGTCGAACGTCCTACGGTGCTCCATCTGGGTGGTGGTGACGGCCGGCATGCTCTTTCTCGACACGAGACGAGCCGGCCGATTCGACCTTGGGTGCTGTGGCAGGTCACGTCTGGCTGAGTCGGCGATCTCGTCGAGGACCCAATCGAACCTGACGACCTCCGACGTGCCTGAACAGAACAGGTGAGACAGGTTGGTCGCCGGCATCGGCTTGGTGGATCGCCCCAGGATTGCCCGACTTCGATCAGGTCTTCAGCCAGCTCGGACTCGGTTCCAGCTCTACAGCCGTCACCCACCTCGCAGTGGATCATCTGTCATGCGCGACTAGCCGCTTTGGAATGAGCATGGCGGCGCCGAGTCCAATAAACGCGGTGAGCGCGAGTGCGATCATTGCGGCACCGTAAGAGTGCTTGGTGAGGGTGGAAATGAGGATCGTCCCGGCGACCGCGGTACCGAGGGACGAACCGAGATTGGAGATGCAGCGCGACAAGCCGGAGATCTCGCCCTGTTGGTCCTCGGAAAATGAGGACTGGACCACGTTGACGGAAGGCGTGAGCATGACCCCAACTCCGAGACCTATCAGCAGCAGCCCGGGAGCGAAAGCCCAGGCACCGGGCGACCCCTTGACGAGGGCGAGCAACAAAGCGATCCCGGCGATCGTGGCGGCGAAGCCCGCAAGCATAAGCGTCCGCTGCGCGTACTTCTTGGCGAGACGTTCAGCCGCAAGGGACGACAGCAGGATGCCGCCGGTTGCCGCCGTAAAGATCACGCCGGTCTGGATGGCGTTGTAGCCGCGGACGACCTGCAAGTACGCCGATACAACGAACGCGGTTCCCATGAGCAGCAGCCACTGTACGTTCTGAGTGACTAGCCCGAGGTTCGAGGTGCGGTTGCGGAAGAGAACGGTCGAAAGCAATGGCTCTCGACCCCTATGCTCCAGGGCGCGAATATGAAAGAAGAACAGAGTCAGGACGATCGCGCCGACGGCCAAAAGGGCCGCCATGAGTACCAGATTGTTGTCGGCCGAGAGCACACCCATCACGATGAGAACCAATCCGGCAGCGGACAGGATTGCGCCGAGTATGTCGAAGGAACGGGTCGGATCCGCCGGGACCGGATCAACGAGCGAGCGGCTCATGAGGATAATCACGGCCACAACGATGGCCTGGAAGACAAAAGCCGCCCGCCAACTGATTGCCGTGGTGATGAGGCCCCCGATTAGTGGCCCTGCAGCTGCGCCGACGCCGCCCATCCCGGTAATCACACCGAAGGCCCGGGCACGCGATGTCATGTTGCTGAACAGCATTGTCGTGAGGATGTACACGGGAGGAATCAAGAGAGCGGTCCCGACGCCTTCGAAGATCGAGTTCCCGAGTATCAGTACTCCGAGACCCGGTGAGACTGCGCTTATCAGGGCACCGATCCCATACACAATTAGGCCGATTGTGAAGCACCTCTTCCGGCCCCATCGATCGGTCAGCTTCCCGCCTGGGATCATCAGGGCAGCCATCACCAACAAGAACACTGTGATGGCCGTCTGCACACCATGCACGGTCGTGTCCAGGTCCTTGCTGATGTCATTGATCATCACATTCATGTTCGAGCCCGCGAAGCTACAGATGAACTGCGCGAGGGCGAGTGGAAGGAGGATCCTTCGAAGGCCAGACGGCGACTCTTGAATGCCGGAACTATCAGGCATGCTGCACTGTAGCGAGTCCGCAGTCGGGCCGGACAACCGCATTTCGGAATTTGGTCCGGGTGCCGAGATTCCCGGCGCAGACGCCCGGCGCCGCCGGATTGGCCGTGGCTCGAGCCAGTACCGCTGTCGAGGTGACAGGGCCACTGGCCCCACCTGCCGCCCCGGGTTCATGGGGACTAGTACGCGCCAGAATGAGTACGAGATCGGGCCGCTAAGGTCGCTGGCCGGCGGTCGGCTGCCTCAGGTTGCCTCCATCTCCGCCTCGATGAGTTGAGAGACCGCGTCGATCAACGCCAGGTGGGTGAAAGCCTGGGGAAAGTTCCCGAGATGCTCACCGGTGCTGGCCTCGATCTCCTCGGCGTAGAGGTGCAGAGGACCGGCGAAGGAGAGCAGCTTCTTGCAGAGGGCCCGCGCCCGACCCAGCTCGCCGATCATGGCCAAGGCCGAGACCAGCCACCATGAGCAGATGGTGAAGGTGCCCTCCTTCCCTTCAAACCCGGTGTCGGTGCTGCCCACTTTGTATCGGAGCACCAGCCCGTCTTCGGTCAGCTCGTTGGCAATAGCGAGGACCGTCGCCCTTACCGACTGGTGGTCTGGAGGAAGAAATCCCATGATCGGGATGAGGAGCAGGGATGCATCGAGATCCTCGTTTTCGTAGGCCTGGCGGAATCTGCCATGAGAATCGATGCCCTTGTCCAGGATGTCCGCCTTGAGTTTGTCGGCCGCTTCGCTCCAACGGGTCGCACGTTCTGAGTCGCCTCGCCGCTGTGCCAGGTCAGCTCCCCGGTCCGCCGCCACCCAACACAGTACGGCTGATGCGGTGAAGTGCTGGGGCTCGCCGCGGATCTCCCAGATGCCCTGGTCGGCATCCCCGCTGTGGGAAATGGCATCCTCCACCAATGCGGCCAGTCCCTCCCACACCGGCGGGGCGATCTGCGCCGCCCCCCGCTTGAAGTGCTGGTCTACGCCGTCGAGGAGCATGCCCCACACATCGTTCTGATGCTGGTCCCAGGCGCCATTGCCGACCCGGACCGGACGAGCCCCGTCGTAGCCGCTGAGGTGGTCGAGCGTTGACTCGGTCAGGTCCCGCTCGCCGCCGATCCCGTACATGATCTGGAGTTCGAACGGCTGGTCGAGATTCCCCTGGCTGATGCTTTCGAGCACGAATGCGAAGTATTCGAGCGCTTCCCAGTCGAAGCCCAGACGATAGAGCGACCGCAACATGAAACCTGTGTCCCTGATCCACGTGAAGCGGTAGTCCCAGTTGCGGGTGCCACCGGGGGTCTCGGGGAGGGACGTCGTGGAGGCGGCCATGATGGCCCCGGTGGGAGCGAAGCTCAGACCCTTCAGTGTCAGGGCGCTCCGCTCGATATACGGTCGCCACGGGTGATCGGGGAACGTGCCGGTGGCGAGCCAGGCGCGCCAGAAGGACACGGTGGATTCGAGGTCCAGGTTTGCTTCGTTCTGAGTCGTCGGGGGGGCTCCGTCCCACGACAGAGAGATGAAGCTCTCCTCGCCCTCGGCGAGACTGGTGCGCCCGTAGCACCGTGCTCCGACGATGCCGAGCCGGAGACTGCTGACGACCTTTAGGGTCAATTCGCCACCGGAGTCGTGCACTGTTACCGAGCCGTACCCGTCGCCGTCGTAGGACCACTGACCGGTAGTGGCGCCATATTCGAACAGAGGGACGCAGGCCGCGTCGATCTCCACCCTGCCGGAGATGCACTTTGCCGTGCGGAGAAGGACCCCGGACGCGGCTGAGTCGGTCGGTGCCCGCCGGTACCCAGGACGCCGCGTCCCGCCGTCCACCTTGCGCATGACCAGAAGATCGCTCACCACGAGCCAACCGGAGGGAGTGTGCCAGGTGGTCTCGACCACCATGGTGCCGGGAACGTACCGACGGTGATGGGGGACCGTCGTGTTGGAGGGCCCAAACCGGAACGAACCGGCCCCGCGATCGAGCAGGGCTCCGAAGACGCTGGGCGAGTCCGGTCGGGGCAGGCACAACCACTCGACCGATCCGTCCGGAGCGATCAGGCAATTGTCCTCGCAGTCGGAAAGGAAGGCGTACTCGGCGATCGGGGGGAACTCACTCATTGTCGGGTGCTCCTTGCTCAAAGGGTGGGCAATGTGTCCTCGATCCGGGAGAAGGCAGGAACACAAATGTCATTTGCGCGGGTGTAGATCGGATGGCGAAATCGGGGCAGTAAGAAAGGGAACCGGTTCGGATGCTCGAGGTGGTTTGGTCCCTGCCAGTAGTACGACGCCTGCCAGCGCAACGGCAAGGCCGATGAGGGCCGGAGCCAGCCTGTCGGTGCCATTCGACAGCTTCTCTCCAAACACTGTGATTCCGAGGACAACACTGGCAAAGAGCGTGACTGCGTTGCTGGACGCCATCGCAGGAGCGAGGATGCCCGTCTTGAGTGCGGACTGCTGCAGGACGAACCCCACGACAGCCGTGCCAATGAGGGCGTAGATCTCCCAGCTGGCAAAGAGCGTCTCTAGGCCGCTTCCGACAATCGTCATGAACTCTTTGGTGACAGTCGCCTGCAGCGCAAATCCCACGCCGGCAGCCGATCCGAACAAGAGTGCCTTGGATGCCCCGCTATGACGACGTCCAAGTCTGGCCAGGACGACCACGATGGCAGCCCCCGTGATTCCTGCTGCCCACCAGGCGGCTGGGGGGGGATGCGAGGTTCCCTTCTGGGGGGAACCGACGGATAGGAAGAACACTATTCCGACGATGATGGCAACTGCACCTACGATCACCCGGCGGCTCATCTGCTGGTTGGTGATCCGTGCTCCGAGCGGCAGAGCGATGACCAGACTGGTAGCAGTCAGCGATTGGACGACCACGACCGAACCACGATCTAGGGCGGCAGCTTGCAGCACCCATCCAGCTGCCTGAAGGCCGCCTCCCGCCAACCATACCGGCCGCTTCAGGATCTGGACGAGGAATCGAGGATCATCATCCCCCGCCGGTGCCTCGAGGGTTCCCTTCTGCTGAAGGACACTTCCACACGCGAAGCCGAACGCCGCGAGCAGCGCCAGAAGGACGGCCATCAACTCTTGCTTCGCCTCATGCCACTTGGCACCGTCCTTGCCTCTGGCTCAACCGTTCCCTCAACAAGTTGGGAATGGCGTGGATGTCACTCGCCGAACTGAGCGCACGTTGGATACGAGAAGGCGTCAGCCCATCGTTGAGTCCTGTAGGGCCTCGCGATCGCCGCCGTAGACGGCCAGTGCGTAGATCACGAGAGCGGCGATGAAGATGTAGACAAACGACCATACAGGGTAGTAAGGCATCCAGTAGATGGCGCTGACGCCAGCAATCGCTGCGGCAACGATGCCGACCCAGCGAGCAACTCCAGAACCGCTTATCACCAGGAAGCCACAGATGATCAGAATGGCTGCGACGGCCAGGTCCACCCACCCGTAGGTCTTGAGACTATGACCGAAGATCGCGGCCTCCAAGTTGGAGGGCAACACGCCGTGGTAGCGGAATGCCCAGATGGCATCAAAGACCTTCATGATTCCGCCCCAAATGAGAATGACTCCAGCAAAAAGTACCCAGCCCTCGCCTCGATGCTCCACCGTTCGCCTCCCAACTTTCAGCCACGCCGATCTCGGTCATGGTCTACGCCGCAGCGTCAAAGGCAAGTCTCACCCCATTCCGTGGAAACGACAAGTGACTTTCGCCTCATTCTCGGAACCGACAAGTGACGAACTTCACGAGTCGGTTCATAGATGGCTAAGGGATCAGAAGGTCTAGAGAGGACGCAGCGCAAGGCCAATCCGGGAGATTGTGGGTCAAGCACGCCTCTTGGAATCGGTGCAGAATGGCACGGCACTCTCCGGACCCTGCCGGATATTGGTACCCGAAGGACGAAGACTCGAGGAGAGAAAGATCCCATGAGGACCTGATGGCCCAAGTTGACAAGGCGATCCCTCAGCGAGACCGGTGGCACCTTGTCCCCATAGTCGGATGGGTCCGCTCATACGATCGTCGCTGGCTGAGAGGTGATCTCATCGCCGGGATTGCCGTAGCGGCCCTCATCGTTCCGAAGAACCTCGGTTACGCCGCCATAGCTGGGATTCCGGTAGAGAATGGCCTCTATGCGGCCGCCGCTGGTGCGATCCTCTACGCCGCATTCGGCACAAGCCGCCAGATCTCGACCGGACCCAGCTCGGGATTGGCCGCTGTGGCGGCGAGCGCGGTTGTGGCGACGAAGATCACCGGGACTCAGGACGTCGCATCTTTTGTGGCGACTATCACCCTCGCCTCTGGGGTTCTCTTCCTTCTCCTCGCGGTGTTCAAGATGGGGTGGATCGCGCAATTCCTCTCTCGCGCCGTGGTCACTGGCTTCCTCTTCGGGGCTGCGATCGACGTGGTCATCGGTGAGCTGCCCAAGCTGACAGGGACGGATGTGAACGGCTCGAATCCAATCCAGGAGCTGCGCTCATGGTTCAGCTCTCTCGGTGATTCGAGTCTTGCAACGGTACTGGTCGGTGGCATTTCGCTAGCCGTCGTATTCGGATTGCGGGCCATTGCACCAAAGATCCCAGGTGCCCTCGTCCTCGTTGTCGGAGGCCTCGTGGCCTCGCGAATCTTCGATCTTGGAGCACACGGCGTGGCTCTCGTAGGCACGGTGCCAAGGGGGCTGCCGACCCCGGCTCTTCCACAGTGGCAGCAGGTGAGTGATCACGGAAGCACGATCGCCCTCGCCGCGGTTGCGCTGGTGCTCATCGGATTCTCACAGACGGCCGGCGACTCTAGAACCTTCGCGGCCAAGCATCGGTATCGCATCGACATCAACCAGGAATCTGTTGCCCAGGGAATGTCCAACGTCGGTGCCGGCCTGTTCCAGGGGATGCCTGTGTCGACGAGCCTGTCTGCGAGCTCACTCAACGATCACTCGGGAGCTCGCACGGGCCTCGCCTCGCTCACGTCCGGCGTGATCGTCTTGCTCACACTCCTGGTCCTGGCCCCGCTCTTCTCGAAACTGCCTAAACCCGTGCTGGCTGCACTGATCATCGAAGCCGTGGTCATGGGAATGATGGACGTTCCTGAGATGCGGCGTCTCGCCAAGGTGCAGCGATTCGACTTCTGGATCGCGGTCGCCGCCATCGCTGGGACCCTCGTTTTCGGCGTGCTCGCAGGGGTGATGATCGGGATCGGACTCTCACTTCTTTGGCTCATTGCGGTGGCGACACGGCCCCCGATGCCACTGTTGGGTCGGGAGCCTGGGACGCAGGTCTTCAGGGAGCTGAAGGAGCATCCGGACGACGAGCAGTTTCCGGGGGTTGTGGTCCTTCGGCTGGACGGCGGCCTCTTCTTCGCCACCTCCGATGCTCTCGAGGACCGGGTCCGCGAGGTCGCCCTATCCACGCCTGACATCACCGGGATCGTGCTCGACTGCGAGGGTATCGACTTCATCGATTCGCAGGGGTCGGCGAAGATGGGCGAGGTCCTGGAGCTGACTAAGCAAGCAGGTGTCAACCTGCGGCTTGCCCGGGTGAAGCCAGCCGTCCAGGAAGTACTCAGGCGCGACGGCTTCCTGGACCGCATCGGTGAAGACAGGACTCACGGAAATGTGTATCGGGCGGTCGAGGCGCAGATGGTCAATATTGAAGAATCAGCATCGCAACCAGGAGAGCGTTCGAGTGATGAAGGGACGACGCAGTCATGACCGCCGTTTCTGAGCTCCCCGTAGAGGAAGCAGACGAGGAAGCACTCGAAGGGATGACGTGATAGCGGCAGTCAAGTCGGAGGTGGAAGGACGGTCGAAGGGTGCTCAATAGGATGCGGCGATCGTCAGCCCCTACGGTGGATCGATCCTGTGGGCGCGAAAATGTCATCCGAGGGCCTCACGCAGCCAGTTGGTACTCGTGGACGAGACCACCGAGCTTGTCGGTCCGCCGCAATCGGGCCAGATCTGGATTGCCGATCGACTGAGGCCTCCTCCCGATCACTAGTGCAGCCTGTTGATCAAGAGAGCGGGGTGGCCGGTGCTCGTTGTACGTGCTGCGGGGACTCAAACGACGGGTTATGACCGCACCGGTGCTGGCTGTCGGTGACGGTGCTCTCGGGTTCTGGGGTGCCTTGGGCGAGGTCTTCCCCGAGACCGTCCACCAACGGTGCTGGGTACACAAGATGGCCAACGTCATGAACGCCCTGCCCAAGTCGGCGCAGCCCGCGGCCCGGGCCGCTCTCAAAGAGGTCCGCGATGCCGAGGACCGAGAGCACGCCGAGTCGGCCCTGGACAGCTTCATCAAGGAGTCCGAAGCCAAGTGGCCCAAGGCTACCGAGAAGGTCGACAATGACGGGGAGGAGCTCCTGGCCTTCTACGCCTTCCCGGCCGAGCACTGGATCCGATTGAAGACCACCAACCCCATCGAGTCCACCTTCGCCACGGTGCGACTGCGCACCAAGGTGACCAAGGGCCCGGGCTCTCGATCAGCCGGACTGGCTATGGCCTACAAACTGATCGAGTCAGCCCAGACCCGGTGGCAAGCGATCAACGCGCCACACCTCGTGCCGTTGGTTCGAGCCGGTGTGACGTTCGAGAAGGGGGTGATGATCGAGCGAATTGAGGAGCAGAACGAGGAGGTCGCCGCGTAGTCGGTCAGACTCTCATCCACAGGCCTTGACTATTTCTCCTGATCAGACCACTCGGATGACATTTAGGGCACACACGGGCCCGATTTCGTCGTCCTAGCCATTTTAGGAAAGTCCTCCTCAGGACATCCGGGTGACATTTTTGGCACCCACATGCTCTGTCTCGTTGACTTCCGCGAATAGGCGCTGCTCAGAGGCCTGATCACGCTCTATGCACTCGTCACGGATAACTGAGCCGTACTGCTCGCATACCAGTTGCTGCGCGAGATCGCGATCCTCGGGAGTGCTGGCACCAGTGTCGTCGTGTCTGGGTCGTCTGTTCAGCGCTCGAAGGCTCCGGCGCATGCCCCGGGGGGTCGCTGATGGAGGACCGGATCATCGCCACGGTCGTCGCCTAGCCGCCAGACGAGAGTCAGGCAGCGCCCGAGCGCGCGCTGCGCGTACCCGTTGGGGTGCAGGGACTCGTTGACGTCGCCCTGCAACGGGGGCAAGGGCAGCCCCAGATACGCCGGATAGTCGATGAAGCGCGCCCACTCGCTTCGCTTCGGGTTCGGCGGGCTGGACGGCGTTGCTAGCTGCGAGTTCTTTGAGCACACCTCCCGACCCTGCAAGAAATTGCTCAGGTCAAGATACTCCACTCGGTGACTGGCCGCCACGAACCGCAGTCCGGCCGCCAGCTGCGGGATAAACGAGTCGCGTGTCCAGTTGAGGTCGGCGTCATAGAAGGGGCAGTGACCGACCGTCACGCGAGCGTTGACATCTGACTCCGGGTAGCGAATCTCGGCAGCCCGCGGCAGCGGGGAGGGATAGCTCTGCAAGATGAGCCGGTAGCTGTGAGGCTTGTAGCCGGTTGCGCTCATCACCCCTCGGATTCGATCCAGCGCCCGACCGACGCCGTTCATCGTGCCGGCAAACAAAGCGTTGACCTGGGCCTGCGCCGCGGTATTGCACGGCCCGGACTGAAGCCCGTACGCGAAGGCGCACTGGAGGACGAGGCCCTCGAACCCTAGATCGTTGCCGCCCACCGACAGCACCACCAGCCGCACCCGGTCGCGGCGGGCGAGCGCGCCAAGGCGATCGGCCTGGCCGCCCGGCGAGTAGATGTCCGCGGTCCCTGCCCCCGAACACGCCAGATTCACCTTGTCGGCGACAGGGATCTGGGCGCTGCGCACCTCGGACACGTCCGAATCAAAGCAC
>Ga0209068_10001120_pt1 | contig 13511 bp, 14 predicted proteins | sample ColStrG_CSR_2012_FD_187200 | JGI IMG/M metagenome (GOLD analysis project Ga0209068, IMG submission 187200) | Freshwater sediment microbial communities in response to fracking from Pennsylvania, USA - Cold Stream Run_MetaG_CSR_2012 (SPAdes)... | ecosystem: Environmental > Aquatic > Freshwater >... | reverse complement strand
GACCAGGAGCAGGAACTGGGTCGCTTGCAGGCGGATGAGATCAGGATCGCCGAGCGTCAGGGTCGGCAGAATCCAGATGATGGCGGCCCCCAGAGCGAGCAGCAGCACGACATCGACGGTTTCGCGATTGGGCTCCCGCTGCATGACCAGAGCGCGGGCGAACTCGATCAGATAGGCCACGAACGCGGCCGTGATCACCATTTTCAGGACGGCCAGCATCTCCGACGTTCGGATCAGGCCCACGAGCCCGAGGTCGAAGACATCACGGAAATAGACCGCCGCGACCGCATGCCCGCGATCCTCGAAGCCGTTATAGGGAGAGGTCAGCACCCGCAGCGCGTCATGACCCCATGCGGGCACGAAATAGGCTGACACCAGGGCAAAATTCGCCTGACCCAGCCCGGGATTCGATCGCATGGCGTCCTCCCCCGGCGGTATCGGCGCGCAATGGCGCGCGAGCCGCCAACAGAGAGCTAGCCCGCTCGCCGCGCGCATCTCAATCGAAACGCTTTATTAACCTTACGAACGGGGGATGGCGGAGCGCAATGGAAAACGCGCGGCCGCATCATGGGCTTCCGCATTCCTCCCTAACCCCCAGGCACCGCTCAAGATTTCATGCGGCGCCGTCGGCCTGCCGATGGCCATGGAGGTTGAAATGGTACGGAGACACCATAAGGCGCGGTCTTGGCGGCGGCAGGGAGCCGACTGCGAAGAAAGCCAGGGGGGAGCCACATCGGCTCCCCCTGCACTTCGGTTCTGATGGGCTTGGGGCGAACTAGCGGCTTTGTCCGCCCTGCTGCCCCGGCTTCTGCTGGCCGCCACCCTGGTGCTGTTGGTCGGGCTTCTGGCCGCCCTGATGCTGCTGGTCGGGCTTCTGGCTGCCGCCCTGGTGCTGCTGATCCGGCTTCTGGCTGCCACCCTGCTGCTGCTGTTGGCCCGGTTTGTTCGATTGCTGGCCCGGGTTCTGGCTGGGATTGTTCGGATTGGTCATTTCTCATCTCCTCGAGGGTTCAGGCTTTCCCCCCGGCCCATGAGGTAAACGTCCGGAGATGAAAAGAGTTCGCGCGTGCAATGAGCAATTGCGCGACACTTTTCACTGATTTGGGCATGAATTGCACAGAACCGGCACCGTGGAATACGACGTCTTTTCGCGGCCTTTCTTGAACCGCTAGACCCGCTTATAGGCACGCTCGTGATACACGAGCACCGGACCGCTGGGGCCCATCCGAACCATCTCCACGGCGCCGAAGATCACGTTGTGGCTGCCGACCGCGTGCACCTCAATGATGCGACAGTCGAACGCCACCGCGGCCGCGGTCAGCACCGGGCTTCCGGTCGCCAGCACCGACCATTCGCCGGTGGCAAACCGATCCGCCCCCTGGACACCGGTGCGGCCGGCAAAGAGATCGGCGATCTCGGCGCCGCCATGCCCCAGCGTATTGATACAGAACACGCCATTGCGCTGCACGGCCGGATTGGTTTGGCTACGCCGGTTGAGGCACACCAGCAGCGTCGGGGGAGCGTCGGTCACCGAGCAGACCGCGGTCGCGGTGGTGCCGGCCTTGCCGGCCGGCCCCGCGGTCGTGATGACATGGACGGCGGCGCCGAGTCGGCTCATGGCCTCCCGGAAAGCCACCGGATCGACGGTGCGCACGTTCTCAGGGCCGACCGCCGTGAAGGCGCCGTCCATCGCATCATCGGGGCGTTGATCGATCCAACTCATGACGGCAGTGTAGCACGAGAATCTCGAAATCTTCGTTACTGCAATGTCGCGGCCGCGATCCAGTCGGTCACCGCCTGCAGCGCGTGCGCGTGATTTCCGGCGCGGCCATGGGCCTCGAACACCGCCAATTGCGTATCGGCCGAGGTGCCGGCACCCACGATGGTGCGACAGCGCAGCAGTTCCGGCAGGCATCCGAGCGCCGCTGCATCTGGCGCGATGTCTCCGATCAGCTGATCGAGCATCTCGGCGACGCTGATGGCGCCGGCCTCGACGACGAGGGTGCCGCGCACGCCGTAGCGCTGCGCGCGCCATTTGTTCTCGACCACGATCGCGCGCCCTACCGCGTCGATATCCTGATTGAGCAGCGGATTGCGGGTCAGGTGACGGGCGAGCACGCGGTAGAGCGCCGCGATGGCGATCGTGTCCTCGACCAGCGTGCAGCAATCGGGCGCGCGCAATTCGAGCGTCGGATGCTCGAGCGAGGGGCGGATCGCCCACCACACGAAGCTCGCGTCCTCCATCACGCCGGCGCGCACCAATGCCGCCACATAGGCGTCAAATTCCTCCTTGGTGCGGAACAGCTCCGGCACGCCGGTGCGTGGCAGCTCGTCGTAGGCGGCGAGCCGATAGCCTTTGAGCCCGGTCGGCTGCGAGTGCCAGAACGGCGAGGATGTCGCCAAGGCCACGAACAGCGGCAGATAGGGCAGCATGCGAGTCATCACGTCGACCCGCTCGTCCGGGTCGGGCAACTCGACATGCACGTGCATCCCGCACAGCAAATTGCGCTGGCCGATCATTTGCAGGTCTTGCATGACGGTGTCATAGCGCTCGGATTCGGATTGTTGCATGTCGCGCCACGCCGCGGTGGGGTGGGTGCCGGCGGCGAGTATAGCCAGCCCATGCTCGGCCGCGATCCTGGCCAAGGCCTGGCGCAGAAAACGCAATTCCGCGCGCGCGGTCGCCATGTCGGTATGCGGCAGCGTCGCGATCTCGACCTGCGACTGCAGCAACTCTCCGCTGACCTGCCCGCCGGTCGCTTTCTTGGCGGCCTCCAGGAATGCCGCCGGCATGGCGCGGGCCGCCAACTTGGTGTCGGCGTCGACCAGAAAAAATTCCTCCTCGATCCCGAACTTGAAAATATTGGCCATGTTCGATCTCCATTCGGGGCGCGAATGTGTCCGTCCGGACTCCGGCTCGGCGCGAAACGATCGTTCGTACACAAGAAACCACTGCTGCTGGGTGGGATTGCGGATGCCCGCGCTTGGAAACGCGCAAGCCCTGGATTAGTTGCATGATGCTTTTGAACGGCCAACCGACCTCATCCTGAGGAGCTCGCTCCTGAGCACTTGGCGAAGGATGCGCGCGTCTCGAAGGATGGCGGCGAGTCCGTGCCATTAGGGCGTTTACGCCCGTCTTCGCGGGCTATGGCTTCCATCCTTCGAGACGGCCGCGCCAAGAGCGCGGCCTCCTCAGGATGAGGTCGATGTTTGATTCTCCGCCGCAGCATGTCCGATCCCGGCCACGAGCATGCGGGTCGGAGTCTGATCGATCATGCCGCCCCTAAGCCGTCGCGCGGCGATCGCTGCGCCTTGCATTGCGCTCGAAGAAAAGCGCCTGGCTGATGACGGCGGAGACCGCGGAGGGTTGAAACGGCTTGGCGATCAGGAAGGCCGGCTCCGGACGCTCGCCGGTGAGAAATCGCTCCGGATAGGCGGTGATGAAGACGACCGGGACCTCGAACAGGCGCAGCAGCTCGTTGACGGCATCGAGGCCCGAGCTGTTGTCGGCAAGATGGATGTCGGCGAGAATGAGGCCCGGTCTATGGGCCTTGGCGATGGTCACCGCTTTGCTGTGCGTGCCCGCGACGCCGATCACGCGATGGCCGAGATCCTCCACCAGATGCTCGAGATCCATGGCGATCAATGCCTCGTCCTCGATGATGAGAACGTCGGTCGCAATCTCGGCGGCAAGCTCGCGCCCCGCTTCCTTCACGAGATCGCGCAGCGCCGGTACGTCGGTGTCGAGAATCTCCGCAGCCTCGTCCTCCGAGAAACCTTCGAGCGACACCAGCAGGAACGCCTGACGTGGCAGCCGTGTGATCTGGGCGAGGCGCCGCTCGACCGGCAATTGAGCATCGCCGGCGTCGGTGGCGTCGTTCAAATCGATGGAGTTCCAAATCTTGGTGAGGGCCTTGTAGAGCGCGACACGCGGGCTCTGCGCACCCTCGAAGGCGGCGCGGTCGGCCAGGATCGCCTCGAGGGCCGCCGCCACGTAGGCGTCGCCCGAGCTCTGTCGCCCGGTCAGCGCGCGCGCGTAGCGGCGCATGATCGGGAGGTATTCAGACACCACCGCTGAGCTCGGCACTTGACCCTCCCCTTCTCGAACAACCTGGGCGTCCAGGCGTTCGACCGTGGTAAAACGCCCACCCTCAAAAAAAGTTCCATTTCCACGGAACCGTTTGAGCCACCGAGCGTTTAGGCTCGATGTACCCCCGCATGGGGATGTGCGCGGCCGCGCGCGGCAGAGGAGTAAAATGAAGGACCGCAAGCCAGTATCACCGACGCCGCCGGCAGACACGACCGCAACCAAACGGGGAAAAACCTCGGCCAGTCTCGGTCCGGAGATTCAAGCAAAGATCGGCACGCAGCTTCGCGCCTATTACGCCGGCCTGATCGAGCCGACGCCCGATCGCTTTGTCGAGCTCCTGCGCGAGCTGGACAAGCCGGACCGCAAGGGACCTTCCGAATGAAGGTCAACCCCGGCGTCCGCGAAAGCATGCTTGCCGCGGTGCCCGGTTTGCGGGCGTTCGCCATGTCGCTCTGCGGCAAGATCGACCGAGCCGACGATCTGGTGCAGGAAACGCTGCTGCGGGCGCTCAGCAACATCGATTCATTCGAGCCCGGCACGAATATGTCGGCCTGGTTGTTCACCATCCTGCGCAATCTGTTCCGCTCCGAATACCGCAAGCGCCGCCGCGAGGTGGAAGACGGCGATGGGCGTTTTTCCGCGAGCCTGAAATCGCAGCCGGCCCAGCCGAGCCACATGGAATTCGAGGAGTTCCGCGCCGCATTGGCGCAGCTGCCCGCCGATCAACGCGAGGCTCTCGTCCTGGTCGGAGCCTCCGGTTTCTCCTACGAGGAAGCCGCGCAGATCTGCGGGAGCGCGGTCGGCACGATCAAGAGCCGGGTCAATCGCGCGCGCACGCGCCTCGCCGAGATCCTGGCGATCGAAGACGCCCGCGAAATGGGCCCCGACAGCACGACGCAAGCGGTCCTTACGGGAAACGATGCGGGTTGACCCTCGGGTCGAAGCCCGAGGGCAGGCTCCTCGGACATTGGTCATTGGCAGCACCCGCCGGCTACGTTCCCCGCCTCCGCGTTTTCGCGGGCACGCGCGGCGACGGGTCGCTCGGTTTTCCCGACAGACCGCGCAAGAAAAAGTGTATTCCCCCGACGACGACGAGAAAACCGACCACGACGCCGGTCCAATGAAGGACATTTGACATTGATAATATGTTCTTTCTGCATGGTTCCCGCCTGGGGACCGCGATCACGACACACATAATCACGAAGCGCGCAATCGCAAAGCGCGCCGTTCCTTGCCCGACCGCCGCCTCCGTCGTTGGCGCAGCTATTATGATAACGACAACAGCACGTTACGCGCCGCTCTTCAGATTCGCCGTGAGACGACGATCGCGACCAGGCCCAGGACCGCCAAGGCTGCGCCCCGATAGACCCATGGCATCTCATTGATCATAAAGCTGCTGGCCGGATAGGGGAAATAGCCGGTCCCCTGCCCGACCCAGATCAGGCCAATCACGGCGGCGAGAACGCCGACCACCAGAAGTGCAGGTCTCAGTATTCCCATGGGGCTTCTCACATTGCTGCCGTGTGAAGCGACATCGAATCTTCAACCAGTGCCGCGACCGGCAGGCTGAACGGAATGAACGAATTGGTGCTGTGGTGCGCCAGCGGTCGCTGCTCGGGCTGATGACCCCACGGAAGGACCGTTGGCGTAACTCACGAATTTCGTCATGTCGTCGAACCGCTCCACATAGGGAGGCAGGGTCGCATCGACCACGAGGATCGACCCTTCGGGATTGGTCAAGGCGCCGAGGTCGAGGTGAGTCGGCAAAGGATTGAACGGCTCGACCAGCGGCCTTTGCAGCTCATCGAGCGCAAGCCCGCCGCTCGCTGTGGTCCGTCGATCGTCCGCGCCCGGAGAGCGAATGGTGCTGTCCTGGTTCATGGCCTGCTCCGCTGCTGTCGCGCCAGCCGACATTCATCTTATACAAGTCTGGCCGCGCTTGCGAACCGGCCCTAGCCGAAATCAGGATTCAACGCGCGCAGCCGCGCCTCGATCTCGGCGAGCGAGCCGGCGTTGCGATCGCGTTCGCCGATGACCGGGCTGCGGCACGGCCAGTCGATGCCGAGTCCCGGGTCCGCCCATAGACACGCCAATTCGTCGCCGGGGTCGTAGTAGGCGCTCACGCCGCAGACGTATTGCGTAACCTCATGAAAATAGAATCCGTGCAGGACCCCCGGCGGGATGCGCAACACCATCAGGCGCTCGCCCCCGATCTCGATCAACGCGGACACGCCATGGGTCGGCGCCCTGCGCCGCGCGTCGTAGAATCCGGCGCTGATCCGGCCGCGCAGAGCAACCAAATAGTCCCAGTGCCGGTAATGGCCGTGCACACCGCGAAGCACATTCGGCTGGGAGAAGTTCACGTTCCACTGGCAGGGCTTTTCGTCGTCCACCCATTCATCGCGGTAGATCTCCGTGAGCCAGCCGCGTTCGTCGCGATTCATCGCGAGCGGAGACAGGCTCACGCCTTGCGGCAGTTGCATCGCGCGCCCTCGGGTTTCTGGTTGCCGATAAAAGCTGATCGCTGACTATTAGTATAGACCCAGGCCGGCACCACGCGCCATTGTGCCGCTCGACCGGCGGCCACGCCATCGATGAAGGAAATCGTGTGGCGCACGCTCCAGCCAGAGATAGCTCCAATACGATTCGAAGCCGGACAGAAACACGAGAATCATAAGTGCCATTGCACCACAGGGCCGGCGTCCGTTCGTTCAAACATTTGACGATCAGGCGGCAGCTCTTCTCCATGGCGGTAACCATGCATATAAAATCGGAGTAAACTTCTCTCGCCGAGACGGAAATTCCATATAATTTTGCTTGATTGAACACGTTGATTTTTTTGAGCGGTAACGAAGATTCAAGCCCGCGGCTTGACGGCGCGGCCACATTGTTCGATCACCTCGTCGTGAGCGCCGGGCAAATCGTGCAAGCAAGCGTTATCGCGGCTTATAATCCCGGGTTTCAACAACCATATGCCTTGTGGCATTCCGGCACTCCAGCCAAACGGATGGCGACGATGCGCATTTCCACGACGGTGATTACAGCCGTCCTGCTGGTCGCGGGCCCCGCGCTCGCTGCCGATCAGAGCGACCGGAACGACAACTCCGGCATCACCAACCATCTCTCGGACTTGATCGAGACGGTCCGGCTCGATGCCAAAGATCCCGACGTCCACCACAACCGCGGCACCAAGAATCAGGTCAACAGCGATCTCGACCAAATCATCGTCTACTACAACGCGGCCATCAAACGCGATCCCAAGGATGACGACGCCTATTTCCACCGCGGCCTCGCCAATTTCTACGCCGGCTCTCTCCCGCAGGCTCTGGCCGATCTCAACCAGGCGATCAAGCTCGACCCCGAATACCCCTACTACGCGCTGTGGATCGACATCATCGACAAGCGCGGCAATACGGCGAGCCATCTGCCGCAGACGATCTCGCACGTCGACATGACGAAATGGCCCGCGCCGGTGATCCGCCTGTATCTCGGCCAGACCACGCCGGCGGAGGTGCTTGCCGCCGCCAATATTTCCGACGCCAAGACCAAAAGGGGTCAGATCTGCGAGGCCAATTTCTACCTGGGAGAATTGGCGCTGCAGCAGGGCGCCAAGGAGGAAGCCGCGCGCATGTTCCGGCTCGCGGCGGCCGATTGCCCGCGCGAATTCGTCGAAGGGCACTCCGCCAGCTCAGAGCTCGAGGCGCTCGCCGGGAGCGAGTAGATCAACCGGCAGGGTCGAGGCCCATCTTGCGAGCGCTCGGCACAACCGACTTCGAGGACAGGAATTTTACGAATTCCTCCGCGGCCGCCGTTTCCTTCGCATTGGCGGATCGCGCGGTCGCATAGATGATGGTGGTCTGCAGCGCCGACGGCAGCGGCCCCACATAGTCGATGCCCGGCATCGCCAACAGCTCGGTGATCTGCTGGACGCCGATCTCGGCTTGGCCGCTGGCGATCACGAGGCCGACGCGCTGGCCAGGCTCGGTGAAGACCGCCTTGGCCTTGACGGCATCCGCGATGCCGAGCCGCTCGAGCAGACTCAACATGTAGAAGCCGCTCGGCCCCTTGCTGATGCCGACCGATTTGGCGGCCAGCAAGGCATTCTTGAAGGCTTCAGGCGTGCTGACATCCGGCTTGGGCGCGCCCGCCCGCACCGCGACGCCGGCACCGGAGCGAACAAAATCCACCCGACTGCCGGCCACCACCTTGCCGGCCTTGACCAGGTCCTCGATGGACTCAGGTGTCGTCACGATCAGATCGGCCGGCGCGCCCTCCTTCACCTTGACGGGCAGCAGGGAGCCGGACAGGAAGCTCGCTTTCACCTTGTGTCCGCTCGCCTGCTCGAAAATCGGAGCGACGGCTTCGATGAATTCCGTCATGGCGGTGGAGCCGATGACGGTGATATCGGCTGCCCGCGCGCCGGTCACCATCAGGGTGCCAACCAGCACGAAGGCTGCGCCCCGTGCGCTCGCGAGCGTCATGGCGATCGTCGTCGATTTCTTCATGGTGGTTCCCTCGCCGCTTCTCTTGGTGCTTCCGGTGTTGCGGCACATTTGCTTATCTGATCTTGAGGTATTTCCTCAAGCCGTGGGTGCCGACGTCGGCTGCGTAGATCGTGCCCATGTCATCGGCCGCGATGCCTGAGGCCGACGTTCCCACATCCACCTTGTCCAGATCGCCCGGGTCGGGAATGAAGGCCTTGAGCGCGCCGTCCTTGACGCTCCCGATCGTGATGCCTCGCAGCTCGCCCTTCTTGGCGGCCGCATCGGGAAACGAGCTGCCCACATAGATGGTGTCGTCCTTTCCGACGAACACCGAGCTCGGCACGCCGAATTGAGTCCACGCGGCGAGGAAGTTGCCGTCCTGGTCGAAGACCTGGATGCGCTTGTTCCGGCGATCGGCGACGTAGACGCGCTGCTGCGAACCGCCGACGAAGATGTCGTGGGGCTCGTCGAAATCGCCGGGCGCGGCGCCTTTTTGTCCCCAGGCCTTGATGAAGCTGCCGTCCTTGGCGAACTTCACCACCCGGGCATTGTCGTGCTTGTTGGGATAGTGGCCATCCGACACGAACACATCGCCATTGGGCGCAACCGCGATGCCGGTCGGCCGATCGAACGTATCCGGACCGTTTCCCGCCACCCCCATCTTGCCGAGCGTCATCAAGACTTTACCGGCCGGGCTGAGCTTGAGCACCTCCTGGCCCTTGATCGCGCCGTCCGCGGTCTTGGCCGACAGACCGAGGATCACCGCCTCGTCATTGACGTCGCTCGCCCACAAGTTTCCATCCGCATCCACCGTGAACCCGTGCGGATAGGCGAACAGCCCCACGCCGAAGCTCGTCAGCAACCGGCCCGACGGATCGAATTCCAGGATCGGCGGATTGGAATCTCCCCGACCGACGCAAGTGGCATGGCCCGGCGGCACGGTGTTGAAGCACCGATGAAAGACCCAGATGTGGCCATCGTGATGAACATGCACCCTGATGACCTCGCCCCACTGACCTCCGTTCATGCTCGCCGGAAGTGTCGGCCAGCCCTCTGCGAGGCGATACGGATTGGGCAGCGCGGTCGGTTTGAAGGATGGGGCTTGCTGGCTGTGTGCGGCCACCGCAAGCGTCGCGAGAACCGCACTGGCGATGAGCACGAATCCCGCTCGACCTGTACGCGACATCCTGGCTCTCCCGGCAGAAGACGAGGATACTGTTTGATCAGAATAGTGAATTTCAAACCTGAACTTGCGCTGAGAGCGTAGGCCACAAGCCCGGGCGCGGCAAGCGACCGAATCCGAAAGCCGGCGGGCCGCCGCCTTGTGCAAGTCACTCGAGAAATTCTCGGATCTGTGATCGCCATCACGAAAAACCCGAATGATCGTGCGCAGCCGCCTGACGATCGAACGACCGACGCCGATGCTCAGACCAATACATGCGGGGCCACCTTCGCCAATCCGCAGCGCTCAACCGGCACGGCCGGCGCGAAAATCCAGCCTTCAACTTGCCTTGCTCAAGCTCAATCGCGGAAGATCGACGTGGAAGACGGTGCCGCCGCCGGGCACATCCTTAAACGCCACTTCGCCGCCGAGACGCGTGACGATCTGCTTCACGATGCTCAGGCCGAGACCTGTCCCGCCCTTTGTCCGTGCGTCCGATGTATCGGCCTGCGCGAACCTCTCAAAGACGCGAGACTTGAAGGCCTCTGGAATGCCGGGACCTCGGTTCCCGACCAAAATGCGCGCCGCCTTGCCCGTATTCTCGACCGCCACCGTGACCTCTTGCTCGGGTGCCGAGAACTTGATCGCATTTGAGAGCAGGTTGGTGACAACTTGGGCGAGCCGGTCGGGATCGGCTTGCACGTCGACGGCTGCGGAAGCGGCATCCAACCGAATGCGCACGCCGTGCTCCGCGGCATTCACCTGGTTGGCCTCGATCACCTGCTCGACGACGGCACGGACCTCGACTCGCTCCAGATTGAACGCGATCTCCCCCGACTCGATCTTTTCCATATCGAGAATGTCATTGATGAGCCGAACCAGCCTTTGACAATTGGCGTGGGCGATAGAGACCAGCCGTAAGATGGAATCCGGCAATTTTTCGACGGCGCCACCGACGAGCAGGCCGAGGGAGCCCGAGATCGAGGTGAGCGGAGTGCGCAGTTCGTGGCTGACGGTCGCGACAAATTCGTCCTTCAAACGCTCGACGCGCTTGCGCTCGCTGATGTCGACGACCACCACCAGATGGGCCGGCAGGCCCGACCACTCGCAATCGACGACGCGCGTCTCTCCGACGCGTTGCTCGCCATGCCAAGGAATCTGAATCTGCGCGATCTCGCCCACCTTGACCGCATAGCCGAAGGGGGCGCCGACGAAGCGGTCTCGATCATTGTCGAACAGCCTGAGCGCGGCTTCGTTGGCGAATTGAACGACCCCGTCCGAGGCCACCACGATGACGGAGTCGGGCGTGAGCGCGACCAGCCGCTCGACCTCGCGGTGCTGCTCCACGGTACGCAGCATCGCTTGCGCCTTGTGCCGCTCGGACCGCTCGTGCTCGAGCGCGCGCAGCGCGACCTCGCGCTGCTCGATTTCTCCCACCAAACCCGCGTTGGCCATGCGCAATTGCCGCGGTGACGGCAGCGCCAGGACCTTGGGCAAGAGCGGCCACAATCCGATGGCGGTCGCTACCGACGCGAGCGCCGTAACCCCCTTCACCGCGCCTTCCGCGGCATAATCCGGAAACCACAGAGTCCAAATCCCGAAAACATGGGTCGCCCCACATGCCGTGATGAAGACAACGAAGGCACAAATCACCCAACCGAATCCGAAGTCCGGGCGCCTGGACATGAATACGGAGAGCACGATCGGTATGGAGAAATACGCAGCAGCGATGAAGCTGTCAGACAGAACGTGCAGCCAAATCAGCTCGGGCCGCCACAACAGGCATAGCCCATGGGGAGCCAGGTTCGTGGAGTCAAAATAATCAACAAAGCCGGAGACGAGATTCGACATTGCCAACGTCCTCGCGGATGAAAGGCCGGAACCACCTCATTCGCCAGCCTCGAAGGCGAATCGGTTCGCCCACATCCGCGACATCATAGAGTAGATACCCCAATCAAAAGTAGATTCCCCAGCTAAAGCTCTAAACGACGCGGTGGCTCGATCGGCCAACAAATCGACGAATTAGGTATAACTGCTTATTCGCTCGCTCGGGCGCCAAGCGACATAAGAAAAACTACTGATGGCCGTCCTCACAAATTCGCAAGCATTCCTTTGGCACATTGCCCCATTCGCCGGATTACGGGCCGCCGGCTCGACCCGCCCACGGAAAAGATCTGTTACGCCATCGAATTCTGGTTCATTTGATTGGACAGACCGTGGATAACCTTTCCTTAATCTGCGATTCCACCACGGACGCACAATCCGTTCTTCAACAATTGGACGGGGTCTTCGATACGCTGTTGCTTCCTCCCAATGCAACCCAGGACGCAGAGGCGCCCGGGCGCTATACCGTCATAAGCGCCAATCTCGCCGATCTCGCCCTGATATCCGATATCCGGGAGTGGTTGAGACAGAGACCGAATGACGCGAAGGTCATTTTCATCACCAAGAAGGCCTGTCGACTCGAGGCGCTGCAAGCCTATGCGCTGGGGGCGACCGATCTGGTGCATCGCCCGTTCGACAGAAGAACGCTCTTGCGGATGTTTTACGGTGATTTCGAATCACTGGCCGGCCCGTCTGATTTTGCAGTCGAAGGGTCCCCGGGCGTCGCGGCCGCGTTTGGAGCGCTGCAAAAAGTCTTTGTGTCGGCGTGCCTGGGGGGCCAGCTCGATCAAACCGCCATAGACACCGCCGGCGAAGCGATCGTCCGCCAGATCGAGAGCGAAAGTCTGGTGTCCTGGATCGAAGCCGTGCGAAAACATCATAGCCAGACCTACCAGCACTCCCTTCTGGTGACGGGTCTGGCCGTGGCTTTCGGTCGGCAGCTCGGGCTTTCGCGCGCAGATCTCAAGCGGCTGTCATTCGCTGGAATTCTCCATGATATCGGCAAGTCCAGGATCCCGGTCTCGGTCCTGGAAAAGCCCGGCCCTCTGGACGCGAAAGAAACGGCCGTCATGAAGCAACACCCGTTGTTCGGGCTGGATGCACTGAAATCCGCGCCCGGGGTCCCTGCCGACATCGTCGAAACGGTCGTGCACCACCACGAATACCTCGATGGATCCGGCTATCCCCACGGACTGAAAGGAGGTGAAATCTCCGATCTCGTGCGCACGCTTACGATCGCGGACATTTTTGCGGCGCTCATCGAACGACGCTCCTACAAGCCCGTATTACCCAGCGACAAGGCCTACCAGATATTGCTCGATATGGGTCCCAAGCTCGACAAGGATCTCGTGCGCGAGTTTCGCGGCATTTCGCGGATTGCGGTGGCAGCCGCCACGGAGCTCGGCAGGGCCAGCGCCTAAAGCAATCAACGCTCGCCGGCTACACCAACGCCAAATCCTTCGGCTGCACGGACGGGAAGACCTTCTGCAGCCGATCGGCCTGCAGCCCATAGACGCGGCGAAACACGCCGCCCAGGACCGCGCGGTATTCGTTGAGCACCGGATAGTCGCGGTTCTGGAACAGGTTTTTTTGCTCGACCTTGATTTCTTCGCCGGCCATGCGGCCGCCTTTCACGCTGCCGCCCATCACCCAATAGACGCTGCCGTGCCCATGGTCCGTACCGCGGTCGCCGTTCTCGCGAAACGTGCGGCCGAATTCGCTGATCACCACCACGATGGTCTCGTTCCACGCCGGCCCGATGGCCTCGGCAAATCCCGCCAGGCCGCGGCCGAGCTCGCCGAGCCGGCCGGCGAGATATCCGGTCGCACCGCCTTCGTTGACGTGCGTATCCCAGCCGCCCACGTCGACGAAACCAAGGTTGAATCGGCCC
>Ga0209068_10001119_pt1 | contig 13522 bp, 14 predicted proteins | sample ColStrG_CSR_2012_FD_187200 | JGI IMG/M metagenome (GOLD analysis project Ga0209068, IMG submission 187200) | Freshwater sediment microbial communities in response to fracking from Pennsylvania, USA - Cold Stream Run_MetaG_CSR_2012 (SPAdes)... | ecosystem: Environmental > Aquatic > Freshwater >... | reverse complement strand
GGGATGCATCGCCATCGGCGGGCTGGCGATTGGCTACGTCGCCATCGGAGGTCTCGCTATCGGCTACTACGCCATGGGCGGAGTCGCATTCGGCAAATTCGTCATCGGCCCGCTGCACCGGGATTCGCAAGCGGTCGAATTCTTTAAAAGACTGTGCGCTGGACTCCCGATTCCTCCACGACCAGAGCCACCTTTGAGATAAACGGCGACTACGCTCACAACCAGATCAATGAGTGATATGGCGATGTTACGCCAGTAATGAGATCCCTCTCGCGTCTCTGTGTAATGCTTTGCAAGGACAGATCGCTATGAACGCGCTGTTTGCAACCGTTGTTGGTTTTGCCTTGGCGACAGGCGGCCCCTCATGGATGGAGCCCCGCGTGTTGATGGGTGACAGTTCACACTGTGATGCGGTCATGGTTCGGGACGGGCGCATTGTCGTCGAGGAGGTCTGCATAAGGCCGAGCGGTCCCCCTGAGAATCCGTTTCGTGCCCAAGTAGGCTGGGGCGGACAGGTGGCCACCATTTCTAACGCTGACGAGAAGGCTTCTGCCGAATGGATCAGTGCGCATTCACTTCTTCTGCGGCTATCCGTGCAGGATCATGACCTCTACTGGGACGGCAAGAAGGTAGATTTGGGCAAAGTCAATGTTATCCGCCTGTACCAAGCCATCCCGTGGCAAGGCGGTGTGTTGATCTACGGGCGGACTATTCCACGCAAGGGATTTTTTGGGTCTTGGCCATTCAAGGGTCACTTCATCGAAGATCGGGATATCGATCCATTCTGTGCAATCTTCTTCTACCCCAACACGCTGAGGGGGGAGACCGCCTGGCTTAATGGATTGGCGTTTCGAGGTTTTTTCGTGTTCCCTATCCCCGATTGACGCTGAGCCGCCCCATCTAAGTGTTGTAAACAGGCGATTTCACTCATTGAGAATTGGCCGATGCGGGTCAATGAGTGTGATGATTCCATAACAATGTCGGCTCCTAGGCCCGAGTAAACTCTGGTGGCGCAAACCAACCAAGGCTCGGAGGAAAGGAGCCGAACATGCTGATTATAGGTTGTGACTTATCATCCGGGCTTCCAGCAAATTGCATTGGTAGATACGGAAACAGGTGACTTCGGGGAACGGCGGCTAACTCACCGCGAAGAAGCCGAGCAGTTTTACGGCAGGCTGAAGGAGCGGAGGGTGCGCGTGGGAATGGAAGCCAGCGAACACGCACGCTGGTTTGAGCGTTTGCTAAGGGACCTGCAGTTTGAGTTGTGGATCGGGGATGCAGCGGAGATCCGCACGAAGCGTGTACGCAAGCAGGGACGTTGTATCCCGTTTATGTGCGAGGAGAAGCCCAACTGGCCGTACACAACGGCCCCGCAGCCGGGGCCGAATTCCAGAAATTTCTCGACCACCCCGGCGTGGCATCAATTTTCCGCTCGGCGCACTTGCTCACCTCGGCCTTGCGCGTGCTTACGCTCTCTCGGGGGACGCTGCGAAAGCCAAAGCCGCCTACCAGGACTTTTTCGCCCTCTGGAAAGACCCCGACTCCGACATCCCCATCCTGAAAGAAGCGAAGGCGGAATACGCGAAGCTGCAGTAGCCAGCTCTGAGCGTCGTAAGAAAAAGGCGGTGCTCCCACCAGGATCACCGCCCTTCTCGCTGCTTCACCCTCACAGCGAAGCGACGATTTGGGTCTGCTCTACTGCTCAGAAATCTTACGCCGTGATTTCCGACTGGAAACGGCTCGACCGCGTTGCGTTCACGGCAATTCCTAATACCGAACAGGATTATAGATTGGGTGGAGGCCGAATTTCTCTTGCCAAGAATGCCACGAGTGTACCAAGCACATTCTGGACTGCGGTTCCGCCGCCCGATGAAGTCGCACATTCCTGGTTTGGATGTCCAAGTATCGCTCGTACTTCCAGAACAGAACCGTCGCTATACCGGTTCGTCCAATACCGGATCGCTCTCTGCGGAGCTGCCGCTGCTGCAAATGAGCATCGTAGCACCTCTGCGAAGTGCTCCGGGATTGCGCGACTCGCGCCACTGCATGTAGGCAAAGCCAACGAGGAGTGCTGCGAGAAACATGTAGGGCGTTATGTTGTAGGGCCAGGAGGGTTCTGGGTAGATGGTGACAAAGAGAACGGGTAGCAGAGCCAGGGTCGCGATCCATGGGACCACGACGTGTTGCCAACGAGTAAATTTGGCGCGCTGTTCCCGGCGCATATAGCGTGTCAATGCCAGGTTCGCCATGCCATAAAGGACGATGACCGCAAGTGTGGCAATCGTTTCAAGAAACCCGAAGATGTAATCCGGTTTTAACAGCAAGCCCACTAGCAGGATTGACGCGATGCCAGATAACTGCACAAAGGCGATCGCGAACGTAGGCGTTCGGTGGCTAGGATGGATACGCCCGAAACTAGCAGGGAGCGTACCCGCCCGGCCCATCGTGTACATCACGCGTGAGGCAGAGTTAGTGCAGGCGAGACCGACGCCGATGGCGCTGTTGATGATAGCGAGGACAACGAACCACCAGCCTGCGCCCCACAGAGCATGGCCAAGAAGGTAGTACGGGTTGGGATTGGAGGCGAAGGCAGCCATATCCCCGGTTCCCCAGCCGACCGAGCTTGCGTATGACGTGAAAATGTAGAAGATACCGATGGCAAACAGCGAGAGCGTGATCGCCTGGCCGATGAACTTTGCGGGACGGCGGGCTTCCTGGGCAAGCGGCGCTGGCGCCTCGAAGCCGCTAAGCGCGAGAATCGAGAAGACCATCCCAGCCAAGATACCGCCGAAGTGATGAGGTGACGCAGAGGGATCTAGCGGCGCGATGTACGTGGAACCCGGCCCTGGATAGATCAGAAAGGTGATTCCAAGCGCTGACATAATGAGCACTTCGAGCCCGCCCAAAAGGGCAGTGATACGAGCCGATAGCTGGATGCCATGGTGAGTGAGCGCCCAGATGAGAGCAGATGTGGCCAATGCAAAGGACCACCATGGGATGTTCACATGGATTTGCATTCGCAACATGTCTGAGACAAGGTAGCCGAGGAAACCTGTGCATCCGGCCGTTCCGAGAACCTCATAGATTAGGTAGCTCCAGGTAGCCATGAAGCCGCTGCGACTCCCCAGCCCACGAGTAGCGAACGAGTAGTAGCCGCCACTCGATGGTATGTACCGGGAAAACTGGGAGACGGTGTTCCCGATAAAGAAGCAGACGATTGTGGCAAGCAGGAACGAAAGCGGCATGACCGGTCCTGCCTTGAGGGCGATGATCGGAAAGGTGAACACCATGTTGGTCGCCGGTGCGATGTGCGTGACACCCTGGAACGCCAGTTCTGAAAGACCGAGCGAATTGCGTCGAAGCTGAGGATGCGCACTGGGATTGGTAGTCTCAGCGCTCACTTGGCAACCTCCTTCAGGAAAAGGACCGAACTCGCTCAAATAATAACCGTTCGGGGACACCGCATTCGTCAACGATGGCTCGCGGGGCGTGCGCGCCGTAACAGTGATTTATTACGATATGCTTATTCGCTGTCAGCCGTTCTCAGAATTCCGGCCAAGCCCTGCGGACTGATACCCAAGGAAGCACCAAGCCAATTGTCGGCAGCATTTGCTGTTTTCGCGGGCTGTAGAACGTCGGATCGGCAAATTGCTTTCTGTCTAGAGGTCCGCGACGAGGTCTCCCAAACCGTGGGTCAGATCATTCTATGAAAATAGCAACGTGGAACAGAAGTGGTCACGTTGGGGGACCGGCGCAGGAAGACACTGCAGAGCGGAGGAACTTATGGGCGTTATCTGGCTGCTTCCGGAGGGAAGGGTTACCTGACTTATGTGAGCCGGGGAACACTGTTCGCGATTCGTTTCGACCCGGAGAAGCTGGAAGCCTCTGGCTCACCCATTCCCGTGTTGCAGCAGGTTTCTTATTCTGCGATGTTTGGCTCCGCCAAGCTGAGCTTTTCGCGCGGTGGATTGCTAGTGTACAAGAGCCGTGAGATCGACGCTTCGCGTGTGGTGATCCAATGGCTGGATGCGGACGGTAAGACACAACCACTGCTCGACAAGCCTGGCCTTTTCGTAAATCCCCACTTCTCTCCCGACGGCCGGCAGCTCGCGGTGGCAAACGATGACTCGAGCCGATTCAGTCAGCAGAGACGAGTTTGATAATCAAGGTCAGTGATTCCCACCCTTCGAAAATCACGAAGGGTGGGGCAGCCTGCTCTGACTGTCTACAAATTTGACCACAGCGCTGTAGACGGAAATCCAGAAGTGCGCTTCAAGAGCTTGAAAAAAATGGTCGGCCCTAGCAGACGATTTTCGAACTTTCCTCTTCGGCCCCAACGGTTTTGAACTAGCGGTTTCAGCAGTTTAGGATTGAATTAGTCAGATCGTCGGGGAGAGAGGATTTGAACCTCCGCTCCCCTGGTCCCGAAGCAACCACAGAAACACTATCTTATTGATTCGCTTAGCTTGGTTCGGCGTCACAGATCATGGTCTTATTGGACCCGTGTTGGACCCAACTTTGCAATCTCGTTTCCCAGTCTGCGGGAAACTGATTCGAATGAAAACTACGTCAGGCACCGTCTGATTGACGTTGGCTTCTCTAGGACCTAACATTCCCGCTTAGTGGCCGCTCCCTCCCAACTCGTCGGCCAGACGCTGGGCCATTACCGCATTCTTGAGCAGATCGGTGCCGGTGGCATGGGCGTTGTATACCGAGCCTATGACAATCGGCTAGATCGAAATGTTGCCGTGAAGGTACTACCGCCTGGCGCTCTGCTTGACGAGCACGATCGAAAGCGATTCCGCAAAGAAGCAGTGGCGCTTGCTAAGCTCAATCACCCCAACATTGCAACCATCCACGATTTCGACACCCAGGACGGGACCGATTTTCTGGTCATGGAATATGTGGTGGGCACAACTCTCGTTGACAAGCTGAGCTCCGGTGCTCTGCCCGAAAAGCAGATTTTCGCGATCGGCGAACAGGTCGCTAAGGCTCTGGAGTGCGCCCATGCGAATGCCATGGTGCACCGCGACCTCAAGCCCGGCAACATCATGATTTCACCCTCCGGTGCTGTGAAATTGCTCGATTTTGGACTTTCAGTGTTGCTGCAATCAGCGCGGGAAGGGGCTCAGGCTGAGACCATCACGGCAGTTTACAACGTAGCCGGGACCCTGCCTTACATGGCCCCTGAACAGCTCCGCGGGGAACTGGTTGACGCCCGCTGTGATATCTACGCCGCTGGCGTGGTGTTGTATGAAATGGCGACCGGCCATCGGCCATTCGGTGTTCGGCTCTCGGCCGGCTTGATCGACGACATACTGCACAAGCCGGTTGTGCCACCCCAAACCATCAATTCCCGAATCTCACCGGGGTTGGCAGCCGTCATTATGAAATGCCTGGAAAGGGATCCCGACAACCGCTATCAATCGGCTAAGGAAATAGTTGTAGATTTGCGACGCATGACGACGGCCAGTAATTTCGTTCCCGTGAAGGGGACACCCTCGCGCGTACGCCTGCGGCGTGCTGCTCCCATGTTGTTGATTGCGATGGTCGCGCTTTTCACATTGTTGTGGGTGTTCACCGCGGGACCATGGCGAGTTCATGTCGGGGGAGCACCTGGCCCCAGTCACATCAGTTCCCTGGCCGTGCTCCCTCTGGTGAACCTGTCAGCCGACCCGGCACAGGAATACTTCACGGATGGAATGACCGAGGAACTGATTAGCGCTCTGGCTAAGGTCGGCACTCTGCGGGTCATCTCCCGCACCTCGGTCATGCAATACAAGGGAGTGCACAAACCCCTCCCCGAGATCGCGCGAGACCTGCACGTAGATGGCATCATCGAAGGAACCGTCGCAAACCTCGCCCAGACCAAGCGGGTTCGAATCACAGTGCAACTGGTGGATGCGGCAACCGATCGCAGCTTGTGGTCCCAATCGTACGAGCGCGACGTGGGAGATGTTTTTGTATTGCAGGATGAGGTCGCTCGCAACATCGCCCTGCAGATTCGTGTACAGCTCACCCCGCAAGAGGAAATGCGCTTGGCAAGCGGCCGCGCGGTTAACTCTGAAGCCCACGAGGTCTATCTGCAGGGACGCTATCACTGGAACAAGGGAACCGAAGAGCATTGGCGACAAGCGAAAAAGTACTTCGAACAGGCAGCCGAAATAGATCCCAAATACGCTCCCGCTTACGTCGGTTTGGCCGACTATTATTGGGTGACTGACGAGCTATCCCCTCGAGTGGCCTACCCCAAAGCCAGAGAGTATGCCCTAAAGGCTCTGGCGTTGGACGACACGCTGGCCGACGCTCATACCACGCTGGGTGCTATCGAGTTCTATGCCGACTGGGACTGGATCGCCCCCGAGAAAGAGTTCAAGCGCGCCATCCAGTTGAACCCGAGCCATGCTGAGGCTCACCAGATGTATTCGGTCTTTTTGTCAACGCTGGGTCGCGTCAATGAAGCTATTGCCGAAATTGGAATCGCGCAAGGGCTGGATCCGCTTGCCCTCGGTCCAAGCGTGACTGCCGGCTGGACGTACTACTACGCCCGCCAATACGACGAAGCCATATCGCAGTGCCGCAAGTCTATCGACCTGGATCCCCGCTCCGTCTCAGCCCATGACTGCCTCGGCAACGCTTACTTGGGAAAAGGATCTCTTGAACAAGCCATAGCAGAGTGCCAGGTGATGGTGAGCCTTTCGGGGGACGATCCGCTCCGCCTGACCGGACTAGGAAGAGCTTATGCATTGGCGGGGAGGAAGGCTGAAACGCAGAAGATCTTGACAAAAATGCGCGCGGCTTCCAAAGCGCACTATGTGCCGCCGTATTTGTTCAGCATGATTTATGCCTCGTTGAACGACAAGAATGAGGCCTTCTCCTGGCTGGAGAAGGCCTATAAGGAGCATGATCCCTATTTGACCAGGCTCAAAGTGGACGAAGCGATGGATCCTTTGCGGTCGGATCCGCGGTTTGCCAGACTTCGCGACCGCATGAGTCTGTAGCCGTCAACGAATGCACCCAAATGCGCCGCTCGCGCTCTTGTAGTTAATTCCGGACCTTGCGAATCCGACCCCTGCTGTGCCGGAGCTGAGAGCCTACTAGGGTTCGGGAACGAGAGGCTGAGAAACGATGGCCATATTGCTTGCTCTGCTGTGAGAAAACGTGAGCAGCCAGGAGGGCGGGTCTACATGGTCGTTCGTAGACATTAGCGACGCCCAGGGACCAGCAGTATTGATGTCGACTGGAAAGACATTGTGCTTGTTCACAAAAGCCTTTAACAGGTCGGGATTCTGCACGAACTTTTGAAAATCCGAATCCGAAACCTGCGCAAGGGCTATTTGCGGATATTCGTTCTTCCCGAGGGGGTGAGAGATTTTCCACACCTTCAGCACTGGGATATTCTCAAAGGTCTCCCACTGTTGCGCAGCTGGCGAGTAGTCTTTCTGTGATGTTTGCGGCTGTGCGGAAACTGACCTGTCTCCATAGAGCAATAACAATAGGGAGCCGGCGAATAGGCCTACCATCATTCTCCGCTTCATAGATTCCTCCTGTACGGTCGCGGCTTACTAATGGGCGCTTGTATACCTTCTCAGATAGCAAGTCAAGCCAAGGAGGGCCCGGAAGGGCACGTGCTGGACAGCAGAACCAATTCGACCGGATGCTCGAATCACAAGACGCGTCATCGAGTTCCATAAACGGTTTTCCGGAAAACGGCTGCCACTCTGTATGCAGGGACTGATTATGGTTCGCAATCGGGCACCGTTCGACCGGCACAATCGCGTCAATAAACGGCTTTAAGCCGACGTGTAAGAACCTCGGACTGACGGGAGGGAGTTGGCTCTGGCTGCGGCCCGCGAACGCAACTCTCCTCGGCGCCGTGGGCACTCCGTTAGGTACGATGCAGGTGCTTCTTGGATATTCTTCTTCGGAGATGGCCAGAGCCGTTTACTTGCATTCGATTCCGGCGGATGCTCGTGCAGCCGTGCAGAAGGTCGAGGATCTTTGAAATCGAGCGTCACCGCTTCATGCGAATCGGAAGCAGTGTTTACGATCCGCGCCGGGGCCGAAGCAATGAGGCGTTCTCGCAGGCCCTGCGTTAAAACAAAGTAGGAAAGATGATTTAGAGCAAAAGTATATTCCAAGCCTTCCTGAGTGACGTTGCGTGAACTGAACATCGCGCCAGCATTATTGATCAGCACATCAATGCGCGGCTCGTGGGCAGCGATATCGGCCGCGACGCGACGCATTTCTGTAACGAGCGAAAGATCGGCGTAGTGGATCGAGTGCTTGAGACTCGTCCCATTTTCGTTGAGACGTGTCAGGGCGGCTTCACCGCGCTCTGGATCACGCGCCACCTGAACGATGCGTGCACCCATTCCCGCAAGAATCTCAGCCGCGACTATACGGATTCCGCTGGTTCGAGGATGAAGCCGTCGTAGCCGGGTCGGCAAGCTGGGTTGTGGCCGGCAATGCCGTGGACGCGATTGTCAAGGAATCAAAGTAAGTCCAGGACGGGAAGCACCCGGCATCCCCAGGTTAACAGCATTCGAAGTTGTTCACGTCCTCTGTATCACCCTGGCCCTTGTAGTGGGCGTGCTTCGGCTAAGGGCAGAGCGGTCGACTGCGTCTTGGGAATACCTTGCCGGTATTCAGTTTTTCACCTTGGATCATTGTTGAAACATCGCTATAGCACTTATTCATCCTGACGGGATATTAAGCGATAACGCGTGGAGGGATTGCTCTGCGACACAGGCCGAAGCGCCAACTTTAACTGCGCAGCAAAGGCGGCCCGACTAGCTTCATGCCGTGTCTCTCGAACCGACTTGGGTCGTTTACCTTAGCGTCCGGCTTGCTGGTCTCCTCGAAGAAGCTTTCAATCCTCGCCGCCGGGGTGAAGGCAAACAGCATCCGCCCGGGCTGCTGGCCGAGGTAAGCCCACACATGCGGGACATTTCTCGGTGCCAAAACCGAATCGCCAGGTTTCAGCCGCAACTTCGTTTCGCCGACCTCCATCAGCACTTCGTCGCTACCTTCGACGAAGTAAAACCATTCCTCCTGCTCGTAGTGAATGTGTCGCGGTGGTCCGCCGCGGACCATATTGCGGTTCTCCATGATGAACAGACCGCCGTTGGTCTCGTGGGTGAGGACTTTGAAGTCCAAATGGCTGTTGGCACGTGCGGCCTTGTGCGGCTGCCCTGTGCGATCAGTACCTGCTTCGACGAAGTGAAGGGTGCTCTCTTTTTCGTCCGCAAGGGCAGAATAAGGACCCAACGAAAGGGCAGCGACTACTTTCAGCATCGAACGACGGTCGAGCTCATGCATAGAGGAGTTCCTCCCAACGAAGGTTGCAATGCTAGTCGATCACAGCTGGTAAGAAAAAGGTCAATTGGTGAAGAATCGCGATTTCACTCACTGACCGGGTTGTGAGCATCAGGGTCGGTATTCCGACCGGGATTGTGAGTGTAATCGCCTTCCATGAGAAGGCCGGTCGGAGTCAAGTGGGTTCGTGATGGTTTTTGATGGTCACTTATTTTTTCCTCAAGCCGAGTCGTCACTGTCGCCACCCTTCCATCCGCACTGTTCGATGAGCGATTTTCGCTCGGTGCAAGTTGGGTGTTCTCGTTGCAGGCTGCTCTTGCAACCCGCGCCCTCATAGCGCAACAATCCTCACGGGCAAAGATTACCGAGGTTCAGAGGAATGTAGAGCGATTTTTCAACCGTCATCCAGGGTTGTCGTAGTCAGGGGATCACACTCACAACCGCGTTGAGTTGAGAATCATGGTCGTTCTTCCTATTAGCTAGTCGGTGGACATCTCCACTGATGGCCGAGACTCGGTGTTGGGCGCGGAGTCGGATGAGGATCGGAGCCGTGCAGGCAGTTCTTTGATCGCGTATCCGGCGAGCGCGGAAATGATGGACCCGGTAATCGTGAGGAAGAGCGAGCCAGCGTACTGTGAAAGCCACCCAAAATTGGCTGAGGCTTCGACCAGAGCCGTGCCTGTGCCTTGCCAAGAGATCGAGAGGCCGCTATGCCTAGCGAAGACAGTAAGGTCACGCTCAGTGTGATCGGAAAAGTCCCCGCTGATGCTGTCTTCCTGCATCGCGGCATCATCCGGCTCAATCCGCAGGCGAATGTTATGTGGGCCAGAGCGCACCGGTATTATCTGCGAGAGATTGCCCTGGACCGAGTCAGTTGGAATCAAACCGAACCTCTTTTTTGTGGAGCCGGTTATCCTGCCCGAGTAAGCCAGGTCGTCGTCCACCCATGCCGAGACTTGTGCATTACGGAAGTCGTGCTGCAGCCTCAGGTGCAGGCTGGCATTCTTAGCTGTAATCGCGCTGTGTATCGCCATGAACAGAGCGGCGATCAAGAACAATCCGAGTAGGATCCGAACCTTAACCGGTACACCGGCAGCGAACTGGCGGGCGTGCCGGAAGAACAGCAATGCCTTCTCACGAAACCGTATTGTTTCCTCCCGGTCCATATGGATAGCCTATTTTCGCCCGGCGAAGCATTGCGCTCCAGTTACCAAGGTGCAGGAGTATGGCATTCGCGACGGAAATATGCCCTTGGTCCGTCACCAACGAATCGTCGCTCCTCACCCCCACAAGGTGTGTCTTCTTTTTCCTCAGTCACATGGGCTGCCCGCATCCCATCTGATTGCAGCATCGCCCGGCGTGGACATGGCCTTCCGATACATGCCGATGCAAATGTCTCCGCCTAGCATAAGAATCGAAGGAAGAGTCCAAAGGAGTGGGAACAACTGATGAATAGTTATTTCAGATCGACAATTGCCGTTGCGCTATGGGCGCTGCTTGGAGTTTTGCCGGCGATGGCGGCGGTGAATGTCAGGATTCCGGTCGGAACATCGGTGCAGGTAAGAATCACTGAGAAGCTCAGCAGCGAGACGGCGAATGTAGGGGATGTATTCCATGGAAGCCTCGCGGCCCCGGTCGTGGCGAACGGCAGGACATTGTTTCCCAAGGGGGCCATCGTTACCGGAGAAGTGGTGAACGTGGAGCGGTCAGGACGCCTCAGCACGCCTGGAGAATTACACCTGAACTTGCGGACCATCCGGACTAGTGGCCGCACTTATCCCGTGTCGGTGCAAACCGTGGTCATCAAGGGTGAGTCACACACCAAGTCAAATGTAACCAAGATCGGTGGCGGTACTGCATTCGGTGCCTTGATCGGCGCCATCGCGGGAGGCGGCAAGGGAGCGGCCATCGGTGCCGGAGTTGGAGCCGCGGCCGGGACAGGAGTGGCTGCGGGCACGGGCAAGAAGCCTGCGGAAGTGCAATCGGAAATGGTACTGGCTTGGGTAGCGCAAGGCGCTCCCACGGTCGTGTCCACGCAGGAGCAAGATTCGCAGCAGTACAGCGGCGAACCCGAAGCGGAAGAGCATCACGACCCCAGGCGATATTCCCGCGATAACGACCAGGATCAAGATCATGACGGTCGAGGACCCATGGGCTTTTCAGATCGCGATCGCCAGATCATCGGCGACTGTCTTGTGAATGACCGTGCCGGCCTGCCACCCGGTCTGGCGAAAAAGGATCGTCTGCCGCCGGGGCTGGAACGGCAGCTTCACCGCAACGGAACCCTCCCCCCAGGATTGCAGAAGCGGGTGCAGCCCTTGCCCGACTCTTGTTTTGGTCGCCTGCCGCGCTTGCCGAATGACTGGGCGATAGTAGTACTCAGCGGCCAGATCATTATGCTCAATGCTAGACAGAGAATTGTGGACTTGTTCTGGTTGGAAAGAGATTAGCTGGTAAGACCCTCGTTCGATATCTCGCAGAGGGGTGAGCATCTCGCACCATGTTTGAATCGGACATTTACGGACTGACCCGGCATTCTGCCCTTAGACTGTGTTTCCTCGCTTGAGCGCCTAGCACGGGAATCGGAATAGCCCAGACGACTAATTGCTCTACGGTGCGGAAACGCACACACCCAGTCATCGGGAGGCACGCGCTGCGGCTGCTTTTCGGGCTTCGCCGGGTTGTTGTCTAAGAGCGGCAGAGTCTCCCGCAGCCTTTCGCGGATCGGCCAACAGCTTACGAATCTTGCGTCCAAGGTCGGCAGCAGTGAAGGGCTTCTGTATGAATGACACTCCCGGAGTCAGCATGTCCATGCCCACACCCAAGCTTACGACGCGCAGGTCGGAGGCCGATTTTTCGAGTGCCTTGACCGCGTCAGCGATAGCATAGAGCGTCGGGTTATTTGCGCAGTAACCACCGTCGATTAACTCGATTTCTTTCCCATCGGCAGTCGTGACAAGATGTTTGGTGAAGAAAGGGTACGCGGAGCAAGAAGCGACCACAGCATCCGCAATGGTGCAGCCGAAGCCAGGGACAAATGTAGCGCGGCGGCCATGCGCCTGCGCAACACTCCCTTTGAATATCATGGGCTTCTCTAGTTCCCAGTGTGTAGCGACGATTCCGACGCCTGTCTTGACATCCGTAAACTTATGGTCACCAAACACTGTCTTCGCAAGTTCAGCTAACGCCTTAGAGCGTCCCGCTCGATCGCGGTGACGCATGACGGTGGGCACGTGATCCTTGTAGAGAGTATGGATGTCGTCCACCTTGTGACCGAGTGCCAGAAGAGCAGCAATGATGCCTCCGGTGCTCGTGCCGAAGATCAAGTCAAAGTGTTCACAGAGTGGCTGACCGAGCATCATTGCTTCGATTTCCCGGAGCACACCCAAAGTATAAAAGCCTTTAGCTCCCCCGCCGTCTAGCGAAAGTATTCGACAAAGGCCGGGTGATCCCACAACGTGCGTTCCTGAGCTCATCGGAAACTCCTCAGTGCCTCTTTATGCCCAACAGTTACCAGAGCCAGCACGGCTGGCTCCTTGTACAGCGCACGAATCATTCGAACGACGACCAGGCCAGCACTCATGTCAGCCGAGTCATGCCGGGAGGTTGCCATCGGTTACCCAAACGTACAGCGAGCCATTAGGGTTCGGCGCCGAGGGCGGTCATCGCTTTCCAACGCGAACTTTCGGCCCAAGACTAGCCGCTGGATACGGTCGCAGATCCGGTAGATGAAAACGGCGAATACTGGACGAGACAGAAGGTAACATTTAACGCCGCTTATGGAAACGAGCGGATGAGCGCGTATGTCTATTTGCCGCGAAATTCCAAGCCACCTTTCCAAACCGTTGTTTTCTTTCCCGGCTCTTACGCCGTCGTGGCGCGCTCCAGTAAGGATCTGGAGTTGTTCGGCTGTGACTTCATCATCAAAAGTGGACGTGCCCTGGTATATCCGATTTACGAGAGTCATTACGAGCGCGGCGACGGACTGCCATACGACGATCCCGATGAAACCGCGCGTTACCGGGACCATGTGATTTACTGGAGAAAAGACTTGGGGAGAACAATTGACTTCCTAGAAACCCGGAAGGACTTGAACCTCGAGAAACTGGCGTACTACGGTCTAAGCACCGGAGCGTATCTGGGGAATATTCTTCCAGCAGTAGAGAGCCGAATCAGAGTGGCGGTACTTTTGGGTGGAGGGTTC
>Ga0209068_10001118_pt1 | contig 13524 bp, 9 predicted proteins | sample ColStrG_CSR_2012_FD_187200 | JGI IMG/M metagenome (GOLD analysis project Ga0209068, IMG submission 187200) | Freshwater sediment microbial communities in response to fracking from Pennsylvania, USA - Cold Stream Run_MetaG_CSR_2012 (SPAdes)... | ecosystem: Environmental > Aquatic > Freshwater >... | reverse complement strand
GCCATAAATCTCGCGCAGGTAGTTGTAGGATCCGCCGGACCCCGGCATGGCCGCGCCCAGTTCAGCCCAGACCAGGCCATCACACATGGCAAAAATTGCGCCCAGAATCCAGCCCAGCATTGCCTGCGGGCCGCCCATCGCGCTCACGATCAGAGGAATGGTGATGAACGGCCCCACTCCGATCATGTCGATCATGTTCAGAGCGGTTGCGCTGCCGACGCTGATTCCGCGAATCAGGGAGGGAGGGTCGTTGGTCGTTTGGGCCTGGTCTTTGGTCCTTCGTTGTTGGTCGTTGGCCAGGGCCATGAGCTTCACGGGTGGATCGCGCTACAGGTAAACCGAAGACACTAAATGTAAAAACAAATTCAGCACGACTTCCGCGTCCGGGCTGCCGAGCCGAGAGCCAGACGCCCGCGCTACTGAAATGCCAGCTCGCAGGAGCCAACGACCAACGACCAACGGCCAACGGCCAACGACTGCTTCTAGTGCCCCGCGTTCAACAAATTCACGTAAAGCCTTATTGCTCCGGGCACTCCGGCAGGAAGCTGGCGGAAGAAGGCATAGCCGGTAAAAATATACGTACCCTTGCCGTATTGCGCCCGCAACAGGCCGCCTTTTAGCGGTGACTCACCTGGGTCATGAGATGACAGCAGGGGCTTGAAGTTACTGTCCCACTGGTCCATGAAGTAAAGGCCTCGCTCCTGTACCCAGCCGTCAAAGTCACGCGGCGTGATGGTATTGGGATCGTGAAATACGCTATCGCCCGGAGCTAGAATTTCCACCGGAGCTTCTTCCACGGAAACCCTGGCCCGGCTCAGTTGCGCGGGGAATGGCGTGAAGTGGCCGCTGTTGAAATCACCGGTGCTGGCGTTGTACTGCACAATCAGAGTGCCGCCGGCGAAAACGTACTCCAGAAGTTTTTTGTTGTTGTTGGCGACGTCTTTCTGGGTGTCATAAGCGCGGATGCCAAGAACAATGGTTCCGTACTTGCCCAGGTCTTCAGCCGCGAGCTTCTCCGCGGGAACAACGGTTACGTCAATTCCGATCTGCTGCAGCACCGTGGGAATTTCGTCGCCCGCGCCCGGGATGTAGGCGACTCTGAGCTGTTTGGGAACTTTCACATCGACGATGCTGACGCGCTGCAATGCCGGTTGATAGTAATAAGCGCTCGCCAGATCCTCGCGCGTGACCAGGGTGTAACCTTCGCTGTAATTTTTGCCGCCTGCGGTCAACACGGCGCGAATCTGTGCGTGGCCTTCCTGCAGGCTCCCGGGAACAACTTTGAATTCAAAGTCCTTCTTTTCCCCGCGCTGGTGCAATTCGACCGGAATTTCCTTGGGCTCAATCCGCCAGCCTGCCGGGGCCTCCAGCCGCAGACTGCCTGAAGGCGCGCCCGTCAGGTTAGAATTTACGCCCACCTTCACCGTCCGTTCCGAACCATTCTCGACGGAAATGATTTGCTCGCCAGGTTCCAGTTCGACGGAAAAAACCGGTACCACTGCCAGTGGACGTTTCTGTTGGGCGCCGGCTTGGTCCAGGAAGGGAACCGTTACCGGTGTAGAAATTTCGACTCTGCCGTGAACGTTGCTGGCCCTGTTGGTTCTGGATCCACCCACGCTGGAAGTTTCAATGGCTTCGAGAGGGTAGGTTACGTGTGCGCACAATCCAAGCGGGGGAAAAGGCAGAGTCTGATACTGGGGCACATCCGCTGTGTATATGCTGTCCTTCTCGGGGTCGTCACGATGCTCCGACGGCTTGTTGTATTGAATGTGCTCCGGAACCTGAACTGTGAAATTGACGTCGAAATCCTTTCCAGGAGCGACGTCGGAGATTTCGCTTTTGGCAATGTGTTCCGACCAGCCGTCCCATCCATCCAGCCAGACGTCTTCGATATGAGTGGGATTCTGCAGATCGCGTGAGCCGCTGTTAAATTTCATTTTGACGGTGAAGATCTGTCCCGGAGATACGACTGTAAGGGCATCCTGTTCATGTGGCAGCGTTCCTTCCCGCCCCATCAATGGGGCCGCGGTCGCTTCCAGGGACACGTTGGCTGCCAGATTGAATGCAGTTTGGAGTTGCTCCGATTTCTCGTTTAATCGAGCCAGGAGATCAAGCTTCGCGGCATTGCTGACGCTGCTGCGCTTCAGTTCGCGTGTTGCATCTTCCAGTGATAGAAGAGCCCACATGAGCGCTTGGGTTGCGGCGCTCCGGTCTTTCTCCCTCTGTTCGTCAGCTCGCCTGACATCTTGCGCAACCCATCCCAGCGACTGCCGGAAGAGTGGAACTTTCTTCTCTTCCTCCCCCAGCCGTGACGCCAACCCTGGCATGCTGGTATCAATCCCATCGAAGAAATCCTTCTCGTGACCATCTTTGTCTGTGGTCGGGGGCAGCACCGAGTCCGCCAGCTTGTAGAAGGTATAGCGATCTCCGGGCTCGACTGACCAGCCTCCCGCACCCTGCGAGAGCTGGTGTCGCAGTCCCTCCATCGCGAACTGGATGTACGACATCCCCAGCACCGGGTTCACCTGCCCGGTATTCAGCCTGATCGTGTAGTTTTCCGCGGGACACGTGCTCGCTCCAAAGCCGCACACGTTTCCGACGTAAAGTTTTTTCGCCTGCCAGGGAAGCAAGCCCTCTTTGATTTGGTCGGGGAAGCGGTTGGTATCGGCGGCCGCCCGAAACGCTTCTTTGGTGAGAATCGCCGACGCCTGATGATGGCCGTGCCCGTCACGCTCGGTCCCGGAGAAACGCGCAATCAGCACATCGGGGCGAAAGGTTCGGATGACTCGCACCATATCCCCGAGTGGGATATCGTGTCCACCCCACTTCTGAAATGTCTCGTCCGGGTTCTTGGAATAGCCGAAATCCGCCACCCGGCTGAAACGCTGCTCCACCCCGTAATAACGATCTGACGCGGTCAGCTCCAGCGCACGCAGAACGCCCAGCACGTCGAACAGATTGCTGCCTACCTTGTTCTGGCCTCCCTCCCCGCGAGTGAGAGTCATCAACAGCGTCGTGACTCCGTGGCCGCGGGACTCGAGCGTCAGCATGCCTCCATCTTCATCGTCGGGATGCGCCGTGGTCTGCATCAGGCGGGCCGTGGTCTGCAGCCGGACCAGCATCTGCTTCAAGCCGGCCACGCCGGTGTCCGGGGGCAGGGGATCAATCGAGCTTGGCTGGGCCGCCGGAGCCTGGGCTCGAGCCGGTACAGGCCCTGTGCCCAGCGACCCCAGCAGGAAAACGCCGACGATGCCGAGCATCCAAATCCATGGCAGTAAGTGCCGGGCGTGCCGAGGGACTGGGACTCGGTGGCGCGCATTTTTCATAGGTAGGGGATGGTGGTTCTCGACGATGAGAGGCAAGATTTTTTCCGGGCTTCCTCGTTAGATATATGGACTGTGCGGGAAACGAAGAGTTAGCCGCCAACCGTGCGCTTATCCTACCTGAATCACTTGCTTGCTGGCGTGCTCGGGGTTAGAACCGCCTGCTGGCAGGCGTGTGCGGCGGTCAGCAACTCGTCGAACCGTCGATCACTGTGCAGAGCTCTCAGCAAGGGATCAGAAAGCAGATTGGAATAGGAGCAGTAGTTCTGTTCGATGCCGGTCTTGAGCTGGTGAAAGGCAGCTTCGTTCTTTCCCGCATAAGCGAAGAGCGTTCCCTGATAGTAGGAATTTTCAGGGTCGGGATCTGAAGGCCCGCTGGTTTCCGCGTCGTGGGCCATGCGGTCGAGTTCGGACGAAGGCCGAAGCCCAAGGGCCGCTTCCACCAGATCCCGGCGGTAGTGGGGCGCGTTCGGCATGCGCTTCACTGCCTCGCGCGCTTCCGCCACCCTGCCTTCCCGGAGGAGCATGGAAGGAATGGCGTAGTTGGCCCACTCGGAGCCCGCGTCAAGCTGGATAAAATCACGCGCCCGGTCGAATCTGCTCAATTCCATAAAGGCCCAGGCGCAGGAACGGAACTGGTAGTTGCCCGGAGCCAGGGTAAGCGCAGTGTCGCATTGACGCGTAGATTCCTCGAGCATGCCGGCATAGCGCTGCACATAGCCCAGAGTGAAGTGGGCTTGGGCGTTCTCCGGCCGGCGCTTGACCAGCGCCATGGCGGCCTCGTAGGCCTTTCCTAATTCGCCCCGGTCCACCCGGTTCACAATGAGTTGTGAGGCTGCGGCGATCAAGTTCGGATCCAGCGCCAGGGCGCGTTCCAGAGCGACATTCGAACGCTGGAACATCTGCTCTCCACCATTCGAGTAAGTTGAGTCGTAGTAATAACGCTGGCCCGCTTCGGCCCAGGCCGGGGCGTAGTTCGGATCCAGTTCCACCGCATGTTCCAGCGCCTTGATTCCGTCTCGATTGGGAACCGCATCGTGGGGCAGAGCCACGCTGCGCAAATAAAGTTCGTAGGCTTCCTGATTGCTTGGCCGGGTGCTGGTTTCCAGGAATCCGCCCGCCGCGCCCAGCATGGGCAGCAAACCATCCCGGACCTGCTTTGCCATATTCTGCTGCAGGGAAATCAGGTCCTGAGTGGAGCCGTTGAGATTGGTTTGCCATACCAGTTTGTCAGTGTCGGTCTCAATCGACTCCAGGGTCACCAGCAGATGATTGCCCTGCTTCAGGAAATGTCCGGTCAAGACGTTTGCAACATGAAGCTCCTTGCCCACCTTCTGGGGATCCACGTCCGCGTTGACGTACTTTCTGGTTACGCTGGAGGGACGAACGTCCAGGGTGCGGGAATAGGTGAGCACGTTGGAGATTTCGTCCGCCAGCGCAAACCGAAGATAGTCGACGCTGAAATCGCCATTCAGGTTCTGCAACGGCAGCACGGCAATCGTATTCTTGTTCGCCCCTGCTCCAGCTGCTGCCCGATGTTTCAGCCACCATGCTCCCACCGCTACCAGCACTGTCAACAGCAAAGCTGACACACCCAGCAGGATGTAATTCTGGGACTTGCTCGTCGCCTGGAAGCTCTTGGTGGCAGCCACTCGTAAGGGCGAAGCTTCGCGGGCGCCGGTCCGGCTCAATCCCGATTCCGTCTCTTTCTTCAGGCGCTGCAGGTCGGCCTTCATCTCCGCCGCGTTGGCGTAGCGCTTGCTGCGGTCCTTCTCCATTGCTTTCCCGATAATGCCTTCCAGTTCCTTGGGAAGCGACGGGTTCACTGTGAGAGGGGACGGAGGTTTGGTGTGCAGAACCGCGTCCAGCGTGGTGATCACGTTATTGCCGCTGAAGGGCTTCTTCCCGGTGGCCATTTCATACAGCACTACGCCGAAGGAAAACAGGTCGGTTCGGGGGTCCAGTTCGTCGCTTCGCGCCTGCTCCGGTGACATGTAAACCGCGGTTCCAGGAATCACCCCCACCGCGGTGAGCGAATCCTCGACCGGAGTCTCGTCGCTGGTCCCAAGCCGTTCATCCCGCAACAGTTTGGCCAAACCGAAGTCGAGGACCTTGGTCTGCCCGCTGCTGGTCAGAAAGATATTCGCTGGCTTGATGTCGCGATGAATGATTCCCTTGGCGTGGGACGCGGACAGGGCGTCAGCCACGTGTATGGCGACATCAAGCAGTTCGTCGACGTCCATGGGCTTGCCCCGAATGCGTTGTTTCAGGCTCTCCCCCTCCAGCTTTTCCATGACGATGAAGGGATGCCCGTTGTAATCCTCGACCTCGTGAATGGTGCAGATGGAAGGGTGATTGAGCAGGGATGCGGCCCGAGCCTCGCGCTCGAAGCGCTCCATGGCCTTGCTGTCCCCGGTCAGATTGTCGGGAAGAAACTTGATCGCGACGTGGCGGCCGAGCCGGGTGTCTTCCGCCTCATAGACCACACCCATGCCGCCGCCCCCAAGCTTGCCCAGGATGCGGTAGTGCGAGATCGTCTGGCCGATCATGGTTACACCCGACGAACTCTGGCCGACCGTTTCGCGGTTCATGGGGAAGCTCAGCCCCTGCAGGCGGTAATGTTAGGCCGGGAGGCGTGTCTGGTCAACCCTCTGTAAAGGATAACTTTAGGAAGGCCGAAAATGCGACCATCCCCAACCTGGCGGGGGAGGGCGTGGGTGGCCAAGAACTTGTTGATTCGGTTTGCCGTGCCGGCGGAAAGCGGCGTGCTCGGCCGGTGCAAGACAAGCAGAATCCGGGGGAGTTTCACAGTTTCATCGGCAATTCAAGGATTGCACGAACCAGAACCTTGGTCTCTGCTTTGGAGAGAAAATGTCCAGCAGGGCACTTTGCCTCAAGGCCGCCAAGGGCCGCCCTGGCATGGTGTTCTGCGACGTTCTCTGGCAAAACTCTGGTATCACGTTTGTACACGCGTATTGGCAGTCCACATCCACTTTCACCGCAAACGAACTCTATCAAGTAGATTGGAGTCTCACCAGAGAGTGCAATATCTGGGAATCCTTGCGTGCTGATTTCCTGTGGGCTGCTGTACGTGGAAAGTTTCCAGCAATCCTTACACAGAATACGCAAAGGTTCCGAAGTGGTGGGAGCGCTTATTCGAATTGTTTCCCGGTCGAGGTGATTTGGTAAGGGTAAGCGATTCACAATTTCGCAGCCCTTTTGCTTGCAACGAACAAAAGGTGAATCGAAAAGACAAGCCACACGTCACCACGACCCGGTGATCTGATATTTCAGTTTACCGTTGGGTCCGTAGATCACGAGATCATTCTTGTTGCGCCTTGCCTGATAGACTCCGAGGTTTTTTGTCGTACACGTCGTGTCGCCGCCAGCAGTATCGCATTTGGAACTCGATCTCTCGGGAGTGGTTGGCGCAATGGCTCCACAATTGTTGTTCCAAGGAAAGCACGCCAATGCGGCATGAGAGCCGTCCGGAAGAATCGCTTTGGCACTGTACAGGGTGCTGGGCATTAAACCGGTGGATGGGTTTGTCGCACGCGTCACCGTCGTATTACAGTTACCGTTCGCCGTGTTCCCTTGAACGCTAGCGTCGCAATGTGTGTTGATCTGCTCGGGAGTACCGGGGAATGTACGCGGTACCATCAGGGTCATGTTTGTCGCTTCCACGATTTCAATTTTAATCTTGTCTGCCGCTGCCGCAGAGTGCGGCACGACAAGCAACAAGTAAGAAGTCAAAAGCGCAGGGGCAAAGGTTCGCATTTCCCCTCCCTAGCACGAAGCGGAACTAATCTGAATTCTACTCCACATGCCAGTTGTGTTTTACCAACGAACGCCACAGGAACGAAGCTGGGGCCTTACGAGATCCAATCTCTGCTCGGTGCGGGCGGAATGGGCGAAGTCTATCGCGCGCGCAATGCCCGGCTGGGGCGCGACGTGGCGATCAAGGTCCTGCGGCAGCATCTTTTTTCCAGCCCTGATCTGAAAGAGCGCTTCGAGCGCGAAGCCCGGCCATTTCATCCCTGAACCATCCCCGCATATGCACCCTGCACGACGTTTTACATTAAGTAAGATGGTGTCGACTTTCTGGTGATGGAGTATCTGAGCGGAGTCCTTAGCGAGCGATTGAAAAGGGGCCCGCTACCGCTTAAAGAAGTCCTGAGAACTGGCATGGAGGTGAGTGAAGCTCTCGAACTGGCGCACCGCGCGGTAATCACACCCCGCGATCTCAAAGCCGGGCAACATCACGCTGACCAAAGGCGGCGCATCCGATCTCCACATTGTGCACGGCTTGCACTGAAAGCCGTTGCAACTAGGCATAATATCCCGCCGCGGAACCGACCCATTCCATGTTGCGATTGTGGTCGACACCCATCATCAGCCCTCGCCCCATGCGGATGATGGTCATCACCGGCTGCAGTTCGTCCAACCAGATGTACATGACCCGGACCTCCGCTTTGGCGCCCCCGAAGGGCGTTTCCACCACCGGTTCGAAGTGCATACGTTCCTGCAAAATATATTGCGAACGCTGGTCCTTTGGAATGGCTGCCAGGTCCTGAGGCCTGAGATTGATAATTACCCCTAACCCAGCGAAGGAGAACAGAGGCTTTACCACATAATTCTCCAGGTCGGCCGGTATGCGCTCTACCCGGTCCAGGAACCAGGTCTTGGGCACAGACTGGTGGCGCAGATAGGGCAGCGAAAACTTGCTCATCCGGAAATACCAGTTGGGATGTCCCGCCCACTCGACTTCGACCTCATCAGTAAGATGGAAGGCAGTTTTTACCCCCTTGCGCACCATTTCGTCCACGATGGCACGGTTGTAGATGCGCAGGATAGGAACTCGTTTTCCGTTGTTCTCGTAAAAGAGGAACTTGCCTACTTTCCTTACATCAGTAATTGCGACCGTCTTTACGCCCAGCAACTTCTCGGTCAACAGAAAGTCAGGCAGGGTTTTCTGATGCAGGGGGTCGATTTCCATCAGAATGACATTCGCGGGATCGTGCTCGCCCAGGATGGCCCGCCGCAGCAATTTCTTGTAACCCTCCCAATCCAGTCCACCAAGCAGATACGGCAGGTCCGGGTCCAGGCCGAAGACCTCACCGCAAACCTGGGAGAGCATTGCCTGGTAGGCGTACAGGGAAGGGAACCCTTGCAGTTCGACGAGTTTGGGTTGCAATTGGCCGGATTGGTCGCGCACCAACCCAAAGTCCACTTGCACGAAGATAGGATGAGGGGTCTCTCGCGGGACTCTGAACTCGGCCGGAATTGCTTCCAAGGAAGCTTTTCGGTACTCGATCCCGTTCAGTTGATGGATCAGTTCTTTGCCGTACTCACACATCTGGTCGAGCAGCGGCTTGGGCAGGAAGACCGGCGTCTCGCATACCCGGAACTTGACCGGCGTCCCGCAACGTTCTTCCAAAACCTTGAGCAACCGCTGATATTTTTCCGGTGCGAAATTCGCGTTGAACTGCTGTCGAAGGGCGGGAATCATGATGACGCCGACATCTGCAACTGACCACGTGGGGACAGCCGCCCTCGGCTGTCCGGCGGAGCAACGCTCCGCTCATTTCTGGTGCCTATAAAATCTGTCGAGCGATGCTCGACTGGACAGCCGAGGGCGGCTGTCCCCACGTGGCTGCTGGTAACCCGTCGACCACTACGCCTCCAGCAAGAACTGCCCGCTCCGCATGATCTGCGCGCCGTCCACCCAGATGTCGAAATTCCTTCCGACGACATCGATATGGGTCGAAGAGTACCACTGCGCGCCAGTGTGCGCGCCGTAAGGATTGCCAAAGGCGATGTGTACTCCGGGATATTTCTCGTCCTGCAGAATCTGCCCGATCACGTCTTTCAGTTCGATGTTCGTGCCGATGGCAAACTCGCCTACGCGGTCGCTGTTCTCGTCGGAGTGGGTGTAACGCCAGAAGTCGTCTTGCAGTTCACGATTCGCGGAATGGGCCTCGGTCAGGCGATTGCCCTTCACCTGAATGGTCAGCGGATTTTCACGCAGGCTGCCAAACTTCGCGCACAGCCAATCACCCACGACTCCATCGATCACAAAGGTTCCGTTGACCTCGCCTGGGGTGGTAAACACCTCGCCCCCGGGCAAGTTGCCCCATTTGTCGGGGCTGATGATGCCACTGGTCTTGATCCAGCGGTAATCTGGACTGAGGTCGGCGGTGAGATCAGTTCCGGCTGGAGTCCTGGCCCGCACCTGCTTGGCCCGGCGGACCGTGTCCACAACCTTGGCGCTGATGCGGTCCACCTTCAGGAAGTCGGCTCGCATGCCTTCCAGCATGATCTGATGATTGATGTTGACCATGTGGGCGTGGCGGATTCTGCGCCGATTGACCACGTCCGTCATCTGCATCCGCGACTTGAGCTCGTTGGCTTGCGCCTGCACCGCGAAGATGCTGACCTGGCTGGTTTCAAGATCATCCAGGATTTCTCGCGGCAGATCGCTCAGCGGGCGGGGAGCAAGTTCTTCCAGCACCCAGGCGCGGTAGGGAGCGCCCAGAATCTCGAGTTCATGGACCAGGCTGGCAGCGATCTCCCGCGTGGCTTCATCGGTAATGACCGTGACTTTCTCGCTGGGCTGGATGCGCAGGCACACGTTCACCGCGTTGCGGGCGCCGGGAGTGAGTTCTGGATCGAACGAGAGCGTGTTGAGCTGGCGGTTGGCTTGACTGACAGGAACGTTCATCACCCTACTTTTCTAGCGGGAGCTTGGGCCTCGGTTTCGGCCAGGCCCACTTCCGTCTGTTCAATAATGTAGTCTACGACTTTTTTCAGGTCGCCAGTCTCACGAAATACTCGCAACTGGCGGTCGGCGCCGGTGCCGTTATCCAGGATTTCGTGGATGTAGTTGAGCTCCTCGCGGGAATCGAGTTCGTCCACCACATCGTCGACGAACTCAAGATATTCCAGCACCAGGTCGCGGGCGGAAACTTCCGTCTGCTTGCCAAAATCAATCAGCTTGCCTTCCAGCCCGTACCGCGAGGCACGCCACTTGTTCTCCATGATCAGGGCACGCCGGTAGAGCCGGAATCCCTGGTTCGCGGTGTAGAGCTTGTACAGCTTGGCCACGGTGGCCTGGATCAGCGCTGCCAGCGCGATGGTTTCATCCACCCGCATGGGAATGTCGCACACCCGGAACTCCAGCGTGTTGAAGAACGGATGCGGGCGGATGTCCCACCAGATTTTCTTGGCGTTATCGATGCAGTTGGTCTTGATCAGCAGCTTGATGAAATTCTCGTACTCGCCCCAGCTGGGGAAATAATCCGGAATGTTGGTGCGGGGAAACTTGTCAAAGACTTTGCAGCGATACGATTTCAATCCGGTATCCATCCCCAGCCAGAACGGAGAATTGGTGGAAAGCGCCAGGATGTGGGGCAGAAAATAGCGCGCGTGATTCATCAACTGGATCGCGGTTTCGCGGTCTTCCACTCCAATGTGTACATGCAGACCGAAGATCAGGTTGGCCCGCGCCACCAGTTGCAGGTCTTCGACAATGTTCTTGTAGCGAATATCCTCGGTGATCTCCTGCACCCGCCAGTCGGCGAAGGGATGCGTCGCTGCGGCAGCCAGTCGCAGGCCGTTCTCCTTGGCCAAGGCAACCATGTCGCGGCGGAGCTTCTTGACCTCCACCTTGGCGTCCTTAATGTTGCCGCAGACCGAGGTCCCAACCTCGACTACCGACTGATGCATCTCGGCCTTCACCCGTTCCTGCAGGAGCAGCTTGCCTTTCTCGATCATCTCGGCATGGATGTGCGAGCGCAGGTCGCGCGTGACCGGGTCTACGGTCTGGTATTCCTCTTCAATGCCGATGGTAAAAGTCGGAAGCATGACTACTGCGGTCCTTCTGGAGGAGTTCTCGCTGCCCGCCTGGTTGTGGCAGCCGTCTTGAAGCGGCAACTAGTATAGCAATCCGGCCCTGAAAGCCGAAGCGTGTTGCAAAGAATGGAGGACGGGCGTCCTCGCCCGTCTTTGCCGCGGGACGGGCGGGACGCCCATCCTCCAACGGCGGTTACACCTTTGATTTCTTTTTCGCTGGAGTTTTTACTTTAGCAACTTCCACCGCATTTCCCCCCGCCAGAAACGACGCCCAACGCAATTCCTGTACTGGATTCTCATCGCTAAGCGCTTTCTTTACAGCCATTTCCGCGACGGCATTTACGATCCACGCGAAATTCTCAGGGCCTACGGAATGAATGTCAGCGTCAGGCGCAGGATTGAGGAAGTCGATGGCATAGGGAACACCGTCCTCAACCGCGAACTCGACCGTGTTCAGGTCGTAACCCAGGGCCCGGCACAGCGTCTGAGCGTCTTTGACCACCCGATCCAGCAGTTTGGGATCCGTCGGCGGAGGGTTCCTCACATAGCGCTCGTGGTGCGGCGCCTTCGGATCGTAGTGCATGATGTGCACTTTTTCCTGCCCCACCACGTAGCAGCGGAAATATTCCTTGAATTCGACTCCATGCTGCAAAGTCATGCACAGATCGCCAGTCTGGTTGTAGTGATGGAAAAACTCCTCCGCCGAGTGCACCTTGTAAACGTGCTTCCAACCTCCGCCGGAGTACGGCTTGAGGAAAGCAGGGAAGCCTACGTAGTCGAAGATCTCTTCCCAGTTGAGCGGATAAATCAGGTTGCGCATGGACTGGTCGGTCGTGCCCTCGGGATGCTTGTGGTGAGGCAGGATCACGGTCGGAGGAATGGCCACACCCAGCCGGTGAGCCAGCGCGTAGTTGAAGAATTTGTCGTCGGCTGTCCACCAGAACGGATTATTGATCACAATGGTTCCGTTGAGTTCCGCGTTCTTCAGGTACGCGCGATAGAAAGGAATGTCCTGCGAGATGCGATCGATGATGACGCGGTAGCCGCTGGGCTCGGCCATCTTCACTCCGCCCAGCTTGACGAACTCGGCAATTACGCCCTCGACCTTCAAGCTGTTGATCTTTTCCACCAGAGCCGGAGGAAAAGTATTTTCCATGCCGAACATGATGCCGATTTTGTTCACAGTCACCTTCCCTTGTCAGCCGCGCTGCGCTCAGGATGACATTCACGAAAAATATTTCACCGCCATCCTTTGCCACAACGGCCAGTCGTGCTTGGAATTGTCGCCCCAGACATCCAGCCAGTGTGGGATTCCCTTGGCATTCAAAATTGCCGAGAACTTGATGTTCTGATCCAGACAAATATCCCAGTCCGCCGAGCCCAGCACGATATTCATTTTCCGGTACCGGCTGAGGAACCAGTCATCGCTCATGTGCGGCAGAAAATCGGGCGGGCAATTGAAATAGCAGTTGTCATCGTAATACCCGTCCAGAAACTGATGGATGTCGTAGGCTCCGCTCATGGTTACGCAGTAGGTCACCACATCGGGATGCTTGAGCGAGAAATTCATCGCGTGATACCCGCCGAAACTGCATCCGGTGAGCGCCAGCCGCGGCGCATTGTTTTTCCAGCGCATAAAGGGGAGCATTTCGTGCAGGAGATAGCGCTCGTATTGCAGGTGCCGCAACACGCGCACCCGGGGAGGAACGCCCCGGTTGTACCAGCTTTCGCCATCCACCGCATCGGGACAGAACACCTGCAACTCGCCCGCGTCGATCTTCGGGGCCAGAACACCGATCATGCCGCGGTCTTCGTACTCGAAAAACCTGCCCTGGGAAGTGGGGAACACCAGCAGGGGTGTGCCTGCGTGTCCGAAAATCAGCACCTCCATGTCGCGATTCAGTTCGGAGCTGTATCCCTTGAAATATTCGCGGTTCATGATGGGCGAGGCCGTCGCGTGAGGCCTGGCGCGAAGTATATTACCTGATCTCGCTCACGTAGGGGCAGATGTCCCCATCTGGCCAGCCGAGCCCGCGAGGTTCGGGCACGAATGCGCCGTGGCTTGTGCTACATCGATCTTCACACCAGATCATTCTCGATTCCCACAAAGCCCAACTTCAGGAGGGGAAAAGCTTGGCCACCCTCCCGGCCTTCCCTAACATCAGCCGTCGTAGCCGCTTCGAGCAATACCGCGAAGCTTGGCACCTCTTCCAGCAACCGAAACCACCTGCCGATCCCTCTACTCCGTGTCATCCTGAGCGGAGTGAGTGCAGCGCGAAGCGCAGCACTCAAGGAGTCGAAGGACCTGCTTTTCCCACGAGCGAACAAACAGCCGACGCTTCTCCCGATC
>Ga0209068_10001116_pt1 | contig 13533 bp, 6 predicted proteins | sample ColStrG_CSR_2012_FD_187200 | JGI IMG/M metagenome (GOLD analysis project Ga0209068, IMG submission 187200) | Freshwater sediment microbial communities in response to fracking from Pennsylvania, USA - Cold Stream Run_MetaG_CSR_2012 (SPAdes)... | ecosystem: Environmental > Aquatic > Freshwater >... | reverse complement strand
GGTGAAGTGGTCGCGAGTGGATTCCAAGACTTACGTTTTTGTCTCGCCTTCGAACGATCTTCGTTTCCTAGGAGCGCTACCGCTTGAGGGCCCACAACTTAAAGACTTTCCTTCGTGGGAGGGCGACGTGGTCAATTGTCTTGGGCTAGCCATTGGCTTTAGCTCAAATTTTATGAACGCGATATACGCGGAGAACCGGCTAATACTGCATAACGGAAGCCACCGCGCTTACACTCTGCGTAAGATGGGCTTTACGCATGCGCCATGCATTGTGCAGCATGTCCCCTCGCGCGATGCACTGGAAATCGTTGCGCCCCAAGACGTCCGGGAAAATGCGGATGCCTATCTGAAACACCCACGGCCGCCGATGTTAAGAGACTATTTCAATCCTAGGCTGCACAAGGTGTTGCAGAACCGGCGGACGCTGCAGCAAGTCACAGTTCGCTTCGACGTTACTGAATCGGACTTGCCTGCATTCTAAACATTGGAAAAGGCAGAACAAGTAGCCAACGTGAACGCCGTCCCATTCGTCCGTCCGGGATTCGTCCAAACTGGGCGCGTAATTGAATCCAATTCCCGCCACCGCGGTGCTCTGGGTGCGGTTATCCGTTTCGCAGAGGGTACTGGAATCTTGGGCGGCCGCTGCCGTGAGGAATCGAAGAGTATGGATGCTCTTGCAAGGGCAGGCCCACGAAGTTTTTAAGAAGTATTCGGAAAGATCAAACACATCGCTTCGCAGACTGGAGAGCAGCACGCCGCCATTGGGACGAGCACTATGCAACGGGAAACAAGACACAACGCACCCGACAAATTCCGAGACCAACGATCACTTCGCAGAGGAGATCAGAGACCCAGATGGGCGGAAGGAGTACTGAATGTTTTGTGTATCTTAGGTGTTTATTTTCTTCCGAATACTGCCTTAATTGCCGGAGCAATTCGCTGGTACAAGAGCGGAAGCTTTGTTGCCGGCGTGGAACGGGGATTGTGGGTATTTTTACTAACTGCCGCACTATTAATTACTCTCGGGTGGGCAGCGTCAAAATCTCGGAGATAACGAAACAAGGCGAGGGACAAAAATCCGATTCGCGTTTAGTTTTCTCCGAGAATCGTTATCTTCAGGGGGTCGACGATACTTGTAGCTGCCGTTGTTCCCCAAATCGACTGCGTTCCCCAGATGGACTGTGTCCCCCAAATCGATTGCGTTCCCCAGATGGACTGCGTCCCCCAAATCGATTGAGTCCCCCAGATGGACTGCGTCCCCCAAATCGACTGGTTGGCGCAGATACTGGAAGTGCCGCATACAACGGAAGCCAGGCCCTGGGAACCGCCCGCCGGAGGCGTGTAAGCGGCGATTGGAGAAAGAGCTGTTCCCTGAAAAACCGTATTGTCGGAGAGCGCTGCCTGAATATCCAAGTATCCGGCGCCAATCGTGAAAATGTTGTATTCGCTAGTAAAACTCTGACCTGTGGACGGATCGTGAGCGATGCTAGACGTCGGGAATTTTTTGTAGGCGGTCCTCATGAGACGAGCTTTCACCTGATCGGGCGAGAGAGTTGGATGTGCCTGAAGTAAGAGCGCGGCCGCGCCGCTCACTACCGCCGCAGCCATACTGGTACCACTGAGCTCGAGATATTTATTGGACCGATCGTGCGGATTCCCCTTCGACTGCAGATAGCCATTGAGTACGACGTTTTCCTGATGTCTGCTTAGCGGAACGTTACCGTCTGCCAATATGGAAACAATTTTGTTGCCTGGAGCAGCCAAGTCCGGTTTTATGATGTGATCTATCTGCGTTGGCCCCTTTGAGCTGTAACTCGCGATCAGATCGTCCGACCTTCCCGGCGTGCCCATCGACTTCATCGCTCCCACCGTGATCACATAAGGATCATTGCCAGGGGCGTTAACCGTGCCGTACCCATTGTTTCCGGCTGAATTGTTCCGGCCATCGTTTCCCGCGGCAACGACCACGACTATGCCGGCCTTCCAAGCCGCTTCTACGGCCTGGCAAAGCGGATCGACACGGTAACTTTCATAAACGGGGCGTCCCAAAGAAATGTTTAACACGCGAATATTGTATGGCGATTTCAGCGCTATGACTTGATCGATAGCGGCGATCACTGAACTATCCCTGGCCTTTCCATCCTGGTCCAGCACTCGAAGATTCAGCAGGTTTGCGTTCGGCGCCATGCCTTTTAACGTTCGAATGCAGTCCTTGCACTCGGACACTCTGCCGTTGCCCGCAATGATTCCGGCAACATGCTCGCCGTGGCCGTATTTATCGTGCCCGTCGCCGCCCGTAAAATCTTTTGCATACACTACGCGACGGCCTTTCTTGCCACCGGAAAGATCATCGCTGTCGCTGATCCCGCTATCGATGACAGCCACCCCGATGCCGGAACCATCCCATCCGCACTGCCACGCCGACGGAGCGTTTACCGCAGCCGCGGTATTGTCTAGCAGACCGCCGAGCGCCCGGTCTTCCGAAATGCGAACCACATCGGGGTCATTTGCCAGCGAATACAATTGCTCCCCAGGCAGGGTATAGGCACCGCCCTTGACGGATGCCAATTTCATTCTTAGGGTGCCGCCGCGATCGATCAACTTCTGATTGTGGGCGACGGTGGGCGCCATCTTGAACTGGACTATAACCTGAAGATTGGAACTCAGGTCTTTGTCCTCAAGGCTGGGCGATATTTTAGGATGCTTGCCGAACGCGGTCACCGAAAACGCTAAAAAAACAGCAATGCTTCGACACGAAAGGGTCATTGGATCTCCGAATGCTTCTTTCAGGGAGCCTAGCCTGACCACTCTAATCCGGCGAAACCAGTACTCCCTTTAGTACCAATATCTTAACCCTGGTCGAAAGTCAATGGGCTAGTACTGGCTCTGGCGATCCACAGGTTGATCACCAAGTACAATAGTGGTAACAAATAGACGCCGCGTTGCTCGCGGCGTTACATGGAGAGTTGATCATCGGTGAGCCGTCCTTGGGGAAAAGTTCGGGTAGTTGCTTACGATTTGGCTTTCTGGACGGCCCTCGCGGTCTCATCCGGCCTTTGTCAAGCGGCGCTAAACCCCACATCCCCGATTGAGCAGCTTCATCAGGATGTGTGGGGAACTGACCAGGGGCTCCCCCAGAATACGGTGACAGCCGTTCTGCAATCGCATGATGGCTATATTTGGTTCGGAACGGAACTGGGGCTCGTTCGTTTCGACGGTTTGCGATTCACGGTATTCGACAAGGGCAATGTTCCTGAACTGCGGAGCAATGTTGTGGATGCTCTGCTAGAAGACCGCGCTGGCGATCTTTGGATCGGAACGCTCGGCGGTGGGCTCACTCGCTACAGTGGCGGACTATTCACGACATTTGGCGCCAAAGAGGGTTTGTCGAGTGATTCCGTCCTAACCCTGTTAGAGGACCATGCCGGGAATCTCTGGATTGGGACAGAGGGAGGTGGACTCAACCGTTTTCGCGGTGGGCATTTTTCTGTTTTTGACGCCAAGAACGGACTTTCCAATAACGAAGTATTTGCGCTCGCGGAGAGCGCGAGAGGTGACATCTGGATTGGCACGCACGATGGTTTAAATGTCCTTAGAAGCGATGGCTTTCACAAATACGGGACACAGGATGGGTTACCCAAAGCTTATGTTCGATCTTTGTACCTGGACCGCCAAGGAATTCTTTGGATTGGTACGAACGGCGGTGGGCTGAGCAGTTTCAGCAACGGGAAATTCTTTTCCTGGGGCATGGCGGATGGTCTTTCAAGTAATGCGATTTCCGCAATTCGGGAGGACAGCGCGGGTAGTCTCTGGGTTGGCACCATTGGAGGCGGGCTCGACCGCAAAGTAGGCAACCGTTTCAGTTCCTATTCCACCCAGAAGGGATTGCCTAGCAGCGATGTCTGGTCTATCTTTGAAGATCGTACCGGTGATCTCTGGCTTGGGACGGGCGGAGGAGGATTGGCACGGCTCTCCGCTGGGAAATTGTTCGCCTCCTATGGCGCGAGGGAAGGCCTTTCAACCTCCATTGCTGTGCCTGTCTATGAAGACCGCGAGCACAATGTATGGATAGGCACGTACGGCGGGGGACTCGACCGCTTTCGCGACGGAAAGTTCACGCACTTTACAACGCGTGACGGCTTGGCCGATAACCAGATCTTTACAATTTGCGAAGACGATAGCGGTGGCTTATGGGTAGGTACTCTCAAAGGACTGAACCGTTTCCAGGGCGGTAAGTTTACCACCTATACGACAAAAGATGGCCTTCCTAGCGATATTGTCTTTGCGAGTTACGCGGACCGTGAAGGTAATCTTTGGCTGGGTACCCGCGCTGGGCTGGTGAAATGGAGAGGCGGAAAATTCACCAGCTACTCTACCAAAGACGGGCTGTCCAATAACGTCGTTCAATCCGTCTACGAAGACCGGAACGGTAGCTTGTGGATCGGCACCGCGGGTGGCGGCCTAAACCGGTTTGAGCACGGCAAGTTCGAGGTTTTCGATTCGCGGCGCGGCCTTTCAAATGGATTTATTTGGTCTATTCACGAAGATAGCGACGCAACGTTATGGCTGGGCACGAATGGCGGCGGGTTATATCGCTTGAAAAATGGCCGTTTTACGGCGTACACCATGAAAGACGGGCTCTTGGACGATGCGGTTTTCGAAATCTTGGAAGATGATTCGAAGAATCTATGGATGAGTAGCAACAAGGGCGTATTCCGCGCAAGCATCAAGCAACTCAACGCTTTCGCGGAAAAGAAAACGGCCTCGATTAGCACGATTGCGTACGGCCCAGCGGATGGACTGAACACCAAGGAGTGCAACGGCGGCTTTCAACCTGCCGGATGGAGAAGCCATGACGGCAGGTTGTGGTTTCCGACCATGAAGGGGGTGTCGGTAGTCGATCCGAAGAGAGCCGGAATCAGCGAGCCGCCGCCTCTGACCACTCTGGAGGCTGCCCTCATCGATCATCGCGCGGTTAACACGCGAAGCGGCCAAGTACGAATTCCTCCGGGGAGAGGCGACATAGAAATCGGCTATTCCGCGCCCAGCTTCCACGTGCCGGAGAAAACGATTTTCCGCTACAACTTGGAAGGCTTTGACCGTGAGTGGGTCGAGGCCGGAACGCGACGTACTGCTTTTTACACCAAAGTTCCTCCTGGCGCTTATAAATTTAGGGTGATCGCGAGCGTCGGAGGCCAAACATGGAGTCCGGCCAAAACTCCTTTATCCATAACACTTGGGGCCCACTTCTATCAGACGGCCTGGTTTTACGCGATCTGCATTATCGGTCTGGTCGGGGCGGCGGTGGGCGGCAACTCGGTGCATATCAGGCAGATGAACGAGAGAAAACAACTTCTGGAAAGGCTCATTTACCGGAAGACAGGGGATCTGAGAAAGGAAATCAGCGAACGGGAACGGGCGGAGAAGGAATTGCTGAAGGAGAAGACGGCGGCTGAAGAGGCCAGCCGGGTTAAGAGCGAGTTTCTGGCGAATATGAGTCACGAGATCCGCACCCCCATGAATGGCATCATCGGCATGAACGATTTGGCTCTTTCGACCGATCTGACCGCCGAACAGCGTCAGTACCTAGGAATTGTCAAAGAGTCCGCCGGCTCGTTGTTGAACATAATTAACGACATTCTCGATTTCTCCAAGGTGGAAGCGGGCGGAATTCGGCTAGAGCCTATCGACTTCAATATCGAAGAGTCACTAGAAGAAATAGCGTGTTCGGTGGCGGTTCGAGCTCAGGAGAAGAACCTCGAGTTGATTTGTCATTTTGAGGCGGGCGTCCCGGAAATAGTCAATGCGGACCCGACTCGGCTGCGGCAGATTATCCTCAATCTATTGAGCAACGCGATCAAGTTCACCGATAGGGGAGAAGTGGTCTTGCGTGTTAGATGTGAGTCGCGCGAAGATTGCACCGCTTTTCTGCACTTCTCCGTGCGTGACACTGGAATCGGTATTGCTCCCGACAAACAAGCGTTTATTTTTGAAAGATTCTCCCAGGCCGACGGGTCCGTTACCCGTAGATTTGGAGGCACTGGCCTTGGACTCGCTATTTCCCGGCGCTTGATTCAATTGATGGGTGGCGATATTTCGCTCCGAAGTGAGCTGAACGGAGGTAGCGAATTTAATTTTACCGTCAGAGTTGGTGTCGTGCGAGACAGAAACGATCTTCAAGACGCCTCATTCATAGGCTTTAAGGGCCATCATGTCCTTGTTGTGGATAAGAACGAGTCGAGTCGTGGAGCTTTGCGCGACCTCTTGGGCCGCTCAGGGATGAGTTGCGAAGCAGTGGAGAGCGACGAGCAAGCGATCGCGTCGCTGGAAGAGTCTGAAGTTCGAGGCAAGCCCTCGGCGCTCGTCTTAATGAACGTTCCCCTCTCCGGATCTGAAGGGAGTAGTCGTTCGAATACAATTCAACGAATATTGCAGCGGGGATCTGCTGTCGTTCTGGTGCTGAAATACGGAGAAGAGGCCGCTGGGCGCGCACTTTCGTCGCAATTTGCAGCGCTTGCCTATGTCACCAAGCCCGTTAGGCGGTCTGAGATGCTGAAGGCGATTCAGGCAGCTCAGGGCATAGACCGGACGACGAAAGCCGCTTTTAGAATTGAGCGTACTCAGACGGCGGTACGGATTCTGGTGGTAGAAGATAACCCGATCAATGTCAAGATAATGACCACTCTCCTTGAAAAGCGTGGGCACATTGTAGTTACGGCATCTACCGGTCTCTATGCTCTCAATGTTATGACTAGGGAACAGTTCGATCTCGTGTTGGTGGATATCCAAATGCCCGATATGGATGGCTTCCAGGTAGCGGCCGTGATTCGCGAGAGAGAAAAAAACACTTCAACTCGTGTACGCATTGTTGCTGTCACCGCCCAGGCTCTAGCGGGTGAGTCGCTTAAGTGCTTGAATGCCGGAATGGATGGCTATATTTCCAAACCTGTGCGGCCGCAAGATCTTTTCGCGGTGGTTGAGGCGTCAATCCCATCTCCTTCGTCAATGTGATTTCGCAGCTTTCGATGGCGCGAGTAACATGATTTGGGGCCGCAGCCAAAGCTGCCCGGCCGAACTCCGCGAGTCTATCGGAATTGCTTCACCGCGCTTTTGAAAGACACCTTCCCACACATTGGCCGAGCCAACTGCCACTACCTGTGCTGCCAGAAGATTACCAAGGTAAGACATTTTCACAGCAGGTTCGACGGGTACCAATTTGAACGCGGCGTTCAGTACTAAATTGACTGACGAACTAAAAGCCCTCCTCGCGGCGATTTCGCCAGGCTTTAGAAGCAAAAACGGGCTTACGAAGCGACTAGCCGCTCCGTATTAGCCCGTACATCATCTGCATTTGTCGTAGTGTCAAGTCCTAGACGGAATCATCCGAATGTACGGCGCGCCAGCGGTTCACCAATTCTTCCGCGACTCTGAGCACTTCCTCCACGCCGAGTCCTAATAACTTCGACTCAAGCACCTCGCAATCAATACGGTCTGCGCGCCTGTGCTTGTGCGCCTTTTGATTCAGTGGATTGGCCTCGCCAATAATTAGAAGGCAAGCTCCAACGGAGAGCGGTAGAAGCTTGAACGCAAAATCCCCGGACGAACTGGGAAAGCGCTCTTCCAGTGCTCGTGTAATTTCATCAGCTTTCGATTTTTCCACATCCCGGAAGAGTTTGAGATCCTGGTTGGTGAGAACCGCATGGCGCGTTTTAGCGGGTTTTGCGCTCATTCCTTCAGGCCCAGGTTGCACGTCGTGAGCGAGAACGAACCCCTATCCAGCACACCCGTAGTGTCGATCATAAGTGTGAGGGAAACAAGGATATGCCGTACCAGAACCCAACACTTCGGCTCCTTGTTCTTGCGCATACAGTTTTGAAGTCCGAGGGCCAAGGACTAAACGTACCAGAACCCATCTAATCGCCAAGGCATCCCCGCGATTTTATCTTGCTCCTTGCCATCCATTATCGACAAGGGCAATCGGCGCCTCTTCGTCTCTCGGCAGCATGCCGTCAAATCACTCTTTCTTCAGCGGCTTGAGCTGGTCGAATCCGCTGTTGCTTCTAGTGAATCCGCTGGAGGGCGAACGCGATTCCTGTGGTAACCGAACGGTATTCCGGTGCGAAGGTGAACGCCGTTCCGGTGGCAAGCCGAGCACTTTGATTGGCCCGTTAGCTACCCATTTTGAAACCGCTGTCCTTCGCGCGACCCAGTGCCGACTAAGTCCGCGATTGGCTACGCTCGAGACCTACAGCGGACGCCCTGCCCTTTTTCCCGCATCGTTATTCTGTCGTTCTCCCGTCCGGCGCTTGATCTAATTTAGCTTAGCTCGCTAGCAGCCAACATTCCCGTTCCGCCAACCCTTTTCTAGGTCCAGACACAGTTGCCTCGAATCGCGCTGGCGCGTCTCAATCGTTCCGTTCTTCCAGACCTGTCCTTGGCACGGCTCGGGCGAGACTTCTGCGCTCTGCGGCGAACAGTTTCAGGTCGTAGCGTAGCAAAGCCTTTGGGATTCGACTTCCATTCTGTGATAGCGGAGAATATCAGCGCATGCACTGCGGTCTTGATACAGTCTCGTTGATGGCGAAGACGAGCGTTTGGTTTTTAACATTAGCAGTTTCGACCGTCTGGGCGCAAGACACGGCGCACCGGCCCGAGGGAAATCAAATTCCGGGGCCCGGGCAGGGCGGGCGGGGCGACGGGCTGGCGGTAGGCGCGGCCACCGATCCGGCGGCCGATCGCGATGCTTGGCTGCGCGACCTGAAAGTCTGGCGAGCGGAGCGCAAGACACGCATGGGCTATGACGATAGTGAATATCGGCGGCCGGAGTTCCAGTGGATTAGGCGCAACTTTGTTTCGCCGCAGGTGATGGTGGAAGAGCGCACGCTCTTCGACGTGACCCAGAACCGCTGGACGGTGGACAAATACCTGGACGATCTGGAGGCGCGCTACGGCGGCATCGATAGCGTGCTGCTGTGGCCGGTATATCCGAACATCGGCATCGATAACCGCAACCAATGGGATCTGGCGCGTGATTTGCCGGGAGGCATTCCGGCGCTGCGCAAAGTGGTGGAGGATTTTCACCGGCGCAATGTGCGCGTGTTGTTCCCCACCATGGCGTGGGATAACGGCACACGCGATCCGGGTGTGCCGCACTGGGAGGCCACGGCGAAGCTGATGGCGGAAATCGGCGCGGATGGTGCGAACGGCGACACTTTCGGCGGATTGCCGAGGGCATACCGAACGGCGTCGGACCAGAGCGGCCACCCGGTGGTGTTCGAGCCGGAAGGCGCGCCCACGTCGGATGAAGGCTTGATTTGGAATAACCTCAGTTGGGCGTATTGGACGTTCAAGTTTGCGCCAACCGCGAGCAAGCAAAAGTGGCTGGAGCCGCGGCACATGTCGCATATCTCCGACCGCTGGGCGCGCGATAAGACCGACGATTTGCAACATGCGTTCTTCAACGGCGTGGGTTACGTCAGTTGGGAGAACATTTGGGGCATCTGGAACCAAATCACCGATCGTGATGCGGAAGCACTGCGGAGAGTGGCACACGTGGAACGCACATTCGCCGATTTGCTGGCGAGCGCGGATTGGGAACCGTTTGTACCGGTGGTTCAGTATGGTGTTTACGCGACGAAGTTTCCGGGAGACGGACAAACACTCTACACGTTCGTCAACAGAAATGAGTACCGGGTGGAAGGTCTTCAGATGACGCTGGCGCCGGAGAAGGGGCACCGCTATTTCGACGTTTGGAATGGCGTGGAACTCAAGCTCCCGCTCAACTTCGCCTTGGAGGCGAACGGTTACGGCGCGGTGCTGGAAGTTGACCGGAGCAACGCCGATTTAGAAGCTTACCTGCGGAAGCGGCGTGAGATGACGCAGAAGCCGCTCAGCTCTTACTCGCATGAATGGCATTTTCTGCCGCAGAAAATGGTGGAGACCGACGCGGCCGTGACGGCGGAAAAAGCCGGTGAAGAGATGATCCACATTCCCGCGAGCGAGTTTGATTTCAACGTGCGCGGGATTGAGATTGAAGGATACAACTGGGTTGGGCTGGATGTGCAATATCCTTGGGAGGATGCGCCGCGGCGGGCGCACAGCCACAAAATGCAAGTGGCGGCGTTTGACATCGATCGCTATCCGGTGACGAATGCCGAGTTCAAGAAATTTCTGGACGCCAGCCATTATCGGCCAGCCGACGATCATCATTTTTTGCGCGATTGGAAGGATGGGGCGCCGCCGGCGGGTTGGGAGAACAAGCCGGTGACGTGGGTGTCATTAGAAGATGCGCGCGCTTATGCAAAATGGGCGGGCAAACGATTGCCACACGAATGGGAATGGCAATACGCGGCGCAAGGAAACGACGGGCGGCTTTACCCTTGGGGCACTACGTGGAACGATGCCGCTGTGCCTAAGCCGGACAAAGGCAGGGAACTGAAGGGGCCAAACGATGTGAACGCGCATGCCTTAGGGGCGAGCCCGTTTGGGGTGATGGATATGGTCGGAAACGTTTGGCAGTGGACCGATGAATTCGCCGATCCGCATACCCGCGCGGCGATTCTGAGAGGCGGCAGTTACTATCAGCCGCAGGGATCGATCTGGTACTTTCCCGAAGCTTACAAGCTAAACGAACACGGCAAGTATCTGTTGATGGCGCCTTCGAAGGACAGAGCGGGTACTATCGGTTTTCGTTGCGTGCGTTAAATACGCTGCGGCGGGGTCCGCTGATCGCATCCGGGGCAAACGCTCTGTTACACCCTATCCCTTTTAATGCGTCCGAGGATCTCCATACACTGGGGACATGCAAAAAATGCTCAGCGCTTTCTGGAGTGAAGAAAACGGCCAAGACATGGTGGAGTACAGCTTGCTGCTGGGCTTCATCGCGGTTTCAGGCGTGGGAGTGCTGAGCGGAGTCAGGAATGAGATGGTGAGCGTTTGGCAGACGATCAGCGCCAGTTTTGTAAACGCCGCGAGTTAGTGGAGCTTTAGAGCCGCCAGCCTCTCTGAAGCGGCGGGAAGCGGCGGAAAATCGGTGAAGGTCTCGGTCTGGTACCAATAGCCGACCGAATAGAAGCAATCGGCCCGGTCGTTGGCGTGACCATGTTCGATGGTGTGCTTGAGATAACTATCGAACGCGACGGGGTTGTCGGCATGCCAACGGTAGAGACAGTAACGGCCGCCGGCGCGCTCCCCGTTAGCAATCACGGGAGCGCCGTTATATAGGTTTGCGAAGGGAACGCTGTTGAAATCCCAAGCGCCACAAAGATAATCCTCTGTACCGGTACCAGTGATGGCGGGCTTGGCGGGGTCGTCGATGTAAATCATTTCGTCGCCTTCGCCGAACCAACCGTCGGTGTTTTGTACCACACCAAACGTAACTCCCATCATCTGGCCGCGGCCGCGCGTTTCAAAGAACACGTAGTTGTCTTTGCCATCGAGATTGATCTGGGGCTGCCCTGGCACGGCCTTATTGGCGCGATTGGGAGTGGATTGGCGATACTGCGCGTGAAAATACAATGCGTTGTCAGGCAGTGAGGGTACCAGTTGATAGTCAATGTTCGAATAAAAAGAATCAACCGGCTGAGAACCCTCGTTGGCGATGGTGATGCGCGCTTCGCGGCGGAACGGCATTTTGAAGTAACTGTTGAGCGCCTTCACCGATGAGCAATTGAGAAACGCCGATTGATAGAGAAAGTAATCGCCCAGGTTCAAGCCAAAGAAGTCGCCGACGGGCGCCTCAACGCTGGGCTTGGAATTCCCATCCCAGTAGACGCGCATCACTAATTCCTTAAGATGATGGCTGCTGCGCGCGTTGATGGTGTACCAAATATGGGTAATGATGCCGGGCCCGGCGGATTTGAACACTTCCAAGGTGTCTCCGGGCGCGATATGCCAAAAGTCGCGGTTGCCGCCGGTCCTGTCAAAGCTCGATTGCTTCAGGGTGCGATAGTCATGCAGCAGGGCATAGGAAGGAAGTAATGAAGCGGTTGGGGGGGGCGTAGGGGTACCTTGGTTTGCGGCCTTTGCCTGCTTGCCGCCGAGGAGCGCGGTAGCGCCGCCCAGGGACATCAGAAAGCGCCGCCGGAAACTGATTTTGGACATGATTTCTCCAGTAGGTTGGGTGACGACCAGAGAATTATATAACGGGGATCGGGGATTTTTTCTGTTGAGGACCCAAACGAAGTCTGGGTCCTCAACCTCGGAGGTAAAAGCGTTTAATACTGAGTGGGTCGTGCATTAACCGCTTTTGTTATCCCTAACTATACCTTGGTTGGCGCCGTTAAGCAACAGAAAATCCATAGCCATAGTACGGAATTTTAATCGATTCAAGAGTCACTTTGATGGAGCCAGCGAAACCGGGCCGAGCCAAGTACCCAGTAAGGTGCGCTGCCATACGGATTTGTCGCGATTGCGTTGTTGCTGGGCCGTAAAGGTGTAGCTGTAAGCCTGCACACGGATGGCGCGGGGAGGCGTTTGGAAGGTGGGCGGTTCCAGCAGGCCGAGAACTTCCGGTTGGCCTAAAAGCAGCCTGTAAACAAGGGTTTGCACCCAGGTGTTGGATTGCGGACGGCCCAGCGCCGCGAACCACAATTGCCAATCGAGGCGCGGTTGGAAGGGTGCAACCAGCGGCAAGCCGCGTGCCACATCACCGGGTTTGTAACGGAACGAGTAAAATTTCCAATGTTCGCCGTCGTTTGAACCTTCAAGGACTAGCTCGACGCGCGAGGTGGTCATCACCGCGAAAAGGCCGTAGGGATTGACGACTTGCCAAGAATCGAGGAAAGACGGCTGCAAACCGGCGATCTGCAAAACGCCGAGACCGATGAGGCCGACGACCAGCCAATTTGCCGATGTACCCGATACACGCCAATTTTTAAAGCGCGCGAACGATTCATCGTCCAGTCCCCATAGGCACAGGGCCATCGCCAGCAGGTTGAAGAAGGCGTAGTTGCCGGTGAGGGCGATGACCATTTGCAGCAAGATCAAAATGCCGACTGCGATGCGGCGGAACCGCCTGGACGGAACGAACAAGAAGAATGGAACCAGGAGTTCAATCAACAAGGTGGTGAGCGTGAGCGAGTCGAGAAACCAGTTGGGCGCGTGTTGCATGTAGTAGGCGAGCGGCGTCGGTAGGGGCTGAGTGTAGAAGTGGTAGCGCAGCGCGTGGAGGTTGCGCCAGTTGACATCGTGCGAGGTGAGTTTTACGAGACCGGATTCAAACATCAACCGAAAGAGCAAGAAGCGGTAAGCGAGCGGGAGCAGCGGCGCACCGGCAAACACAGCCAGGAAGCCGGCTTCTAGGAGCAGCGCGTCCCATTGGAACGAAGTAAACGGCTGGCCGATGGAGACAAGGGACAAATAGAGGAGGTATGCCGCCAGGGCGGAAATCCGCACGAAAACTCCAAAAAGCAGCAGCAACGCCGCGCAGCAGCCAAGGCCGCAGAGAGCCTTCAGCGCGCCATCAGTTTTGGCGAACCAGAAGAGAGAGGGCACATCGAGGTAGGCGTGCCAGCCGTAATCGGCGCGCATGGC
>Ga0209068_10001114_pt1 | contig 13550 bp, 19 predicted proteins | sample ColStrG_CSR_2012_FD_187200 | JGI IMG/M metagenome (GOLD analysis project Ga0209068, IMG submission 187200) | Freshwater sediment microbial communities in response to fracking from Pennsylvania, USA - Cold Stream Run_MetaG_CSR_2012 (SPAdes)... | ecosystem: Environmental > Aquatic > Freshwater >... | reverse complement strand
CGTGCGGTGAGCTTCTGGAGAAGCTCGCACAGCTCGTCGGAGAGCTTGGGCTTGACCCTGGCGGCACAACGGGCTGGTGCCTGATGGTGTTCAACCGTGAGGCGTTCCTTGACCCCACGGTCAAGATCCTGGACAACATCACGATGTTCACGCTCGGCCAGATCACCGGCGACGAGCACGCGCAGGTCGACGAGATCGAGGCCATGCTGGATGTGTGGCCTGGGGCTGCGGTGGTGTGCGAGGACTTCATCCTGCGCACGCTAAACAAGAACCGTGATGTGCTGTCGCCCGTGCGTCTCACGTTCGGAATTCAGCACCTACTGCATGCTCGAGGGAGGGTTGCTTTCCTGCAGCAGCCTGCGATGGCCAAGACAACTGCAACAGATGAAAGACTGAAGGCATGGGGACTTTACCGTCCTGGAGAGGAACATGCACGTGACGCAACGCGACACTGCATCACGTTCGCTCGGCGTGTGAAGGATCAGAGAGGGTTGCTTCTCAAGGCGTGGCCGAATCTCAAAGACGATGCAGTGCATGGGATTTGAAGAATCCCGACAAGCATGACAGTACCCTCCCCTACTGAACTACCATCGGACCATTGGGAAGGGTATATAGAAACGGTTTCGCGCGAGATCTCTCTCTTCTCTCTCACAACAAGAACAGTGATCTCGTACGAGGCATTCTCGAATACCCTCTCGGATGGTCGTGTGGGAGGTAAGGTAGGGTTGTAAGGGATTCCTGAGAATCGTTCTGCAGGAACAGATTTGAATCGAACGTTGGAGGTTCGTGTCATGACTCGTGCAACGCGCGATGAGGAAGCGAAGACGCTGCGGCCAGCGACGCGTGGTGTGCGCGGGAGGGCGCTGCGGTCGTACGAGCAGCACTCGTGGTACAAGGAGATGCGGGCTGCATGTCCGGGTGAGGATGAGTGCTGGATCTTCCCTGGTGCCAACAAGGCGCAGATCGAGCCGAGCGCACGCTGGCGTGAGGTGTACGGCGACAAGAAGGTGCACCCTCGCAAGTACCTGTACATCCTCGCCAACGAACTGAGTGAGGCTGATGGCGCGCGGGTGCTGAGCAGCCCGCTGTACTGCGATCTGACGTGCAACGCTCGGTGCGTCAACCCGGCACACGTGCGGATTGCCCCTCGGCGTTCCACCCCTGTGGACGCTGTGCGTGAGCGCAGCACGTCGTCGGCGGGCAGGAAGATGCTGCGTGCATATGCGGCGCACTACCTGAAGATTGCGGCATGGTGGAGGGATCCGCTGATGCCGAAGACCAATCTGAAGGAGGACAACTTCCACAACTGGATCACAGACTACGTCGACGCACCTGTCGATCCGGTGCTGTGGAAGGCGTTCTGCAAGTGCGTCGTCGACATGATGCTGGCCGGTGAGCATGATCTCCTGTGGAAGGATCGTGCAGGATTCAAGGCGGAGGTGGCGGCTGAGCCCGGCTCGTTCCGCAACGCTCCGGCGCTGCGCGACGACGCGGTTGACCTTGTCGCTGAGCGGCTCGGCATTACGCTTCTGTGAGATTGCCAACACCCGGAGGACACGATGGCGAAGCGAATCAAGCCGACGGACCAGTCGGAGTTCGGCGGACAGGGTGGGATGTACACGCCGACTGATGCAGGTACTGGACGGTCACGTCCGGAGCCTGAGCAGGCGGACATCGAGAACCTGATGCGCATCCATGCGTCGGATCCGGCGGACAGTACGTCAGGTCCGACGTCCATTCCTGGTGCGTAGCAAGGGAATTGCAGGTCGTACTGCACAGTGTGCGCATGCATGTCAACGTAGCGAATGGAGTAGGGCTAAATGACCACAAGGCAGAGGAAGGGCGTGAAGCCTGCCACTCAGGTGTCGTTCAGCGGGCGGTACAAGGAACTCATGGATGGCACTCTGACGTACGACGATCTGGACGTCGAAGAGTTGGCGCGTGGTCGGCTCCGCAACAAGAACGGCAACTTCGCTGGACGTCCTCCGCGTGCCCTGCCGACCGAGATGGTCAAGGCCATGCGACGTGAGTTCTTCAAGCGTGGCGACGCGATGTTCGAGGACAACTACATCATGGCCATCAAGACCATGGTCTCCATCATGAAGTACAGCGATGACGACGCTGTCCGCTTCCGCGCTGCACAGTACGTTGTGGAGCGCATCGCAGGCAAGACACCAGAGCATGTCAGCATCAGCGTGGACGCGCCATGGCAGGTGCTGCTCTCCAAGATCCTTGTGCCGCCTGAGGAACTGGACAACATCGTCGATGCCGACGTGCTCGACGAGGACACCCCTCTCTAGGCGCGCGTCCGCTACGCTTCGCATCGTCTAGACAACACAGCCCAACCTCCGGAGGTACACAATGGGCGCACGAGTGAGTGCCAAGGGTGTGACGAAGTTCGGCTTCGGCAAGACGGACCCCACGAAGCGGACCAGCGCCAACACCGAGGCTGCCAACACCATGTCGGGCATCGACGGCATCAAGGCTCCCCCGCCTGCCCGCGACTACCCGGCTGTCCCCCGCCACAAGGCCAAGGGTGCCACGCGCACCAAGGGTGGGGCGATCTAGCCCATGACTGCATACCAGAAGGTCAAGCCATCGTACGACGGAAGCACCGTCGTCACGTTCCAGGCTGCAGCCGCAGGCGACACGATCGTCAACGCGCAGGGTGGAGTCCTCATGGTGCGCACTGGCGCCACGGGCACCACCCTCACCATCGTCACACCGGGCACGCTGCCCAACGGCGATCCCTACCCGGACAAGGCCATCGTCATCCCGACGACGGCTGAGCGCTGGATCCCGATCGGCCCCGAGTACTGCGACGCCAACGGCGTCTGCACGCTCTCGTGGTCGTCGCTGCCCACGGTCACGTGGGCCGTCGCAACGCTCACGTGATGGCACCCAAGAAGGTGCCCTTCGGTGGGCGCAAGGCTGCGCCGTTCCGCAAGGGCGGCAAGCCGCGCAACGCGGTCGTCCCGAAGAAGGCTGCAAAGCCCAACAAGGGCAAGTGATCTCCATGACTGCGACGACCTTGGCCTCGCCACGATCTGGACTCAACAAGATCGCGTGCTACAGGGAGTTGGGTTGGAACCCTCACCCTGGACAAGCCAAGGTCGTCGCATCGTCAGCACGCAACCGCGTGGTCAGCGCTGGCCGTCGGTTCGGCAAGAGCGAACTCGGCGGCCATGAGTTGATCCCAGAGGCGCTGCTCACGTATGGCATGCAGGACATGCTCAAGGAGACCGGCAAGCGCCGTGAGTTCTGGATCGTCGGACCCGAGTACTCGGACAGCGAGAAGGAGTTCCGCGTTGTGTGGAACAACCTGACGCGTCTTGAGATGCCGTTCGACAAGCCCGGCTCGTACAACAACCCGCTTGGCGGCGACATGCACATCAGCATGTTCGGCGGCACCTTCCTCATCAACGCCATGTCGGCCAAGTACCCGGACACGCTGGTTGGTGAAGGACTCAGTGGGGTCATCCTCGCCGAGGCAGCCAAGTTGAAGGAGCGGGTGTGGACCAAGTTCGTCCGCCCCACCCTCAGCGACTTCCGTGGCTGGTCGCTGCTCACGTCCACACCAGAGGGCAAGAACTGGTTCTATGAGCGCTGGCAGACAGGACAGGACCCGTCGCAAACTGCATGGGCCTCATGGAGAATGCCGGCATGGGCCAACACGCACGTGTACCGTGATCGCACAACGCTTGAGGGCGTGCGCATCATGCAGGACCTCATCGCACGTGGCCAGCCCATCCCGGCTGACCTTCCTGTGGACAGTGAGGTCATCGACCTCGCACGTGACATGAGCCGTGAGACGTTCAACCAGGAGATCGCAGCAGACTTCACGGAGTTCGTTGGGCGTGTGTTCAAGGACTTCGACGAAGAGGTGCATGTCCAAGACCTCGCCTACCACCCCGACTGGCAGACGTTCGCCTGCTCCGACTACGGCTTCACCAACCCGTTCGTCTGGCTCATCGTGCAGGTTGGCCCATGGGACGAAGTGCATGTGCTGGATGAGTTCTACCAGCCTGGCCTCACCATCCCAGAGGCAGCAGCAGCCATCAAGTCACGTGGGCTGGCGCCTGACTCGCTGCTGCGCTTCTTCCCTGACCCAGCGCTGCCTGGCGAGAGCAAGCAACTGGCCAACCTGCTCAAGGTGCCCAGCAGCGCCAACACAGGTGGCGACCTCAAGGACCGCATCGAGATGATCAGGCGCTGGCTCAAGGTGCCCGTCGAACTGCAGCACCTTGACGATGGGCACGCCGAGCGCAAGCCCAAGTTGCTCATCAACCGTCGCTGCACCAACGTCATCCGCGAGATGAACGACTACCGCTACCCCAAGAGTGCAGAAGAGGCTGCAGCAGAAGGGAAGAACGCTCCAGAGCAGCCACTCAAGAAGGACGACCACACGCCCGAGGCGCTGGGTCGCTTCTTCAGAGGACACTTCGGAGTACCGTCACGCATGGGCGGCACACGCATCCGCAACTCAGACATGAGCCGCTAGACAGGAGCAGGAGATGCTGACGAACTTCACCCCATACAGCACCGCACGACCGCTGATGGGCGCTCTGCCTGGCTGGCTGCGTGAGGCGGATGCTGAGCGCATCATGGCCTACCAGTTGTATGACCAGATGTACTGGAACGCGCCCGACACGTACTCGGTGATGCTGCGTGGGAGCAACTCGTCGCCCATCTACATCCCAGCGCCCAAGATGATCGTCGAGGCGTGCAACCGCTTCCTCGGCATCAACATGGACTTCGTCGTCGACCCTGCGTCGGGCACACCGGCTGACCGCGTGCTGGTGAACAGCATGTTCCGTCGGCTGTTCAGCCGCGAGAAGTTCTATGCAAAGTTCAACAGCCAGAAGAGGTTCGGGCTGGTTCGTGGAGACGCCGTCTGGCACATCGTCGCTGACCCCAAGAAGCCGCAGGGATCGCGCATCTCCATGTACGAGGTCGACCCTGGCTCGTACTTCCCGATCTACGACCTGGACAACCCGGAGAAGATCACCGGCTGCCACATCGTCGACCAGCACATCGACGAGACCACAGCCAACAAGGTGGTCATCCGGCGCCAGACGTACCGCAAGCAGGACGACGGCACCATCACCACGGCGCTCGCGTACTTCGAGACAGGCCAGTGGGACGACCGCACCTGGGGCGGCAACGTCCTCCCTCGCATCAAGTTGGTGCGCGAGATCGTCAAGGAGACGGCGCTGCCTCCGCAGATCACAGCGCTGCCTGTGTACCACATCAAGAACACACGCCAGCCTGCAGATCCGTTCGGCTCCAGCGAGTTCCGTGGAGTCGAGCGACTGGCCGCAGCAGTCAACCAGTCCGCCTCCGACGAGGAACTGTCCCTGGCGCTCGCTGGGCTGGGCGTGTACGCCACCACAGCAGGCCCGCCGCGTGACGAGAACGACAACGAGACCAACTGGCAACTGGGTCCCGGCCAGGTCGTGGAGATCGGCGCGGGCGACACGTTCAACCGCATCACCGGCATCAGCAGCGTCCAGCCGTACCAGGACCACATCAACATGCTGCTCGACAACCTGCGGCAGTCCGTGGGCGTGGGCGAGACAGCCGCAGGGCGCGTGAACGTGAGCGTGGCCATGTCAGGCATCGCACTGCGCCTCGAGATGGCGCCTCTGCTCAGCAGCAACGCTGAGAAGGAGGTGGAGATGCTGGGAACGTACGACCACATGTTCTGGGACATCACCAACGGCTGGTTCCCGGCGTACGAAGGGCTCAACCCTGGAGGCGTCATCGTGGGCAGCGTCGTGGGTGACCCGCTTCCTGTGGATCGCTCGTCCAAGATCAACGAACTCATCCAGTTGGTCACGGCGCAACTGATCCCGGCTGAGTTCGCTCGGCTGGAACTCATCAAGTTGGGGTACGACATCCCGGCTGATGCGGCCAACACCATCCTGGAGGAGCAGACGGCCATCACCATGGCTCTGGGCAACGACCCGTTCATGGAACGTCTGCGTGCAGAAGGCTTGGCGGCCAACGGAAGTCCAGGTTCATCGGGAACAGCAGCAGGATCGCCTGCTGGTGCTGGCGCAATCACAGGAGGCGGAGCAGGGACATGAAGACGTCACACGCAGGTCGCAAGGTCAAGGCATCCAAGGTGAAGGGTGCGGTCACCGCAGGCAAGGGGCGCACCACCGACTCGCGCAACAAGGTGCCCGGTCCGCACTACACCAAGGTGCCACCGCCCGTGCTGGTCAAGAACTCGTACAAGCCGGTGCGTGTGAAGCCGAGCAAGAAGGGCTGACATGTCCAACCCAGTGGCTGTACTGCTACGCGAGGTTGACGTCAACCACGCGCCACTGGGTGAGAGCGTGTGGGTGTGGTGTCCTGGCTGTGACATGGCGCACAGATTCCAGACCAACAGCCTTGTCCCTGGCAGGATCGAGTGGGGGTTCAATGGCGATCTGGAGAAGCCCACATTCACACCGAGTTACAAGACATGGCATGGCCCGGACATGGCTCATGTGTGTCACAGTTACCTGCGTGATGGCGTCTGGGAGTTCCTTGACGACTGCACCCACGCACTCGCCGGACAGCACGTTGCAATGGTTCCTGTACCTGACTGGCTCTGCAAGTACTGAACAGAGGGAGATCCCGATCATGGGTAGGCCATCACCGCTCAAGGGCATGACCCGTGAGCAGATCAGCGCACAGCACATGGCGCGCATGTCCAAGGAGCAGGCTGCTGCTGCGGCCTACCGGGCACGCGTGGCCGCGAACGCATCGCGCAACGGACAGAAGTCCACGTCGTCGCGGATCTTCCGTCCGCCCACACCCGCTCCGCCTGGGCGCATGTTCCCGAGCAAGTCGCCCACGCCCACCAAGTCCACAGCGCCCAAGACTGCGCCGCAGAAGCCCACGCGCATCTTCCACCCGCCGAGCCCTGCGCCTGCTGGCCGGTCGTTCCCTTCGTCGTCGCAGCCCAAGACCTCCACGCCCAAGGCAGCGCCGGTCGTCAAGCAGGCAGCGCCCAAGAAGGCTGCACCGTCGCGGATCTTCCACCCTCCGACACCGGCACCGCCCGGACGGTCGTTCCCGAACAAGACCAAGAGCACACCTCCGACTCGCAGCACCACACCTCCAGGCGGACAGCGTCCAGGAGCCAGCGCGCCCAAGCCGCAGGCAGGACCGAAGCCGAAGACGCCGGTCGGCGGAGCGCACGGGCACACCACGTCCAAGACGCCAGGTCGCTCGGCACCCGCACCCAAGGCTCCGGCCAAGGCAGTGCCCACGCCCAGCACCACCGGCCAGAAGTCCAAGGCGCCCACCAAGTCTGGAGGCAGCAGCGGCGGACAGGTCACGCGCAACTACATGCACGCAGCGTTCGCCAGCGGGCTGGCGTCGTACGCAGGAGGCGGCAAGACGCAGTCCGTCGTCACCAAGCGCACGGTCAACGCTCCGGGTGCAGGTGGCAAGACGCCGACGACGCCGACGGCCAAGACGCCGAAGACGCCCAAGACCAACACCACGCACGCAGGCGTTGTGGCGCGCAAGGCAGCCGCCGCACGTAAGCGTGCGATGCGGGCCATCACCACCAAGCAGCACAAGGCAGCCGCCGCAGCCAAGCACAAGGCTGTCCTGGCTCGCAAGGCAGCAGCGGCCAAGAAGCGCGCCGCCAACGCCAAGGCGAAGGGGCACGGCAGCAGCGGCAAGAAGGGTGGCGCCAAGAAGGCTGCATCCGTCAACACCGGGCTCAACTACGTCATGCACAAGAAGGGAACGCCCGTCGCCAAGGTTCCCACCTCCAAGGCAGCCAAGAAGGCAGCATCGGTCAACAAGGGTGGCGCCTACGTCACCAAGAAGGGCAAGTGAACCATGCCTGACACACGCGGACTGCTGCTGGCGGCCAACGCCACGCTCGCAGACATGGATGCGCAGGACGTGCACATCAACGCACTCACCACGGCCAACGGAACGCTGCAGGCCTGGCACGACCAGGCTCTGCTCGACGAGGCTGCGCTGCGTGCAGAGATCTTCGCGCTCAAGAACCCACCGCCCGTGGCGCTTCCTCCTGTGCACGTGAGCGGATTCGAGCCGCCCGCAACCGTCGCAGGATGGACCGAGGTGTTCTTCGAGGACTTCAAGACACCTGCAGCCGAAGGACAGTTCGGCGGTCTGTACCCGCGTTGGGGCGCGTACGCCAAGGGCTGGCCCGACACCAAGAAGAACACTGTACAGGCGCAGTACAGCGGCTTCGACTTCTGCTCGGTGGCCGACGACCGACTCAAGGTGCGTCTGTGGACGCCTGCGTCCGGCTTCGCACGTGTGACGGCGCTGAGCCCCAACCTGGGTGCCGGCATCCTCAACCACCGCATGGAGTTCGTGTGGCGTGTGGTCAGCAAGGGTGGCACGCCCGTCAAGGGCTACCACCTCATCCCGGGCATGGAGTGGCCCAAGGACGAACTGTGGCCTGCGCACGGCGAAAGCGACTTCTGCGAGAACGACACCGGCAACCCCAACGATCCGCTGCAGATCTGGTACCACCGTGCCGACGTCAACGGCAGCAAGGAGCAGTTCCTCGCCAAGGCCAAGTTGGGCGAGGGCGTCTGGCACCGCATGGTGATGGAGCGCGTTGCCGGCAAGACCATGGACTACTGGATCGACGGTGAGCACTTCCAGTCGACCACCATGGTGCCGGCCACGCCCCAGCGCTGGGTGGTGCAACTTGAGTCCGGCGTCATCACGCCCAACACCGAGGTCACGGTGGAGTTCGACTGGGTCAAGCAGTGGCAGAAGTGATCTGACCCATGCCACCGAGTGCCGTGCCCAACGTCCCTGGCCAGTATGCCAACTGGTACATGGACTTTGAGAAGCGGATGAAGGACAGCCTGCGCGTGGCAAGCAATGACGTCACGCGCAGGTTGCGAACTGCAGAAGGCTTGCAGGGCAACAAGTTGCGGAATGCACGTGCAGCCATCCGTGCGGTCATGAGCGACATCAACACCGAACAGTACGCACTGCTCAAGGAGGGCAGGCTTGACGCGGCGCGCCTCGCAGCACGCATTGTTGGCGAGATGGAGGCGCCAGTGCTGGCAGCAGCCTTCACCGACTCGTCCATCAGCGCGTACCTGATGAGTGAGGCAGCGCGCGTCGCCAGCGGACTGGACATGGCCCTCGCTCGGATGCGAGGCGATGTGTATGTGCCGCTCAGCCAGCAGGTGTACAAGACCGGCGCGCTGAGCAACGGCATCGTCGACCGCATCCTCACCAATGCGTTCATCCAGGGCCAGAGCGCAGCACAGATCGCAGCAGCCGTCCGCAGCAGCATCAACCCCGACGTCCCTGGCGGAGTGTCGTACGCAGCGATGCGGCTTGGGAGAACAGAACTCAACAACGCCTTCCACGCCAGCGCCGTCAGCCGCATGAGCGAGCAGCCCTGGGTTGAGGGTGTGACATGGAACTTGAGCGACAGTCACGAAGGCGAGGACGAGTGTGACGACCTGGCCACGGCGGACAACGGGCTGGGCGAGGGCGTGTACCCACAGGACGAGGTCCCGGACAAGCCGCACCCGCAGTGCCTGTGCTTCGTGACTGCGGAACTGCCAACACCCGACCAGTTCATCGAGGCCATGCTGAGTGGCCGGTACGACGACTACATCGCCAAGGTGGAACTCGAGCAAGACCCTGTCACGATGTCGCAGCAGGGTGGCTGAGGACGAACTGCAGTATTCCCAACTGCCGCATGGGAACACGTGATTGTGCGACATGCGCTACGCTACGCAGCGACAAGCCGACGGCAGATACCATCGGCGCTCAGCCCAGGAGGTCCTGGAACATGACAGCACGCAGTCCCCGCCCGCGCACCATCTCCGAAGCGACGCTCGCGCACGCAGTGCTCGGGTATCGCAAGGACGGTCGTCCGATCTACAACATTGCAGGTGGCAGTGTTCCGGTCGGAACCGACCCGATCGACCCCGCTGGCACACCGCCTGCTGCGGATCCTGTGGATCCTGCGGTGGATCCGGTCGACCCCGCAACCAGCACCGCTCCGATCACCCCGGAGGAGCACGCCAAGGCTCTGGCTCGTATGCAGGCTGCCGACCGCGCCAAGGGCGAGGCCGAGAAGAAGGCAAACGAACTGGAGCAGCGGCTTCGCTCCTTCGAGGACAAGGACAAGACGGAACTCGAGAAGGCGCAGCGTGACGCGGCGGAGGCTGCAGCACGGGAGAAGGCAGCCAACGAGGCGCTCAAGCGTGAGCGCATCAACAACGCCTTCCTGATGTCCAACAAGTTCTCGTGGCACAACCCGGAGCGTGCGCTCACGCTGCTCGACCTGTCCGATGTCACCATCGACGAAGCCGGCAAGGTCACCGGACTGGAGAAGGCGATCGAGTCGCTGGCCAAGTCCGATGCGTACCTGCTCAAGGCTCCGGACCCGACGCCCGGCAGTGACCTGCCGCCGTCAGGCCAGCCGACCGGCGGAGGTGGCCCGGCGAAGGTCGCCAAGGCGGACCGCGACAAGTTGCTGGAGAAGTACCCGGCGCTTCGGCGCTGACCAACTGTCATCTCCATATCTCCTGCGCTCCACCGGAATGCAGGGACTCACCTGGAAAGAGGTGAACGACAATGGCTGTAGTGGGCACCGCTCGCTATGACAAGTACAACCCGGTCTCGGGTGGGTTCCGTGCCGCGTCCGCGATCGCGTGGGTCGAGGCGGACCTCGCCAAGATCTGGGCCGTCGGCCTGGACGCGTCCGGCAACGTCGTGAAGGGTGCCGGCAACACCGGCGTCGTTGGCGTCGTCGTGCTGACGATGGCCAAGGGCATCGGCGACATCCTCGACGTCATGACCGACGGCGAGATCGTCGGCGCGGCTCTGTCCGACGGTACGACAGCGATCGCTGCTGGCACGGCGGTGTACGCCGTTCCCGGCACCGGACTGCTGTCCGTCACCGCAACCTCCAACAAGAAGATCGGTCACACCGTCGAGGCCACGCGCCTCGTCGTGCGGTGCGGCGGGTCGGGACTGGCGGCCTGACATGTCCAAGAACACGCGCATGTTCGATCTCGCCATCCACGGTGCACCGTACGCGGTGTCCGCAACGCCCAAGCGCGGCATGGAGTTCCCGGACTTCAAGGCCATGGGTCTCGTCCTCCCGATCGCCGGTGGTGCACGAGGCATCGGCACCGAGGGCGACGTCATCACCCAGACGACCGACGGTCGTGACCTCAACCACCTGTGGGACGAGTTCTCGCAGACCATGGCGCTCCGCAACGAGCGTCGCCAGACGCTGATCGACTTCCTCACGTTCCCGGTGAGCCAGATCATCGAGGACGTGCCGCAGGTCGGCACCGACGACTTCGAGGAAGCCTCGGAGTTCGGCGTCCCGAAGTCCATCCGTCCGCAGATGTCGTACTTCTCGCTGGCGTACGACTTCAAGTGGTACGACCTCGCCACGCGCTTCTCGTGGAAGTTCCTCGCCGAGGCCACGGCCTCGCAGGTCGAGGCGTTCCACGCGTCGTCGCTGGAGGCCGACAACCGTCTGGTCTTCAACAAGGTGTTCAAGACGATCTTCAACAACGTCAACACCGCCTCCACCATCCGCACGGTCAACTACACCGTGTACAAGTTCTACAACAACGACGGCACCCAGCCGCCGGACTACAACGGCATCGTGCACACCACGTCGCACAACCACTTCCTCACGTCGGGAGCGGCGACGATCGACTCGGACGACGTCGAGTCCATGTACGAGCACCTGCGCCACCACGGGTACTCCGAGGTCAACGGCATGCAGATGGTTCTCATGGTCAACCCGACCGAGGGTGTGCAGATCCGCAAGTTCCGGGCCAACACCGTCAACAACAACGCGAAGGTCGCGCTGTACGACTTCATCCCGGCGCTCGGCTCCGCCCCGTTCATCCTGCCGTCGCAGGGCCTGATCGGCAACCAGCCCAACGCCGACCTCCAGGGCCTCCGGGTCATCGGCCAGTACGGTCCCATCCTCATCATCGAGGAGGACTACATCCCGACCGGCTACACGTTCATGTTCGCCACCGGCGGCAAGGAGAACGTCAACAACCCGGTCGGCTTCCGCGAGCACCAGAACCCCAGCCTTCGCGGGCTGCGGCTCATCGCTGGCGACCGGGCCAACTACCCGCTGGTCAACTCGTTCTACAACCGTGGCTTCGGCACCGGCGTCCGCCAGCGCGGCGCAGGCGTCGTGTTCCAGATCACGGCTGCCGGCTCCTACACCATCCCGACTCTGTACGTGTGAGGGTGATCTGACATGGGACGAGAGATCGATCTCACGCAGCCTCTCTCTGCAGAGGACCGGGCGTGGCTGGAGGAGCGCGGGAAGGTCGGTGACCTTCGCGTGGCGGACGAGATGTTCCCGGATTCCGTTCCTGCAGATGCAGATCCGGATGACGACGGGAGCATGGAGGACGAGTCCGAGAGCGCCTACGCCGACTGGACCAAGGCGCAGATGCAGTACGAACTCTCCACGCGCGACCTGCCGGCATCGGGGACCAAGGCGGAACTCGTCGAGCGGCTCGAAGCCGACGACGAGGCCAAGGCTGCCGAAGCACAGGCTGCCGAAGACGACGCGGCCAACGCGCAGTCATGAGGACCGCAGTGGGAGTCGGCGCGCGCACCGTCGGCTCCCACTGCCTCGTCAAGGAAGGATGCACATCATGGCTGTCGTAGCCAACGGCGAAGCGTTCGACTTCGTCTGCGATGCACCACGGTGCGGCTTCTCGTCCGGCGGATGGCCCGAGGAGACGATGGCCACCCAGCGCGGCGAGCAGCACTACACCGAGCACGCCACGGGCGAGCCCATGGTGGAACTGATCGAGTTCGAGCGGCAGGTCGGCTACGTCCGATCTGACACGGTCGTCCCGGCCAACACCACCGTTCACACCAACGCAGGGTCGATCACGTTCGACGCTGCCGGCAACGTCCTGGAGGTGACTCCGTAATGGCCATCACCGCAACGGATATCCACTTCCGCATGAGCACGACGGCAGGCGCGGCTGGCAACAGCACTGCACCTGGCGCCGCAGGCACGTCGCTCGGCAAGTACATCACCAACGCCGACATCACCGACGCTGCGCTCAACAACCTGTTCCCTGACACCACCGGCGACGAGAACGCCGCGTCGCAGGTGGACTACCAGGCGCTGTTCATCTACAACGCGCACGCGACCCTGGCATGGCAGTCTCCTGTGGCTTGGCTCAGCGCAGAGACTGCAGGCGGAACGTCGCTCGCGCTCGGATGGGACACCACAGCGTCGTCCGCTGTCGGCAACGCCTCGGCGCAGGCCGTCACCATCGCCAACAAGAACACAGCACCGGCTGGTGCCTCGTTCACTGCGCCCACGACGAAGGGCACCGCAGCCACCACCCCTGGCAACATCGCGGCCACCAACGTCAAGTGCCTCTGGATCCGTCGTACCGCAGCCAACACGGTTGCGCTCGACAGTGACGGCGGCACGGTGCGCGTCGAGGGCGACACCGCCGCATAGTCCTCAGCAGCCTCTCTGGGTTTCAGGGGACGTGCCCGGAGAGGCTGCTGAGGAC
>Ga0209068_10001113_pt1 | contig 13550 bp, 9 predicted proteins | sample ColStrG_CSR_2012_FD_187200 | JGI IMG/M metagenome (GOLD analysis project Ga0209068, IMG submission 187200) | Freshwater sediment microbial communities in response to fracking from Pennsylvania, USA - Cold Stream Run_MetaG_CSR_2012 (SPAdes)... | ecosystem: Environmental > Aquatic > Freshwater >... | reverse complement strand
GAATCCAACACTTTTTCGGATCGGCCAATGTGGCATACGAACCGGGCTCGATCCTGGCCGAGGGAACCGGAGCGCCGATCCCATCACGGTATTTGCGGCCCAGCGCCACCAGCCGGGAATCGGGATTGAAGGCGGAATTCTTCACCAATAACACCTTCGAGGGAGAGCCGGCCTTTTCGCGCATCGACCCGAAAGTGAACTTTGATTGGAACCGCGTGTCACCCGCCCCGGGGTTTCCAGCTACCAGCTTCGCAGTCCGCTGGACCGGCGAGATTCTCCCCCCAAGCCCCGGCGACTACATGTTGAGCTTCCGGTGTTTCAAGCGCTCTGTGACCTATGACCCTACGACGATTACGGCCAGTTCACCCGTGCATTACCGGATGTATCTGGATGACAAGCCTGTGCTCGATGGCCTGGGTCGCGAGCAAACCTTCAAGGTGACTTTTGCCGACACCAACCCGCACACCATTCGCGTGGAGTATCAGCACGCCAGCGAAGACCGCTTTGTCGACCTCGAATGGCAGCCTCCCGCGCAACCGTTACTCGATGCGGCGTTGGCAGCAGCGCGCCATGCCGACCGCATAGTTGCCGTCGTTGGCCTCTCGCCAAATCTTGAGGGCGAAGAAATGCCCGTATATGCTCATGGTTTCGCGGGCGGCGACCGCACCGAGATTGGATTGCCGACGGTACAGGAATCGCTCCTCAAAGCCCTTGCGTCCACAGGGAAGCCGCTCGTCGTTGTATTCACCTCCGGCGGTGCGGTCTCGTTGCAATGGGCGCAGGAGCATGCCAACGCCATCATCGCCGCATGGTACTCCGGTGAAGGCGGAGGCGACGCCATTGCGCAGACCCTGACCGGCGACAACAATCCGGCCGGACGTCTCCCCGTCACGTTCTACCGCTCCGTCGCCGACCTGCCCGACTTCTCCGATTACTCAATGAAAAATCGAACTTACCGCTACTTCGCGGGTCCGGTGCTGTACCCGTTTGGTTTCGGTCTCAGCTACTCCCACTTTCTCTATAGAAAACCTACAGTCTCCGCTTCTGCGCTGAAGGCGGGCGAACCTCTAACCGTGAAGGTGAGCCTGCGAAACGCAAGCAAGCGCGCCGGAGATGAAGTGGCTCAGCTGTATCTGGTCCCTCCCCGGACCGAGGTATCCCCGCGGCTGGCCCTGCAGGGGTTTCGGAGAGTTCACCTGGCAGCCGGAGAAAAACGGGACATCACCTTCCAACTCGATCCGCGAAACCTCAGCGAAGTGGACGCCGCCGGAAACCGGAGTGAAGCCGAAGGCGAATACCGGATCTTTATTGGCGGAGGCCAGCCCGATCTCAACAGCGATACCGCTGTACACGTGCATGTGACGGGGGAATTTCCGTTGCCTCGATAACGGCGCCCGAAGCACAATCTACGTCCACGCGAGTCCGAGCGCCTAGTCCTTCAATTCAACCTTGGCGTTCGGCGCAACCGTAATATTTTTCCCCTCGGCCGCAGTCACGCTCACATGCGACCCGGTTACCTCGGCATACGCGATCTGCAGGCCCTTCTTCGCCTGAATCGACACATTCTCCATCGTAACTTTCTTCACCAGCGATTCGGGCAAGCCGATCACCACTCCAGCCCAGTCGCTATCGACCGACCGGAGATTCTTGATGGTGATGTCGTGGAACAAGGGAGTCAGGCGTTGCACGTCCGCGGGTGTGACTTCACCTTCCGGCAATGCGCGCGGATAATACTCGCTGATCAGAATCGACACTTTCACGTTCTCCATCGTGATGTCCTCGAACGTGATGTTGCCGATATCGTTGCCCCGATCCCGATTGGATTTCACTCGCACCCCGTTGTCAGTCCCGTGGAAGTGAATTCGCTGTGCGTGAATATTCTGCGCGCCTCCGGAAAGTTCGCTGCCAATCGACAGGCCGTGCCCGTGGGCAAACTCGCAATCCGTAATCGCAATGTTCCGGCTCGGCGCGTCCGGCCCCGGCGAGCCGATCATCCCGCTCTTGATCGCGATGTTGTCGTCCCCGACATCCGAATACACATGATCGATCACCACGTTGCTCGAACTGAAAGGGTCAATGGCATCGGTATTCGGAGAGTGTTCATCAGCCGTAATCCGCACGTGACGAATCGTCACGTCGTCGGAGTCATACGGAACCACCTGCCAGTAGGGAGAATTCTGGATCGTTACCCCTTCCAGCAGGACATGCTTGCAGTGATCGAACACAATCAGGCGGGGACGGGTATTGGTACTCCCCAGCAGCCCGGCATCCTTTGTGCCGCGCACTGCGTCCCACCAGCTTTTCCCCGCGCCATCTATAACGCCTTTTCCGACAATCGAGACATCCTCGGCGTCGGTGGCGCTCAACAGCGATTGGAAACCCGGCGCGCGAAACTCCGTTTTCCTGGGGTAGTCAGCGTGGTCGGGCGAACCCAGCAAAGTCGCGCCCTTGTCGATCCTCAACTTTACGTGACTCTTCAACACCAGCGGCGCCGAGACGAAGACTCCGCCCGAAAGCACCACGGTGCCTCCATGACGCGCCGCCGCACACGTATCGATCGCCCGCTGAATCGCGGCGGTCGATTTTGTGACGCCATCCGCCTTGGCGCCATACGAACGCGCGTCGCAGACTTTTGTGGAGGCATAGGTTGGGGCGGCGGCCATCGTGAGTGCTGCCGCGCCCAGCACCGTCACCCCTGCAATACGCGCAACCCGCAATGAGAAACAACAGAACACTCTCAACTTGCCTCGATGGATAGATCGAATAGCGCTAGATCAAACAGTGATAGATCAAACAGCCCATGCCGACTGGATTCGTACCGTCACCAGCTGCTCATTTGTTCGATGCAGCCGACTCGACTTCACTCGCGGCCAGCAAAAACGCTCCAATCCCTTTGGGTTCATCCGACACCACTTTTTCCCCAATGTAGTACGCATAGCTGCCGTCGCGATAGGGCTTCCCGCCCAGGCCCACTCCTTTGACAATGTGCGTGATGTGCAGATTGCCGCTTGTGTCGGTTTCGACGAATTCCTTTTGAATGCCATCCCAGCCCTTCTTCGCCGCCTTCTTATACTTCTCGGGCAAATATCCCAGGCGCGCCCCTTTCGCGAACACATAAACAAACATGGAGGATGCCGAAGACTCTCTATAGTTGCCGTTCTCGTTCGGTTTGTCCATGATCTGGTACCACACACCCGTCTTCGGGTCCTGATATTTCGCAAGAGGAGAGGCGAGCCGCTTCAGGATGGCGATCAGCTCGGCGCGCTTTGGATGCTTCGCGGGAAAGATTTCGAGCGTGTCCAGCAGGCCCATGGCATACCAACCCATGGCGCGAGACCAGAACTGCGATGACAATCCTGTCTGCGGATCCGCCCACTTCTGCTGCTTACTCTCGTCCCAGCCGTGGTAAAGCAGCCCGGTCCGGGCATCGCGGGCATGCTGTTCCATCACAATGAACTGCTGCGCTATGTCGTCGAAGTCCTGCGGTTCCTGAAACTTCTTCGCATACGCGGCATAAAACGGCTCCCCCATGTAGAGGCTGTCCAGCCACATCTGCGATGGATAGATCTGCTTATGCCAGAAGCCGCCCGCCGTAGTCCGTGGCTGTTCCGCAAGTTGCGCCCGGAGTGTTTGCGCCGCTTTCAGGTAGCGGGATTCCCCGGTGATCTCATACAGCATCATCACCTGCCGCCCCATCAGCACCTGGTCCAGACTATGTTCGGCGATGCTGTAGCTGACGATCTTGCCGTCCTTGTCGACGACGTGATTCACTGCCTGCCGGATGTATTCGTAATATTTTTCGTTGCCGGAGCGCCGCCACGTCGCCGTCATTCCCTGCAGAAGCGTGCCCTCCTGATATTGCCAAACCTGCGGCGAATGATCCTCATTTAGATTTCCCTCAGGCCAGCGCTGCATCGCCTCATCGGCCACCCGCTCCGACAAGGGTACGGCCTTCGACCGCACCCCTGATTGGGCCTTAGGCTGCACAACCGCCTGGCTCCCTGCCACGCAAGGTATCAAGCAAATCGTTAGCGCAGCAATCATGTTTCGAATCGTCATTATCATGCCCCTCTGCATACTTAGGAATGGTGCTAGAACTCTGCTTTTACGGCGACACGAACACACATGTCCACTGCGCTTGCTAGGGAAGCCTTTCCGCTTCGGCTGGCGCATCCCAGTGATCCTGCCCGGCCAGAAAGATTTTCGGTTCAAATTGCGCCGCCTGTGCTGGAGTCAGCTGGTGCGACCAGGCTACGCGATCCGATACTCGCGCTCCCGGCCCCGACGATCGGTATTCCGCGTAATAAGCCTTGTTCTCATCGTTCCGATTGTTCCACAGCCTCCAGCCCGCCGGATCGACATCGGCGGAAAGTTCCGTATTCAAGTACACCACGCGCGAGTAGAGCCGCCATGGCCGCCCCAACACCGTCCCCCGCGGGTCCGTTGTGCTCGCGCCCGCTGGGATGCTGCTCGTAACGCGGCTGTTGGCGATCACGAAACCGGTGGCTTGATCCACCGAGGTTCGCGATTGCGCAGTCAGGTAGCCCGGCGCCATAGCGTGAATCTCGCTGCGATCAAAAACAGCGGCCGCATTGCCAAAAATGAAGTCAACCCCTCCCTCAATATAAGAGTCGACATAATACTGGCGTCCGTAATCGGCAAAGAGCGTGTCCTTGTTGCCCAGAAAACGGCAGTGTTTAAAGATGACGCGGTCCGCACGCACCGCCGCGGCTACCGCCTGCGAGGTATTGCCCGCATCGTTTTCAAACGTGATGTTATCGGCCTCAAAGCCATCTCCATTAATCTCGGCTGTCTCGGTGAAAAACGTTCCACCGGCGGTGTTGGCATTCAGACTATTGGTGATGACTACGTCCTGAGGCGATTTTCCTTTGCCGACCAGCGTAATGTTCGTGTGATTCTGTGTGACCAGGATCCGCTCATGATAGACGCCGGGCTGAATCTCAAGGAAGACTCTGCCGGGTTTTCCATCCTTCCCGGGAGTCGCAAAGAGGTGGTGATCGAGCGCCATCTGAACCGTAGGAAATTCGGAGACGCGTTCCTTGCCCGTGGTCACATGCGGCGAAACCCGCACATGCACATCCTCCGCGGACGCGCAAAGCCCAGCCATGGCGAGCAGGCAGAGAGCGAGCCGCGGAACTATGCGGATAGGAATGATCACCGGCCCCATTCGTGCGCTTTTATCGGCGGCGGCGCGCCGGGCACTCCCGACGTCAATCTGAGCTGCCTATCAAGAACATAGGCGGTATTCGCTGCGACCGTCGCAGAAAGGGCGCCGTCCGGATCGCTTCCTGGGATCGGGATTTCCCGCCAAGCCGAAGCGGTCTTGGAGTTCCCGATTACAGCGTGGCTGATGAACCATATATAAGCCGCCAAGGCCTTGATCTGATCGGCATCGAGCTGCGCTCCACCCATCGGGGGCATCGGGCTGCGATACTGCTTGGGTTGCGGGACGCCTTCGGTAATCGTCTTCGCGAGTCCTTCCAGACTGCCATCGCTCCATAACCACTTTTTCCCAGTTAGATCCGGGGCGAGCGGTATAGAATCCAGCACTGTTAACAGCAATTTCTCGCATAACTCCGTTTGCAACGTTCTTGATGGAGATATTCGCGTCGAGTATAACGGCGCCGGTGGCGTCGGTGGCGTTCCCAGAAAGTGTAGCCCCAGCGACTTGCGCATGGGCCGGAACAGAAACCATCCACAGCATCGCCAGGGAGGCCACCAAGTAGATTGCAGCTAGCCTGCGGTGAAAACAAATGTTCCACAGATCAATACCGATTGCGTGTATCTTCATTAGTTTCTCCATTTACGAGCCGATGAGTGGCCGTCTTAACTGGCGCACCGGAGAACGACTTCAAGGTCGGAAAGAACTATAGGGCAGGATCAATCCTTTGTTGAACTATAGTTTGTATTGATCGATGCGGGAGACGCATCAATATTTAACGCGGACTCCGGCGCGGGTGGCATCGCAACCTTCGAGTATTTACGACTCGTCTTTGACTGAAACGGCCAAGACCGAACACATGGTGTTCCTGAGACGAGCGAAATCAGCAGACAGCGGAGGGGATCAATCCTAAGACTGCGCGCGGCGAATCGGCGCGTCCATGGCCGATCCATCGTTTCGATGGCGTGAGGGAGATCCGTTCCATTTAGGTAACCGGCGCTGGATTGAATAAGGCATACTCATTGTGCAGACCCCAACGGTCTGCCCACGTCTGCTTGCGTCCGCTGGCCACATCCAGAACAAGGTCAAAGATCCTTGTTCCAACTTGTTGAATCGTCTCGTCCCCTGAAGCGATTGTTCCAGCGTTGACATCGATGATGTCTTTCCAGCGCTCGGCCAGCGCGCTGCGAGAGGCCACTTTAATAACCGGGGCCATCGCCAAACCATACGGTGTTCCCCTCCCGGTTGTGAAGATGTGCAGGTTCATCGACGCCGCCAGCTGCAAGGTGCCGCAAATGAAATCACTGGCCGGGGTGGCCGCGAATATCAGGCCCTTGGTCTTTACGCGTTCGCCGGGACCATAGACTCCCGCGATCGTGCTGGTACCCGACTTGGCGATGGAACCCATAGCCTTCTCAACAATATTGGCCAAGCCGCCCTGTTTGTTGCCTGGAGTTGGATTGGCGCTGCGATCCGCGGATCCCCGTTGCAGATACGCGTCATACCAGGCCATCTCGCGGATGAGACCCTCGGCGACTTCTTTCGTGGCGGCGCGCGCGGTCAGTAGATGGATCGCATCGCGTACTTCGGTTACTTCAGAAAACATCACCGTCGCGCCAGCTTGCACCAGAAGGTCGGCGGCGTAGCCCACCGCCGGATTTGCTGTAACACCGGAAAAAGCATCACTGCCGCCACACTGCAAACCCACCACGAGGTCGGACGCCGGACGTGTCGTGCGTGTTCGCCGGTTCAGTTGCACGAGGCGCTTCTCAGCCATCTCCATGATGGCCTGCACCATGTCGCCGAAACTGAGATGGTTCTCGTCCTGCAGCCTCACAATGTAGGGCTCGGTGACGAGCATAGGGAGCGAACTCGCGGGAAGAAGCTGGACCGGCTGCAACTTCTCACACCCAAGACTGACTACGAGCGGCGCACCGCCCAAATTTGGATTCAAACTCAGGTTCCGAAGCGTGCGAATCGGAATCTCTGAACCGGGAGCGTTGAGAGCAATGCCACAGCCATAGGTATGCGTAATGGCAAGAACGTCATCGACGTTCGGATATTTTGGCAGGATCTCAGTCTTGATCCTTTTCACCGCATAGGCTACCGTAGCGGAAACACACTGAACCGTGGTTGTGATGCCGAGAATATTTTTGGTGCCGACGGACCCGTCCGCGTTGAGAAAACCCTCGAAGGTGAAGCCTTCGATTGGTTGCAATGCGTCTCGCGGTTGAGTTGCCAGAGGAAGGTTGTCCAACGCGGGCGGCCGTGGAAGAGCGATCAGCCCTTCATGCACCCAACTTCCTTTTGGGATGTTGGTCTCCGCATGTCCGATGACGACACCATAGCGGACGATCGGTTCGCTGCGTGCGATGTCAACCAGCGCGACCTTGTGCGCCTCTGGTACCTCTTCCACCAGCGCCAGGCCCGACTCAAACCGTGCACCCCGCGGCAGTCCACCTGCGTTTACGACGATGGCGACATTGTCGGAAGAATGAACCTTGACATAAAGTGGGCGCTGATTGTTCTCTCTCGACATGCGACAACTCCTTGAACGCTCATGGGAGACAGTAGCGAACTCCTTTGGTAACGTCAATGCCGGCAACAACCATTTTCCAGTTGGACCCTGCACACGTCGAGCATCATTCTCTTCACCACATTCTGAAAAAACGTCCATGCATCCATCCCGGGTATCGATCCATGCAAAGTCTGGTTCGAACAAGGATTTCCATTCCTATATAGTCTGTTTGCGAAACGTGCAGGTTTCGTATTCGCGGAGTTTTACCTGAATCACAGTGCGAGCCAGCACTGTTAGGAGACTCAAAATGCACATCAGAAAAATTGCTGTTACTCTCGCCTTGGCCGCACTGATACTCGCAAGCTTTCTGCCGCTCCAGGCGCAGACAAACTGGAAGGTTCTCAAGACATTTCAACTTGGCGGCGAACGCGGATGGGACTACATCACGGTGGACGCGCCGGGACATCGGCTTTTTGTCCCGCGAAGCACGCACACCATGGTGATCGATTCGGAAACCGGCAAAGTGCTCGGTGATATCCCCGGGCAAAAACTAGCGCATGGTGTGGCGATCGTGCCCAAAGCCGGCAGGGGATTCATCAGTGACGGTGGCAGTGATGGCGCAATCGTCGTCTTCGATCTGAAGACCTATGCGATTCTAGGCAGATGGCTGCGCAGCCCGACGTCGACGGAATCATCTACGATGGCGCTCTCGACTTGGTTCTGGCGGTCTCCGGGGACAAGGGTGTCCTGATGAGCTTCAAGCCGGACTTCGATCTGGCGCACGACAAAATCGAGCCAATGATCGATCTTGACGGCGCTCCGGAGTTCCTCGCATCGGATGGGACGGGCTAGGTCTACATCAACCTGAAGGACAGGAATCTCGTGGCCGTCGTCGATCTGAAGGCTGGCAAGGTGATTTCGAGATGGCCTGTAGCGCCGGGCGGCGTTCCAGTGGGGATGTCGATGGACGCAAAAAAGCGGCTTCTCATCATTGGTTGTCGAGGCCCACAGAAACTCATCGCGATGAGTATGGACGACGGCAAAGTAGTGTCGGCGGTGCCGATTGGGGAAGGGGTGGATGCCACGCAGATCGAAGGAGACGAGATATTCGCGAGCTGTCGCGACGGCTCTCTCACCGTCGCCCGCGAAGCATCCGCTGGGAAGTTTGAAGTCTCGCAAGTCCTAAAGACGCGTTCTGGATCAGGAACACTGGCGCTGGACCACGACTCACAAAATCTCTCTACCTGCCGCCGAAATGCAAGCCCGGAAACCCGGAGCAAAGGGACGATCGGAACCAAAGCCGGGCAGTTTCATGATCATCGTGGTCGGAAATGAGGGCGGGAAGTAGAAGCTCGTGGGTCGATCACGGCAGTTCTGGAGGCCGTGGTCTAACCATCGAGTATGTTGCCTGCGCGCTTGGCGCCAGCCGCGCGAATTGCGGTTGGGTTCTTTTCCGTCGCCGAAGATGCCAACCAGGACTCACTAAACCAATGGGCCAATCGCTTAGCGTCTCATCGGGAAGCCTCGCACCTTGCCCACACAAACGGCCGTCCCCCTTACCGCGGAGTGACCTTCCCGAACCGCCGCAGCGGTCGGCGGCTCCCATTTTGCGTATCATTTTCTGACAATTTGTCGTAAACGAATTACCGTGAACAATGAAGAACGCAACCATGAGAATCGGAAGATCAGTCATACCTGCAGTCGTATTGGGTTTCATTTTTGCCGGTTCGTCGCTCAAGGCGTGCGAAATGTTCCCGGTCACCTTCGAGTTCGGCGTAGCAGCCAAAATGCGCGATGGCACTATCCTCCGCGCCGATATTTACAGGCCCAAAGCTGAGGGAAAGTTTCCAGTTCTGCTTCAGCGCACGCCTTACAACAAGAGCACCAGTTCAAGCTTTGGCCAGAATGCTGCGGCCCACGGCTACGTGGTCATCGTCCAGGACGTTCGCGGGCGATTCACCTCCGACGGCGATTTTTATACCTTCAAGAATGAGTCGAACGACGGATTTGATACCGTGGAATGGGCCGCCGCACTGCCCTACTCGAACGGCAAAGTGGGAATGTTTGGCCGCTCATATGTAGGCGCCACGCAGATGCTCGCGGCTATCGCTCATCCGCCTCATCTTGCCGGCATCTGTCCCATCGTTACTGCCAGCAATTATCATGAAAACTGGGCCTATCAGGGCGGCGCCTTGGAGCAATGGTTCGACCAGTCATGGAGTGCTACCCTTTCCCGCGACACCCTGGATCGCGCTGTCCTAAGAAGTGTGAACGCGCTGCTCGCGGTTCGAAAGCTCCCGCTCACTACCTTTCCGCTTTACAATTTCTCCGATCCGTCCGGCGCGCCCGCTTCAGGAATTCCCTTTGCAACCAGCTCGCTCGCACCGTTTTATCTCGATTGGCTTGCGCACCCCAACTACGACGAGTACTGGAAGAGTATAGCAATCGATGAGCGCTACGGGGAGATCACTGTCCCCGCGCTCACCACGGCCGCGTGGTATGACATTTTTCAGGGCGGATCGTTCCGCAACTACGCCGGCATGAAACTCCATGCCGGCAGCGACGCGGCGCGCAAGGCGCAGCACCTCATGGTGATGATCGGTGGGCATGCCGGCAGAGAACAGAAGATCGGCGAGGTGGACTTCGGGCCTGCCTCGGTTGTATCCGAGGACGATATGATTCTGGCCTGGTACGAGTATCTCTTCAAAGGCGTGCAAAATGAGTTTGCCGGTAAGCTAGTGAAAATATTTGTAATGGGCGCAAATGTCTGGCGCGGAGAGGATGAGTGGCCGTTGGCTCGCGCCAGGAACACCCGCTACTACCTACATTCCTCGGGCAACGCCAATTCTCTCCACGGGGATGGCAGCCTCTCCCTCGTTGCACCCAATGCCGAATCCTTCGATCATTATGTATATGATCCCTCCAATCCCGTGCCCACCACCGGCGGCCCACTTTGCTGCGACGCGGTGCATCTCAAACCGGGGCCGCAGAACCAGCGGCCGGTAGAGGCGCGAGACGATGTCCAGGTGTATTCGACCCTGCCATTTGCAGCCGACACGGAAGTCACCGGCCAGATCGGACTGGAACTTTACGCCGGCTCTTCGGCTGTCAATACGGATTTCACCGGGAAACTCGTCGACGTGGCTCCGGATGGCACCGCCTACAATCTGACCGAAGGCATCCTCCGTGCCAGCCATCGGGACTCCATGGAAACATCAACCCCGCTCGTCCCAGGCCAGATCTACAAATTCAACATCGATCTCTGGTCAACCAGCAATGTCTTCCTGAAGGGGCACGTGCTCCGGCTCGAGGTTTCAAGCAGCAATTTTCCCCGCTTTGACCGAAACCTGAATACCGGGGAAGACGCGGCCCATGCAGAGAAGTACGTGCCAGCGACAAATTCCATCTATCACGATGCTGCTCATCCTTCTGCCCTGCTTTTGCCTGTCATTCCTAGCCCTTGAAACGCCAGTAACGGCCGGCCCTGGACTCTCGCGCTGCAACGATGCGCTTTCTTGCGAGGCAGTCTCCGCAGCCGACAGTGAAACAGGTTAGCAAAGTTTTGCCGGTAAGAATCAAGTCAGAATGCAAAAAACATGAAACGAATGAAACTAGGGATAATTCCTGTCGGCAGCTCCGGCGGAGAATCCGCCTCTGCAGAATACTATTGTACGAAATTAAAATGTGTCAGTAAGTGATTGATAACAAACGAGATAAGTGGTGGAGGCGGCGGGAGTCGAACCCGCGTCCGAGAGTGTTGCTCGCCAAGAGACTACATGCGTAGTCGGTTCATGCTCCCGGCCTTCACCGGGAACGTTCGCGGGCCTGGCTCAGAATCGACAAGAAACCAGTACCGCTAGCCTGAGGATCTTATCCGCGCAGCCCAGACGTAGCCACGAAGACCAGCCCGCAGTGTGACGTTCTCTAGCGGCCCGCGGGCGAAGCTACCGAGAACGGCTACTTAACTAATTAAGCAGCGTATGCCAGTTCTTGATTGGCAATTATCGTTTTGCACTCGATCACGGGTGTGTGCGCCCCGGCATGCCTCTTGACTGCAAACATCCCCGTCGAAGCCGTGACGCCCCCACTGGGTTGCAGCTTCTTCTATTGTCGACTGATTTTTGGGTGGAGTCAACGTGGGCGGGGTCACGTACAGAACAAGGGCAACTGCAAGAACAAAGGCAAAGAACAAAGACAAGACCGCGCGGGCGAGGGCGCCCGCGCCTCACGACCCGGGCGCGCGGTTACTTCCGTACTATGACCATCGTGCGGTGGTAACCACTAAATTCCTTGCTTGGATCACACGACTCCTGCGATTCTTCAAAGCGGAACGGACGAAAGACCGGCTCCGGAGGATTTTCGGTGAAAACACGCAAACACATTGCTATCGCGCTCTCCATGGCATTCGCATTTCTTGGACTTCTTGGTTGTGGGACGACCAACCATTTGCAGACGATTACGCTGTCAACTTCGGGTTCCAGTGGCTTGTTTAACCTGAAGGGTGAGGGCAATACGCTGCAGCTCCTTGCAACCGGAAACTATAGCAGCGGACAAACCCATGATTTGACCAACGTCGTCACCTACGCCGTGACGCCTGTGGGCACGGATTACGTCAATGTCCCTCTGCCGGCACCGCCACTGACCATGAGCGCTAGCAAAACCGGATTGCTGGCGGCAACGCCGCCCTTCGCGTGCAGCTGGACCGATCTGGAACCGGACAAGACACAGAACAAGCCAGCGTGGTTCCTGAAGGGATCCTACCAGGTGATCGCTACCTTCCAAGGGATCAGCTCACAGCCGATTTTCGTGGCAATCGCGTCCCATTCTGGCGACGGTCCCAACAGCGCTTGCGGGCCGTAGGCGGAATACTGGCTTTGTAGAATTCTCAGATTGCGGCTAAGGGGCGGAGGAGCATTCTCCGCCCTTTGCTTTTGTCCCTCCGAGACCCTCTTCGCAGACCGAAGCTGTATTAGCATGGACGATCAGCGAATGGAGGCTCCTTCTTGCCAGAAACACCCATTCAGGTTGGTTTGGTCGGCTTTGGCTTTGCGGGCCAAACGTTTCATGCTCCCGTGATTTCTGGTGTCGGCGGCCTCAAGCTGGCAGCTATTTTGCAGCGGCACGGGGACGACGCTACGCGGGCGTATCCGGAGGCCCATCTGGTGCGGTCGGTGCCGGAGCTGCTGGCACTGGAGTCGATCTCTCTGGTGGTTGTGGCGACCCCTAACGATTCCCACTTTTCCATCGCCAAGGAATGCCTGCTGGCTGGCCGGGAGGTCGTCATCGACAAGCCCTTTGCCCCTACCTACGCCGAGGCGGCCGAATTGGCGGACTTGGCTGCGAAGCACAGTCGACTACTCTCGGTCTATCAGAACCGGCGCTGGGACGGCGATTTTAAGACCCTGCAGCATCTGTTGGCTTCTGGCGAACTGGGGCGGATCGTGAGCTACGAGGCCCATTTTGACCGTTTTCGGCCCGACTTGCGTCCCGGAGCCTGGCGGGAGCAGGAGGGGCCAGGGACGGGCGTTTTGTGCGATTTGGGGCCTCATTTGATCGATCAGGTGCTGGTGCTGTTTGGGACGCCGGAGGCTGTCGGGGCTGATGTCCGGCTGGAGCGGGACGGAGCGGTGGCGGACGACGCTTTTGACATCACCCTGCACTATGCCGGGTTGCGGGCTTACCTCCGGGCGTCCATGCTGGCGGCGCGGCCGGGGCCACATTTCGTGGTGCATGGGACCTCGGGTTCGTTCGTAAAGTGGGGGCTGGACCCTCAGGAGGACGCCCTGAAGCGCGGGGAGAGGGCTGGCGGGCCTCGGTGGGGGCTGGAACCGGCTTCGGCTTGGGGAACGC
>Ga0209068_10001112_pt1 | contig 13553 bp, 9 predicted proteins | sample ColStrG_CSR_2012_FD_187200 | JGI IMG/M metagenome (GOLD analysis project Ga0209068, IMG submission 187200) | Freshwater sediment microbial communities in response to fracking from Pennsylvania, USA - Cold Stream Run_MetaG_CSR_2012 (SPAdes)... | ecosystem: Environmental > Aquatic > Freshwater >... | reverse complement strand
GTACTCGGTCTACAAGCCCGGAGTGCCACTGGAAGTGGCTTTCGAGGAAGCGTTCGGAGTTCCCCTGCCGGACGAACTCAACAGCGGCCACTGGCTCACGGTGGTCGCGGCGGACATCGACCCGGAGACCCAGCGCATCGTGGAGTATCTGTCCTCGGCCTACGCGGTTCCGGTCAACGTGGTGTTCTTCCGGTACTTCGCCGACGGGGACCGAGAGTACGTCGCGAGAACCTGGCTGATCCAACAGGTCCAGGAGGCCGGACCCGCTGCGGGGAAGAGTTCCCAAGCCAAGGAACCGTGGAACGGACGAGATTGGTATGTGTCCTTTGGGGAGTTCCATGACGGCCGATCCTGGGAGGACGCTCGAACCTACGGCTTCGTCTCGGCCGGGGGCGGCGACTGGTACTCCCGATCCCTACGCAGCCTCCCCGTGGGAGCCACCGTGTGGACCTGCATCCCCAAGTCCGGATACGTGGGCGCTGGGGTTGTCACAGGTGTCCCGTCGACCTTCGACGATGCAGTCGTGACCCTCGCCGACGGTACGACAGCGCGACTGGCTACCCAACCGCTGCGCGGGAACTACCGGTTCGAAACGGGCGAGGACGAGTGGGTCGTCCCAGTTCAGTGGCTGGATACCCGACCCAGAGAGTCTGCCGTCTGGGAGAAGGGCATGTTCGCCAACCAGAACAGCGCCTGCAAACTCCGCAACAAGTTCACCCTTGATCGGTTGGCCGAGGCCTTCCCAGCCGGAGTCCGCGCCAGTTGAGCCTCGGGCAAGCCTAGGGTGCGACGGCGTCCGGGGCGGGTGAGAGGCGCCAGGCACCCTCGGAGCCGCTACGCGAGGCAGGACCGTCTCGGAAGGTGCCCTGTGGTTGAGGAGATTGTGGGGTGTCGCGGTTGTCGGGGCCGAACGGCATGATGCGGGCGTGGACGAGGCGGGTCAGATCGTGCTGACCGACCGGGACCGGGTGCGTGGCTGCCTGCTGGGCGGCGCGGTGGGGGATGCGCTGGGGGCAGGCATCGAGTTCCTCACCCTGGAGGAGATTCGTCATCTTCACGGCCTACGGGGAGTCACGGGGTTCGTCCCGGCGTACGGGAGGCTGGGTGCGATCACCGACGACACCCAGATGACCTTGTGGACCGTCGAGGGCCTGATCCGGGCGTCAGTCAGAGCCTCGCTCAAGGGGATCTGCCATCCCCCGAGCGTGGTTTGGTACGCCTACCTCAGGTGGTTGTCCACCCAGGGGGTGCCGATGCCCGAGATGGACTTCCAGCCAATGGACGGCTGGTTGATCACCCAGGGGGTGCTGCGGGGGGCAAGGGCACCGGGCAACGCCTGCTTGTCCGGGCTGCGCACCGGGGTGATGGGGACGCGAGAGCGACCGGCAAACCCGGGCTCGAAGGGTTGCGGAGCGGTAATGAGGTCAGCCCCTTTCGGTCTGCTTCCCGAGCCGCACGAGCAGGTGTGGGACATGGCGGTGGAGTGCGCGGTGCTGACCCACGGTCACCCCAGCGGCTACCTGGCGGCCGGTGCCCTGGCCTGGATGGTCCGAGGCGTGATGGATGGTCAAACGCTCGCCACGGCTGCCATGTCAGCCTTGACCCGGCTGCAACGCGAGGCCGACGGTGAAGAGGTCGGCACCGCTTTGGAAGCGGCCATCGACGCCGCCGACGCTTTGCCAGCCAGTCCCGACGTCGTGGAGAGCCTGGGTCAGGGATGGGTGGCCGAGGAGGCCCTGGCCATCGCGACCTACTGCGCCCTGGTGGCCACTGACCCACGAGCAGGACTGCTGCTGGCGGTCAACCACTCTGGGGACAGTGACTCCACCGGGGCGATCTGCGGCAACCTCCTCGGAGCCGCCTACGGGGATATGGCTCTCCCGCTGGACCTGGTCGCCGATGTCGAGGCACGCGGGTTGATCCTGGAGATGGCTGACGACTTCGTGATGGAGTTTGCCCACTCGGATCAGTTGCATGGCGAGTACGGGCCCGAGACCACGTGGACCGACCGCTACCCCGGATGGTGACCTAGTGCCCCTGAAGCCGCTGTTCTCCACCTATCAACAGGGGGAGAACCGGGTCACGGCCTCCATCCTGGCTGTCCTTGCGCGGTTAGGCCTGCACCTGACCGAACGGATCCTCGGAGGAATGCTCGGCGACGCAAACGTCAGCCTGGTGAGTTTTACGCCGCTCCCCGCGACTTCGGGACCAGGAAACCCTGATGGAGAGATCCTCGCCCGGGCCAGATTCCTGTTTGAGGTCAAGATCGCCAGCGGTGCCTTGGACTCCGCCCAAGCGGCCGCGCTGAAGATCGCTTACACCGATAAACTCGGCGACGACCACGACGGGCGGCTGATCATCCTCACGCCAGACGTTGGCTGTCCGAAGCCTCTTGTGGGCCTGGGCGACGAGCGAGTGGTCTGGGTCAACTTTGTCACCCTCGCCGTAGTCCTGCGCGAGGTGGTCGCGGATGATCGCGACCCCGCCAGCGAGCACGAGGCCTACCTGATCCGTGAACTCCTGGCCCTCTTCGACGCCGAAGGCCTGCTCGACAATCGAGACACTGTCGTGATGGCTGCGCGGACCGCCTATGGCTTCTACCTGAGTCACGCAGCGTACGTGTGCCAGCCCAACCGTTCCATCCGCCCGGTGAGGCGAATGGGCTTCTACACCTCCAGGCAGATCAAGCCGGAGGTGCCGCAGATCCTGGGGAGTCGCAAGGCAGTCTTGTTCGATGCGGACAACGCCGCGACGTTGACCCAGGCGACTGACGAGATCGACAGGTCCGTCGGACTCATCGTCGCGAAATGTCTAGCCGACGGCACGCGCAACGCTGGCGACCTTCACGACGTCTATGTGCTCTCCCCTGCCGACGATGCCAACACCCTGCGTCTGCCGCAGCCCTTGGCGCACACCGGGTCGTTCGCGTTCACCATGGGTCAGCGCTACATCAGCAGTACCCAACTCGTCGACGCGGTGACCACGGGCGATCTCTGACCGAAGCCAGGCTTCCACAACTGGCCCTGCGCCAGGCCGGAGGCGTCGGCAACACTCTGGTGGCATCGCGTGCCGCTGCTCCCTCACCGCGCATCTACCCAGTCAGTAACCGAAGACAGTTAGCCCTCGAACGTTGGTGTAGTTGCGCGGGACGAAGAAGGAGCCCAGTCGCTTCACCACCGCGTTGAACTCATGGCGCGGGGCCATCGACTCGTTCTGCCGAAGTGCCTGCGGGACCATCAGGAACAGGTAGTTGGCCTGCTCGCACAGGTGACACTTCCAGAAGTCCAGGAAGTCCATGTTGTTGATCGTCGTCTTGCCTCGCTCGACCTCCAGAAGAATCCCGGAGTCCCCAACGGACCTGTAGTAGTCAGGGCGGACTGCTCTGTTGTCGTAGGCCTCGAACAGGCCTCGGGACTCGTCCACGAAACCGAGTTCGCGGGCCTGCGCGAGGAACGTGTTCTGCACCATGGCACTGGACAGACCAGGAGCATTGGCAGTTTGTATGAGGTTCTGCACCTGGGGGCTGTTTAGGTGAGCCAGCAGGTCCCGAGCGATCCCGAAGACGTCCGCGTACTCCTGACTGTCCTCGAATGGTTCCTGGACGTAGTGCTTCACCTGAACGGTCACTCCGCTGAGGGTAGACCTCCGCTTGTCCGTAGCCTGACTCGGTCGATGGGCGGGTGGCTTCGGGGCCGACACGATCGCTCCGTCATGGGTCCCTTCCTGCTGACGAGTGGGCGGCGCACAGGTTCATGGCGACCAGGAGTCGCTCTCGGCGGTCCCTGCGGACTGTACGAAGATCACGTGCACCTTCGCGGCAGTCCTACCTGTTACGGTGCGCCTGGCAAGGTCGCGGTACCGGGCAGAGTCAGGGAGCACGACGAGTGACTCGTGGTCGGGGTGGCTGTCGAGCAGCATCATTGCCTTCAACAACGCCTGGCTGAACCAGTGCACTGCCTGAGTAGTCGGCTGGGTCTTCTTGATCTCGGAGGCTCGGCGTAGGTCGGCGTAAACCTTCGAGGGCCAACCCTTCACCTCGGCCCCCAGCAGCCGGTTCCCCTTGGAGGCCAAAAGGTCCACGCCGTGCGCTTTCGTGGCCGTGTCGGCCGTACCGGTAACCGACCACCCGTACTGGCGAAGGTAGGAAGCGAAGACCTCCTGGACCGCTCCTTCCCACGGCCAGTCATGGGGGTCAACCGGCTCCGAGGGCGTTGCCTGCTTCGTAGTGATCTCTCTTGCGCTGGCAGTGCCGGTGGGGGAGAAGCCGAGCATGGTGAGGTGGCGTCGAGCAGTCTGTGAGGTGAACTCGTCCCGGCCAAGCCCTGTGGCCAGCGCGAAGACCTGCTTGACGGGGTAGATGGTGCCTGCGACCCGCACTCCATGGGTCTGGACGGACTCCGGTGCTATGCCGTGGAGTCGTCGTTCCACCTGATCGGCCGTCAGCGACATCATCTTGCCGTTGACCACGAAGTCCATGGCGTACCTCCGGCCCGAGTCTCGCATCCAACGAGGACGCCAGAGCCCTCGTCCGTGACCTTGCCCGGGTGGCTGCTGGTTCCGTCGGCATCTCCCTCGACGGCCCCGCCCGGCTACCCTCCGCCGCACCGCTCGGGGACGGATCCGCGCCTGTGTGATGCTGCCCTCTGAGGATAGTTGCGTGAAAGTTACGTATTGGTCTTGACGTGTGAAACTACGCACAGTACGTTCCTCCCATGACCACGACGAGAGGGACCCGCCGACTGCGGGAGGGACGTACTCAGGTGTGCGTCGATGCCGAGAACCTGATCGGCTCGCCGTTCTTCACCGAGACCGAGGCGGCCACGCTGGCGCTTGCGGTCATGGATCTCATCTGCGCGGAACGAAGCCAGATGCAGGTCACCTTGGCCACCGGGCACCCTGTCACCGCCGTGGCCCTGCGGTTCGGCTTCGGCCTCGGCCGTGTGAGTTGGCGACCCGGTCCTGACGGGGCCGATCTGGAGTTGATCGACGTCTTGATGGGCGAGCACATCTCGGAGCGGTTCGACTCCGTGGTGATCGCCTCGGGCGACGGTAGGTTCGCTGATGTCGCCACCGCCCTCTGCGCTCAGGGATGTCACGTGATCGTCATCGCACGTCGAGAGTCGCTGAGCAGGCGGCTGCGACTGGCAGCGAGCGAGGTCCGCTACCTCGGATCCAGCGCAGTCGACAGGCAGGCGCTGCCTGCTGCCCCTGGACTGGCGGCATGACCGTCATCGAGCCAGACGAGCGGGAACTCGTCAGCCTTTCCGAAATCGCCAAACTTGTCGGCTTCAAGCCTTCGGCTGTCAGCAACTGGCGCAAGAGGTACGAGGACTTCCCCGTACCGAGCGGCCGTTCTGCACGTGGGGACCTTTTCCCCCGTGACCAGGTCCTGGCTTGGCTCAGACAGCGAGACATCCCTGTCCGAGCCGATGTTGGCCTAGCAGAAGACGTGTGGACCCTGCTCGACCCAGCACGCGATCTCGGGCTCACTAGACTCCTCGACCTGTGCCTGGAGGTTCTCGCCGCGCTGCCCTCGCTCAGTCGGGTCGAAGAGTGGCCTCAACTCGCTGACCAGGACATCCGGGACGACATCACGCCCCAACTCACTTCCCACTCCCCGGGGCCCGACGCCTTCGCTGCCGATCTAGAGCGACCAGGCACCATGCAGATGATCCGAAACCTCGGCACAAGCCTCAGCGGTGGCGGGCATGCCGACGAGTTGGCCGACGCGTGCATTGCCCTCCTCACGACGACTCAGGGAGGACGGCAAGGCGCTGAGTTCAGCACGCCGCCCGTCCTGAAAGATCTTCTCGTGGCCCTCGCCTGCCGGACATTGACTGAGCCCGCCTCAGACGCCATCAATGCCTTGGACCCAGCGGTGGGCGTCGGTGGACTCCTCGCGGGAGTCGCCTGGCGGTACCCATTAGGCCTAACCAGGCTTCATGGCGCGGACGTGAACCGCACGACGGCGCGCAGGGCCGAGATCCGACTCGGCACACTCGACGCTGAGGTCGACATCCGCGTCGGGGACACCCTGCGAGACGACCCTTTCCCAGACCTGCGCGCAGACCTCGTGCTCATCGACCCGCCCTACGGCGTGTCCGCACCCGACTTGGACCAGCGGCTGGCGGTCGACATGAAGGGCGCCGTGCGGCGAAGCGGCGATCTTGCCTGGCCCCTCTACGCGCTCCAGCACCTCAGCGATGCCGGACGGGCCGGGGTCATCCAACCCCTCGGTGTCCTCTTCCGCGAGGGTCCCGACGGCGACCTACGGCGCGAGATCCTTCGACGGGGCGTCGTAGAAGCCGTTGTGGCCCTTCCCGGCGGACTGGCGGTCTCCACTTCCATCCCACTCTGCGTCCTGCTCCTGCGTTCGCCGACTAGCCCCCTAAGAGGAGGTGACGTCGTCCTGGTCGATGCCAGCGGACCACGATGGAACTGGACCGATCAGCCAGGTCCTGCCAGCCACGACCTAGTCAACCTGCTCAACCACGTGGACCAGACCGGATCAGTTCCCCACGATTTCGCCGACTGCGCCGTCACAGTGCCCGTCCTCGAACTCCTGGCACCAGACCGCCCACTGACGCCCGGCTACTGGATCGCTCAAGCAAGTACCGTCGACGTTCCCGCGCTGCTCGCCGCCGCGAAGGACTCCGTGGTCCAGGTCCGAGCAGCCCGCAGCGCCGCCTTGGCAGCCTCTGAGGTGGACTGGATCACCTGGGGGGAGACTTCCGCCCATCTGACGACCCTTGGTGCCCTCGTGGATCGAGGCGCATTGCGACGCCATCGAGGTCCGACCATCCCCCATTCCGCGTTCACTCGAACCGGGCGACCCGTACTGACAACGACCTCCGTAACCCAGGGCTCAGGACCCGGGGGATTCATCCACGACGACTACCCCAAGATCCACAGTGCCCGCCTCACGCAACCAGGCGATGTGATCTTCGCCCCGCTGGGAGCAAAGGCCATCGCCGACACCGTTGGCGGACACATCGCCGTCGCCCCCCTAGTGGTCCTTGAGATCAAGGATGCGGATGCCGTCCTGCCGCCGGACCTCCTTGCCGCCTTCATGTCAACGGAAGGGGTGGCCGCCCTTGCCCAAGGGTCAGCCCTACGGCGCGTGGACTACCGGCAAATCCAGGTGCCGATCCTTCCCTCGGACACCGCCGAGGCCATCCGTCGAGTGTTACTTGACCTTCGAGCAAACCAGGATGCCGCCGAGGCCCTCGTGAACGCGTCGGCAGCCGCACGTGAGGCGGTCCTCTCAGCGGCGATGGCGGGAGGCCATCCATGAGAGCCGCCCTGGCAACAGGGGTGGACTCCATCGCCACCACCTGCTCGGTAGCGTCAGACTCACCCATGACTCATGTGCGTGGATGGGAAGTTGCTCGGCCAAGCCGAGCGGGCGGGCATCGGCAAACGGGACAACGCGGTGGCCAGACAGGCAGGGCGCGACTGCGTCTGGGAGAGCCGTTGGTGGTAGTCGGAGACGCGAGGATCGACCGTCTGATCTGGGCTCCTCCCACGCGACTTTCGAGCAGAAGGTCACGGTCAGGAAGATGAGCAACCCAAGATCGACGGGCGAGCAGGGCGCAGGGCGCGGTCCGGGCCTGCCGTCGGAGTTCGCCGACGCAAAGTTGGCTATCGAGTTAATACCGAAGTCCATGTGGGGCTTCAACGTCCGCTCAGAGGTCTCCCGACAGGACTGGGACCGAATCCGGGTTCCCGTCTATACGGCTGCTGGCAACCGATGCGAGATCTGCGGCGGGCAGGGAACGCAGCACGCCGTCGAGTGCCACGAAGTCTGGGAGTTCATCGAGGAGCAACATGTTCAACGACTGGCGCGGCTGATCGCGCTGTGCCCTGCCTGTCACCAGGTCAAACACTTCGGGCGAGCCGTCGTCCTCGGGTTCGAGGGCGACGCGACGGCTCATCTAATGAAGGTCAACAGATGGGATCTGCCAACCGCGAGGCGGTACATCAGTGCCGCCGGACGGGAGTGGCAGCGGAGGAGCGAGTATGAGTGGACCCTCGACCTCGCCGCCCTGTCACGGTATGGAGCCAGGCCAGAGTTTGGGCTCGCAGGCGCTGAGTCCATCTGCGTGAACTGCCGAATTGCTCTCCCCAAAGCCCTGATCGACGCCGAAGGGCTTTGCGAGGACTGCCGCTGATCGTGCAAAGATGCCGCTCGGATTTCTGGATGAGTGACGGCGCATCGGGACCGGAGGGACGTCAGAATGACCGAAGACACTTTTCTCGACGCTACAGTCAAGTTCTTTGACGACGCCAAAGGGTTCGGCTTCGTGTCGATACCTGGAGGCGAGGATGCCTTTGTAGGGCGATCCACGTTGCCGGGCACTGGGTATCGCACTCTCTTCCCTAGTGAGCCTGTCGCGGTGTGCGTCGAGCAGGGCAATCGGGGCCTGCGTGTCACGGCACTCCACGCTCCTGACGAACGACAGGCCGGACACGTGATCGAGTTCGACTTCAAGCGGGGACATGGGCTGATCAGAAGCGACTCGGGGGCCGACATCTTCGCCCACTACAGCAACATCCTTACGCGGTCGGGTAAGGCCGAACTGATTGTGGGTGAGGAGGTTGAGTTCTCCGCAAGGCCCCGTGATCGAGGGCAAGAGGCTTACCTGATCAAGCGCCTGGACGCGAGACCCCCCTTAGATCGGTATGCCAGCATCACTGATGAGCAGTGGCTATCACTGGCAGCGCTTGCCGAGCGGGAGCCTTGGGGGTTCGATGACCCTGATCCCGATCTTGGGGGTACGGATGTTGACGAGGTGAGGGATGCCGAGAGAGCCACCGCCCAGGTGCCAATCTTGGTCGGCTACATCCGCTACACCTTTGCACGCCTGGTGGAGGAAGAGAAGGTTGTGCGAGCGGTCCGGGAAGGCCACACGTTCGAGGCCTTCAACACTGGCCTGGTCACTCCAAACCAGGAGGAAATCTACGGGCTATTCGAGGCGCAGCCTGAGCGCGGCGATGGCCACAAATGCAGGTTTGTTGGGTGGACCAAGGCGAGCGATAACCGCATCAGCGGCTTGTTCACGGCGCGTCCCCCATTGGCCACCTACTGGTCCGACCCGTCTCAACTCTTCTTCCAGCCCGACCGTGAGATCGTCTTGGACTACGACCACTTCGTTCAGGACAATCTCTACCGCTACCCTCCAATGCTTGCAGCGAATCCGGATCTGGCCCGTATGGCCACGGTGGCCGCTGTTGACTCAGCGCGGCGGCGCGTGGCTCGCAACTACAAGACGGCTGTCCCTCAGTACTACCGGGGCGAGATCCAACTGCTTCTGCCTTTGTCGCTCGACGGCTCCGGCCGCGCTCAACTCGCCCTCGTGGTTAGGTCGGTCGGTAGCGAGTACATCGGGGAGACTGTCCTCACGCTGCATGACGCTCTCGGCAATGCCAGGCTCCTGGCGAAGCCTGACCGGGATTGGCTCAACCCCTAGTCCTGGAGGGTGGCTGGACATCATCGGCCAGGACGTTTCCGATCAGGAGGCGTCTTCGTCGCGGATCTCCTCATAGGAGGTGGCCAAGTAGTCAAGGAGTGCCTCCCGGAAGCCGGGCTTCTCGAAGAAAGCGTTGAACAGCATCCCGTTCGCCTGGTGGCGGTCGATGATCGCGTCCTCGGCGATCTGCGCGAGGACGATCTTGAACTGGTCCAGGTCGTTGTTGAGGGCCACCACCCGGGCAGTCTTATCGTCCTTGACTGCTTGCTTCTGCTGCTCGAACCAAACCCGGTCGGCATCGGTGAGGTCCATGCCGAACTTCTCGTTGAGGGTCTCGATCAGTATCGACAGTCGCTCGACCGGTGGCTCGTAGGCCTTGCCGGTGCCGCCGCCGGGCAAGGCAACGCCTGGTTCGTCGGTGCCGGTGGCGGGGCTGATGTCCTCGGCTTCGACCCGGGCGGCGGTGCGTAGGTGGGTGAGGAGAACGGTGTCGCTGATCTGTGGGAGCGGCTCGTCGGGGCTTGCGGGCAACATCGGGGACAGTGCGCGACTGTAGAGGTAGAGGGATTCCAGGTCACGCTCGGTCCAGGGCATGACCTGGGCGAGGAAGGCGTAGGCGCGCAGGTAGGACCGCAGAGCATGCCGGAAGGTGTCCTGCGCGTCGGCGTCAAGCAGGGCGAACCGATCGACGGCTGGGTTGAGGTTGGCATAGACAGTCTTCTGCTGCGCAGAGTCTCCACCCAGGAGAACTGCGACTGCGGTGGCCATCTCGTCCGGGTCGATGACCCCGGCGGCGGACAAGGTGCGTTGTAGCGAGTAGAGGAGGTTGGGGTCGGTAGGGGTCGCGGAGGTCTGCTCGTAGAACTGGGCGAACGCCTTGGTGATCTCGTCGGGGCCGTTGGCGAAGTCGAGGACGAAGGTGTCGTCTTTGGCGGGGTGGATCCGGTTGAGCCGGGACAGGGTCTGGACTGCTTTGACCCCGGAGAGTTGCTTGTCCACGTACATGGTGTGCAGCAGCGGCTGGTCGAACCCGGTCTGGTACTTCTCAGCCACAACGAGAACTTGGTAGTCGTCCGAGGCGAACTTCTTCGGCAGCCTGGCCTCGCCGAATCCGTTCATGAAAGGCTCGGTGTACGGGACTTCCGGGCTGGCGGGGTCGATGACCGTCCCGGAGAACGCCACTAGCGCGTGGATGGGGTGGCTGCCCAGGTGGTAGCCCATCTTGGTGATGTAGGCGTCAATGGCCAACTTGTACCGGACCGCGTGCAACCGTGACCGGGTCACCACCATGGCCTTGGCGTGACCGCCGATCTTGGCAGCGGTCTTCTGCCGAAAGTGCTCGACGATGATCTCAGCCTTCTGAGCCAGGTTCGTCGGATGCAGCGAGACGAACCGGAACAGCGCCGTGGATGCCTTCGAGATCTGCACCTCCGGGTCCTGGCCGGGCTCGGTCTTGGCGAGCCGGTAGCAGGTGTCATAGGTGGTGTAGTTCGCCAGAACGTCGAGGATGAACCCCTCGTCAATGGCTTGGCGCATCGAGTACAGGTGGAACGGGGTGAACCGCTGAGCCCCGTCCGGACCGATGACCGGCTGGCCGAACAACTCCAGGGTCTTCGGCTTCGGCGTCGCGGTGAACGCGAAGAACGACAGGTTCGCCTGCTTCCCCCTCGCGGTCATCGACTCCGCAAGCAGGTCGGTAGCGTCCTTGACCTTCGCCTCAGCCTCAGCCTCGGCGACCTCCACCGCAGCCAGGACCGTCGCCTCATCGTCCGAGCCACCCTTGAGGACGCTCTTCATGTCCTTCATGGCCTCACCGGAAGTGGAGGAGTGCGCCTCGTCCACGATCACCGCGAACCGCTGCCCGGCCACCGCCGTAGCGACCTGGGCAACCACAGGGAACTTCTGCAACGTGGTGATGATCACCCGGGCGGTGTTGCCCTCCAGCGCGGCCCGCAACTGCTGGGAGTTCTGGTCGATCTTCACGATGGTTCCCGGGGTGTGCTCGAACCCGGCCACAGTCGCCTGCAACTGCCGGTCCAACACCACCCTGTCAGTGATGACGATGACCTTGTGGAAGATCGGCTGATCCGTCCCCAGCCCAGCCGCCTTCACCTGCTCGGTCAACTGAGCAGAGGCTGAGGCCGTGTGCAGTCGGGACAGGGCGTGGGCGACCCAGGCGATGGTGTTCGACTTCCCCGACCCAGCAGAGTGCTGCACCAGCCGGTCCACCCCTGGCCCCTGTGCCCGGGTCGCGGCCAGGATCTTCTCCACCGCATCCCACTGGTGGAAGCGAGGGAACAAGGTCTGCTTCGCACCCGTCTTCGCACCGTCCGCGTCGTACACGTCCTCGACGTGCACGAACGTCCCCAGCAGCCCAAGCCAGGCATCCGGAGCCCACACCCGCTCCCACAGGTACGCCGTCCGGTACCCGTGCGGGCTGGCCGGGTTCCCCGCCCCACCCGCAAGACCCGCGCCACCAGAGCCCTGGTTGAACGGCAAGAACACCGTGTCCGCACCCGCCAGCCGGGTCGTCATGTACACCTGGTCAGGGTCTACGGCGAAGTGCACGACCGTGCGGTGCTTGAAGATCAGATCGGCTGGGTTGCGGTCCTTGCGGTATTGATCCATCGCATTCCCGACCCCCTGATGCGTCAGCGGGTTCTTCAACTCCGCCGTTCCGGTCGGGATCCCGTTCACAAACAGCGTGACGTCCAACGAGTCCTGCGGTCTGGTCTCCGAGTGGTGCAACTGCCGGACCACCGCCAGCCGGTTCGCCCTGTACTGCTCCCACAGGCCAGGCGTCAGACCATTGGCCGGAGCGAAGAACGCCACTCGCACCGACACACCCGAGTCCTTCACCCCACGACGGAGCACATCCACTGTCCCCCGAGCGGTGATCTCATCGGCGATCCGCTTCACCACCTTGGTCCTGGCTTTGGCCTCACTTCCGTGGCGAGAACACAACTGCTGCCACTCATCCGGCTGCGAAGCCGCCAAGAACGCCACCAACTCCTCTGGGACAAGGCCCAGCGCACGGTCGTAGCCCTTCTGGTCGACCTTCGACCAACCCGACGACAGCAGATGAGCCTCAATCGACTCCTCGAACGCCTGCTCCGATGACACCCCGCTCACACCGGCACCCCCCGGCCGGACGCCGACGACACATCAAACTCACCTGACACCGCAGCAGAGATCAATGATCGCTTCAACTCTCGAATAAGCCCAATGCTTCGGGTCAGCGTGTCGGCCGTCCCACGCGCCGCGTTGACCGTCGCTCCTACCTGCTCAACGGCCTCGCGCTGCTCGCGGATCGGCGGCAGCGGGATGCGGATGGACATCAGATCAGGGAAGTAGATCGTCTTGTGCGTCGAGCCCGTTGCTAGTCGACCCATGATGTCTCGCCTCATCGCCCGAAGGCACCAGAGGAGGAAGTGATTGTCCAGGAGCCGTCCACAGGTCCAGGTGGCATAGTCCTGACTTGTGGCCATGTCCTGACCCATGATGATTGAGAAGCCTGCCGATGCTGTACGGCTGAGAGCAACGGTTCCCTTCGGATGGAGAACCGCTGCGCTGTTGGCCAAGCCAATCTCGCTGATATGCAGAACGGTGTCGTCGAGAACCTCGACCTGGTCGGCGCGGAATCGGTGTACGTCCCCGGTTGTCAGCCAGGGAATCGTGCAGTCGGCCCAGTACTCCGGCTCATACCGCGATGGAGTGTGTCCCGTGCCCATCCGCGCTACTCGGCAGATGCGAGGTGAGCCCCACCCCTGAGGGAGGGTCGCAGACCAAGGGAGCGGCGATGAATGGCGAGGACCAACCCCTGCTCCAGTGACCGCCGAATGGGCTGAGGCTTCGATTGTGAACGTGAGCAACTCGATCTCGCGCTGGCGGCGCTCAACGATGCAATCGATGCGGGTGACCTGGTCGTCCAGGAAGTCCGCGATCCGCTGTTGCTCTTCGAGTGCCGGACACGGTATTTCGAAGGCTAGCCTCGGTCTTTCATGCGGCGCCGCGGATGAGGTCACTCGGCGGTAGATGATCTTGCGTGGGTGCGTCGCTGGATGTGAGCATGAGGAAGGTCCG